>Ga0209040_10003680_pt1 | contig 11703 bp, 15 predicted proteins | sample BogFormECP12_OM3_FD_188240 | JGI IMG/M metagenome (GOLD analysis project Ga0209040, IMG submission 188240) | Bog forest soil microbial communities from Calvert Island, British Columbia, Canada - ECP12_OM3 (SPAdes) (version 2) | ecosystem: Environmental > Aquatic > Freshwater > Wetlands > Bog ... | reverse complement strand
TTGGGTGTCTAGATCCGCCATCATCCGCCCAGCGTCGCGGCGCGGTATAGCTCGCTCGTGAAGCTCCTGCGACGGGCCATCAGACGGCCCTCCTGTAGCACGATTACAGGCACAAGCGGTGCCAGCAAGGATTGGAAAGTCACCTTACGATACTAGCCGGATAACGCACACCGAAACGGTGGCCTGTGCCTACGGGCACGGGCCACCGTTCTCTTTCGCGCTCACGGCGAGGCGTTCCCTAGCGCGGTCAGGTGCAGGCGCGTACGCCCGCGACGCCGAGTGCAGCGGTTAGCCCGTCGTCCATTGCCGGTTGGAAGCTGGTGTGTCAACTCGAGAACTTCGTGATGACCAGCACACACTGGCGCCGACGGGGGAGTAGTGTCCTCGCCATCTCGCGGGCGACGCCCAGAGTTGCCCGCATCTAGGCATTGGGGGTGTTGGCGATGAGTGTCTTCAGGCCGCTGCGGGGCGAGCTTCTAGCGGCGTGTATGGCTGCGAGCCTACTGACGCTGCTGGCGATGACGGCGACCATGGTTTGGGGCGCTAGCGTGAGCCTTGCCGTTTCCGCTGAAAAGTACTATGAGGACGCCAGAGGCAATCTATGCGTGGGACTTGAATTCCCCGGCGGCTTTCCGAAAGAAAGCTGCGCGATGAAAGCACTCACCACCGGGGAATTCAACACCGGGGTCGGCCAGAATGCGCTGCTTCATGAGACCACCGGTTTCCAAAACACTGCGACCGGCTATGAAGCGCTTCGAGACAACACTGAAGGCAGCTGGAACGTCGCGGACGGCTACCAGGCGCTGTATAACAACACGACAGGCTTCGAGAATACTGCGGTCGGCGACTGGGCTGACATCGGCAACACCACTGGTTACGGCAACACCGCGTTCGGCTATTGGGCAATGCGAAACAGCTCGGGCCGCTACAATCTCGCAATCGGCGGTAGCACACTGGAAGAAGCCAGTGGCGAATCGAACGTTGCGATCGGCGACGTCGCTCTGGAGAAAGACACCACGGGCTCCGGCAACGTTGCGACCGGTGAATGGGCACTTCAGCACAATTCTACCGCGAGCAGCAACACGGCGAACGGGTTCGGCGCGCTGTACGCGAACACCACTGGGGCAAACAACGTCGCCGTCGGGAACAGTGCTCTGATCAATAACAAACTGGGCAGCAACAACGTCGCGATAGGCAGCGGCGCCGGCTCCGAAATCACGGGCAGCAACAACATCGACCTCTCGAATGGAGGGCTCTCCGGTGATACTGGTGTCACCCGCATCGGCGGCGAAGGCGCTCAGACAAAGGCCTACGTGGCCGGAATCGGTGACACCGCGGTCAAAGGCTGCTCCGTCCAGGTCACCAGCCAAGGGCAGCTCGGATGCAACAACAACCCCGAAGGCTCTGCAGTCGCAACGTACGCGAGTACGGCGGCAGTTACCACAGGGCAGTGCCTGTACTTCACGGGGCGTGGAGCGCCAGGTAGAGCGGCGTGTCCGGCCGCGACCAGCGGATACTCGGCGAACAAAGCACTTTCGCTCGCGATGCCCGCCAACGGAGCGACCGTCTCAAACCTGGCCGCGAACACAAGCGCCACACTCACAGGAAGCGACACGGCAGTGGTCGAAGTGATCGACAACACCACAGGCGCTTCGGTGCTCTCATGCACCGTGAACTCCTCGACCGTGAACCACTGCACCAACAACGCCTCAACCGGCACAGCAGCAGCACTCACCAAACTAGAGGTCAGGATCACGACCACGGGGACCAGCGGCGCCAGCAAGGATTGGGAAGTTACCTTCCGCTACTAGCCGGATAACGCACGCCGACACGGTGGCCTGTGCCTACGGGCACGGGCCACCGTCCTCTTTCGCGCTCACGGCGAGGCGTTCCCTAGCGCGGTCAGGTGCAGGCGCGTCCGCCCGCGACGCCGAGTGCAGCGGTTAGCCCGTCGTCCATTGCCGGTTGGAAGCTGGTGTGTCAACTCGAGAACTTCGTGATGACCAGCACACGCTGGCGCCGACGGGGGAGTAGTGTTCTCGCCATCTCGCGGGCGACGCCCGGAGTTGCTCGCACTCCAAGCCGGGGGGGTGTAGCGATGACGGCGTTCAGGGCGCTGCGGACCATGGTTCTGGCAGCGTGTGTAGGTGCGTGCGTGTCGGCGGTGCTTGCGGGTGCCGCGTTGGCTTCAGGGGGAACACTGGCGCGTATCCCCAAAGACGTGAAGCTCACAAAGCACCGATTGACCAGGCACGTCGTCCTCGCAGGGGTGGCGACGATGCTGGCACTGGCGGTGGTGCTGGCTTGGGGCACCACCATCAGCCTCGCTGTCAATGCCGAAAAGTACTACGAGGACGCGAACGCGAACATATGCGTAGGGCTCGAATTTCCCGGTGGCTTTCCGGCCGGCAACTGCTCAATGAAAAATCTCACCACGGGCCTCGACAACACCGCGCTCGGCTACAACGTCCTCGGCAACGACACCAGCGGCACCGACAATGTCGCCCTCGGCGATGCGCCGCTGGCCCTCAACACCACCGGAGGCGGCAATGTCGCGATCGGCTTCGTGGCGATGATCGATAACCAAACCGGCGAAACCAACACCGCGATCGGACTCGACGGGCTGCAACACAACAACGGCAGCGACAACACCGCCGTCGGCGGCCTCACGCTTCTGTTAAACAAGACCGGCAATGAAAACACGGCGACCGGCTATCGCGCGCTCGCGGCCAACGAACAAGGCAGCCGCAACGTCGCAAGTGGAAGCGAAGCGCTGTTGTCGAACACGACGGCATCCAACAATTCGGCGTTCGGATATAGGGCTTTGAACGCCGACAAAACTGGCGTGTACAATTCAGCATTCGGCCAAGGTGCGCTCGAAGACAACACAGTCAGCAGCAACACCGCGGTCGGTGGCGGCGCGCTGCAGCACAATACGGCGGGCGCCTTCAACGTCGCCTTCGGCGACTCGGCGCTGATCAACAACATCACGGGCACAAGCAACGTCGCGATCGGCAACGATGCGGCGGCGCAAGTGGAAGGCAGCAACAACGTCGACATTTCAAATGTAGGCGTCGAAAGTGACTCCGGCACGACGCGCATCGGCACCGAAGGCAAGCAGACGACGGCGTATGTCGCCGGGATCGACAAAACAGCAATCAAAGGCTGCTCGGTCCAGGTGACAGGCGAAGGGCAGCTGGGGTGCAACAACAACCCCGAAGGCTCTGCGGTTGCGACGTATGCCAGCACGGCTGCGGTCGCCACCGGAAAATGCATCTACTTCACGGGACGTGGCGCTCCCGGCACAGCGGCGTGCCCGGCTGCGACCAGCGGCTACTCCGCAAGCAAAGCACTCTCGCTCGCAATGCCAGCGAACGGGGCCACCGTGTCCAACCTGGCCGCGAACACCAGCGCGACAGTAGCGGGGGCCGACACGGCGGTCGTGGAAGTCATCGACAACACCACAAGCGCGGTGCTGCTCTCATGCACCGTGAGCGCGACCACCAAAAACTACTGCACCAACAACGCTACGACCGGCAGCGCAGCAGCACGCGACAAACTGGAGGTCAAGATCACAGCCAACGGCACCAGCGGAGCCGGAAAGGACTGGGAAGTCACATTCCGCTACTAAGACCGATAAGCGGATAGAGCGATGCCGAGAGGGTGGCCCGTGCCTCTGGGTGCAGGCCACCCTTTGGTGTTCTGCGAGCGTGGATCTCCCGGCTCTCGGCGTTTCGTGGCTTGCATAGGCCGATCGGACCACGCATCCCGCCCGGTGCGCAGGCGAAAGGAGCAAGCCCTGCGCAGCGAAGCTCACGGGAGAAACCGGTTCGCGGTCATCGCGTCGGGTTGCTACCCGGGGGCCGGGACTGGCCCGGCTTCGGCGCCGTCACGGTTGTCGTTTTGCTCGGGACGGCGGGGCCTTTGACTGGTGTCTTGCTGGTGGTCATTGCTTCCTCCGTTGTCTGTCTGCTGGTTACTGTTGGCCGCCGACGGACGAGCTCGCGGTGGCGGGGTCGTGGTTTTCGATGTAAGCCGCGAGCAGCGCCGGGTTTTTCCATTGCGGCGGGACATGCTCCGCCTGGCCCAGGTCGTCGGCACGCCTCCAAACCCACGCCTTGATCGCGGCGTCGGCCGGTCCCTTCGCATGGCCGACTTCAACCTGAAGAATCACGCTGTGAAGGGTGTGTGTGTCTACCACCCAATCCTCGCCGAACGGGCTCAAAACTAGAGCCCGCCTCGCTCGCGCACGATCCGCGGCGAGGTCGCGCCTGGCCGCCCTGTTCCGCTTCTTCGCGGTCGCCAAGTAAGACGACACCCTCTTCTTCTTCACCACTTTCGACGGCCGCGTGACCGGCGAGGTTGCCCTTTTCAGAGCTGCCCGGTACTCCCGCTCGCCGTGCGTGGTTCGCAGCGATTCGATCGCCGCACGCTTCACGGGGCTGAGCTCCCGGCTCTCCATGACGCTCATGCGATCACCTGCTCTCTCAGTTCCGGCTGCTCACCCAACGCGGCCAGCTCGCTCTCCGCACGCTCACGCGCGGCCCGTTCACTCTCCCGGAGTTGCCCTCGCGCCTTCCCGACCGCGGCTTCCCGGCGTTCCACGATCGCGTCACGGCGTTCCTCCCAGCGCACCTGGGCTCGCGGGATCCCGAGCTTCGCCGCGGCCTGTTCACGCTGTTCGTCTTCTTCGCGTCGCCACCGTGCCGCGACGTTTTCACGGGCGATAGCCCAGCCCTTGGGCCTCGGGGGTTTCATGACGGGGACATCCGCCGTGTGACCCTCAAGCTGACGCAACCTCCGCTCCATGCGCTCCTCGCGCGGCAGCCGCGCCTCAGCCCGCAGCGCCTCCAGCTCGGCGAGCATTTCCTGCTCGACCCGGACCTCGAGCTCGCGCTCGTACCGACTCGCGCGCTCGACTTCGGCCTCACGCGCAGCGCGCGCCTTCGCCTGCTCCCCTTCCCACCGGCGGTTCACCTGATTGCGCACTCCGCGGCCCATCACCGCCATTTAGACCACCACCTTTCGCTGCTCACTACTCAGACCCGGCCGTATCTCCCGGGCGCCGGACGCCCGGTAGCGTGCCGACAGGTCCCGCATCCCGCGGGAGCCGTTCACATGCGGCGCCACCGCGGCGACGAGCGTGCCGAAGTCCGCCCGCAGCGCTCCCAGCTCCTGCCTCAGTTGAGTTACTTCGTCTTTTGTGGTCACTGTGCTGCTCCTTTCGATGGGTACGGCACGCCGACGACCTGGGAGGACGGCCGGAACCGGGCGACCCATTCATCAGCGCATTTGTCGAGCGCCACGAGCGCCAGCGTTGCCGCTGTCACGTCGCGCTCCGCTTGCGCCTGCCACGGTGCCGAGTTACGAAATGGCCGCCTGTCGATCACGGACCTGGCGCGTTCGCCTAAGTAGCGCACCGCGAGCGGGTTCTCTCGCAGGTCATCGAGTGCGCGTGCGCGCAGTCGCGCGGCCTCGGCCGCGATCGCGTCGTCTTCGACGGTCCGGGCGCCGGCCAGCAGCCCCACAAGAATCTCCGCTGGCGACCTGCCGGACCCCCGTGCCGGGCTACCGAGCGTGCTCACCGCGTGCCCCCGATGTTGCGAGCCCTGCGCGCCGAACGCTCATCCCTCAGATCGTCGAGCCAGTCGCGGTCGGGCGGGTCCTGCCTCACTTCCATGCCGAGCCGACGACGGCCAGCGGGTGAAAGGCCCAGCTCGCAGGCGACTTCGGCCGCCTCGCGGCCACAACGCCTCAACATCGCCACGGCGGGGTGAAGGTAAGCGTCCGTGCCGATCGTGTCGCCGCGAGCGTTCTGGATGGGCCTGCGCAGAACCTCCCCATCCGGCGCAATCGCCGCACGCAGCCTTGATTCTTCGTCCCGCAGCCGGCCGAGCTGTTCGACCAACCCCGCATCGGGCGCTTCGATACGCGGCAGCGCCCACGCGGCGGCCCAAACCGCCCGGCCCGGGCCTTCAAGGTCGGTCGGCGGCTCCGGGACCACGCGACCGTGACCGTTCGCCATCGCTCCACGTGAGCCAGCCACTAGAACGCCCCTCCCCGGAAAACCTCAGCACTCGGCGGGATTTTCCGACCTGAGGCCGGGTCAGCGAAAGGCCCCTGAAGGTTCACGGGGGGCCGGGGGTGTCTATGTGCCTCACGCCTCGCTTCCCGCCTGGAGATCCTCCTGTGTGTCTTCTGATCTAGTCGGCCGTCGAACTTCTACACAAAGACTGAAAGCGACTCTCGATACGTCGCCCTGGGCAAGGGGCGGCCGTTCGCGTGGGGACAGGTCCGCGAAGACGCGAGCCTTCGCCCACACTCCGCGAGCCTGGTTGCGGTCTCGCACCCTTCGACCGGCCTCTACTGCCTGCTGCTCTCCGGGGAACCCGAACAGAGCGAGCTTGAGGGAACGGTCGTCACGCTCGCGGGCACCACCCCACAGGCGGTGTTTCCCCGTGTGACCAACGGACAGGGCGCGGACTGCTCCGGCGAACCCGCACCGTTCGTGGCTGTTCGGTTCTACAACGCATCCAACGAACCCCAGGACGCACGGTTTAGCTTCGTAGTTCCCTGAGGGTGCGCTCATCACATGCGACGTGCCGGCAGCCAGCGTCTCCGCCGGCACGTCGCGAAGCACCCCGCTGACGAAGCACCAGCGTTGCGGGATACTGGCCGGGTGATGTCTGAGGAGTCCACGACCCCCGACCTGGCACTGCTCACGCAGCGGTTGACAGTTGCTATTGGAGACCCGCGGGACACCGAGCCCGAAATGAGCCTTTTTGCCCCGAACGCGGTTTGGGACATGTCGCAGGGTGGGGCCGAGGTGATTGAGGGGCATGAGGCAATACTCGCGTTCTTCGAGCAGTGGTTGGGGGCATACGCGGAGTACGGGCAAGAGGTCGAGGAGATCCAAGATCTCGGCAACGGCGTAGCCTTCGCCGTCTTCCTCCAGCGTGGCCGCCCCGTCGGCAGCACTGGGTGGGTCGAGTTCCGCGACGCACGTGTGCTGCTCTTCGCAGACGGACTTATCGAGCGGGTGAACGCGTTCGTCGACATCAACGAGGGGCGCGCCGCCGCCGAACGGCTCGCCGAGGAACGGGGGTAGGCGATGTCGCAGGAGAACGTGGAGATCGTGCGTCGCGCTGTCGAGGTGTTCAACCGCGATGGACCGCAGGCCGCGACGGCGTTCATCGATCCGGACATCGAATGGCACGACATGCCTGAGCAGCCGGATGCGGGTGTGCACCATGGCCGCGAAGGCTTCCTTGAAGCCGTGGAGCAGTTCGCTGGAGGCTTTGAGGACTTCCGGGTCCTCATCGATGAGATCTTCGATCACGGTAACCAGGTCACTACCTACCACCGGACTTTTGGTCGAGGCAGGGGCAGCGGCGCCACGTTCGAGCAGCGAGGGGCATGCGTGTGGAGCTTGCGAAATGGATCCATCGCTCGTGTGGAATGGTTCGGAACGCAGCGAGAAGCCCTCAAAGCCGTCGGCCTGGAGGAGTAGGCGGTGTCGCAGGAGAACGTGGAGCATCAGGCCGCCTCGATCATCCGCATCGGGGGATGACGGCCGAGCGCAACGACGGAAGCCTGACGCTGTGGCGTTGGTGCTCGCAGTAAGCGCGGTGCTTTGGGGAGTGATCGGCTTAGTTGTGCTGTTCGTCGCTTTCATCGCTGTTGGTAGATGGCTGATCCGTAAGGGGACCGACATCGAAGAGCATCACCATCCAGACGCCGAGGATGCAGTCGAGACATTCGAGCGCGAGCAGGCGCAGCAGCGCCGAGAGCCCTGAGACATTCGGCTCACGGTTCCCAAGCCCTCAACGCCGTGGGGCTGGAGGGGTAGGCGATGTCGCAGGAGAACGGGCTCGCTCATGCCGCGCGCTCCCGCTCTTCCGCTTGGTCCTCCTCGACTAGGCGCTCAAGCGCAACGCGGGTGACTTCACCCAACGACCAGCGGCGCTCGCGACCGTACTGCTCGACGAGCTCGCGCAGCGGCTCCGGGATGCGTACCGAGGTTGTGGGTCCGGCTGGCACTGTGGGCGGCTCCTCGCAGACGATGTGAACTTAGTTCGCCTGCCGTTGGCTGCCGGGCGGCCATGACCATCAGCCCGATAGGCACCCAGAAACGCCGAGACATCCATCTCTTTAACGGCCGCCAAGACGAACCACGCGAGATGATCCTCCGGCAGCCACTCCCTCAGATTTGGCGGCGGCAGCAACTCCTGATCCCGATCACACGCTATGAAGTTCTGGGGCATACCGGCATGGTCTTAAACCCACCGGACGGCACCCCTTCGTGGATGGCGCGCACGAGCAACGTCGGACCGTGTGGGTACTAGGCTTGTTCTGCCACGCGACTGTTGAGGAGGCAAGTGTCATGCCGAGATTCGTGACCATCGGATATGGAGATCGCGCAGGGTACGACCGGACCGACCCCGCAATCCGTGATGCGGCCCATCAACACGACGAGCGCCTACTCGCGGAAGGAGCGTTGATGGGTATCGCCGGGCAGCCCGTGCAAGTGCGCAATCACGACGCGGCGGGCGTGGACACCAGCGAGGGACCGTTCCTGCGCTCGGACCTTCCGATCGCGGGGTTCGCGGTCATCGAGGCGTCCACTCTCGAGGAGGCCGTCAGCCTCGTCGCCAAGAGCCCTTGTGCAGTCGCGCACGGCGTCGTCGAGGTATGGCCACTGAAGTCGACGCCGTAAGGTTGGCGCTCTCGACGGCTCGAACCGCGAGAGTCGAGCCGCCGCGAGCTCCTCTTGTTCTGCCGCTACGGGATGGCTTCGTATTCGTTTTTCGCTGTCAGTTTTTTGCCGCCGAAGATGGAGGACCCGATCCCTTCGGCGAGGTTGAAGGCACCACCGCTCACCGAGGCATTCTCAACAGTGGCGATGTTCGCCACCCCGCCACTGACGGCTGCGTGCGCACCGCTTGCCGTATCCGAGGCACCGCCACTGACGGAGGCGCTGACGCCGCTGGCGGTGTTGAACTCGCCGCCGCCGACGGCGGCATATTCAGCGCTAGCGGTGTTGGACAACCCCCCACTGACCGCCGCGTATTCAGCTTTGGTCTTGTTTTCCTTGCCGCCGCTGATTGCGGCGTATCCGCCGCTGTCGATGTTGGATTCACCGCCGCTCACCGAGGCGAAGTCGGCTTCGGCTTTGTTCTTCTTGCCGCCGCTGACGGAGCTGCTGAGGGCGTTGGCTGTGTTGGACTCGCCGCCGCTGACGGAGGCGTACTGGAACGTGGCTTCGTTGGCGAAGCCACCGCTGATCGAGGTGTCCAATTGGGTGGCGGTGTTGTCGTCTCCGCCGCCGACCCAGTCAATGTACCCGCCGGCGGTGTCGAACGAGCCACCGCTGACCGAGTCATATTCGCCGCTGGCAGTGTTCTCGAGACCACCGCTGACCGAGGCAGCGGAGTCACTGGCGGTGTTTTCCCTTCCGCCGCTGACCGTCGCGAACTCCGCCGTAGCCTTGTTCACCAGTCCGCCGGTGACTGAGGCGAAGGGCGCGCTGATCGTGTCGTCGAAACCGGCCACGAGTCCGCCGTAACTCGTGAAGGTCTGCTGATCGCCAAGGATGAGGTCATGCGACCCGGTCTGTGTACCGGGGTTTTCGTCGTAGCCGATCACGAGATTCCCGGCTCCGTTGGTCGTTCCGGTTTCCCCCGCGCCGTTGACGACCTGCACGTTGACTGCCGAGAACTGGATCGTGGGCTTACCGCCGACCCCCGAGGCGCCAAAGCTGATGTGGGGAAGGATCGCCAGCAAGGTCGCCTTCTCGGCGCTCGTCAGACCCGAGATGGTGCCTTCTTTGCCTTCTTTGCCGGGTGTACCTTCTTTGCCTTCCTTACCTTGAGGGCCAGGAGGGCCACCCGACGGACCTTCCTTACCTTCTTTGCCTTCCAGGCCCTGCTTACCGTCTTTGCCCGCCGCGCCTTCTTTGCCTGCTCCCCCTTCTTTGCCAGCCACTCCGGGCTTGACTTTGCTGGCGATCTTGGTTTCCAGCGCCTTAAGCACCTTCGGGCTGATCTGGCTCGTTGAGGTGATCAAGTAGTGCTTGGCAGCCAGTGCGGTGCCGCCCATCGCGAATACGAGCGCCATCGTGGCGACGACGTTCGCGTAGCTCAGATGCTTGCGTAACAGGTTCATGTTCGACCCTCCCCTTGCTCGCGAGGGCGGACGAACACGAGCGTCGCCCGCGGTGCGGACATGCTCCCACCAAGACGCTAGGACTGTCAGTCGCCCGCATGACCGCCATGCGAGGATGCTCCCTTCCGGCGAGAGCAGGCGTCTTGATGAGCGGGTCCCACGCTGTCGCTCGGGACGGTGGCTGTCGCATAAACCCCTGGCGGGCTCACTGAAGCCTTTCTAAGGGTGGGGTCGAAAAAGCCGCAAGTCGTGGGTCGCGTGCGGCGCGCTCTGCTCGTCCTCGGCGCTGCGAGCCCCCTCAGCGACCGTCACAGCGAGCGGAGCCTAGGTTTTCCTCTGTCCTGTCCTTATTGCCTAAGGTTGCACGGCGTATCGGCCTTCGGGTAGAAATAGAGGACGACGTTCTCTCCCCGGAAATCGGACAGCTTCACCGCGCGACCGTCCTGGTCGGGGAGCTCGAAGTCGGGGGCCTGCTCGCCGGGCTCGATCACCCGGGGATCGTAGAGGAGCGACGACAGACTGTTGGTACTTCAAGGCGCTCTAGGCTGGAGCGCCCGAGCGAAAGGGAGGCGCCGTGTTGAAGAAACTCGTAGAGCTGCTGTTGTGCATCCTGCACCCGATCGCCGTCGTGCTGATCTGGATCCACCTGCTCTTCCGCCGCGGCGATCTCGGCTTCATCGCGAAGCTGGCCTGGGGAGTAGCCGTGATCGTGCCGTTCGTGCCGTTTCTCTACGTCCTCACGGGCAACGACTTCATCTAGCGCACAGTCGAGCCTGCGCGCACTTCGCGGCGAGCCCTAGCGCAACAGCCGCGAGAGCCGTCTGTCCTTGAGCACCCGGTCCTCGGTCTGGCAGTGCGGGCAGTAGGCGATCACGTAGTCCTCGAAGTGAACGGCCTTGAGCGCGGTTTCGCAGCGCGGGCAGGGCTCGCCCTCGTGCCGGTGCACGAGCAGCGGCATCGGCAGCTTGTCAGGGATCGGCAGCGCGATCGTCTGCTCGTAGTGAGCGATCGCGCGCGAGAGGTTGGAGACGATCGCCTCGCGTAGGCGCTCGAGCTCGTCCTCGTCGAGGTCGGCGCCGCGCTTGTAGGGAGAGAGGCGCGCCTCCCACAGGATCTCATCGACCCACGAGCGTCCGATGCCGGCGATCACGTGCTGGTCGCGCAGGACCGCGTGCAGCGGCCGCGGCGCGTCGAGCACGTCGGAGAGCTGTGGCGGGTCGGGCCACGCCTCGGGTCCCAGCCCGGCGAGGGCGTCGTCCTGCTCGAGCTCCGCGCTCGGCAGCAGCTTGACCCACGCGGCCTGCTTGGAGCCGAACTCGCGCAGGCGCACCTCCAGCTCGCGCGCGGAGCCCGGTGCCCCCGGATCACCGTCGGCGCCGGCCGGGTCGGGAACGCTGACCCGCAGGAGCAGCCTCGACGTTCGATCACGCGGGCCGGCGCGCTTGTCGAACAGCTGCAGGCGACCCGCAGACATCAGGTGGATCAGCAGCGAGAGCCCGCCGGAAACGTCGACGATGAGGTGCTTGCCGCGCCTTCGCA
>Ga0209040_10003679_pt1 | contig 11704 bp, 11 predicted proteins | sample BogFormECP12_OM3_FD_188240 | JGI IMG/M metagenome (GOLD analysis project Ga0209040, IMG submission 188240) | Bog forest soil microbial communities from Calvert Island, British Columbia, Canada - ECP12_OM3 (SPAdes) (version 2) | ecosystem: Environmental > Aquatic > Freshwater > Wetlands > Bog ... | reverse complement strand
CGGAGTCAACATGGAAGAACACCAGGTCCCCGCCCCACGCCGCTCTCCTGCTTTCGCGGCGAAAATGCAGGAATTGGTCTTCTGCTGTCCGCGGAATCGATTTGCCGTAGTAGCCATATACGTAATGGGTGAGCCCGCTGCAGTCGAAACCCGTGCTGGGCGAACTGCCACCGTAGACGTAGGGAACCCTTCCGACGAACCTCTCTACGTACGAGGCTGCCTTCTGGTTGAACGATAGCGAGTGAGCGCTTGCCGTTCCTGAGAAAAACGCCAGAGATACTGCCATCGTTCCGGCGATGGTGCCTATCTTATGTCGTGCTGACACAGGCCCGCTCCTTAACGAGTTTCCTGGGATTTGATGGAATGCACCTGGCCCAGGCGGCCGGTGCGGCGGGCCTCTTCGTGGTCGCGACTGGGGCGCGACTGACCCGCGTGACACAGGGAAAGCGCTTCTTCACGCTGTGGAATGAAAGTCCCTGGTGCTGAATCAGCATGCGGCATGAAGGCCAGGAAATCCGGTTAATCGATGAAATGTTCCAGCTTATGGAACATTTGGCTGTACATACGTTTCACGTATACCAGTTTTCACAGAAGATAACATGAAGGTTACAGAAGTATCTCAATATGGTTACTCTATGTATTGTTTATTGGGCAACAGTGCCTATGGCATCGCGCCAGTAATCACAAATGTGGCCTCTGAGCTGGGTAAACATCCATTAGCCCGGGAAACTTTGGGTTGACCTGCGGCCTCGACCAAGCGCCGAGCGAGTGACCTCCGCCACATCCACTCGCCATGGCGAGGATGCCGCCGACGGCAGGCAGGACGCGCGATCACGTTCAACAGATAGTCACTGGCTAGACACCCTAAGTTCGCTAGGTGCCCACAGGACCCGCGGGCTCGCCGGTCGCCCCAAGCCCGGCGGGCGATGATGAGCGGCTGCTGCGCCGGCCACCTCGGCAGGGCTGCACCCGCGATCGCTTAGCCACCATCCAAATGACGACCGTACATTTTCCCAGCGGACATTGATATTGTGCGCAAAACCGCGTCTGTAGTCTCGTTAATGCATAAAGGTCGTTATTATCGGCCACTGCGGCGGCTGCAACTAGCGACAAAAAGGGGTCGTTGCCCCGTTCGGCCGATCCGGTTTCCTGGCTAGCCGGGGCCATCTCGTCGGTGGCCGGTTCGAGAGCCGTGATCGGTTCGTTGACGCACAGAAACGACTATCCCAGAATCGCGTTCGATACATGATTATGAGGGCGTTGACCGCGACGAACGCTGTCGGGCCATCGGTCGCCAATTGCGACTCGATGCCGCCGAATCCGCCGGTACTCGACCTTGACCGTAGCCACAGCACGTCCGGCCTGAATCTGGCGTCGAGCCGGGCCGCGACCCGCCGGCCCAGGCGCTGCATGGGTGCCTCGATGAACCGCCGCGTCAGCCCGCAGCCGGTTGCAGCTGAGATGCTGGTTGCGATCGTGGCGCTGATTGAGTAGCAGCGTCAGGCACGGGGGCTTCAGCTACCCAGCCAGCCTGAGTTGAGCCGGTCTGCAGCTGGGCGTCTGCTGAGGAAACGGAAAGGATGACGCCGATGCTCACGTTCGGTGTGGTGGTGCTGGGAGTTACCGATCGCCAGCGAGCCATGGAGTTCTGGTGCGCGGCGCTCGGATACCAGGTGCGCGAGGACGGATTCGGCGGCTGGGCCACGGTTCTCGTCCCGCCGGACGGAACCGGGACCATGATCGCGCTGCAGTTCAGCGAGACGCCGCCTGAGGACTACCCGCGGCTCCACTTCGACCTGCACGTCACCAGCGCAGCCGAACAAGAGGCGGAGGCAGACCTCCTGACGTCGCTAGGCGCCGTCCGGGTCGACTGGGATCGCTATCCCGACGATCCGGACTTCATCGTGCTGGCCGATACCGAAGGCAACCGGTTCTGCATCGTCGACCTCGCCCACGAAAGCCGCGAAAACCGCGAGTCAGGCTAGGCCTCCGCCGCGGGACCCTGCATCGGCTGGCCCTGCCGGTACATCTGGGGCGGCTTGTAGCCCGCGCACTGGCCGCCGTCAATCGGGATGACGGTCCCGGTGATGAACGAGGACTCGTCCGAGCACAGCCACATTACGGTCCGCGCTACCTCGGCGGCGGTGCCGACGCGCCGCATCGGCGTGGACAGCCCGGCCGCGCGCTGCGCCTGCGGACCCGCCGCCTCGAGATGGTAGGTCAGGATTGGGCCTGGCGCCACCACGTTGACCCGGATGCCCTGGTCGGCGTAGTCCAGGGCGGCGACCTTGGTCAGGCCGATGATCCCGGACTTGCCCGCGACGTAGGCCGCGAGGTTGGCCGTGCCGTTCAGCCCGGCGATGGAGGCCATGTTCACGATCGCCCCGCCGCCACTCGCCAGCATGGCCGGTATCTGAAACTTCATTCCGAGAAAGGTGCCGCGGATGTTGGTGGCGATGCCGAAGTCGAACTCGTCCGGGTCGATGTCGGCGAGCGGCGCCGGCATCGGCCCCGCGCTGGCGTTGTTGAACGCCGCGTCCAGTCGGCCAAACGCGGACAGGGCCGCCTCGATCAGGTGACGCATCGAGTCGGCGTCGGTGACGTCGGTGGCGACGGCGAGCGCCCGGCCGCCGCGGGCCTCGATACCGTCGGCGACGGCTTTCAGCGCGCTGGTATCGCGGGCGGCGAGGACCACGGCGGCCCCGGCGGCGGCGAACGCCTCGGCGGTGGCCGCGCCGATACCTTTGCTCGCACCGGCCACGAGCGCAACCCGCCCGTTCATCGGCGGCTGGCCCTGACCCTGGTACTGATCACTCACGATGCGCCTCCGTAATTATTCGACATCGAACCATACGATATCAAACGATTAGACAGCTATTGAGAGGTGTTACCCTTCGCTCATGCCCCGCCCCGCGCACGAGCCGCTTGGCCTGCACCTCACTAGGGTCTCGAGAATCGTCAGCCGTGCCTTCGACGACGCCCTGGCCGAGGCCGGCGGATCGCTGCCGGTCTGGCTGGTGCTGATCTCACTGAAGAGCGGCCAACTCGCCAGTCAGCGCGAGCTGGCCGAGGCGGTCGGGGTCCAGGGAGCCACGCTCACCCATCACCTGAACGCAATGGAGTCCGCCGGGCTGGTGACCCGGCGCCGGGATCCGGCGAACCGCCGCCTGCACCTGGTCGAGCTGACCCCCGAGGGCGACGCGCTCTTCTTCCGGCTCCGCGACGCGGCCATGGCCTTCGACCAGCAACTGCGCGCCGGCCTCTCCGACACCGAGGCCACCCAGCTTGAGACCCTCCTGACCAAGCTGCGCGCCAACGTCCGATCATTATCACGAGGGATCTGGTACTCGCTGCGGTACCAAAGTCTGGTGATCATGGGCGCCAAGCCTGCGCGCCGCCTACGTGCTGCCGGAAGAGGCCAGACCGGCGCGTTCGTCGCGTTGACCGCGATCATCGCCGGGCTCACGCCCTGGACCGCCGGGTATGCGGCTCGCATGCGCCGGGCTGTCCGGGACCGCGAAGGTGACGCGCTTATCAGCTCGCCTCCCGGAAATCGTGATTCCGTGTCACGATAAGGTGACACCCCGCTTCGTTCGGACTAATTAAGACCTTTTTAGACCGAACGGATCTGGTGCCTGCCTCAGGCCCGCTGCGTGCGTTCCCGATGGTGCCTGCTGGTGCTACCAGCAACATCTTGGAATTCCGCTTAGCCCACTAAGGCGTTCCATTCCGTTCCACCATGTTCCATCATCAAGCTCGCATTTCAGTTTTCGTATCGGCATTGACGACCGTTGATTTTGCCAGTACATGTAGCTAGATAGCCCATTAGAGGAGAACGGGCATTTAAGGGGAATCGCCACCGGTATTGAACTGCGGCGGGGCGGTGGGGAGGGAGTACGTGATGTCTGGGCTTCCGTTGGTGGGAGATGAGTTCGCGGGCTTCAGGGTGCGCTCGGTGCTCGGCCGCGGCGGGATGAGTGTGGTCTACCAGGCGGAGAATCTCCGCCTCAGCAGCGTCATCGCGCTGAAGGTGCTGGCGCCCGAACTTGCCGCCGACGATGTTTTCCGGGCCAGGTTCCTAGAGGAATCACGCATCGCGGCCTCCCTCAACCACCCGAACGTGATCCCCATCTACGACATGGGCTCCCAGGATGACCTGCTGTATATCGCGATGCGGTATGTCTCGGGGACCGACATGCGGCAGATGATCAAAAAGCGCGGCCGGATCCTCCCCGCCACTGCCTTGTTCCTGGTGGGCCAGGCCGCCCGGGCTCTCGACGCCGCGCACCGCAAGGGGTTGGTGCACCGGGACGTAAAGCCGGGGAACCTGCTGATCGAGCGGGGTAGCGACGAGGCCGATCCCGATCACGTGTACCTGGCTGACTTCGGGATCACCAAGCACGCGATGTCCCGCAGTGGGCTGACCTCGACGGGCCAGTTCCTGGGCACGATCGACTACGTCGCCCCCGAGCAGATCAGGGGCACATCGGTGACGGGGCTGGCCGACCAGTACTCGCTGGGCTGTGTCTTGTACGAGTGCCTGACCGGCCGGGTTCCGTTCGAAAAGGACCTGGACGCCGCGATCATCTGGGCTCATGTCGAGGAGACGCCCACGAAGCCGACAGTCCTGCGTCCCGAGTTGCCGCCCGAGGTGGACGAGGTGTTCGCCCGGGTACTGGCCAAGCGACCTGACGAGCGTTACCAGAGCTGCCGCGAGTTCGTCGAGGCCGCCCGTGTGGCTCTGGGTATCTTCGGGCCGGGGACAGAGTCGTCCCTCGCCTTCGGCGCCATGACGGCCGGGCCGCAGACCGGCGCACCGCCTGGCAGCCAGGCTGGGACGCCGCCGGACAGGTTTTCCTGGAGCAGCCTGGCCAGCCACTCAAGCGGGGGAGACCCCAGAGATCCGGTAGCGGCCGGGAGCGTTGCCGCCGTGTCACCGTCCAGGCCGGGGCAGCCCGGCGGTACCCTCACCTCACACCGCCGGGAGCTTGACTTCGCGGGGCCGGGAGAGCCCGGTCAGCCCGCCGGCGTTCAGCCTCCGCCGGGCCGGACCCAGGAAGCGCGCGGGCCGCGCTGGTACCGTCGGCCGCGCTGGCTCGCGGTCCTGGCGGCCGTGGTCCTGGTGGCCGCGGGGCTGGGCACCTGGGCCGGGCTGAACGCTTCGGGCTCGCACCCGGCCAGCCAGATGAGCATGCCGTTCCAGCAGAACTTCAACGACTGCGGCCTCGAGCAGACCGTAGGCGAGGTCGGCTGGAATCACCAGTTCCAGCACCCGAAGACCTATACGGTCACACAGATGAGTATGGGCATGGTGACGGACGACCAGGCCGCTGGCCGGGTGTTCTGCAACTACACCCAGGGGCTCGAGTACATGGTCTGGACCCAGGACGACGGTCACCTCATGGCCTCCGTGGCCGGCCCGGTGCACGAGGATGTGTGGAACTGGTGGGTGGCCGTCCACCACAACATCGGCCTGGGTGGCTCGCCGATGAACATGAACATGTGACCAGCCGAACTCGGGGTGTCAGCCGGGCTGGCAGGACGGGCACCAGAAGGTCACCCGGTCGTCTTGTCCGGCCTTAAGGATCGGCGTGCCACAGCGGCGGCACGGCCGGCCTCGGCGGCCATAGACCCAGTGCTCCTCGCCCCGGCGCATGCTGCCGGTGGTGATGTGGCCGTGGCGCTCCTTGTTCGCGCCGAGCAGTCGCCTGGCCAGCTCGACCACCGCGCCGAGGTCGGCCACGCTGCCCACCGGCTGCCCCGGGCTGAGGCCGCGCAGGAACAGCACTTCGGCCTTGTACACGTTGCCAATGCCGGCCAGGTTCCGCTGGTCGAGCAGCGCTTCGCCGATGGGGCGGTCCGGTTCGGCGCTCAGCCGCCGCACCGCCTCGGCGCCGTCCCAGTCCGGCCCGAGAAGATCGGGTCCCAGGTGGCCGGTGACCCGTGACTCTTCGCTGGTGCGGATCAGCTCGACCACCCCGAGCTGGTATCCGATCGCCTGCCAGTCCTTGTTGGCGAGCAGCAGCCTGATCCGGTGGCTGTCCCGGATCTGCTCGGCGGCGGGCCGGACCCGCCAGTCCCCGTCCATTTTCAGGTGGGTGTGGACGGTGAGGCCGTTCCCGGTCCTGGTGAGCAGGTGCTTGCCGCGGGAGACAGTCTCGGTCACGACGTCGCCGGCCAGGTCGACCGTGGCCAGCCTGGGAACACGGAAGTCGCTGCGGGTCAGCGGCCGTCCCGCCAGCGCCTCGTGCAGGCGGCGGGCGGTGTGCCAGACGACGTCTCCCTCGGGCATGACCCCAGTGTGCTGGGTCAGCCAGAGTGCTCGGTCAACCCAGGTGAGTTAACCGCCGGTAGTCTTCCCGTGGGTCATACGGGCCGCGATGGCCCCCGTTGCCGCGGTACGCGCTGGCATTGGCCTGCTGGGCATTGCCCTGGTAGGCACCGGTCGGGTAGGCGCCGGTCGGGTAGCCGTTGCCTTGGTGGCCTAGGTCCGGATAGCCCCCGGTAAGGTATCCGCCCGTTGGGTATCCGCCGGACTGGTGGCTCCCGGTGTCCTGGTAACCGCCAGCCGGGTAGGTGCCGCTGCCCTGATGAGCGTCCTGCGGGTACGCCTGCCGCGTGGCCCTGGTCGCTTCTCCGGTGCCGCCATGCCGGGCGTGGCTCCGGGTGCCGTTCGGCCGGCGCGGGTCGTCCGGCTGGGCCGGCGAACCCCCGCTGCCGTGTCCGTAGTTCTCGCCATACGGCGGGGTGTTCATGGCCTGGGTTACCGAGGACGGGTCGCCGTAGGTGGTCCCGGAGTACGAAGACGCGGACCTGCCGCTCGCTGCGGGCTCGGATCGCCGGAACGGGGGCACGCCGCCGGGATACCCGCTGTTGGCCGCCTCGGTCTCCGCGGCGCTGAATTTCTGCGTCTCCTGCGCGACGGCCGCGTCGTACTGGTCCCTGGTCATGTCCCGAGACCTGTGTGACGACCGGCCGTCGACCGGCCCGCTCGAGCGCAGCGAGAAGGCCGCGCTGGTCAGCGGATCCTCATCGTCGCTACGGCTCGCCCGGCGCCGCCCGCGGGTCTCGGCGGGCTGAGGAGGGGCGCTCATCGGCTGGCTGGCGCTGGTCAGCTGGCTGGGGGCGCTGGTTAGCGGGCTCGGGCCGGTGGGTACCCGGGCGGGCTGAGTCCCGTTCGGGACCTGCGACTTCAGGCTCTGGACGGGCTGGGTGGCCACGGACGGTAGAGGCGCAGGCAGCGCGGCCGCAGGCAGCGCGGCCGCAGGCGGCTTGGCCGCGGGCGGCTTGGCCGCGGACGGTGGCATCGCACCGAGTGGCCGGTTCCTGGTCGCAGGATCCGGCTGGGCGGTACGCGCGGTCCTGGTGAGCGGCTTGTCCGACGCCAGGTCATCCCAGAACTGCTCGTCGCTGACGCCGCCGAACGACTCCGCCGGCCACAGTTCCTCATCGACGTCGGCTCCCTTGCGGAAGCCCACGCGCCGGCGCGGTCGGTCTGTCCTGCCTGCGCCGCCCTCGGCCGCGTGGGTCTCGCGGGGCAGGTGTGCCGCCGACCGACTCCCCGGCCGCGATTCACCTAGCCTGGACTCGCCCGGCCCGGCCGCGGCCAGCCTCGGGTCGGTGGCCTGAGGGTCGCCGGCCGACGCGCCGGGACCACCTCTCCGGCCGCCCACGAGTGCCGGGTCGCCGAAATCCAGAACGGGATTTGGCCCGGTGCTGGCTTCGGCCCGGTAATTCCGGGATGGGCCATTGGCGCCCCGGCCGGTATTCGCTGGTCTACTGCCATTTGCGGCGCGGCCGGCATTATCGGTCCGGTTCGGTCTGGCGGTACTGCGGCTTCTGCTTCCCGGACGCCTATCGGCCCCGGCGCGGCTCGCGCCTGCGGACCGACGGCGCTTATCGCCGCCTGAGCGGATGTTGAAATAGAAGGCTGCCGCGATGCCGACAGCCCCGGCGATGGCCAGTCCCACGACCAGAAACATGGTCTCCATCCAGAATGTCGGGCCTGGTGGGAGGCGCTAGCTAGGCACACGCGGCCGATGACGCGAGCCTACCCTCGATGTCGCGAGCGCCGTGAACCCGCTTGATCATCGATTGTTGCTCACCAGCGGGGAGCGTGTCACAGGATTGAAAAAATTCTGATTACCGCTGATTACGAACTGTATCGAGGCGATCACGGATTTCCGGTTACCACTATTCGTCCACGCCCGATTGCGGCCGCCGCGATCGCGGTCCATACGGACTCCAACGGCGCGCCGTTGGGCGAGTTTAGCGTGGTACGCAACGCATAAACCGTAAATCGATACGAGTGCGGATGGCCGCTAGGGCAGGGTGCGTCGTAGGTCGCGGTGCCCGCGCTGTTCAGCGCCTGGTGCGCCCCCGTGGGCACTGATCCTTCCTGGATGTCCGTAGCCCCGGGGTTGATGTCGAAAACAATCCAGTAAATGAACGGCGTGATCGGCGCCGATGAGTCATCGACAATGAGCGCCAGGCTCTTGGTCCCCGACGGCGCGCCCGACCAGTTGAGCGGGGGGTTGATTTTCGCGCCGTGGCAGGTATAGCGGGCGGCCAACGTGCCGGAGATGAACGCCTGACTGCTGACCGACATCAGGCTCGGCGGTACGGACGCGCCGTACCCGGCGGTACCGCAGCCGGCCAGGGTCAGGACAGCCAGCGCCAATGCGCCGACGGTGCGCGCGCGAGGCGGGCGCCACGGTCCGCGACGAGTCCGGTCCTGGCCTGAATTCACGTTCACCTCTCCCCTGCCGACGGTTGATATTAGAACCTGTCCAGGTAGGAAGCGTAAGGTGATGCGACGTGTTGAATGGTCCGAGGGGGAGTACCGGCCAGAAATACGGGCGATCAGCGAGGGCAGATGCCGAACGCGCTGCGTATCGGGCTACTAGGCCCGCTTCAGGTGCGAGCGGAACTCCACTTCCGCGTAGGCGACACCGCGGCCGCCGCGCGCGTGTGCGCCGAGCAGCTGGCCTGGCTGGACGGCAAGCCGTCGGTCTGGTAGCACGGGCTGCGCGCGGTCCTCCAGGCCAGGCTGGCCCTGGCCGTGCTGGTAGACGGCGATAAGGACCGATGCCGTGTACTGCTCGCGGATGCGCAGCCGGGCATCGTCGCGGTCGGCGCGGGCAGGTTGCTGCCGAACACGAGCGGGAAGAACGCGATGAACCCGAAGGCCTGCACTCCCCGCGGCGTCTTCACCATCATGCCGATGAGAGCCGAGACCAAGCACATGGCCAGGGCGAAGGCGAGCAGCAGCAGGCAAGCGGCGACGGCGGAAACCCGCGGACCATGCCCCAGCCATCTGTCCGGCTGCGCGGGTCGAGCCCGGTCGTCGGTTCGTCGAGGTAAAGCACCCGGGGTTGCCGACCAGGCTGGCCGCCAGGTCAAGCAGGTCGTAGCCGCAGACGCTGGCCCGCCCGCCGTCCGGCCTGAGCAGCCTGGCCAGGGTGCGCACCGCTGTCGTCTTGCCGGCTCCGTAGGCCTTTGATCACGCCGGGCTGCGAGGAGACGTACAACCGTCAGCTCTGCCAGGGTTGGAGAGTCACCGGCCGTGGCATGCGAGAATGGACCTCGTGACACGTGTTGTTCATGTGCCCTACGCCATCGAGCAGGACGAGGACGGTGTCTGGTGCGCCGCTGCCCAACTCCGCCCAGGCGTGGGCGCGGTCGGCGAGGGCCCGACGCAGGAAGCCGCGATCGCCGACTTGCGTGAGGCACTGGAGGTCCTGCTTGCCGAGGTCGGGCCGCCGGATGAGCTGACGCTGACCCTCAACGTCGCCTGATGCCCGCCGCCATCCCAGCGGTACCGGGAGCAAACCGGATCATCGGAGTGGAAATAGTCGTATCTCTTCATATCGCAGCCAGATCGACGATCTTCGCGACGGCCTGCTGCGCTGGTGCGGGATCGCTGACCGCCAGCGCCGCCAGCGCGTCGGCTACCAGCCGGCGGAACGTATGCCGCCACCTCGACCGCTCGGTGTGGTGCACTCGGCGGTCTCCCGCCATGTAGGCGCCGTCCTTGGCCAACTCGACGAAGGTCGTCACCTCGTCCAAGACGCCGGCCGGGTCTGGTAGCTCCTTCTTCGGCTTCACCTTCGGCTGATCCTGCGGGCGCAGTTCGTCCTCGATGCGCTCGCGGAGCTGAGCGTTCCCGCGCCAGTAGACGGTCCACAAGATCTTGCGGAGGCACGCGTCGTCGTGCTGCGCCATCGCGGCGTAAAACTCGTCACGGTTCATCCGGTTTGGCATGGCACCCGATCGTAGGGCTAGACGGTCACGCGGTGAGGGCTAGTCTCGCTGGCGCGAACTACCGAACATGATCTCGTCCCAGGACGGCACCGAGGACCGCTTGCCGCGGGCCGCCTTGCGGCTTTGCCGCGTCGCCTGCTCGCTCGCAGGTTCCGCTGACGCCGAGGGGGCGGAAGGGACCTCCTCAGCGGGCGATGGAGACGAGGTGACCGGAGCCGGAGGACCGGCGACAGCGGCTTGAGTCGCCGCGGCGTGGGAGTCGGCAGAACTCGAGGACGTCGCTGCCGTTTGCTGAGGAGCCTGGGCAGCCCGGGCTTCCTCTGCCGTCCGAGCGTCCCGTGCGGGCTGAGATGCCTGCGCCGTCTGGGAAGCTCGTCCCGCCTGGGCCATGCGTCCCGCCTGGGCCATGCGCTCGGGCTGGGCCATGCGCTCGGGCTGGGCCATGCGCTCGGGCTGGGGTACTTGCGCGGCCCTCGAGACCTGCGCGGCTACCGCGGCCGGACTGACCGGGGGAGCACCCGGCACGGAAGATGCGACGGCGGCAGGAGCTTCGGCCTCGCGAGGCCCGGGAGCCGCCTCCGGTTCGGCGACTTGAGGTCGGGCGACGTGGTGCTCGGCGACCTGCGGTGGGAGGATCGGAGGTCGCACCGAGCCTGGTCGCTCATGCCGGGCCCGGCCGCCGTTGCCGATCGCAGCGTTGCCGCCCATCGCGCCGTGGCCAGTGCCCGTCTTGCCCGGGCCAAACCCGGAGGTGCCGTTCCCCGGCTGACCGGACCCGGGGGCAGGGACGCCCGGCTGACCGGACCCGGGCCCGTAGCCCGGCTCGGCCGGGCCGGGAGCAGCATGAACAGGTGCGCTGTGGATCGGCGCGCCGTAGCCCGACCCAGAAGTTAGCCGCGGAGCCAGCTGAGTGACGGTCGCCTCGCCCGGCGCCGGCGCGGTCGGCTGGGGTGCCTCGGTGCCCGGCAGCGACATCCGGGCGGCGTTGTCGTCGGCCGGCAGTACGTGCCTGCGCCGTGGATCGAAGATCCACTCGGCCGTGTGCAGGCGACCGCCGGAGATGAAGGTCAGCTGCACCTGCCAGCTGCCGTCGCCGAGCTTCTTCGCGTCCCACTGCGCGTCTTCCGCATCAGCGCCGAACGTCTTCAGCCGTTCGGTCACGATCTCGCCCAGCCGCGGACCGGGGGACGAAGGGGTTGCGTCCCCCTGACGTCTTACCGACGCCAACTGGGCCTGACCTGCCGCGTAGGCACGCTCGGCCAGGATCGGAGCTTCGAACCAGCGCACGCGCTCGACCGCGATGCCGGCTGCGTCCGCGATTTCCTCTACCGTTTCCCCGGCCCGGATTCGTGCCTGGATCTCCTTGGGTCGCAACGGGCTCTCCACTTCGATCTCGTACTGGGTGAGCCGGGAGGTCTGGCCGAGGGCAACCGCCCTGAGC
>Ga0209040_10003678_pt1 | contig 11708 bp, 11 predicted proteins | sample BogFormECP12_OM3_FD_188240 | JGI IMG/M metagenome (GOLD analysis project Ga0209040, IMG submission 188240) | Bog forest soil microbial communities from Calvert Island, British Columbia, Canada - ECP12_OM3 (SPAdes) (version 2) | ecosystem: Environmental > Aquatic > Freshwater > Wetlands > Bog ... | reverse complement strand
GGATCAGCTCGCCGGCAAGGAAATGTCGATCGGCCGGTTTTATCTGAACCGCCACAATTACACGGCGGCGATCAACCGATTCCGTAACGTGTTGCAAAATTATCAAACGACCCGGCATGCAGAAGAAGCACTCTATCGGTTGGTCGAAGCCTATCTTGGACTGGGAATCACCGATGAGGCGCAAACGGCCGCGGCGGTGCTGGGGCACAATTTTCCGAACAGCCAATGGTATAAGGACGCTTACGCGCTCTTGCAAGGCAAAGGGTTGTCGCCGCAAGAAAATGCGGAATCCTGGATGGCGAAGATCTACCACACGGTCATTCCGTCCTGACCGGAGCTTGAGCATGCTCGCGCGCCTGTCGATTCGCGACGTGGTGCTGATCGATCAGCTCGATGTTGAGTTTTCGGCTGGCTTGAACATCCTCACCGGAGAGACGGGCGCCGGCAAATCCATTTTGCTGGATGCGCTTTCGCTGGCGCTTGGCGGGCGTGGGGATGGCGGACTTGTTCGCCACGGCGAAATGCAGGGCCAGGTGACCGCGGTGTTCGAATTGCCGCCCGGACATGCGGCCCACGCCCGGCTCGAGGGGCAGAGCATCGAGATTGGCGACGAACTGATCTTGCGGCGCGTGCAACTCGCCGATGGGCGCACCCGCGCATACATCAACGATCAAAGCGTCAGCGCGCAGGCTTTGCGGTCGCTAGCCTCGGCGTTGGTCGAGATTCACGGCCAGCACGACGAGCGCGCGCTGACCGATCCGGCGACGCACCGCGCGCTCGTCGATTCCTACGCCGGCACGGACAGTCTGGCCGTGGCCACGCACAATGCTTTCGCCGCCCTGCGCAACCTGGAACGCAAGCTCGAGGCCGAGCGCGCGCGTGTCGCCGCGGCGGAGGCGGACGCCGATTTCGTCCGGCACGCTCACGACGAATTGACGCGCCTCGCGGTGAAGCCGAGCGAGGAGGAGCAGCTGGCGGCGCGCCGACAGGCGATGATGCAGGGCGAAAAGGTCATCGCGGATCTCCGCGGAGCGCGCGACGGTCTGTCGGGCGAGGGCGGGATCCTGCCGGCGCTCGTGGCGGTTTCCCGGCGGCTGCAGCGCCGCGCGCAACTCGCGCCGGAACTGATCGAACCGGGCATAAGGGCGATGGATGGCGCGCTCGAGGCGCTCGACAATGCGATCCGCGCCGTCGAGGAGGCGCTTGCAGCGAGCGAGTTCGATCCGAACGAGTTGGAGCGCTGCGAGGAGCGTCTGTTCGCGTTGCGGGCGATGAGCCGCAAATATGGAGCTCCGGTCGAGCGGCTGCCGGCGTTGGCGCAAAAATATGCTGATGATCTGGCCGCAATCGATGCTGGCGCCGAGGAAATCCTGCGCCTGGAGGCCGCGGTCGTCGGCGCCCGGGAGGCCTATCGGGAAGCCGCTGGCGCGCTGAGCACGGCGCGCGAAGGAGGCGCGAGAGCGCTCGAGAAGGCGGTGATGGCCGAATTGCCGCCGCTGAAACTGGAACGGGCCGAGTTCAGCGTAGACCTCACAATAGACGACGCGCTCGTGTGTGCGACCGGCTATGACCGAGCAGAATTCCTCGTTCGCACAAATCCCGGTTCCCGGCCGGGGCCGCTGATGAAGGTCGCTTCAGGTGGCGAACTGTCGCGCTTCCTCCTGGCGATCAAGGTCTGCCTGGCTGAGCGCGGCACGGCACCCACCCTTGTCTTCGACGAAATCGACACAGGGGTCGGAGGCGCGGTCGCCGACGCGATGGGACAGCGTCTGGCGCGTCTGTCCGAGCGGGCGCAAGTATTGGCCGTGACCCATGCTCCCCAAGTCGCCGCAAAGGCGCAGAGCCATTATCGCATCGCCAAGTACGACGTAGGCGCGGGCGAACGCGTCGTTACGAGCGTCTCTCGCCTCGGGAGGGCCGAGCGGCGAGAGGAAATCGCGCGAATGCTGGCTGGCGCCGAAATAACCCGAGAAGCGCGCGCGGCCGCTGTGAGCCTGATTGAAAAGGCGGGATAACCGCTGGATTATTCCGCCGAAATGGGCTTGCTCCCGCCGCCTGCTTGGCCCTATCAAGCCCCGAACCGAATGAGGTTATCGCAGCGCATTCTGGAGGACGACATGAAGCCGGACGTGCCTGACAGCGTTAATCGGGACCAAAGGAAGGCACGCCTCGCGGCTTTGCTTCGGGAGAATTTGAAGCGGCGCAAGAGACAGCAGCGATCACGCGCCGCCGCGCCGGCGACGGCCGACAAAACGAGGCCCGCCGCCCGCGATCCGAAAGGCTGAATCGAGCCTCCAGGGAAAAAGTTGTTCAATCGCTATTGGGGTCGAAGAATAGATGGATCGCATTCAAATTCGTGGCGGGGCAAGGCTGAACGGGGTGATTCCAATTTCAGGCGCCAAGAACGCCGCGCTGCCGTTGATGATCGCATCGCTGATGACCGACCAGACCTTGACGCTGGAAAATTTGCCGCGGCTGGCCGACGTCAGCCAGTTGGCGCGCATCCTCGGCAATCATGGAGTCGATTTTTCGGTCGACGGCAAGCGTGCAGGCGAAGAGGCCGCGTCGGGCCAGACAGCGCACCTCAGGGCCCGCACCATCGTCGACACGACAGCGCCTTACGAACTCGTGTCCAGAATGCGCGCGAGCTTCTGGGTCATCGCGCCGCTGCTGGCGCGAACGGGGGAGGCGCGCGTATCGCTGCCAGGCGGCTGCGCGATCGGGACCCGGCCGGTCGATCTTTTGCTGATGGCGCTGGAAAAACTGGGGGCCGCCATCGAGATCGAGGGCGGCTACGCGGTCGCAAAGGCGGCGAAAGGGCTGTCCGGCGCGGAAATCGTTTTCCCGAAGGTGACTGTCGGGGGCACCCATGTCGCGGTGATGGCGTCGGCGACTGCGCATGGCGCAACTCGAATTTCGAACGCCGCCAGGGAGCCGGAAGTGTCCGACCTTGCCGACTGCCTCAACAAGATGGGCGCGCGGATCCGTGGCGCCGGCACGTCGACGATTGAGATCCACGGCGTGCCGCGGCTGAACGGCGCCTATCACCGCGTTCTGCCCGACCGAATCGAAGCCGGGACCTACGCGACCGCCGTCGCGATGACCGGCGGGGACATTCTGCTCGACGGCGTGACCCAGGATCTTCTGCAAGAGGCCTTTGGCGCTCTGGAGAGATCCGGCGCGTCGGTGACCAGCGACAATCGCGGCGTTCGGGTGCGGCGCAATGGCGCCGGGATCGACGCCGTCGACGTCACGACCGCGCCCTTCCCCGGGTTTCCCACCGATCTTCAGGCGCAGTTCATGGCGCTGATGACCCGGGCGCGGGGAACGTCGCGAATCACCGAAACGATCTTCGAGAACCGATTCATGCATGTGCAGGAACTGGCCCGGCTCGGCGCTCACATCAAGCTCGAGGGCGACACCGCGATCGTCGAAGGCGTCGAGCGGCTCAATGGAGCGCCAGTCATGGCCACGGATTTGCGCGCCTCGGTGTCTCTGGTCATTGCCGGCCTGGCGGCCGAAGGCGAAACCATCGTGAACCGCGTCTATCATCTCGACCGCGGGTTCGAAAGGCTCGAAGAGAAACTCGGCGCCTGCGGCGCCGACATCACGCGGATTGTGGGCTAAGCCGATGCCTCACTGCGACCAGCGGCTCAAGCTCCTGGCGCTCGACCGCGAAGGCCTCAGTGTGATCTCGGCCCATGCGCAGAATACCTGCGTCAGGCGCTCCAATATGGCCTGGTTCCCCAGGCAGCATCGTTTCGTCGTCGCCGGGATGCGCTACGACTGGGTCGGCGCGAAGACAGGGCCGGCGGAGCGAGTCTCGAGCGTGCTGCGCTTCGACCGGGTTTTGAAGGTTTCTCACCTCGGCCTCACTCATGCCGAGGACGACACGCTCAACCTGCTGGCGGTCACCTTTGAAAAGACCGATCCGCCGGCCGGCATGATCATCCTCGCCTTCGCCGATGGCGCGTTGCTGCGGCTCGACGTGGAATGCGTGGAGGTCGAGCTCTGCGACATGGGGCTCCGCACGGCGGCGGAGGCGTGTCCCGGACATGCGTTGTCAGACGCTTCGTTCGTGTGACCCTGGAGTCCCCATGGCGATCGAGCTCGAAATGGGGTCGGCGGATTTTGAGCGGCGCTTCGAGGCGCTGCTCGGGCAAAAGCGCGAGTCCGCTGCCGATGTCGATGCGGCGGTCGCCGCCATCATCGAGGACGTACGCAGACGCGGCGATGCGGCGCTCGCCGACTATTCGCGCCAGTTCGATCGCGTCGATGTCAACAAGATGGGACTGGCGATCGGCTCGGCCGAGATCGACGCTGCGCTTTCGGCCTGCGAGCCGAAAGCGCTCCAGGCGCTCGAACTGGCTTACGCGCGGGTCACGGACTATCACACGCGGCAGAAGCCCGCGGACGTCAGGTTCACCGACGAACTCGGTGTCGAGCTGGGCTGGCGCTGGCGGCCGATCGGGGCGGTCGGCCTCTATGTTCCCGGCGGCGCGGCGAGTTACCCGTCCTCGGTCATCATGAACGCTGTGCCGGCGAAAGTGGCCGGGTGCGCTCGGCTGGCGATGGTGGTGCCGACGCCGGACGGGCGCGTCAATCCGCTGGTGCTGGCGGCCGCGCGTATTGTCGGGCTCGACGAGATCTACCGTGTCGGCGGCGCGCAGGCGATCGCCGCGCTCGCCTACGGCACGCAGACGATCGCGCCCGTCGACAAGATCGTCGGTCCTGGCAACGCCTACGTCGCCGCCGCGAAGCGGCGCGTATTCGGCGCCGTGGGCATCGACATGATCGCCGGGCCATCGGAGGTCGTCATTCTCGCCGATTCAAGCGCTGACGCGCGCTTTGTCGCCGCGGACCTCCTGGCGCAGGCGGAACACGACGCGGCGGCGCAGTCCATCCTTGTCACTGACGACAGGGCGCTTGCGCGCGCGGTCACTGAGGAAATCGGGCGTCAGCTCGCCGCGCTGCCGCGCGAAAAAATCGCCGCGGCGAGCTGGCGCGACTATGGCGCGATCATCCTCTGCCCGGGGCTCGAGGCCGCGCTCCCGCTCATCGAGCGGCTTGCGCCCGAGCATCTCGAGGTCATGACCCGCGACCCCGAGGCGATCGCCGGGAACATCGACAACGCGGGCGCCATTTTCCTCGGCGCGCATACGCCGGAGGCGATCGGCGACTATGTCGGAGGCTCCAACCATGTCCTGCCGACGGCGCGCTCGGCGCGTTTTTCCTCGGGCCTCGGCGTGCTCGACTTCATGAAGCGCACCTCGCTGCTCAAGTGCTCGACCCAGTCGCTGGCGGTTCTCGGGCCGGCGGCGGTCGCGCTGGGCGAAGCCGAGGCGCTGGACGCCCACGCGCGCTCGGTCGCCCTGCGGCTTGCTGCGCAACCGGTGAGGGGCGGGTGAACGCCGAGGGGGAAGAAAGGCGCGATCGCCTGTGCGAGGTTTTCCTCGACGAGGACACCATTCCACGCGGCGCGATCGAGATCGATCACGAGCGGACGGTGGCGATCTTCGACCTTGTCGAAGAGAACGTGTTTGGCGTGCCGGGGCGGGACGACGGGCCTTACACGCTGACGATCTCGCAGGAAGAATCAAAGCTCACGTTCGACGTGCGGACGTCCGACGGCGAGCAGGCGATCTCGATCGTCGTCTCGATGACCCCGTTTCGGCCGTTGCTGAAGGACTATTTTCACGTCTGCGACACTTACTATTCCGCTATCCGGACGGCGAGCCCCCGCCAGATCGAGGCTATCGACCGCGAACGAACCAAGCTGCACAACGAGGGCGCCGACCTGATCGCGCAACGCCTCGCGGACAAGGTGACGATCGATCCGGGCACCGCGCGCCGTCTCTTCACCCTGGTGTCGACCTTGCGCTGGAAGACATGAGCCTCGTCGCGCGGCGGAACTTCGTCATCGCCAACACGCAGCTTGTCGCGCCGCCGCTGGTCCCGGAAATCCGGCTGAGGCTTGCAACCGAGGCCGTGCCGATCTGGAAGAAGACCGAGGAAGAACTCGGCGCGATCGGACTGCCGCCGCCCTTCTGGGCCTTCGCCTGGGCGGGCGGTCAGGCCCTCGCCCGTTTCGTTCTCGATCATCCAGAGTTCGTGCGCGGCAGGCGCGCGCTCGACTTCGCCTCCGGTTCAGGCCTTGTCGCAATCGCCGCGGCGCTGGCCGGGGCGGCGGAGACGGAAGCCTCGGACATCGACGCTTTCGCGGTCGTCGCCATAGAGGCGAACGCCGCAGAGAACGGGGTCGCCGTCAGGGGCCGTCTCGAAGACCTCATCGGAAGAGACGATGGCTGGGACGTCGTCCTCGCGGGCGATGTCGCTTACGAGAGGGACTTGGCGGAGGCCGCGACGGCCTGGCTCGCCGGGCTCGCGCGCCGCGGCGCGACCGTGCTCGTCGGCGATCCGCGCCGCGCCTATCTCGCCCTCGACCGGCTCGCCTGCGTCGTCGACTATTGCGTCCCGGTCAGCCGGGAACTTGAAGATACGGAGAACAAGCGCACCGGCGTCTTCCGCTTCTGCTGACTGCCCGCTGCGGACTGCCGAGCATCGCCAATTGGACTTCTGGCGCCAATCGGGGGCCGCGAGCTTGCAGCTCGATCGCAGGAGCGGAACGCCGCTCTGCCCTTCATCTGGCCGCCTTGTCTTGTGAGCGCCAGCGACACGGTGGTCGCGCCCTGCACGCCGGTGCGGAGGGCCGGGTTCGCCGACCGCCGGTCCAGCGCCAGCGTGACATCACACCTGTTATTGTCCTCGCCGCACCGGCTCACCACTGTTCCGGGCGCGACACCCATGACGCCATTGTGCGCTGATCAGGGTGCAATGGCGTCATTGGATCATGTCGCGCACCGAGCAGACTGGCCCGGCTCCTCCCCCTGCCGGGTTCGGCGGCGCGCGTCCTCACGCTGTGCGGCCCCGTACCGCGCGGACGATCCAGATCAACAAACACGCGCCGATGAACCCAGCAATCAGGTAGCCGATCCATCCGCCAAGGGCGATGCCAAAAAAGCTGAAAATGGCGCTGGCAATCGCCGCCCCGACGATGCCGAGCACGACATTCATCAGCAATCCCATATCACTCTTCATGAATTGCTCAGCCAGCCAGCCTGCAATCCCGCCGATGACAATGGCGGCGATCCAACCAATTCCTGCGTCTCCCATGGCTCGTCTCCTTTGAAGGGGGTGCAGCCCTGCACCCATCTCAAAATTGTCCGACGTATCAGGGCAGATTACAAGAGCGGCTCCGCGTTCCTCGACTTCGCAGGTCTGCTGCCGGTCTCGATGACCGTGAGCTTGGCGAGTTCGCCGGCGATCCCCGACATGGCCAACCATCCCGGCAAACGACTGCGGCGTCATCGGGCGCGGCGTGGGCGTTGTCGATCAGCCAGCGAGCCGACTCGGTCTCAGGCGAGCGGAACTCGCCGATCCTCTCGCCCCTGTAGCTGGCGAAGTAGCAGCCCTGTCCGATCCAAACGTTCGCGCTTCCGGGAAGGAGACGGCGGGCGGATACGATTTTGATCCGATGTTCCATGGGAATATTCACCCGCGGGAAAGAGGACGCCCCACCGCCTGAGCCTCAAGCTTGCGGCGAGCCAAGGCGCCGTCAAGCGCAAAACGCGGCGCATCCGTCAGGTGTGTTCGAGCGCGATTGGTCGGGGCGATTTGGTTATTGGTTGGCTCCTGTGTGTTGGATGGATGTTGCGCCGGGCCGGCGATCGAGATCATGGCTGTCGACGGGGCGATCGAGGTCGTCATATTTCGCCAGAACCAACGGTCCCACCCCCTTTAGCCGGTCGTTCAATAGACTTCGCCGATGGCTTTGGCGCAGAAGCGGGACGGCCGCACCTCTCGCATCCGACGCGGACGACGTCCAAGGGAAACTCGCCGAGCGAATGTGAGCCGATGCGCCCTCAACGACCTTCCGCTTCAATATCTATTGTGACGCGCGTCACTTCTCTATTGTGACGCGCGTCACTGCGAGATTAAGAGTTTTGTTTTAGAAAGTTCTTCAATTGAGCAAACGCGATAGGCGCGAACGCTCAAGATCATCGAACGAGCGAGCTTTGGCCCTGCTTCGTATTCGGGAGGTCTTTGACTAGGAGGATCAGATGAAAACATTGTTTAAAGCTTCAAGTGCACTTGTAATCGTTCTTTCGCTTTCCGGCGCGGCCTATCCACTCGGGACGGGCATGGTCGCTCCCAGCCATCGGACAGTCCATCACATGGCGAATTTTGCCAAAGCGACTGCGCTCGTAGCGCCGGCGTTTCCTGCCGCGCGGTCGCCTTCGCTTCCGGAGACCGACGGCTTGAGCCGCAACGATGAAGACTGCAACTACGGCTGCATCGACCACTGATCGTTGCCGCCCTGCTCGGCCTTCCTGTTCGGGGCTTCCAGACAAAAAAGAGGGGCCTCCAAGGGTGCGAACCCCAAGCGGCCCTTTTGCGAAGCTGGCTGCGCTGCCCGACACCGCGCCCTCTTTATTCGGCGAGCTTCGACAATGTCTTGGCCTGCCGCACGAGTGCGTTGGCATGGTCACGCCCCAACCGGCGCGCAGTTTCAACTAGGCGCTATGTACGATCAGGGCCATGGCGTTCCCCAGAACTACGCGCAGGCTGCCGCGCGGCGCCGGATGACGAGCAAGTGGATGGAGAGCCACCCGTCGACGCGCTGGCCCAGATCCGTCTGAGGGGTTCGCCACCGTCTGGGCCTGCCACCGGCGCCCGCGCCGTGGCGATCCCCGGCGATGCTTTTCGCCATCGTTCACCCCGCGCGGGCGGCCCTCAGGACGCCCGCCAGGGATAGTACGCTAGTTAAGCGAACGTCCACGAAACCTCGAAAGCCGGAGGTGATGGTCCTGCTAGTCGCCGGTGCGCCCGATCTCGCGCTGGCGAGCGACGGGGCGGCTTTCGGGCCGCCCTATTTGTGCGAGCAAACCTTCGACTGAGACAACTTTGACGCGCCTCGCCCCTTACTATGTCCCGTGTTATGCTTGGCGGAAAGCACGGCACGAACTCGATGACGAGAAGCGCCCCGCCGACGTGAACGCTCGCGGCATCATGGTCGCTAAGATCGTTGACTACATCTATTCAGAACACAAAAATACTCGGAGGCGTTGATGCCAGATCAGAAAAAAGAAAAATCTTGTGGCCTACTCCACAGCTCAATTGAGGACGCCATAGTGCATGCCGAAAAGAACTTAGGCTCATTCCGAAAGCATGCCGATCCATATTATGGAACTTTTAGAGACAATTCCAAATGGGTTGTAGGATTTCAGTTGTCTCCTAAAAAAAGATGGAGGCTGGATTTTGATCCTCATGAAGCAAACAATAAATGGACTCATGTAAATGAAGAGGATTTTGAAAGAGCGCCCGATCAACAGAAGGTCTGCCACTACGTATATTCCCCTCTTCGCTCTGATGCATGGGTGAAGACTTATTATAGCAAATGGACCAGCCGGTATGGGCCGGGCAAATAGCCCGGCCCCGGCTTTCGCGCCGCCCTTTTTTGTTTCGCGGGACCGTGATGGAGGTCACAGCCCGACGCGATGCGTTGTGTTTTATTGGTGGGTTGGATGAGACGATTTGCGGTTCGCGATGAAGGGGGCAGGGGTGACCAGCTGCAGGAAACTTTCAGCCAGGCGTCGCGGGCTTATGTCGCGGGCTTATTAAGCGTCCCAAGAATTTGAAATAACGCGCGGTGCCGAAATCCGAGGCTTCCATTAGAAGAAGCTCAATTGTACTGCAACTATCCCGTCAGCATCGCCCAACAATTCCAATTTGGCCCGAGGAGGCTCAAATGGAACTAAAGCTGAATTATTCCCACGTCTCGCCGGCGAAAGATCATAAAGGCAGCGTTCGGATTACGAGGTTGCGAGCCGGCGCTAATTTCTGGTGTTACGTTTATCAGTGCAGCCCGGAGGAAGATTTTGACGGCGCGCCGGACGCTTACGGGTGGGACAATCCGACTCCCGGCGCGCCCCGCGAAAATCCCGACACCAGTCTGCAGCGCAATGTGAACGGACGCGACCACATCGGCAACGCGACTAGTCGGCATCAAGTCTTCGACGCTCACGGGCATGACTTCGCTTATGTTGGCCTGTACGCGACGGACCAAACGACCGCCTCCCGACTTCGGATCAGCATCGACCGACGGCCACGCCTCGAGGCGCGGAGAAAAAAGGCGTGGGTCCAGCACACAAACCACGGGAGGACAACGAAGACGTGGGAGAGCGTCGCGCTCCGTCCCGCGGACGAGGGGTACTTTCCCGTTATTCAGGGGGCAGGTCAGCCGGCCCCAGGCCATTATGTCTCAACGACCTCGGTGGCTGCCGATACCTCCTTTGACGAATGGGATCAAAGGCGCTGGGTCAACGCGAACGTCATCCCCTATGCGGCGTACGCCGGCTGGTGGGGGGCTCTTCAAGTTGAACGGGGTGATATCGGCATCTCCTATGCTCGCGATACCGGAGCTGCGACAGCGTTCGTCTTCGCAGATACAGGATCGGGACACGTCGGCGAAGTGTCGCACCGCGCCCTCGAAAAGCTGACCGGGCTTGGCGGCACCAACGAAAGCAAATCCAACTTCATCGTTTTTCCGCACAGCGGGCGCGGAGCGACCGGCCTCTTCACCTTGGAGTCCGCGGTCGAGGCCCGGGCGCGCGATATGGTGTTGAGACTCAACAACGTCGAGGGGGCTGACGAATTGCTGGCGCTGATGTCGTTCGACATGAATCTGGATCTCCTGAATGCCTGGGCGAGAGGCCGCCGCGGGACCGACGCGAACGAAATCGCGACGGCGGGACGCTATGACACTGCGGCAATGGTGTTGAGCTCCTACGGGTTCAGCGGCTGAAGTGCCAGACACGGATCGTTGCCCCATGGCTCCTCAATTGTCTCCATTACCTGCGCGGGCCAGGCGAGAGCTACAGCGACGTGAGGAGGCAAAGAATGGATATGGTAGACGTGGAAGTTCACATCGTCCCGAAATTCGGCCTCCCCGATTTCAGTCTCACAGGAACACAAATAGGCAGGCGCTTGCGGTCTGCCGGCTTTCGGGGTCGGCCCGGCGATGTTTTCAGGAACAGAATTGGTATGCTCGTGTCAGACTGGGCAGTCCAACTCGAGTCCAAACTGCAGATGTCCACCTATGAGTGGGAAAAGCATGATTATCCTTCCATCAATAAGTGTATACTTGGCCAGCCTGGGGTATTTTTTCCGCAACCCCTCGACGTTCCTCCTCAGCCCCAACAGCCCGCACCGCGGCGTAAGGTCTTATTCCCGCCATGCCAGTAGGAGTTACTGCGCCGCTCGACCTCCGGAGTTTCTAGGCTCTCGGCGAATCGCTGCACGGGCCTCGGGCGTGATCGAAGCGCGGATCATGGGCAGAACGCCCGTCGTTACCCTAATGCATACCCCGATCAATATCGCCTCGATTTTCGAGGCCTATAAATTTTACCTAACCTAGTGATTATTCGATGGTGGCCGCACAAGGGCTCGAACCTTGGACCCGCTGATTAAGAGTCAGCTTGCAGATCATATATTTCAAATAGTTACCAGGGAGCCAGTTGCAAAATTATTTGGAACGCCTCTCATAACCTCTCTCAAATCGAGGCAATGTATTTAGAATCCATCCGACGATTTTCAAGGCAATATTCTAAAATATTCCGCTTTACTGTGAGAAATATTTCAGTATAGTG
>Ga0209040_10003677_pt1 | contig 11709 bp, 13 predicted proteins | sample BogFormECP12_OM3_FD_188240 | JGI IMG/M metagenome (GOLD analysis project Ga0209040, IMG submission 188240) | Bog forest soil microbial communities from Calvert Island, British Columbia, Canada - ECP12_OM3 (SPAdes) (version 2) | ecosystem: Environmental > Aquatic > Freshwater > Wetlands > Bog ... | reverse complement strand
AGGGCCTTGGCAACGACTTTTTGGTTTTCGATGCTCCGCCCGCGTCCGCCGGCGCACCTCTCAATCCAGAAAAGTTTCGTGCGCTTGCAGACCGCCGCACCGGCATCGGATTCGATCAAGCGCTGATGCTCGAGGCGCCGCACGACCCGGGCAGCCGCGTCTTCTACCGAATCTTCAATTCCGACGGCAGCGAGGTCGAACAATGTGGCAACGGCGCTCGTTGCATCGCCGCGCTGTTGTACGCACGCATGCCGGCGCTCGGCCGCGACCTCGTGATGGACAGCCCGGGCGGATCCGTGCGCGCTCAAGTCCGCGAAGACGGCCTCGTCTCGGTCGACATGGGCATCCCGAATTTCGACCCCAAAGCCCTGCCGATGGAGACCGACGGCGAATCGCTGACCTATCATATGAGTACCGATCGCGGCTCGATCGATGCTGGCGCCGTTTCGATGGGCAATCCACATGTCGTTGTGCGTGTCGCGGACGTCGAGACGGCGCCCGTCGCGACGCTAGGGCCCGCCATCGAGCATCATCCAAAATTTCCGAAGCGCACCAACGTCGGCTTCATGCAAATCGTCGACCGCGGCCACATTCGTCTGCGGGTCTTCGAGCGCGGAGCTGGCGAGACGCAGGCCTGCGGAACCGGCGCTTGCGCGGCCGTGGCGGTCGGACGGCGCTGGGACCTGCTCGACAGGGAAGTCACCGTCGATCTCAAAGGCGGCAGCGCAAGCGTATCCTGGGAGGGTCCGGGTCGGCACCTTTGGCTGACCGGACCGGCGACGACGGTGTTTACCGGTTCGATCGAGATTTGAATTCAACAATGTCGGGAGAAATCAAGAAATGACCACGAACCATGCGCGCGAGATCAAACCCGCGAGCCTCAGCGATGCCGAGGTCGCGCAATATCTGCAGACCTATCCTGATTTCTTCGAACGCAATGGACCGCTGCTGACCAAGCTGCGCTTGCCGCACTTGCGCGATCCGGGTGCCACGGTCAGCTTGGTCGAGCGCCAAGTGGAGGTACTGCGCGAACGCAATCAGTCGCTCGAGCGCAAGCTCAAGGAGCTGGTCGACGTCGCCCGTGCGAACGACGTGCTGGCTGACCGCATTCATCGGCTGAGCCACCGGCTGATATGCGCCCAAGGCTTCGTCGGCACCGTCAATGCGATCGAAACCTCGCTGCGCGAGGATTTCGAGGCGATGCACTCGGTGCTCGTGCTGTTTCTCGAGGAGGCGCGTTCGGCGCAGCCGCAGGCGACTCGGTTTCTTCGGGCCGAGGACCCGGGCAGCGCGGAGATCAAGTCGTTCGAATCGCTGCTGCAATCCGGCAAACCGCGTTGCGGCCAGATACGCGATACCCAGCGCGATTATCTGTTCGGCAAGGATACGGTCGAAATCGGCTCGGTGGCGTTGACCCCGATCGGACCCAAGGGCAGTCTCGGAATCCTCGCGATCGGCGCGAGCGACGTGGCGCGCTTCCACCCGACGATGAGCACCGAGTTCTTGTCGCGGATCGGCGAGCTCGTCGCTTACGCGCTGACGCGCTGATCAATCATCAACACGGCGCCGACCCGGGTGATCGTCGACGACGCGCAACTCGATGCGTTCCTCGGGCATCTCAAGGCTGAGCGGCGCATGAGCCGCCACACCGTGGCGGCCTACCGGCACGACCTCGAGGCGCTCGCACGCTTTTGCAAGCGCCGCCGCGTGGCGACCTGGGCCGAGCTCGATCACCAATCGGTGCGCGCGTTTGCCGCGGCGGAACACGCGGCGGGCCTCGCGCCACGCAGCATTCAGCGCAGGCTTTCGGCGATGCGCACATTCTTCAATTTTCTCGCGCGCGAGACGCAAGTGGATCGGAATCCGGCGCTCGGCGTCAGCGCGCCGAAGCCGAAGAAGCGTCTACCGCAGACGCTCGATGCCGACCAAATGGGCCGGCTGCTCGCGTTTCGAGTCGACGATTCGACCTCGGCGCGCGACAAGGCGATCATGGAGCTGTTTTACTCGTCCGGACTTCGGCTCGGCGAACTCGTGGGACTCGATCTCGCCGATCTCGATCTCAAGGATCGCACCGTGCGCGTGCTCGGCAAGGGCGGCAAGACGCGGATCGTTCCCGTCGGCAGCTTTGCGCTCGAGGCGCTGAAACGATGGCTCGTCGAGCGAACGCAAGTGCTCGAGCGCGCCAAGCTCGCGCCGCCGCCCACAGCCCTTTTCGTCGGGCCCCGGGGGCGCCGACTCGCGGTTCGCGCGGTGCAGCTGCGCGTTGCGCACTGGGCGCGCCGACAGGGCATCGGCATGCACGTGCACCCCCACATGTTTCGCCATTCCTTCGCGACGCACCTGCTCGAATCGAGCGGCAATTTGCGGGGAGTGCAGGAACTGCTCGGACATGCCGACATCGGCACGACGCAAATTTACACTCACCTCGATTTTCAGCATTTGGCGAGCGTTTACGAAGCCGCTCATCCGCGCGCGCGCCGCCGTTCTTGAGAAAAGGCGCTTGAAATCGCGCTGCCAGCCCCCAAATCGGCAGGTTCCGATGAATCACGATCCCCAGAAATTGTACGGCACAACGATCCTTGCGGTACGCCGCAATGGTCGGGTTGCAATCGGCGGCGACGGTCAAGTCACGCTCGGTCAGACCGTCATGAAGGGCAATGCACGCAAGGTGCGTAGGCTCTATGGCGACAAGGTGCTCGCAGGCTTCGCCGGCGGCACCGCCGATGCCTTCACGCTGTTCGAACGCTTTGAAGGCAAGCTCGAGAAATTCGGCAATCTGACGCGCGCGGCCATCGAACTCGCGAAGGATTGGCGCAGCGACCGCAGCTTGCGCCGGCTCGAAGCCTTGCTGTGCGTCGCCGACGTCGGCAACACCTATGTCATATCGGGCAACGGCGACGTGATCGAGCCCGAGCATCACTTGATCGCGATCGGTTCCGGCGGACCCTATGCCCAGTCCGCTGCGATGGCCTTGATGCAATCGACCGAGTTGGCAGCGCGCGAGATCGTCGAGCGCTCCCTCGAGATCGCGGCGGACATTTGCATCTATACGAATCGGAATTTGACGATCGAGGAGCTTTAGGCCCGCATGTCGCAAATGACGCCGCGTGAAATCGTCGAGGAATTGGACAAGCACATCGTCGGCCAAACGGCCGCCAAGCGTGCGGTCGCCATCGCACTGCGTAACCGCTGGCGGCGCCAGCAGGTCGCCGCGCCGCTGCGCCAAGAGATCACGCCCAAGAACATCCTGATGATTGGCCCGACCGGCGTCGGCAAGACCGAAATTGCGCGCCGTCTCGCGCGCCTCGCCAAAGCGCCGTTCATCAAAGTCGAGGCCACGAAATTCACCGAGGTGGGCTATGTTGGCCGCGAAGTAGACTCGATCGTCCGCGATCTTGTCGACATCGCCGTCAAAATGACCCGGGAAGAGGCGATGGTGAAAGTCCGTCATCGGGCCGCGGATGCGGCCGAGGATCGGGTCCTCGACGTGCTGCTGCCGCGAGCCCAGGCCGGCATCAAAGGCGACGCCGCGCCGCGCGACCAGGAGACCCGGCAGCGCTTCCGCAAGATGCTGCGTGAAAATGAACTCGATGAGCGCGAAATCGAGATCGAACTGCGCGCAATGAGCGCGGGCGTCGAGATCATGGCGCCGCCCGGCATGGAGGAAATGACGCAGCAGTTGCAGGGCATGTTCCAGAATCTCGGTGGCGGGCGCACGCGCCAGCGCAAGCTCAAGATCAAGGAGGCTCTCAAACTGCTGGTCGACGAAGAAGCAGCCAAGATGATCAACGAGGAGGAGCTCAAAATCGAGGCGGTCGAGAACGCCGAGCAAAACGGCATCGTCTTCATCGACGAAATCGACAAGATCGCGCGCCGCCAGGAGACGGTCGGCGCCGACGTCTCGCGCGAGGGCGTACAGCGCGACTTGTTGCCCTTGGTCGAGGGCTGCACGGTCAGCACCAAGTACGGCACGGTCAAGACCGACCACATGCTGTTCATCGCCTCGGGCGCATTCCACATGTCCAAACCCGCCGATCTGATCCCCGAATTGCAGGGCCGCCTGCCGATTCGAGTCGAACTCGAGCCTTTGCGCGTCGAGGATTTCGTGCGCATCCTGACCGAACCCGACGCATCGCTGTGCCGGCAATATTCGGCGCTGCTCGCCACCGAGGGGCTCACGCTGGAATTCGAGGCTTCGGGCGTGCGGCGCCTCGCCGAGGTCGCGTTCGAAGTCAACGAACGCACCGAGAACATCGGCGCGCGCCGACTGCACACCGTCATGGAACGCCTCCTCGAGGGCGTGTCTTTCGACGCGGCCGACCGCAACGGTACGCGCGTGCTCATCGATCGAAACTATGTCGAGACGCACCTCGGCGAGCTCGCGCGCGATCAAGACTTGTCGCGCTATATCCTCTGATCCGCAGCGCCGCCGCCAGCCGAGCCCAAGCCGATGCCGCAACCGACCGACATCAAAATCCGCACGCAGTCGCGCCTGCTTGAGATTCGCTTCGACGACGGCGCCCATTTCGAGCTGCCGTTCGAATATCTGCGGGTCTTCTCGCCGTCGGCTGAAGTCAAGGGCCACGGCCTCGGCGAAGGTATTCTGCAGCTCGGCAAACACACTGTCGGGATCAGCAGCGTCGAGCCGATCGGCAACTACGCGCTGCGGCTGCTGTTCGACGATGGACACAACACGGGCCTCTATTCCTGGACGCTGCTCTATGACTTAGGAACCAACCGCGAAGGCTACTGGAAACGCTACCTGGAGCGCTGCGAGGAGGCGCGTGCGGCCGATGAAGCTGCGGCCGGCGCCGGCGCCGCCGGCCCACGGGACGACCCGCGCCCAAAATAAATAGCGGGCGGGAGTCGGCTACAATGCGCGCCAAGAGGAATAGCGCACCATGAACGACCCCAAACGCAGCGTCGATTTCGGCTTTGAGACCGTCGATTGGGCCGAGAAGGCCGATCGAGTTCGCTCAGTATTTTCCTCGGTCGCGGGCAAATACGACCTCATGAATGATTTGATGTCGTTCGGCGTGCACCGGCTCTGGAAGCGGTTCGCTTTGTCGTTGACCGGACTGCGCCCCGGCGGGCAGGCACTCGACGTCGCGGGCGGCACGGGGGACTTGAGCGTCGGTATGCTCCGGCAGGTCGGCAAGCAAGGCCGCGTGGTGCTCTCCGACGTCAACCCGGCGATGCTCGAGCGCGGCCGCGACCGGCTCCTCGACGAGGGCTTCGTCGGCAACGTCGAATGCATCGTCGCCGACGCCGAGCGGCTGCCTTTCGAGGACCAGTCGTTCGACTGCGTGATGATTGGCTTCGGACTGCGCAATGTGACCGACAAGCCGGCGGCGCTGCGCTCGATGCATCGGGTCCTCAAAGTTGGGGGCCAGCTGCTCGTGCTCGAATTCTCGACGCCGACAGCCCCGGGTTTGCGGCCGCTCTACGATGCCTATTCGTTCAAAGTACTGCCTTTGCTCGGCCGCCTCGTCGCCAATGACGAGGGCAGTTACCGCTACCTCGCCGAGTCGATCCGCATGCACCCGGATCAGGAAACCTTGCTCGGAATGCTGCGCGACGCGGGATTTGCGCAAGCGCGCTACCATAATTTGTCCGGCGGTATCGTTGCGCTGCACCGCGGCTACAAAATCTGACATGCCTGCAACGCCCGCATGGCTCGCCTCGATCGAGGCGATGCTCAACCGCAACATCGATGCGCAATCAGCCGCGAGCGAGCTCGTGCGCCGGCAACTCGACGGCAAGTCGCTGCAAGTGGAGGTCGAGGGCTTGCTGCGTGTACGCGCCGACGCGTGCGCCGGAAGGCTCGTGTTGAGCCGGGGCGCCGCTAGCGGCGCGGGCGGCGACGGCGCCGCCGACGCCGTGATTTCCGGGTCCCCGTCGGCGCTGCTGCAGCTGCTCAATGGCGGCGGGCGGCGGACTGCGGCGAGCGCAGCCCGCGTAGGCTCGGCGCAAGTGCGCGGCGACGCGGAAGTCGCTTCGGCGTTCCGCGACCTGCTGAGCCTCGCACGCCCGGACCTCGAGGAAGAACTATCGCGCTGGATTGGCGACCTGCCCGCGCGGCGCGTCGGACTTCTGGTTCGAGAAACGCTTGCCTGGTCGCGGCAATTCGCGCGCAGCTTCGGCCAGAACGTCGCCGAGTACTTGCAGGAAGAGAGCCGCGATCTCGTCAGCAAACCGGAACTCGACGAATTCCTGCGCGGCGTCGACGAGTTGCGCGAAGCGAGCGACCGTGCCGAGGCGCGCCTCAAGCGCCTCGAGCTGCGCCTGCCGGGCGGCGGCTGATGCGCCTACGCGTCATCGGCCGGCTGCTGCAAATCCAGCGCGCGCTCGTTAGGCACGGCCTCGACGATTTCGTGCGCGCCACCCACCTGTACCGGCCGTTGCGCTTCCTGTTTTATTTGTCGCCGTGGACCTGGTTCCAGCGCAGTGCCGGCGCCTCGCGCGGCGAGCGGCTGCGGCTCGCCTTGGAGGAACTCGGTCCGATCTTCGTGAAATTCGGCCAGGCGCTCTCGACGCGCCGCGACTTGCTGCCCGTCGATCTCGCCGATGAACTCGCGAAACTGCAGGACCGCGTGCCGCCGTTCGACAGCGCGATCGCGGTTGCGACGGTCGAGGCGGCCTACGGCCGGCCGCTCGATGAGGTGTTTGCGAGCTTCGATCGCGCGCCGCTCGCGGCCGCATCGATCGCTCAGGTGCACACGGCTTCTCTGCGCAACGGGCGCGAAGTCGTCGTCAAGGTTTTGCGGCCCGGCATGCACGAAGTCATCGAGCGCGACCTCGAAGTGCTCGAGGCGCTCGCCCATCTCGCCGACGAGTATTGGGAGCAGGGCCGCCGGCTGCGCCCCGTCGAAGTCGTGCGCGAATACCGCAAGACGGTTATCGATGAACTCGATCTGCTGCGCGAGGCGGGCAACGCCTCGCAGCTGAAACGCAATTTTGCGGGCTCGACGCTGCTGTATGTTCCCGAAGTCTTCTGGGATTATTGCCGCGTCAACGTCATGGTCATGGAGCGCATCCACGGCATCATCGTGAGCCAGATCGATGAATTGCGGGCGCGCGGCACCAATATCCAGAAGCTTGCCGAGAACGGCGTCGCGATTTTCTTTACGCAGGTGTTCCGGCACAATTTCTTTCACGCCGACATGCATCCCGGCAACATCTTCGTGCAGATCGACGATCCGGAGAATCCGCGCTATGCGGCCGTCGATTTCGGCATCGTCGGCACGCTCGAGAGCCGCGATCAGCATTATCTCGCTGAAAATTTCATGGCATTCTTCGATCGCGATTATCACCGTATCGCGACCTTGCACGTCGAGTCCGGCTGGGTGCCGAGCCACACACGAATCGACGAGCTGGAATCGGCCGTGCGCACGGTCTGCGAGCCGATCTTCAACAAACCGCTCAAGGACATTTCCTTCGGCCAAGTGCTGCTGCGCTTGTTCGAGACCGCGCGGCGCTTCGACATGCAGATTCAGCCGCAGCTGATCCTGCTGCAAAAGACGCTGCTTAACATCGAGGGTCTGGGCCGCCAGCTGTATCCGGAGCTCGATCTGTGGAAGACCGCGCGGCCGGTGCTGCGGCAGTGGATGCGCGAACGCACGAGCCCGAGCGCGCTTCTAAGGCGCCTTCGCAGGCAACTGCCCGATACGATCGAAACCCTGAAATTGGTCCCGAAGATGGTGAAGTCCGCGGTGCGCGAAGCCGCCGACGGCGAATTTCGACTGCAGGTCGAGAGCGCCGGCATCGATGAGTTGCGCCGCGAAATCGAGCTGTCGATCGTGCGGCGCGACAGCGCGATCGTCGCGGGCGTGCTGTGGCTCTCCGGACTCCTGTGGCTCGCGCTCGCCGATCGGCATCCGTGGCTGGGATGGCTGCAGCTGGGCGCGGCGCTCGTCGTGTTCTTCGTTGCGCGCCGCCGCCGGCCGGGGAGTTGACGCCCCGGCCTACTTATCATTTCACCGCTACTTTCCTGCGACCTTCGTCGCGGGCACCAGGCATTCCCAGACGTCATCGGACTTGGGATTGTAGTTTGGGCATTTCTGCATCGACACAACTGTGGCAGCCTCGTGACCGCCCGAAAATGCAACGGCCAGATCCTTGTGAGGAACATTGGTGATCTTGAATTCAGATCCCACGATGCAGCTACTCGCCTCTGGGGTGGGTGGCGTCAATTCGTAGTGCAGGACGATTTGATCTCCCTTGATCGCGAACGACGGGTTGATCGGCTTTTGACCGCACCGAACGTTGTCTTTGACAACGACCAACACCACATCCTCAGAGCGGTAGGGAGTTACCCTATCGGAAGTTGCAATCTTAGTTTCCGCCGAGAATACGCGAAATGTCATTTTTGGCGGTTCGGTTGGCGTATCGGCGAACGCGTTTGCGGCGGCGAAGGCAATCGCGACTGCAAATGGAGCAAATTTATTCATGGCGTTTCCTCTTGAGTAAGTTGTTATGTCAGCGCAGGCACGGACAAAGATCGGCATGGGAGAAGTACCGCCTTTCTTCGACTGCTCACGTTGCAAATGAGGAGAAGGCGCGGCTGCGCCTTGGCATTGCCGCGCATTCATCCTCGTGTGGAACCTGCGGATCATGGAAGTCTGACTGCCCACAATTCAGGCGGTGACGGAATCATTCCGCTCCAACCCCACAATCTTGACGGCCTTGGTAAAACCTAGGGTATATGCCGCGCGCAGAACCAGGGCGGCGGCAAGCATCGCGAGTACCAATCCCAAGCCTGACACGATGAATTCGCCCCGCTCCAGGCCTTCAGGCAGCATGCTTGCAGAAAGAACCAACAGTATCGGTGCGATCATCGCGACAGCCGCGAGCAGGGGGTAAAAAAATTCAGTGCGGGTATTCGTGATAGTGGCCAATTCAATTTCTCCGGTAAGGTTGATTTGATTCGGTGATGCAGTGATTTTTACGACTCGATCCACGGAACGAAGTCTGTCATCGCCGGTCGTAAAGCGCGGTTAGCCAGATGTAAATGATTGCAAACATCCTTCTTCCCACAGGCCCAGTGCGCGCAGCTTTCGCTCGAACCATTGCATCGATTTACATTCCCAACTCTCGCTGTCTCCGCGCCGCGACAGCTGAGTTCCTTGATTCATGCCCTCATCGGCAAAGCGGTCCTGCTAGAATTGATTCTTTATCGACGCCGCATTCTCAACAAAGCCGATGCTGCCTGACTCCGCGCCCATTGCTCCCTCGGTATTGCTGGTTGACGACGACGAGGAACTCGTCGGTTTGCTCCAGACCTATTTGGAGCGAGAGGGCTTCACCGTCGGCCGTTCGCACGACGGTGAGGCGGGAGTTCGCGAAGCGCTGTCTGGCCGCTATGCGATCGCTGTGGTCGATATCATGATGCCGCGGCTCAACGGCATCGAGGTATTGAAGGCGATTCGATCTCACAGCAACATGCCGGTGATCATGTTGACGGCGAAGGGCGACGACACCGATCGAATCGTGGGCTTGGAAATTGGAGCCGATGATTACATCCCAAAGCCTTGCACGCCGCGCGAATTGACCGCTCGCATCCGCGCAATTTTGCGTCGGATGACGCCGGTCAAGGACATCGTCGATGCGGCAGCCATGATCCACGCGGGCGCACTCACGATGGACCCGCAGCGGCGCATCACCGAATGGAACGGCGTGTCCGTGGAACTCACGAGCACAGAATTCAACGTCTTGGAGGTACTGGCCCGTAACGTCGGAAGTCCGGTCAGCAAGAAGATCCTTTCGGAACAGGGCTTGGGCCGCCCGCTGGCACGGTTTGACCGCGGCGTCGACGTACACGTGAGCAGCATTCGGCACAAGCTTGGTTCGCTCCCCGATGGTCGCTCCCCCATCGTTACCGTCTATCGGCTGGGCTACCAGTTGAGACCCGAATGAAAACAGAACGATCAAATCCCATGACCAGACGCATGGGCCGGCTATTCTGGAAATTCTTCGTGCTCATCACGGTGTTCCAGCTCGGCGCGGATTTGCTGGTTCGCGCTTGGCCGATCGAGAAGCAGCGAATAGAAATGATCTTCCGCACACAGCCGCCTGTGCCGGCAGCGAGCCTTTCCCGACTGTCAATCGAGGACGTCATGGGAGACGTCGTCGCGGGCCTCAGTTGCGCAGCCCTGCTCGCCTGGCTGCTCTCCAAACCGATCCGCAGCCTGCATTCGGCGATCGCGGACGCTGCAAACGGAAACCTAAACGTCCGCATCGCCGATCGGATGGGACCTGGCAACGACGAACTCAAGGATCTCGGCATTGAGTTCGATAACATGATTTCGCGCTTGCGTACGCTCATCGTCGCACAGCGGCAATTGCTCAAAGATGTGTCGCATGAAATGCGCTCCCCGATGGCGCGAATTCAGGCGGCGATCGGCCTCGCTCACCAGCAACCCGATCAGGCGCCTGCCGTCATGGAGCGAATCGAGCGTGAATCAGTCCGCATTGATAAGCTGATCGGAGAGTTGTTGGCGCTCTCGCGGCTGCAGGCGGGTGTCGACAATTCGTTGAGCGAAGAGATCGAGCTGCGTGATTTGCTTGCGGACATTGTCGATGATGCACGCTTCGAGGCCAGCGCCAATGGCCGTGAGATTCATGCGGAATCCGAGGTCGATGGCGTGCTCAAGGGAAACGTCGAGCTGCTGCGCCGGGCCATCGAAAACGTGGTTCGTAATGCAATCAAATACAGCCATCGCGGCGGTGCCGTGGAAGTCGCAGCCGCGTTAGGCTCCTCGGGCCATACCGCCGTCATATCGGTGCGCGATTCCGGAACGGGCGTTCCGGAGCCCGATCTCGCGCACATCTTCGACCCTTTCTTCCGCAGTTCCATGCATTCGCGCAAGGACGGGAGCGGCTTGGGCTTGGCGATCGCCAAGCGCGTGATCGATAGCCACGGCGGCACGATCGTCGCGTCGAATGTGCCCGGAGGCGGTTTACAGGTGAACATCGAACTGCCGCTGTGGCAGGGATAGGCGAGGACAGCGCTCCAAACCAACCGCGATCGTCTATTCTGTTCGCGCCCACAGCCCCCGCTACGAGCGGCGCGATGCCAATAACCCGATCGCGATGCCCACGAGCGCCGCGATTCCGAGCGCCTGCCAGGGACTCTCGTGCACATAGTTATCCGCGGAACTTGCGACTCGGCGGGCCTTGATCTTGACGGTCGCCGTCGTGTCCTCGAGATTTCGTTTGGCATTTTCGAGCGCCTCTTCGACGCGGCTACGGATGCGCACCGTTTCGGCGTCTTTGAGATTCGCGACCCGGTCCAGCAACTGCTCGACGTCGGCGATCAATATCCGCAGCTCCGCCGCGCCGACGGCGCGAACGTTCTTCACCCCGTTCTTGAAGTCATTGGCGACTTGCTCTGCGGCGCCTCGAACGTCGGTTTGGGATCCATCAAAACTGGCTTCCATGGCTTTTCTCCTCGCGTGATGTTCCGTGGTGATTCTAGGCGCACCGTGCGGTCGATGCCATCGGGTTCGTCGCGAGATCAAGGGGAATCGACGCTGAACTCCGCGCCGCAGCGCCAGCAACTCGTGAATTGCGGTTCGAGCCGCTCTCCGCAGGCGGCGCAGCGCACCGCCTGGCCGGCCGGCCGGATGCGCGTGTCGTCCACGAAATAGCGGGTGGCGCAGTTGGGACAGGTCAGTATCATGGCTGGCGAATCGGATGCATGCGCGCCCT
>Ga0209040_10003676_pt1 | contig 11710 bp, 12 predicted proteins | sample BogFormECP12_OM3_FD_188240 | JGI IMG/M metagenome (GOLD analysis project Ga0209040, IMG submission 188240) | Bog forest soil microbial communities from Calvert Island, British Columbia, Canada - ECP12_OM3 (SPAdes) (version 2) | ecosystem: Environmental > Aquatic > Freshwater > Wetlands > Bog ... | reverse complement strand
CGCCGCGCCACTTTCAAATCTCTGCTTGCCGTCAATTTGATAGTTGCCGCGCCGTCGAGAAATTCCTTCTGCACCCCTTCGTGATATTCCTTCCAACCGTGATACGAAAAGGGCGCCAAGTCGTAAAACACCAGTCCATCCGTCTTGGCATAGAACTTCGCTGGCGCATCGGCATTGCCGCTGCTCCAGGCCGCGCAATAGTCGTCGGTTAATTTGCGGAAGACAGCGTCATCCGTGGCTTTTTGTTGTGCGCGCGCCCCCACGAACGTCAGCAACCCCCCCAAAATCGCCAAAACCACGTACAACACCCAGTGCCCGCGGCCAACGCTACGCGCTCGGTTATTCACACAAATCTCCGCCATTCTGGTCCTCCGACACACGATACGCAGCGGCTCGCTCAGCCCCGCCACGTCCCAAGCGATTGCAATGTGCCCTACCCTAATGCGAATCGCGCACTTTTGCAAGGCAGCGTATCGCGCTTTGTCAACGCTCGTTAGAAATGTCCCTTTCTTCCCTCGTTAGAAATGTCCCTTGGGGGATGTTGTTTTGTTGCAGCGAGGTACAACAGACAGCCCCAACAACCTCTACGGCCAAACGCTTCACCTGCCAGCAGCCGCCGTTCGCCGGTAAAAACCGCCTGTCCGCCGAATCCTGGATGAGCCAGCCCCGCTTGGCCCCGATACTCGCCATATGAGTTACGCACTGTATGCACTGGCACAGCGAGGCGAGGACATGACCCCTCTTGAAACGAAAGCCTATTCACTTAACAATATTTTGGGCGGCGCGCTGCTGCTGTTCGGCGCCCTGTTCTGCTACCTGCGCGTTGTAGCCAGCATCCAACATGTGTCATTTTATTTCCCATCGAACGCTTCCGACGTGCTGGGGCTGCTACCGGCGACCGGCTTGGCCGCCGCCCGCCTATTGCAGGACCTGACGCTCAACCCCGCATCCGCATTCTCTGCCGCCCTCTACTTCTTGCTATCATGCTGGCCGGTAGTCATCATTTTTCTGGGAGCCATCCTTTTGCGCAATAGCCTTTTCGCAGCCCTGCAGCCGGAATCCTCGAGGATTCCCCATGTCGGCGGTTCTTCGGGAGACCGCGAATGAGTTGCGCGCGCACCGGCCGCAATGTTGAAGGCGGGCTGATCGGTGGCACCGTCATCGTGGTAGTCGGGCTGATCTTTTTGCTGGACAATATGGGCCTGGTCTCCGTCGGGCACCTGTTCCGCTTCTGGCCGATGATCATGGTGGTGGCGGGTCTGGCGTCGCTGGCTTCACCACAAGGCCGGGTAAAAGGTGCGGTTCTCATCGTTCTGGGCGCTCTGTTTCAATTGGACGCGTTGGGTATCGCCCACTTCCGCTGGAGTTCGCTATGGCCTCTGGCTATCATCGGCGCCGGGTTGATGGTCATGTGGACCACTCTCGAACGCCGCCGCATCGGCTCGAATCTCGGCGATCCGCGCAACACGCTCAACGAGTTCGCGCTCTTCGGCGGCTGCCAGCGCCGCGTCACCAGCCTGGACTTCAAGGGCGGCAACCTCACCGCGATTTTCGGAGGCATCGAAATCGACCTGCGCCAGGCCGCCATGCTCGACGAGAGCGCCGAGCTCACCATCAATGCCCTCTTCGGCGGATGCGAAGTCCGTGTACCCGATACCTGGGAAATCGTCGCGCACGGCCAGGGAATCTTCGGCGGTTACGTGGATAGCACCAAGCCGAACAACCTTCAACCCGAAGTCCTCAGCGGCACTCCGCGTAAAACGCTGCTCCTCCGCGGCGTGGCCATTTTTGGCGGCGTGGAAATTAAGAACTGATGATCCAATGCATCCGCTTATCGCACGCCGCAGCCATCTGGCAATTTACGCCGCAGCCTGGGTTCCCCTCAGCTTGTTTCTGGAGTATCTCCTCCACACCGCCGCGCACCTCAGCTGGCTCGATACCGCGGTTCTCTCTTGGCCCTTGTGCTTGGTCTACCTGTTCATGTGCCTGCCGGCATGGTATTCCTGCAAGAGCGCGCCCCTCGAACGCACCGAGGGTACGCGGCTGGCGCTCACCCACGGCACCGCCGCCGTACTGGTGAGTTTGTTGTGGGTGCAACTAGGAAAATTGCTGGCGGCGGGCTTGTTGCGCTTCGCCGCGTTCCACGGTCTGGATGCGCGCTACGGCGCGGCGCTACCCACCTTGTTTGCGGCCGGAGTGTTGCTCTACCTTTTGGCAGTGGCTTCTTGTTACATCACTCTAGGGCTGGAAGCCTCGCGTGCAGCGCAAGAGCGCGTGATGCAATCGACGGTCTTAGCCCGCGATGCGGAACTGAAAGCCCTGAAAGCCCAGGTAAATCCGCACTTTCTCTTCAATAGCCTGAATTCCATCAGCGCGCTCACCAGCATCGACGCTGCCAAGGCCCGCGAAATGTGCATCCTGCTTGCGGAATTTCTGCGCATGACGCTGGGTCTGGGGGAAAAATCCAGCATTCCGCTCGGCGAAGAGCTACATTTGCTAGAGCGATTTCTGGCCATTGAAAAAGTTCGCTTCGGACCGCGCCTGGAAATGCGCGAGGACATTCAGGAAGAAAGCAAACTCGCGCTCATCCCGCCGCTGCTGTTGCAGCCTTTGGTTGAAAACGCCGTGACGCATGGGATCGCCAACCTGCTCGATGGTGGCATCGTGACGCTGGTGACGCGCTGCACGGATGCACGGCTTACCGTGATCGTGGAGAACACGTACGACGAGGATGCGTTGCCTGCTCGCCGCGGCGGCCTCGGATTGTCCAACGTGCGGGGCAGACTCGAAGCGCGCTTCGGTAAAGAAGCCGACATGCGCGTCACCAGCGATACCGGCATCTTCAAGGTACAACTCTCCATGCCTCTGGAACTCGCACCCATTGCGGTCATTTCTGAAACACTGCAGGAGGAGGCCACGCGATGACCGCCGCAAAGGCTCAGCTGGGCGCCATCATCGTCGACGACGAGCAACTCGCCCGTCACGCCGTCCGCGAACTTCTCTCTACCCATACCGAAATTCACATCCTCGCCGAATGCGCAAACGGCATCGAAGCTGTAAAAGCCGTCGCCGAACACCAGCCAGCTCTAATTTTCCTCGACGTTCAGATGCCGAAACTCACCGGCTTCGACGTGCTGGAACTGATCAATACGAATGCCGCAGTGATTTTTACCACCGCTTATGATCAATACGCCATGCGCGCGTTTGAAGTGCACGCCGTGGATTATTTGCTAAAGCCGATCGGGCGCGAGCGCTTCGAAACTGCCCTATCTCACGCGAAAACCCTCATCGCGAACAAATCCCCAGCCCCGCGCGCGGAAGACTTAGCCGCCGCAGCCCGCGCGCCACAACAATTCCTCGAACGGGTAGTGGTAAAGGACGGCACCCGCGTAAGCATTATCCCCGTGGCAAAATTGGATTATGTAGAAGCTCAGGACGACTACGTGGCGCTAGCCAGCGCAGGAAAAAAACGTCTTAAGCAACAAACCATCGCTAGCCTGGCAGCATGCCTGGACCCGCAATGCTTTGTGCGCATTCACCGCTCGTACATCGTAAATCTCGAGCGGGTGACGCGCATCGAGCCCTATGCCAAAGACAGCAAAATCGCCATTTTGTCGGATGGAACGCGCCTGCCAGTGAGCCGCTCGGGCTACGCGCGTTTGCAGGAATTGCTGGATCAGCGGCCGAATCTGTAACGGTGGCCGCTATAACTGGGAACACGACCTAGGATGCCAGGCGTCGCACCCAAATGCGGCTGGTCGCGGGCTTGCCGAGGTGCATCAATTTTCCCGCCGCCCGCAAGGTCATCGTCTCGTCATACTCGCGATTCAAAATCTCGACGGTGGTCGCCGGCCGCAATCGCAAGCCTTCCAAAAACTCTAAAAACTGTGCGTCTTTTTCGTACACACAAACAATCTCGGCCTTCTCGTCCGCGCGCAAATCGGCCAACAGAACCGCGCCGCTGCGCCGCACCTTGGCGATTCCCCCGCGCATTGGAACGCCATGCGGACACGATTTCTTATCGCCAAAGCGCTTCAGCAACAGCGCTTCGACCTCCGGGGAAATCGCATGCTCCATACGCTCGGCTTCGTCATGCGCCTTGGCCCAGGACAAGCCAATGACCTCGGTCAGCAGCATCTCCGCAAGCTGATGGCGGAGCGCCAATCTTTCCGCCACGCCACGCCCCTTCGCCGTAAGCGAAATCCCGCCCTCGCGCCCCACGCGCACATGCCCATCGCGCGTCATGCGCTTCAGTGCCGCAGTCACAGCAGGCGGCGTAACGTTCAACTCCTCCGCCAGCCGCGCGCTGATCGGCGTCTGATCTTCCTCAAGCATCTCCCAGATGGCTTTCAAATAATCTTCCTGGGACACGCTGGTCTTTTCGCGCTTCAATCGAGCTCCTCAAACCACCGAGCAGCTTTCACGCTGCAGCCAGCTTCAAAAAATGCTCATGCACCGTGGAATCATCCGTCAACTCCGGATGAAACGTCGCCGCCAGAACCTTGCCCTTCTGCACCAGCGCAGGCTTGCCAGCATATTCTGCCAGAACTTCGATCCCTGGCCCCGTTCGTTCAATCACCGGCCCGCGAATGAATACCATCTCCATCGGCTGTTCAGCAAGTTTCGAAGGCCCAAAAAAAACGTCGCTGGCGATCTGCCGCCCGTACCCGTTCCGCAGCACGGTCATATCCAAAATTCCCAGCGACGATTGCGCCGGATGCAAAACCTCGCTGGCTAACAAGATGGCTCCCGCACAGGTGCCGAAAACGGCGTGCCCGTTCGCCACAAATGTCTTTATGGCGTCGTAGAGGCCCTCCTCCTGCAAGAATTGCAGCTGCGTGGTGCTTTCACCGCCGGGCAGAATTAGCCCGTCACATCCCGCCAAATCCGTGGGTGTGCGCACTTCCACGGTCCCCACGCCCAGCCTGTCCAGCATGGCGGCGTGCGCCGCAAAATCTCCCTGTACCGCCAAAATCCCAATCTTCACAATTGTCCTTGTAATAGCGGGAGCTTCCCTGCCTCTGCGTTGACTGCAGTCACAAACCGATCTGCACAATCACCACCCGCGCGTCGAAAGCATATCCTTCTCATCCATTACGCGAATATCGAGCCCCGGCATAGCCTCGCCCAACTCTTCGCTAGCCTCCAACACAGCCTTGGGATCTGCGAAATGCGTGGTGGCCTTCACCACCGCCTTAGCTCGGGCCTCCGGGTCGCTGGACTTAAAAATCCCCGAGCCCACAAACACGGCCTCCGCTCCCAAAGCGCGGACGAGCGCAGCATCCGCTGGCGTGGCAATTCCACCAGCGGAAAAATTGGGTACGGGTAATTTCCCGGTTTTGGCTACTTCGCGAATCAACTCGAGCGGCGCGCCAAGCTCCTTGGCCTCGCGCATCAGCTCATCGTCACGCATGGTGGTCAACTTTTTCATTTGCGAAACGATGGTGCGCATATGCCGCACGGCCTCCACGACGTTCCCCGAACCCGCTTCGCCCTTGGTGCGAATCATGGCCGCGCCTTCGCCGATGCGTCGCAATGCTTCGCCGAGGTTTCGCGCACCGCACACAAACGGCACGCGATAGTCGTGCTTCCAAATATGATTCTCTTCATCCGCAGGCGTCAGCACTTCGCTCTCATCGATAAAGTCCACTTCCAGCGCCTGCAAAACCTCGGCCTCCGCAAAATGCCCGATGCGCACTTTGGCCATCACGGGAATCGTCACGGTAGCCATAATTTCGCGAATCACCTTGATCGACGCCATGCGCGCCACGCCGCCCTCTTTGCGAATATCCGAAGGCACGCGCTCCAGGGCCATCACCGCGCAAGCACCCGCCTTTTCCGCGATCTCCGCCTGCGCGGCGTTGGTGACGTCCATAATCACGCCGCCCTTGAGCATCTCGGCGAGGCCAACCTTAACGCGCCACTCGTTCGAACCTTTGCTTCCGTTCTTCTCCGCGCCGTTTACCTTCATTTCCATCTCCTGTAGCGGCCGCCTTCTAAGGCGGCGCTTTTTTCCGTGCTTCCAGCGAAATCCGTTCTATAGCGTCAACAAGCTAGTGTCTACGTAGATTCCTTCGTCCGCAGCACCACAAACCGCGCCCTGCCCCGCGCCAAAATTTCCCCCGCCGCATCCCGAATCTCGCACATCTGAAACAAATTTCTCCCCACCTGCGCCGTCTCAAACGCCTCCACAAAAATCTCCTGATTCACCCCTATCGGCTTTAAATAATCAATGTTCATATCCGCCGTGACCGCCTGCGCCCCGCGAAACCGGCAAACCTTCCCCATCGCCTCATCCAGCACCATGGCAATAATCCCGCCATGAACTATTCCACCGCCGCCCTGATACCGCGGCCCCAACACAAACTTTCCAACAATCTTCCGCTGAACGTTATCCTGCTCAAACGTTAGCAGCATCCCCGCATCCGCCGCCCCGCCACACCCAAAACACTTATTCGCCGGATTGGGCGCCAACGTAGTGGTCCGACTGCCGCCGCTCATACCAGCGCCACCCGGCTGCTCTCTGCCCGCCGAACGCCGCGCGTGCGCTTGCGCATCTCCATCTTCAGCACCTCCGCCAAAGTCGCCACCCCGCGCGTAATGTCCTTCTCATTCATCGCCGCATAGCCGAGCCGCAGCGTGTTCGGCAGCGGTCCCTGCACGTAAAAATACCGCCCTGGGGCAAACAACACCCCGCGCTCCTTGGCGTGAATCAGCAACTCGCTGGCATCAAACCCTGCCGGCAACTCCAGCCACAAACACATCCCGCCCTCGGGCTTGGTCCAGCGCGTCCCCTCCGGCATATACTTCCGCAGCGCTTCATCCAACGCCGCCAGGCGCAGCGCATACACCTTCCGCATCTTCGCCACATGCCTGGCAAACAGACCGCGCCGCAAAAATTCCGCCAGCGAAGCCTGAGCCAGTTGATCCGTATGAATGTCGGTATTCTGCTTCACCACCCGCAAGCGATCGATCACCGCCGCCGGCGCCACAATCCACCCAACGCGCAAGCCCGGAAACGCCACCTTCGCGAAACTATCGATGTGAATTACCAAATCCGCGCGATCGAGCTGCTTAAGCGAAGGCTCTCGCTCTTCCCGCCCGTGCAGCCGCCCATAAATATGGTCCTCCACCACTGGCACCGAATGCCGCGCCGCCAACTCCAGCAACTTCCTGCGCGACGCCAGCGGCAACGACACTCCCGTGGGATTATGAAAATCTGGGGTAACCACAATCAGCTTCACGCGATTCCCCGCCAGCGTATCTTCCAGCGCCTCCATGTCCATGCCCAACGACGCGCCCGGCTCTGCGTGCGTCCGCACCGGCACCGCCAGACACCGCGCCCGCGCCTGATGAAAAATTGCCACCGCGCCCGGATACGCCGGATTCTCCAGAATCACCGCGTCGCCCGGCCGCACAAATGCCTTGCTGATCAAATCCAGCGATTGCTGGCAGCCGTCGGTGATCAAAATGTTTTCGTCCTTGGCCGCAATCCCTTCCTTGCGCACCAGTTCAATGATCGCTTCCTTCAGCGGCTGGTAGCCATCCGAAGGACCCAAACTCAAAACGTCCACCGCCTCGCGCCGCAGCACCGCATTGATGCACGTCTGCAGCTCTTCCACGGGAAAATGGTCCGGCGCAGGCCGCGCCATCACGAAGGAGAGCGCATCTTCCGGCGCCGCGGCGGTCAACCGGCTGAGCACCTCTTCCCCGCGCTCGTCTGCAAACAGCAATTCCCAGCGAATCCCCCGCGCGCCGTCCAAAACCGGCGGGGCTGGCGGCGTAATCTTCAGCCCATTTCCATTCGCGCGAATAAAGGTCCCTCGCCCCACATGCCCCTGAATCAACCCCTCCGACTCCAGTTCCGCATAAGCATTCGCCACCGTAGTGCGATGCACGCCCAAAGCCACCGCCAATTCCCTGCTGGCGGGAATGCGGTCCCCTGGACGCAAATCACCCGCATGCACCAGCGCCCGCAATTGGTCACGCAGTTGAACGTATAAGGGAACATGACTTTCCGGCTGGAGGTGCACAGGCAACATTGTCTCTCACCCTGTGCCCAATTCTACCAGAACATGGCCTGCTGCAAGAGCCAATATGTCTACCGCCATTTTGTCTTTTCTTGGTCTTCGTAGCGACGCCCCTTAGGGTGTCATTTCGGCCTCGCGGGCACGTCGGGAGGCTTCGCTGCGGGCGCTCCGTCCACCGTTGCACCAGCCTCCAAGGGCCGCAAACACAACCGTGTCAAATCCTGCTGGTCGCACTGGTACAGAAGCACTAGGGGCAAATCCCTCTCCTGAAACACATACGTCGGCTTCACCATCTCCTCAAACACCGCGTAAGAATGAAGCGCCAGTGGCGACCCCGGCGCCGCACGCACGCGAAACTGGCGCGACGGCGCCTCGTAATTCAAATACGCAAAGCAGTGTTCCACGCATGCGCGTTCGGCCAAATGCCCCACAAACTCAATGCGCGAATCCGGCAAGGTCGACAAAGCCGACACCATCCGCGTCCCATAAGGCACACGCCACAGCAACTCCTCGGCACTGCGCTCAATCCGACTCAAATACGCCGTGTCGTCATACAAAAAAACGAAAAATCCCCCCGTCAGCAGCAAATAGCCCGCCAACTGCCACTTCCGCGGCTTCAGACAACCCAGCACTCCCAACCCAAAAATCGCCGACACCACCGTCAGCCGCGACACCAGCAGCCCCATCCAGCCATCCTCCTGCGCCGTGCGCACGTTCTCGGGCAGCAAAGCGGTCACCACCAGGGCCACAAAATACAACTCCAGCGGCAAGGCGAAGGGTTTCCAGGCTTCCCCTCCCTCCTTTCGCCGTAAAAACGCATCCACTAGAACGCAAATCACCCCAAACAACACCGCCACCCTCGCCAGTGACGAATATTGATCCCCGTACAACACCAACTGGTCCGACCCATTCATCGCATAAAACGGCCCAGCCTTCTCCCAATCCACATCGAAAGTCACCCGCGTAGCCAATACCCAGTGCAGCGCTGCAAATCCCCCGATGGCCCCAAGTGGCAACGCAAGTTTCCACCAACCCGGCAGCAGCTCTTTCGCTGCCAAATAGACCATCACTCCCACCACAACCACAAAGCCCACCGGGTGCGCCAAATAAATCACCGGCAAAAAAAAGAGCGCGGAGATACGATCGCCGCGCTCCCCACCGAGAAAAATCGCCAGACTCCAGCAGGCCAATCCAATCGACAGATAATAGTTAAAAAAACCCATGTTGAAGCAATAGCCGTAACTCAGCATGGCCAGGCATGGCGTCAGAAACCAAGGCGGACGCGCCGAAAGCGCCGCCACCAACGCAAACGCCCCCCAGAAAAAAATCAACACCGAAAGCGCAACCACCATCTTCTGCGCCACACCAAATCCCACCACACGCGCCGCCCCCGCCAGCATCCAGTCAAACAAAACGTTGTGCCACAAGCGAACCAGATAGAGTCCGGGCGCCTTCCCTGCATGAATCAACTGCACCAGCCACGCGTTATAGACATGACTCCCCAAATCCCCCGCCTCAATCTGCGCTTGCCAGAAACACGGGACCACCATGACGCAAGAAATCGCCAGAATGCGCAACGCGTAAGCGCGCGCAAACGCCAGCCCACGCGAAACCGCGGGTCTTGCATCATTCATTTTGTTGAGTGAGCCTGTATTAGCCGAGGTATCCAAGCGAGGAATTGTACTATCGACGGAGAGCTTTTGTAGGTGCCGGCTTTAGCCGCGCACGGCGTCGGCCATGACAACGCATCACGCCGCTACTTCGAAGGCTGGGATTCTCCGAGTCTCTTCAGCCGATCGCGCAGCCGCCGTTGCAAGGGCGTAGGCGTATTGGGATTAAACGCCACCAGATACCATAACGGCTGACTGCGATCCTTGCTCAGCCACGTCAACGTAGTGGCATCTGCGTTGGGATGCCGCGCCACATTTTCGCGAATCGCTCCATAGGGATGCTTGGCCAGGCGATTCAAAGTTTTGGAATTTGCCCGCGGATGCTCGCTGATGAGCCGCAGTAAATAAAAGTCCTCTTCCGGCGCCTGCTTCACCAATTTTTCCAGCATATCCGGCTTGGCATCCGCGCTTAAGACCAGCCCAATCTTCTCGTCCCACGCGGTATTGATGTGATTCAGCTCCCGCGTACGCGTGTGAATCAACTCTTCCAGCGCCCGGCGCTCGGTCTGCATGCGCGCGATCGGCGGATTGGTGCCTTCCAGCGAATCCAGCACACGCAGCAAATGCTGGCGCTCGCCAAAGACAATCTGCGAAGTGCGCGTAATGGCGCTCTTCTCTTTTTCCTTGTGCTGCACCAGGTCGGAACGTCGCATCGCTATTGGCTCCAGCCCCGCTCCTTCCCCTGTGCGGCCTGAGGAACCGGGCGTAAACTGCGCGGCGTAAACTCATCGGACAAACGCCGTACTTCCTGTCTACTGGCTTGAGCAAATTATGTTCCGCCCGCCGCATGGGGTAAAGTTTCCTCAGTGCACCCTGTGCCTCAAATGCAACCGCCCGCGTTGGGAGTGCGGCGGCTTGACGCCGCTTTTGGAGCATGAACTGGGCGCCTGCGAAAGAGATCCCCGCGGGCAGCCTGAGCAAACAAGTCCTGATGCAAATACTCGATAGAAAAGGCCCACCAAATGTCGGCGTTTGATGACCACAAGGACGAACTGGAGCACTACGAACAGATGTTCGGCACGGAGCGCGGCCGCCTGGCTGTAGCGCTGGATCGCATGACCAATGCGCTCGTGCTCGCCGGGCAGCACGGCGTCTACTGCACCAGCCAGCGCAATCCCACGTTGCCGGCAATGGATCTGCGCATGATCAATCAGGAATTAGTTCACGCCAAAGAGCTGGTGCAATCGGTAATGGAAGAACTGCGAAAAAAAAAGGCTTTGTAGGTGCCGGGCTTCAGCTCGGCCGGTCGCTCCGCCGCACCACCCGTTCAGCACACACAGAATCGCTTTATGCCTTTTGCAAAAAAGGATTGCTATTTCGTTCCTGGCCAATCGTGGTCATCAACCCGTGCCCGGGATAAACCTTCGTATCATCCGGCAACTCCATCAATTTCGTGCGCAGCGAATCCATAATCTGCTCCATCGAGCCACCCCATAAATCCGTGCGCCCGATGCTCCCCGCAAAAAGCGTGTCCCCGGCGAACAATTGCGGCACGGTCAGTGTGCCATTGGGAACGGCTAACAAAGCGGCGTCCGGCGCGGCATTCGTGCTTTTCGCTCCGGCTACAGATGCGGCATTCTGCTGGGCGTTCTTTGGAGCAAGCGTCTTCGGCAAATACAAGCACACGCTGCCGGGAGTATGCCCCGGCGTATGAATCACCGAAGCCTGAAAGCCGCCCCATTGCAGCGTGTCGCCCTCTTTCAGTAACTGGTCAACGTTGGTCAGCTCCGGCGTGGGCATGCCCAGGAAGGCAGCCTGAATGTCCATCCCGTGATAGAGCTGCAAATCGTCGCGGTGCATCAGCACCGGAGCGCCAGTATATTGCCGCATCTTGGCCAGCCCGCCGACGTGATCGATGTGCGCGTGGGTGCTGATGATGGCTTTGACGGTGAGCTTGTAGCGGCCGACCAGATCGAGGATGCGTTCGACTTCATCGCCGGGGTCGATGACGATGGCTTCGCGGGTTTTGGGGTCGCCGACGATGGAGCAGTTGCACTGGAGCATGCCCAC
>Ga0209040_10003675_pt1 | contig 11711 bp, 10 predicted proteins | sample BogFormECP12_OM3_FD_188240 | JGI IMG/M metagenome (GOLD analysis project Ga0209040, IMG submission 188240) | Bog forest soil microbial communities from Calvert Island, British Columbia, Canada - ECP12_OM3 (SPAdes) (version 2) | ecosystem: Environmental > Aquatic > Freshwater > Wetlands > Bog ... | reverse complement strand
GTCCAGTTGTCGCCGGCTGCAATCCTGAAGCCGAGCGCGAGCGCCAGCGCAGGCGTGAGCGCCGGCGCAACCGCGAGTACCGGCGCAGCCGCGGGCAGCGGCGAGGATCGTACCGGTACCGCGGCAAGCAACGCGGCGAGCGCCGATCCGAGGGACCGACCCGGAGTCACGGGTTGGGGCCGCGGTTGACAGGCATGAATGCATGAACGACGACACGATGAAGCTCGGGCTGCTGATGGAAAGCGTCCAGGCCCAGCAGAAACTCGTCGAGGAGAATCTCGCAAGCTTGAAAGCGCATGCCCGTGACCTCGACGGCATCGTCCGCGATGAAATCCGCAGAACGCTGGTTGAGGAACTCGAATGCGTGACTGGCGAAGGCCGGCGCGCGGCGTCGGCGCTGCAGTCGGTCGGACGCGCCGCGAGCCTGCGCACGGCGGTCTGGAGTCTCGCGCTCTCGGCGTTCTGCGCCGCAATTCCGGGCGCCCTGCTCTGGTGGAGCCTGCCTTCGGAGGCACAAATGTCGGCGCTTCGCAGGCAGCGCGACGAATTGACGGCGGGCATCGCCCGTTTGCAAGCCGCCGGAGGCGGTGTTGCTTGGCGGCACTGCGGCGCGGCGCAGCGACTATGCGTGCGGGTCGACCGGACCGCGCCCGCCTTTGGCGACCAGGCGGACTTCTTGATCGTCAAGGGATATTGAATCATGGATGCGCGTGCGGTGTTCACGATGGGCGGTTGGACTCCTCCACCCGGCGCGATCGTGCTGCTGGCTGTTCTGATGCTGGCGATCGCCGGCAGCATGGGCTTCGTTTTGAAGCCGCGCGCGGAATCCTATAAGCGCGGCGTGCAGCTCATCGAGACACGGGGCTTGCGGGGCCGCGCGGCTCGTCTCGCCCGCACTTACCGACCGGGTTTGAGCGTCGCCGGCGTCGCGATTCCATTGCTCGACGAAACCAAACACTTCAAGTTCATCGGCACGACGGGCACGGGCAAGTCCACGGCAATCCGAGAACTTCTCGGCGCCGCGATTCGTCGCGGCGACCGCGCCGTGATTGCGGATCCCGACGGCGGCTATCTCGCGCGGTTCTTCGAGCGCTACCGCGGCGACGTGATCCTCAATCCGTTCGAAGCACAATCGCTCAAATGGGATTGGTTCTCCGAGATTCGCAACAGCTATGACGTTGAGCAGCTTGCGAGCGGTCTGGTTCCGTCGAGTAACGACGCATCGGGCCAGGAATGGCGCGGCTATGCGCGCACGTTTCTCACGGCGGTCGTGCGGCGCTGCCACCAAGCCGGTTGGCGCGATCCCAAGGAACTCTGGCGCCTGCTGACCGTCGCTTCTCACGTGGAGCTGCGCCCGATCGTCGCAGGAACGCCCGCTCAGCCGTTTCTCGATCCCGACAACGTGCGCATGTTCAGCTCGATCCGCTCGGTCACGGGTTCGGCGGTCGCCGCATTCGAATACATTCAGGCGCAGCGTGCCGCTGCGTTTTCGGTGCGCGAGTGGGTGCGCCGCGGTGCCGGGTCCGGCCTGCTGTTCATTCCCTATCGGGCCGGGCAAATCGCGGCGCTGCGCTCGATGATTGCCGCCTGGATCCGCCTTGCGATATTTGAGGCGATGAGCCGCGCAGACGAGCACGATCAACGCTTGTGGTTCGTCGTCGATGAGCTCGACGCCTTGGGCGCAATCGACGGGCTCAAGGATGCGCTCGCTCGCCTGCGCAAATTTGGCGGCCGCTGCATCCTTGGATTTCAATCAATCGCGCAGGTGTCGAGCACCTATGGCGCCGGCGACGCGCAAACGCTAGTGGAGAACTGCGGCAACACGCTGATCCTGCGCTGTTCCGGCAGCGAGAATGGCGGGACCTCGCATTTCGCCTCAAAGCTCATCGGAGAGCGGGAGGTCATTCGGCGCCAGCTTGCCCGCGGCCGCGATCGGGAAGGTTTGTTTTCGGCGCGCGGCGCGCGCCGCTCGACCAACATCAGCGAACAGAGAGTCACGGAACTCGCCGTGCTGCCGTCCGAGTTGGAGCGTCTGCCGGACCTCTGTGGGTTCCTCAAGAAGGCCTCTTCGCCCGCATGGTTCAAAGTGTCGCTGCGTCGCCGGCAGGACGGCGGATCATGAACGTCCGTTCCCCGGCTTACGCAATCGCAAATGCGAGCGCCGCCTGTGCGCATTGCGGCGCGTGGACGCACCTCGTCGCCTTGGTCTTGCCGCCGGATCACGAGGTGCTCGTCGACTCGGTCTGGGAGCGCGCGCCGCTCGGCGCCTGGCTCTTCTACGTCGAAGACTTATCGGAAAGCGTCCAGGCGACGGTGCGCGAGCTCAGCCCTTGGTATCGCCTTGCGCCTAGCGAAGCGAGAGGCGCCGCGTATTGGATGAACCATTGCGAGCATTGCGGCGCGCCGCAGGAAGATCATGAGCTGCATTGCGAGCCCGGCGGCGCCTTCACGTCGGCCGACGCGCAAACGCCGCAATCGACTGCATTCGCCGGGGCGATCGCACGGCTCGACGTGCCGCGTCGGTTCACGGCGACCGCCGGCGGCTACAGTCATGAGCCGCCGGCCTGAAAACGATGGCCGTCTATTTTCTCCACATGAAAACCTTTGGACGCGCCAACGGCAGCAGTGCGACGAGCGCGATCGCCTATCGCGCGGGCGAACGCGTCCGCGACGAGCGGACGGGCAAGGTATACGACCATACCGGCCGCCAGGGCGTGCTGCACACGGAAATCGTGCTGCCGCGCAAGCTCCAAGACGCGGATATGAGCTGGGCCAAGGACCGCACGAGCTTATGGAACGCGGTCGAGGCGGCCGAGACGCGCAAGAATTCACGCGTGGCACGCGAGTTTCTGGTCGCGCTGCCCGTCGAACTCGACGCCGAGCGTCGATTAAACCTGGTTCGCGGATTCTCTCAAGATCTGGCCGACCGCTACCAATTCGCCGTGGATTTCGCGATCCATGCGCCGCGCACCGATCCGCGCAATTTTCACGCGCACCTGCTCGCAAGCACGCGCGAGATCCGTCCGGAAGGATTCGGAGCAAAAACCACGCTCGAGCTCAACGACACTGCGCGAATGAATCGCGGCTTGCAGCCCTTCGTCCAGGAACTCGTCGCCGTGCGAGAGCGCTGGGCAGCGTTCACCAACGAGGCGCTGCGCGATGCGCAGGTGGCGGCGCGCGTCGATCACCGCACACTGGCAGCGCAGGGAATCGACCGCGAGCCCGGACCGCAACTACCGCGTCCCGTCTACGAAATGGAGCGCCGCGGCGAGTACAACGCGCTCGCGGAGCGCCTGCGGGCGGAGCACAAGGCGCGGGTGCGCGAGCGCATCCGAAGGGCGGCCGCCAAATTCGAGCCCGAGCCGCCGAAAACTGCGGGACCCGTGCAATCGATCGACGAGATCCGTCGCCAGGCGCGCGAGAATTGGCTGCGCCTGCGTGAGGCGCAGCGAATCGCCGCACCGGCGGACCGGGCGCCGACCGACCTAGCGCTGACGGACCGGGTGCCGGCGGCGCGCGCGCCGGAGCGCGCTCACGATGATGATCTCGCGCAATAGACGCCCATGATCCGCAATATTCCGTTCGGGTCCTGCTACGTCTATTCACCGGCGGGGCAATGCGCGGTCTCGCGACGATCGCAGCTCCTATGCAGCTTGCTCAAAGCGGGCGATGCGCAATTCTTGAGCCGCTATGCCGCACGCGTGCGGCACGAAGTGTTCGATCACGGCCTGTTCTGCGGATATTTTGATGCGCGGACCCTACTGATTCCGGTCCCAGGGAGCAGGCCCCGGTCGCCCGGAACGGCGTCGGCCGCCGAACGCTTGGCGGCAGCATTGCTCGAGGCGGGGCTCGGCGGCCTCGTGTGGACTGGACTCAAGCGCGTGTCGCCGGTGCGCAAATCTGCGACGGCGCCGGGTTTCAGGCGTCCGACGGCCGCGAAACATTATGAGTCGTTCACGGTCGAGGCCTTCGAGCGATCGCCGCAACGAATCCTGCTCGTCGACGACGTGGTCACGAAAGGCCGGACACTGATCGCGGCGGCGACGCGCATTTACGAAGCGTTTCCGCAGGCCGAGATCCGAGCCTTCGCGCTGCTGCGCACGATGGGCATGATTGCCGAGGTCGAACGGCTCGTGGATCCCTGTGTGGGGCAGATTCGATGGCGCGGCGGGGATGCGCATCGGTGCCCGTAGGGATGCGTCGATCAACCACACATGCCGGAACTCAGCCGATTTCTTGGTATCGTGATCGCAATGTACTATCGTGACCACGGTCCGCCGCATTTTCACGCGATCTACGGCGACTTCGAGGCGACAGTGAATATTATGACTGGTGAACTCAGTGGTATTCTGCCCAATCGTGCGCTTGCGCACGCGCAGGAATGGCGCCGGCGGCATCTCGAAGAGTTGCTCTCGGCATGGTCGTTAGCGCAGATTCAGCGGCCGCCACCCAAGATTGGCGCATTGGAGTCATTTTGATGTTTCCCCGAATCGTGGAAGCCCGTTACGTTGCTGATTTCACTATCTGGGTCCGATTCAGCGATGGCGTCGAAGGGCTCGTTGACCTGGCCTCCGAGTTGACCGGCCCAATGTTTGAGCCCTTGCGCAATGTCGAGGAGTTTCGACGATTCATTCTCGATCCGGAGCTTCGCACTTTGGTCTGGCCGAATGGGGCGGACCTGGCTCCGGAATTTTTGCGCACCAAGATTCGTATTGTCGCCTGATCTTGCGGGCCGCGCGCTTCGGGACATCGATTGAACGCGAGGCGAAATCAGGTGCGCGGTCTCGACGCCTCACCCCTTGATCGCCCGTTGCGGACCCTGCCCGATGCGCCACTGCGAACCGCCTTGAACCATGCCCTTGCCGCCGGCGACGGTCTTGCCGGCGCCCACGCTATCCACGAGCGCTGGATGCGCGGCGAGATCTCGCTGAATGTCGAGCGTGACTTGGCGGCCCTTTGGGCGAGGGCCGCGAGTTCGATTCCCGATTGGCTGCCGATGCGCTATGTCGAGCGGCTCGCGCAGATCTATGAGATCGCATCATCATTTGAGGCTTCGGCAGGCGGAAAGTCGAATATCTATCTCGTGCTGCTCGACTACTCCGACAGCCGCGATGAGCCTCAAGGCCTCTATGTGGGCATGAGCAAATATAGCCCCGCGCAGCGCTTTGATCAGCACAAGGCGGGAATCCGCGCCGCCGGCAGCGTGCTGCGCCGGGGCATCGAGGTGTTGACGGGGCCCACCTTGCACTTGCAGTTCATCAAGCGCAGCGAGGCGCTGCGCATCGAGGAGCAGTTCGCGGAAGCGCTGGGAGCGGCGGGTTTCTTCGTCCAAGGCGGTCATTAGCGCAGCATCGGGATCGCCGGTGCCGAGCGGCTGACGAAGCGCAGCCGCCGCTGATTCAGGCGCGACTCAAATGCTCGACGACCCGGTCAACTTGGTCGAGCGATCCCAGGATCACGGGTGTGCGCTGGTGAATCGCGGTCGGTTGTATTTCGAGCACACGCTCGCCCGGAGCCGCGAATGCCTTGCCGCCGGCTTGCTCGATGATCATCGCCATGGGATTGGCTTCATACATGAGGCGCAGCTTGCCCTGCGGCGCCTTCGCGGTCGGCGGGTAGAAGAACACGCCGCCTTTCAGCAAGATGCGGTGCACGTCGGCGACCATCGCGCCCGCATAGCGGCTCGAATAATCGTTGTCCTGCGCCCAATCGAGATATCGCTGATAGCCCTCGGGGAAGCTCTTGCGGTTACCCTCGTTGACCGAGTAGCTCTTGTTGCCGCTCGGGATCTTCAAATGACGCTCGACGCGCATGAACGACCCGATGGAGGGATCGAGCACGAACATGTCGACGCCCTTGCCCATGGTCAGCACGAACACCGTCGAGGAGCCATACAGCACGTAACCGGCCGCGACCTGCTTGAGCCCTGGTTGCAGCAAGGAATCGCGCGCCGGCTCGATGCGCTCGTCGTACCCCAAAATGCTGAATATCGTACCGACAGCCCCGCAGATATCCAGGTTCGAAGAGCCATCGAGCGGGTCGAACAGCACGCAATAGCGGCGCTCGCCCTGTTGATCCTCGCGCAGAATCACCGGCTCTTCATTTTCTTCTGAAGCGACGATCGCGACGCCCTCGCGACCGCCCAAGGTCGCGAGCAGCACCTCGTTCGCGATCACATCGAGCTTCTGCTGTACCTCGCCCTGCACGTTTTCTTGGCCGACGCTGCCGAGCACGTTCTCGAGCCGCGCGCGGCGCACTTTGTCGGCAATGATCTTCGTGGAAATCGACAGCGCGGAAAGAATCCATGAAAAAGTGCCGCTCGCCTGCGGATGATCGGACTGCTCGGCGAGAATATGCGATTGCAAAGAAAGGATACGAATCGAATCGCTGAGCGATCCGTGCGGGGAAGCGGTCTTCTCGGGCGCGATCTTCATCCGAGTAGCATGCCACGAATGCCCGAATCGCACATGAATACCGGCGCGCGAAACACGGTCAACCGGTTACAATCCAGGAATGATTATCGTTCATCATCTCAATAATTCGCGCTCGCAGCGGGTTCTGTGGTTGCTCGAGGAACTGGGTGTCCAATACAAGGTCGAGCGCTACGAGCGCGATCCCAAGACGATGCTGGCGCCCTCGAGCTTGCGCGCCGTGCATCCGCTCGGCAAGTCTCCGGTGATCACCGATGGGTCGGCGACGCTCGCGGAATCCGGAGCGATCGTCGACTATCTCGTCGACCGCTTTGGCGGCGGCCGCTTGATCCCGCCGCCGGGAACCCCCGAACGCCTGCGTTACGTCTACTGGCTGCATTACGCCGAAGGCTCGGCAATGCCGCCGCTGCTGCTGAAATTGGTGTTCGACCGCATCGCGTCGGCGTCGATGCCGTGGCCCGTGAGCGCGATCGCTCGCGGCATCGCGGCAAAAGTGCAGCGCACTTTCATCGGCCCGCAATTGAAGTTGCACCTGGACTTCATGGAGTCCGAGCTGGCGCGCGATCCTTGGTTTGCCGGTCCCGAATTCACGGCGGCCGACGTGCAGCTGAGCTATCCGCTCGAGGCGGCCGTGGCGCGCGCGGGCCTCGACGCGAGTCGGCCGCACTTGATCGCCTTTCTCAAATCGATCCACGCGCGTCCCGCCTACCGGCGCGCACTGCAGCGCGGCGGTCCCTACGATTATTGAGTGACTCCTCGACGCTGATTCCGGAGGTTTGCATGCTGCGAGTCGGCACAGTCACGGTCGGTGTGTTCGTGGGCGCCGTGCTCGCTGTGTCGGGTTGTCAACAGTCCGCGGCGCCTGCGGATTCCGCGGCGCCTGCGGATTCGGCACGTCCCGCCGCGATGAGCGCGGCCGCGGAGTGGCCGAAGACTCGCGACGCCTTTATCGAGCAGTATCTCAAAGCCCAGCCGTTTTTCGCGGCCCAGGCGGGACGCCACGAATTCGACGGGCAAATGCCGGATCTCAGTGCCGATGGCGTTGCGCGTGAAATTACCCGCCTGCACGCGGCGCGCGCACAAATTGGCGCCGTGGATGCGGCGGCCCTGCAGCCCAATCAGCGTTTCGAGCGCGAATATGCACTCAACGTCGTCGACCGCGACCTGTTTTGGCTCGAGAAGGCCCGCCAGCCGTTCACAAACCCGTATTGGTACATCAATGCGATCGACCCGGATATGTATCTGAGCCGCAATTACGCGCCGCTCGCTGCGCGCATGCGCTCCTACATCGGCTACGCCCGCACGATTCCAGGGATCGCCGCCGATGTTGAGGAGAATTTGCAGCTGCCATTGCCCAAGAGTTTCGTCGATTTGGCCATCGACGGATTTGGCGGATATGCGGACTTCTTCGAGCACGACGTCGCACCGATTTTCGCATCGGTCAACGATGCCGACCTGCAAGAACAACTCGCCGAGGCCGATGCTTCCGCGGCGCGCGCGATGAGGGTGCTCACAGACCATTTCATCGCGCAGCGCAACAGCCGCAGCGAAAACTTTGCATTGGGCAAAGACCTGTTCGAGACGATGCTGCGCGAGACCGAACACGTGGAGCTGCAGATCGAGCAGATTGAGGCCGCGGGCCGCGCGGACCTGCAGCGCAACCTCGCGGCGCTCAAGGTCGAATGCGCCGTGTATCTACGCAGGGGAACGCTCAAGGCCTGCATCGCCAAGATGGCGGCGGACAAGCCGCGGGGTGGCGCGGTCGAGGGCGCGCGGGCGCAGCTAGTCGGGCTCAAAAAATTCGTCGCAGATAACGACATCGCCTCGATACCGAGCACCGAGGATGCGCTCGTTGCCGAAGCTCCGCCCTATAATCGCGGCAATTTCGCGTTCATCCAAGTGCCGGGCCCCTATGACCGTGGCGTCGCCTCGGTTTACAACATTGCGCCGCCCGATCCGAAATGGAGCAAGGCCGAGCAAGCGGCCTACCTGCCGGGCAAGGCGATATTGATGTTCACGTCGGCGCATGAAGTCTGGCCTGGACACTTCTTGCAGTTCCTGCATTCGAACAACAATCCCTCGAAGCTCGAGGCTCTGTGGGTCGGGTATGCGTTCGCCGAGGGCTGGGCGCATTACTGCGAGGAGATGATGATCGAGCGCGGTTTCGGCAAGGGCGATCCGGCGATGCACATCGGCCAAATCTCGGAGGCCCTGCTGCGCGATGTGCGCCTGCTGTCGGCGATCGGCATGCATACCCATGGCATGTCCGAGGCCGAATCGGAACAGATGTTCCGGGAGCAGGCCTTTCAGGATCCCGGCAACGCGCGCCAGCAAGCGGCACGCGGCACCTACGATCCGGCTTACCTCAATTACACCTTGGGCAAATTGATGATCCGGAAACTGCGTGACGACTGGGTCGCGAAGCAACTGGCCGCGAACTCTGCGGCCGCGACCGCGCCGACTGCAGCGGACATACCAAAACTGTGGCGCGAGTTCCACGACGAGTTTCTGTCCTACGGCGGTCCGGCGATCCCGCAGTTGCGCAGAGAGTTGCTCGGCGAGACAGGCGCGGTGCTGTAAGCGCGGAAGCTATTGCGGCGATCCCGTCACCGGCTGCGTTTGCCCATCTGCCGCCGCGAGGCTGCATCCACGGCGCTGATCGGGCCGAAACCTTCAGTCGAAAAGCGTCGCGCAAAAAAAAGGAGACGGTCCCAATGGCACCGTCTCCTCTTTGAGCATCTTCGCTACTGAACGGGCAGGCGCCCTCAGAACTTCACATCAGCCCGGAAGTAAATGGTCCGGCCGATCGGGTCATAGTAACGACCGTCGTATCCTATTTGGTTGCCGCCGCCGCCCGTCTGCAATGAGAGGGGCGGAGCCGTTTGGGCAATATTCTTGACCCCAGCCGTCAAGCGAATATTTTTCTGGACGTTGAGGGCCGACTGCCAGTCGAAAGTCGTGTAGCTCGGCACCTCCAGACCACCGAACGCGACGGGTGCACCCAAGCTGCCGCCGGGACCCACCGTAAACACCACGGCGGAGCCGGCCGAGTAGTGCGCGTCTCGGTACCCGGACTTGTAATGTCCCATCAGGGTGTTCGTCCACGGGCCGGTTTGCAGGCTCAGCTCGAGATTCGAAATGATCCGGAACACAACCTGCTGATCGGGACCGTAGACCCCCAAGTCGGTCAGTTCAGGCAATCCCGGTCCGTCGGTGTACTGCTGCTGGAGCATGTAAGTGCCGGTCCAATTGAAATTCAATTTGCCAAAACCGAGATCGGTACGGTAATTGAGGTTCAAGTCGAGGCCGGCGTATGTCGCCTCACCGCCATTAAACGGCACCTGCTCGAGCGCGATGGTTTGAAATCCCGCCGGATCGAGGTAGGGATTGACGAATAAACTCGAGTACGCGGAGGGACTATTAAACGCGACCTGTTCGGCAATGCCCTGCGATTCGACCTGATCCTTGATCTTTACATTCCAGTAGTCGAGGGCGACCGAAAATTGCGGCAAGGGCTCGACACGCACGCCGAAACCGAACTGCGTGGACTTTTCAGGCTTCAAACCGGCGGAGCCTGAATTGCCATTGGGTCCTGCCAACAGATCGTACTGGGCGCTGCCAGGCAGACAGCCGGGTGATCCAGGAAACGGACACGCGTAAGAGCCGGAGGTCGAACCGCCGAAAGTCAGGGCCCCGGCGATATCGTTGAGGTTCGGCGCCTTGAACCCGGTTCCGTACGAGCCCCGGAACGAAACCATCTCGATCGGCGTGTAGCGGAACGACAACTTGTAGGTCAGGTCGCTGAACGTATTGCCAAGGCTCGCGGCCGCAATCTGGTCCTGCAAGCCGGTGGCCGGATTCGCTACGGCTGAAAATACCTCATCGCTGTGCACTTGTGCGTAGCTGTCGTAGCGCACCGACGCGGTGACGTTCAGGTTGGTGAGGATTGGGAACAGCCATTCGGCGAACAGACCCCAGTTGTTCCGGTCTGCCTCGAACGGCACCTGGCCGTAGCTGCCTCCGATCGGATAATCAGCACTCGCCGGCTGAGTCGAGAATCCGCTCTGTGACAAATACAGCGAGCTGTAGTCGATCTTATACTTGTACATATCGTACTCAGCACCCACCGACAAAATCGACGGGCCGCCGTCCAGATCGAACAGGGGATGTTGCGCGTTGGCCGTGAACGCCGTGACATCGGAGAAACTCTGACTAAACGGCGTACTCAGGATGGCCGTATCGAGGGAACTCGAACCGGTCGCCGCGACCGGGTCATAAGCGCCGTTGGCAATGGCCGAGAAAAACTGCGCCGAATCCAGATAGCCGCCCGCGGCGAAATCAGTCAGCACGCCATGAGATTGAGTAATGGCGGCCTTGAGACCCCATCCGGAGAAATCCCCCTCCCATCCCAGGGAAATATGCCGCATTTTGGTCTGCCAGTCATCGGTTCGCCCGCCGGCCGAAATCGCGCGGTATCCGAGGGTGCCCTGCGTAACGCTGCCTTTGGGGCAGCCGCCTGCCGACGTCGCCTGTGCCGTTGTGCAAATGGTGGAGCCGGCCAGCAACGGATTGCCAATGACGTAACTGTCCCAGAGCGTCGCGGCGGCAGTCGGACTGATGCCAAAAGGCTGCGCCGGCGGGGCGAATTGCGACGTCATGTCGAACTGGGAGATCACCGCTTCGGCCCAGATCTTGCCGGCATCGTGCATGTCGAAGGTGGTCTTTATCAAGCCGCTGTTTCGCGTGTATCCCGGGATGTCTTCGACGGTCGCCGCGTAATTGAAGCGACAGGTCGTGTCCCCGGCAATGGTCAGCGGCGCCGCCAGCGCCGGGCCGCAATTGCCATTCTTCAGATAGAACGGGTTATACGAGACGCCCGCCTGCGAAATGATCACGTTCGCAGGCTCCGTGTTGGAGGTGCGATTGTTGAATAGATAGTTCGTCCCGCCGGATGAGAACGGAAAGTAGGCGCCGTTCTTCGAGACATTGCGTTGCGTTGCTTCGAGCTTGTCTTGCTCGTCGTGGCTGAACGTGACGAGAATGTTCCATCCATCGTTGATCAGGTCGCCAAAACCCTTGCTGATACCGGCATTCCAGGCATTACCGCCGGGTGTCGTCGGAATCGACGCGTTGTAATACACAGCGCCTTCGGTCTGGTCCTTCTTGAGCACGAAGTTCACCACACCCGCAATGGCGTCCGCGCCGTACAGCGCAGAGGCGCCGTCCGTCAGCACCTCGACGCGCTCGACGGCATCGAGCGGAATACTATTGAGGTTGACG
>Ga0209040_10003674_pt1 | contig 11712 bp, 10 predicted proteins | sample BogFormECP12_OM3_FD_188240 | JGI IMG/M metagenome (GOLD analysis project Ga0209040, IMG submission 188240) | Bog forest soil microbial communities from Calvert Island, British Columbia, Canada - ECP12_OM3 (SPAdes) (version 2) | ecosystem: Environmental > Aquatic > Freshwater > Wetlands > Bog ... | reverse complement strand
GTGTTGCTCGATCTCCTTCATCACCTGCTTCAGGCGCTCTTCGAAATCGCCGCGGTAGCGGGTGCCGGCGAGCAACGCGCCCATGTCGAGCGCAAACACCGTCGCGCCCTCGAGCACCTCGGGAACATCGGAATTGACAATCTTGCGCGCCAAGCCCTCGGCGATCGCCGTCTTGCCGACGCCGGGATCGCCCACCAGCAGCGGATTGTTCTTTTGGCGGCGGCACAGGACCTGGATCGTGCGCTGCACCTCCGCCTCGCGGCCAATCAGCGGATCGATGCGCCCTTCCCTCGCCTTCCGGTTGAGATTGACACAGTAAGCCTCGAGCGCGCCTTCTTTTTTCTTGGTGTCCCCATTCTCCTTGGGATCCTTCTGCTCGCGCGCCTCATGCTCTTCCTCCGCGCCCCGGGGCAGGCGCGACGGATCGGCGTGACCCGGACGCTTGGCGATGCCATGGCTGATGTAGTTCACCGCGTCGTAGCGGGTCATGTCCTGCTCTTGCAGGAAGAAGGCGGCGTGGGTCTCGCGCTCGGCGAAAATGGCGACGAGCACATTGGCTCCCGTCACCTCCTCGCGGCCCGACGACTGGACGTGGAAGGCGGCGCGCTGCACGACCCGCTGGAATCCGTTGGTCGCCTTCGCCTCCTCCTGACTGTCCACCACCAGGTTCTCCAGTTCGGTGTCCAGATAGTTGACGACCGTCTTGCGCAAGACATCGAGGTCGACCCCGCAGGCTCGCATAACCGCGGCCGCATCGACGTCGTCGAGCAGCGCGAGCAATAGATGTTCGAGGGTCGCGTATTCATGCCGGCGCTCGTTCGCCAGCGCCAGGGCCTTCCTGAGCGTTTTCTCAAGCGTGCGGGAGAAAATCGGCATGGGGCCTCTCACTTCTTTTCCATGATGCACTGAAGGGGATGCTGATTCTTGCGGGCGTGGTCCATCACCTGGGACACTTTCGTTTCCGCGATTTCGTAGGTGTAGACGCCGCACTCTCCCACGCCGTTGTTATGGACCTGCAGCATGATTTGCGTCGCTTCCTGCGGGTCCTTGTTGAAGAACGCCTGGAGGATCGAGATGACAAACTCCATCGGGGTGTAATCGTCATTCAGCAGCAGCACGCGGTACATGTTTGGCCGCTTGGTATGCGTGCGCGTTCGCGTGATGACCGCCGCGCCGCTGCCTGGCGTTTCCCCTCCCCGCTTTGGCTCGCGCGAGGCAGTCGGACGCGCCGGCGAAGCGCCTCCGGCGCCCGGGCTGAACCAACGCGCCAAACGCGCCACTCCCGCTCTGAAGCGGCCGACCAAAGAGTTTGAGGCGGTAGGCACGGAAGGACCTCGTTCCTCGCCGGTTGGAGCTTGTCGACCTAAATAACGCACAGGGAGCCGATTAGGGCTCACGACTTAATAACGCACGCGAAGACGACCATATCTAGGCGCCGAACGTTCCTGTCGCCAGAGCGCCCGCAGCGCCAAGAATTGCTAATTTGTCCGTCATGCGCAAGAGCCGCTTTGCCGCCCGTCGGCCATAACGCGCGGCAGAGATGGTCAAGAAAAAAAACCGGCGCCCCGCGAAGGGGCGCCGGTTTTCGTTCAGGCTTGCGATTCGCGCCCCTAGGAGCGCGGGTCGGATGAATTACTTGGGCTGGAGATTGGCGTAGGCCGCGGTGACCGGCTTGAACGCGTCGGAAGCGACCTTGACGCAGAGCTCCGACACCTTGCTGGCCTGGGCGACGAACCCTTCATAGGCCTGCTTGGCGTATTCGGTCTGGATCTGGATGGCGGCTTCGACGCTGCGCACGCCGAGCAGCTTCTCGTAGACCGCGGAGTTCGCCGCAAAAGCCTTCTTGGCGTAGTCGGTCGTCTCGGTGGCGAGTTCCTGCAGGCCCTTGGTCAGGGTGGTCGAAGCGGCGGTGAACGCCTCGAGCTGCTGCTTGGAGAGATTCTGGAGCTCTTCGAAATTCGGTGTGGCGGCCATGTTGCTCAACTCCTTCTGTTGGCCTCTGATTCTGCCATGTGACAGGAGGCTTGGTGTTGATGGTGCCAATATGTGCAGTGCACAATGAAAGTCAAGGGACTTTTTTGCAGTGCACCATTTCTTCTCGACCGCTAATTCCGCGAAGGCTGGTTGGCGCCAAAGACCAGTTGTGAGTTGGGGAGTTACGCGAGTAAATTCAAGCACGCAGTGAATATTGCAGACCAATCGCCCGCTCGGGCTGCCCAAGGCCATCAAAGCCTTGGCGGCGAATCGACCGGCATTGACGCTTCCCGTTAACCTGCGCGTAACCCCGTCGCCATAACGTTCATGTGTGTGTATCGAGCAACTGCCCGGCGGTTGCTGCGTAAAGCGGGGCGTGTTCATGGCGTGGCGTTCAAGCGATTCGCAACTCGGCCGTGCTGTCCGTCTTGCAGCCGGAGCGTTGATTTCGGCGTCGATTGTTGCTTTTGCCGCCGGCCCCGCCGAAGCCCGCCACTCCCGGCACGTTCATCATTACGCGCACGGCGCTCATTACAGACATGTCGCACACCATCGAGCGCATGCTCATTGGGCCGCGGCGGCGCCCGCCTCTCCCGCTTTCTCCGCGATCGTCGTCGACGCCAACAGCGGCCGCACGCTCTATGGCGTCGCCGAAGATGGACTGCGCCATCCCGCCTCGATCACCAAGGTGATGACGCTCTACCTCCTGTTCGAGCAGCTCGAAAAAGGGGCCATGACGCTCCAGTCGCGGATCGCGATTTCCGAGCACGCGGCGGCGCAGGAGCCCTCGAAGCTCGGCGTCCAACCAGGCGAGACGATCAGCGTCGAGGACGCGATCAAGGCGGTGGTGACCCGCTCGGCCAACGACGTGGCGGTGGCGATCGCCGAAGCGATCGGCCACGACGAGAGCGCCTTCGCCGAGATGATGACGCGCAAGGCGCATGCGCTCGGAATGACGAACACTTTGTACCGCAACGCGTCGGGTCTGCCCAACGAAGAGCAGGTCACCACCGCGCGCGACCTGACTATTCTCGCCCGTTCGCTCGAGGAGCGGTTCCCGCGCTATTTCAAATATTTCTCGACCCGCGAGTTCGACTATGCGGGCGAGGCGATCGGCAACCACAACCACCTGCTCGGCCGCGTCGACGGCGTCGACGGCATCAAGACCGGCTACACCCGCGCTTCCGGCTTCAATCTGCTGACGTCGGTCCATCGCGACGGCCGCTCGTTGATCGCCGTCGTGATGGGCGGCCGCAGTCCCGGCGCGCGCGACCGCATGATGGAAAACCTCATCGAGGACCATGTCGCGCAGGCCTCGACGGTCCATACCGCGACCTTGGTCGCCGACGCCTCCGAGGAGCCCGCTCCACGCGCGGAGCGAGAGGAGGCGCCGGCCCATCCGCATGCGCCGGCTGTCGCAGCCAATGTCCCGGCCCGCATGCCGACGGCGCGGTCCGCCGTGCAGCTGGTGTCCGAAGGCGACAACGTCGAGGAGGACGACGCGCCGTCGCTCCACGTCGCAGCCGTCAACCCGCGCGGCAAGCCTCGCCCGGTGGCAGCGGCCCGGGCCCGCGCGCGCGAGCCGCGCCCGGCGGCGCAACCGGACGCCGGGACCGCCCCCTCGACAAACGCCGTGGAGCGCACGCCGGCCCAGCTCGGCTGGGTGAAGGGTCCAGACCCGGCGCCGAAAGCCCTTGTGATCGCGTCGATCTCGCCGGCCAAGTCCCGGGGCGCCGAGTCCGGAACGCATTCCGCCGGCAAGGACACGTCCGTCGACGCCCGCAGCGCAGCGGCTTCCGACAGCGCAGAAGAGGCCGGCTCGGGTCAAAAGAGCTGGATGATCCAGATTGGAGCGACCGACGACGCCGCCAAGGCGACCGCTCTTCTCGACAGGGCGCGCGAGCGGAACCGATCGATCCTCGCTGCGGCCAAGCCGGTCACCGAGAAAGTGCGCAAGGGGGAGGACACGTTCTACCGCGCGCGCTTCGCCGGCCTCGACTCCGCATCGGCGGAAACCGCCTGCCGCTCCCTCAAGCGCTCCGGATTTTCCTGCTTCGCGGCCCGCGACTGACGAAGGAACCTCGAGCCCCGGTCCCCCATTCGTTTCTCGGAGCCCTAGCCTTGTCGCTGCATCAAGACATCCTTGGCCTGATTGACCCTCGCGGCAAGAGCGGTCGAGCCGCCATGGTCTGGATGAAACTTCTTCATCAGCGTTCGGTGAGCGCGAATGACTTCCTGCGCGCTCGCGCCCTCCTGCAGGCCAAGGATCTCGTAGGCCTCCCGCCGCGTCATCGGGCCGGCCCTCGCCTGTCGCTGACCCTGGTCTGCCTCACGCCAGCCGGCAAACCGGCGGTCGAGATATGCCTCTAGCAGGCTGACGCCGTTCGGATCGTCGCGCGAAAGCTCGTCGTGCAGGGCGAGCAGATCCGGCCGCGCCAGCGACTCTAGCGCCCTTCCGCCATAGGCGCCCGCCAGCACAGCGCCGCTCATGACGCCGCTGTCGTGATCGAGGCGCATTTCGATCATGGCGGAGCGCGCGGTCGACACGCGCCCCGGCTGTGCTCCCCCGGCCGAGCGGAACGCCGTCCATGGAGGCCCGAAGGCGCGCCAGCCGGCGAAGCTCGCCGCGATTCCCGCCAGCGCCGCGGCAAAGGCGATGCGGCCGCGAAGCAGCAGCAGAAGCGCTCCGACCAGGCCGAGGATCCCCCCGCCCTGGCGCACCGCCCGCGCTACGGCGGCTGCGTCCATGCGGGCGAACCGCCTGATCGCCGACAGCAAAAGGAAGAGCAAGATCAAGCCGATGACAAGGTTCATCGCTAAAATGCTTTCACCTCCGGCTTTTGCGCCGGGTGATGGTTGGGCAGTTCCGGTGACGCGTCGAAGGTACGCCGATTTCACGATCCGCGCATCTGCGACAGAAGGAGCCGCGCCGCCGGGTTCGCCTCTGCCGCCCGAGTAAGCGCCGCGTAGCCGCCGGCGGCATAAGCCGCGGCAGCGCGCAAAAGCGCTTCCAGGCGTGCGGCTGCGCCCGAGTCGAAGGCGCTATAGGCACCGCCGGTCAGGCGGGCGATCTCCGTAAAAGTCCGGCGCGCCGCGAGGTCCAGCCCTTCCTGGAACATGAAGGCCTTGACGCCCTGCAAGGCGAGCTCGCCTGCGAGGGCGGCGAGCCGGTCCGGATTCTCCTCCATGGCGTCGCCTACGAATACGAGCGCGCCGACCTTCGCCTGTTTCGCCTCGTTGCGCGCGTGGGCGAGGACCTTGCGGATCTGCGTCTCCCCGCCGCGCACCTGGATGCGGCTCATGAGTTCGGCGAGCCCCTGCCCGCCGGATACGAATTTCGACGCCCGGCACTCGCTGAGACCGCGGTAATAGACGAGCTGCACGTCGAGCCCGCCAAGGCTCGCCGCCGTCTGGAACATCTTCGCCTGCAGCCCTTGCGCGAGATCCCAGGTCGGTTGCCGGCTCATGGTCGCGTCGAGGGCGAAGATGAGCCGCCCGCGCATCCCCGTGCTCGGCGCCGGGCTTTTGCGCGCCGACTCGACGAAGGCGTCGATGCCCCCCTTCCCGCCGCTGCGAACGAGCGGCGCCTCCTTGTCGCTGGTCATTCCTGTCCCGAAATCCTGCGCCGGCCCGGCGCCAAAGCGCAACTCCCAACATTGTGCGCCGCGGTCGCGGCGACAAGCCGCGCGAGGTCGAATTTGCGGCTCGGCCGCGGCGGGCCGGTCACCGCAATCCCATCAAGCGCCGGCGTCGCGGCATGGGCGACTCCCCACGCCGCGCGCCCGACGCCGTCCCGCGTCTCTCGGGTCGCCTTAGGCCAAATCACCCCGAACTGAACCAGAGCCAAACCAAGCGACACCAAGCGAGACCAAGAAAATTCACTTGGATTTTCTTGGATTCCTTTGTCCGATTTGGGGCTTTTGTCCGATTTGGGGCCTTTCAACGCGTTACGAGCAATCCAAAGCAAAAAATCCCAACCTAGGGCAAGGGAACCATTTCCCCGGCATAATCCAACCACGATCCCGCCCCGGGTCCGTCGCGGCCCGTTCGGCATGAGATCGCTCGCGTCAGCGTCGCGCCCTCCCTTTCCGCCCCCCGTGACAGCGGTTCAAAGAAGGGATCAACGTACCATGAATTTCGAAAAGCGTCAAGAACATATAGCGAACCCCACGCGGCGGCCCTCCCCCAGTCAGCCGCCCTTGCCGAGCGCTTCTGGCGGTGGGGCGGGCCGCCGGTAATTTTGACGGCCTCCGGGGCAGAGGCGGAGGCGGCAGCTTCGTTTCGAAGCATCCGCCGTCCCCGAACCAACGACCTGGGCGATGGTGGTCGGCTTCGCGGGCCTCGGCTTGGCGAGCTATCGCGCCTCGCACAGGAGGATATCGGCCGCTGCCATGGAACCCTCCTTCGGACCGCACCACGCGACAACGGCGTCAAAACAGGTTTGGTTCCTCTTGCGCCGAACACAGGATGCGCCAGGAATTATTTGTTAAGCTTCGTTCCGGCAAGAATCTAAACTAAAGCAGCCCCAGCCCCGCCAACTCGCGTCGCAGAGCCTCCGGCATGTCGGCGAAGCCGGCTTGCGTCTCGTCAAGGTCGGGCGGTGCGGACTTCGCCTCGTAGTAGCGCCAGCCCTGAAACGCGCGCATCGGGCGCGGCGCGACGGCGACGACTCTGCCGTCGAGCCACAATTTGCAGCGGCCGATTCCGTCGGAATCCACGAACGGCTCGATGCCGACGATTTTTTGCCGCGCCGCGATTTGGCCCTTGACGACCCAGTAGAGCGAGCCGCCGTCCACGATCTCCGCCGCGCGCTTCGGCGCCATGCGGGTGACGTGGGCGTGGCGCAGAGGCGCGCCGCTGCTCTTCGCCTCGAGCATCCGCGCCGCCATCCATTGGCGAAGGTCGTCGAGCGAGTCGGCGCCGACGCAGAGTTTGACGAGATGGAGGGTCATGGGACGCTTATAGCAGAAGGACGCGCCGCTTCGCGTTGAGCGTAATTGTGTAAGAACTCGAGCGAGCCGAAGACCGCCGTCACTCCTCCTTCGCGCGGCTCGATGTGCTTCCAATCGAGGTCGGGAATCTGACGCCAGGCCGACAGATCGGCTCGCCGATCTTCACGCCGTTGCGCCCCGACAGGCGATCCATGTCTTTGAGGTCATGGCTACTTTCCTGGAGGCGACAGAAGCGCCGACTGGGTCCGTCACGGACGGCCGGCGCCGGTCGGAGCCCATGCGTCTCCCAGGACCAGCGCCGCCGCGGCGTCGGGCGCCCTCGCGCTCCGACCGTGCTCATCATGGACGGCCCTGGACGCTTAGCCACGCCCGGCGCCACCGTGATGGCGTCGGCTCCGGCGGAAAGCGTGCGGGCGACCCGGAAGCCGAGGTTGTTGTTCCGGTTGTCGGTGTTGTTCCTGTTGCGGACATAGGGCGCCCGCCGAATCTCGGTCAGGAAATGATCCAGGGCAATCGGGTGAAAGGCGGAATTTGGCGGTCGCGACAGGGCTCCTGCCCCCCTTGTGGGGGCGGGTGGGGGGGTTGCGCCACGCTCAAGTCGTGGAATCCACAATGCGTGGCCTCAATTCCGTCAGCCTTACCCGGCTCGTGTCCAGGACGCCGTCAAGATTGCGGAGCACCTCGTCCTTCGCAAAGCGCAGAACGGCGAATCCTTGGGCGGCAAGAGCGGCGGTGCGCCTTCCGTCGCGGGCGATTTCGTCCTCCGTCGAATGCGTCGCGCCGTCGACTTCAATGACCAGTCGGGCGTCCAGACAGGCGAAGTCGGCGACGAAGCCGCTGAGTGTGACCTGCCGTCGAAACCGGAAGCCTCCGACTTGCTTGCGTCGGAGACCTCGCCAGAGGCTGCGCTCGGCGCTGGTCGCGTTTCGCCTCAAGGCGCGTGCGATGGGCGTCAGTCTGCGAGCCACGGTGCGGCCCCACCCTTCCCGCCCCCACACGGGGGGCCGGGGCGCTGCAGACGCCTTCTGTTTCCAATTGATCGCCGAATGCTCACATCGACCGCCGCGCCCGTGCGCTTCGAATTGTCCGCCATTGCAGCCATGCCCGCAAAAAAATCTGGCCCGGGGCTTCGCCCTGGAGCCCGAGGGGTAAAGAGATGAAGACTTAAAGGGTAAGCGTCCGGGCGACCCGGAAGCCGAGGTTGTCGGCCCGGAGGACGGAGCCGTACCTGACGCGGGTCGCCGAGCGAAGGTTGAACGGAATGTCGACCCAGGAACCGCCGCGGACGACGCGCAGGTCACAATCGCCGCTCGTCCAGGGCGAACCGTCGTCCGGCGCTCCTTCGTAGTTGTCGCGCCAACAATCCTCCGTCCACTCCCAGACGTTGCCGACCATATCGTAGAGGCCGAATCGATTCGCGGCGAACGACCCGACCGGCGCGGTCTGCTTGCCGCCCCATTGGCTGCCGCAGCCGTCGCAGTTGGCCATCGCCTCGCCGTTCAGCTTGATCTCGTCCCCCCATGGATAAGCCGTTTGAGTTCCGGCGCGCGCCGCATATTCGTACTCGCCCTCGGAGAGCAGCCGATAGTCCTTGCCAGTGATCCTGGAGAGCCATTTCACATAAGTTTGCGCATCGTCCCAGCTCACTTTGATCGCGGGCCGCCGGCCGCGCCCCCAGCCGCTTTCGACGACATGCGGCTTGCAATCGCCGTGGGCGGCGCAGGCGTCCCATTCGTCGAACGTCAGCGCAAACTTCGCGACGGCGAAAGGCCGCGCGATCGTCACCGCATGCTGCTGGCGCTCGCTGCGATTGCCTTGACCTTCGGGCGAGCCCATCGTGAAACGCCCCGCAGGCGCGACGATCATCTCCGGGCAATCGGCGCATTCTCTGAATTCTTCGCCCGCCTTGAGGGCATGCTCCTGAGCCGTCGTCAGGGCTCTGACATTCGCCAGCAGGTAAATCTCTTCCTTCAGCCGATCTTGGTTCCAATATGCGGCGAGGGCGAGCGTGATCAGCGCGCCGATCGAAGCCACGATGGCGACCAGCCGGCTACGCCGCGCGCGCTCCTTTTCCAGGAGCGCGGACTTCCTGGCTGCCAGCTCCGACTGCTCCGCCGCCTCGCGGCGAAGTCGTTCGGTCTCAATCTCGGCTTGGCGACGCGCCCCTTCTTTCTCCGCCTCGCGTTCCCAATGTTCCCGGCTGCCATCGACCAGCGCCTTGACCTTCGCCCACCCGTCGTCATACCGCTTCGACCAAGCCTCGTTCACCCAGTTGAGCCGTCTCTCGCCAGCTTCGGTCATCGCTTTCGAAAGGGTGTTCGACCTGTCGCGCGCGAAGTTCCCGGCCTCGAACAAGTACAGGCGCCACGCGAGTCCGTCGCGGAATTCCTGCTGAAGCCAGCCGCCCTCCTTGGCGCTGATCCTCCGCCAGCAGCGGATCAGCGCTTCGTGGCTGATGTCGATCGGAGTCTTCTCGACGATCGGCGTCGGCGCGTACGGCCTGAGGAACGAGACGCCGGGGGCGCGGAACGCGTCGAGGATCGGCCGAAGCTCGTCTGGCGTCGCGTCGGCGACGGCGCAGAGCTCATGGAAGGGGAGCGGTCGGCGGATCGCCGAGCCCTCGGAATTGACGTCGGTCAGGGCGCGGAACACGGCCTCGACGATCCGCTCGCGTCCCGTGTCAGGCGCGGCCGAGGCCATCACTTTGTCGGCGTGGCCGGACAGAAGCTCGGCGAGGCCGCCGGCCTCGTCCACGATCGCGCCGTCGAGACTGACGCGCTCCCCCGGCCGCGCGCGCCGAGCCGCGTCCTCCCACATCAGCATGAGCCCGTGCTGCAACAGCGGCAACTCGTCCTCGCGACCGCGCACCGAGGCGATCAGCCGCTCGGCGAGGCCCTCGCCAAACTCGGCGCCGTACATCTGCGCCGGGCGACGCACGGCGCGCATGAGCCCGTCGTCATCCATGCGCGGCACGAGATATTGCGTGCGATTGATCGTCTCGGCGAAGCCGGCGAAGCGCGCGCATTCGCCGAGGAATTCCGAGCGCATGGTGACGATCACATGCGGGTCGACCCCGTCCGGCGCGGCCTCGTTCGCCTCTCCGGTTGCGGCGCGCCCGACGAGATCGACGAACAGCTCCGCCTCGTCGCGGCTGACGTCCTTTTCGTAGCGGAACAGCTCCTCGAACTGGTCGACGAGCAGGCAGAGGCTCTGGCCGCTGAAGCCTTCGAGCGAGGCCGCGACGGAGGCGAGGGTCGCCGAGCGGGCGTTGAACTGGCCGGCGATGGCGCTGATGCGCTCGCCGTCGCCGTCGCGCCCCTCGAGCCGGGCGAATTCGGCGGCGAGGTTCCACAGCGGCCCTCCGCAAGGACGCATGGCGCACGTGAGCCAGGGGGCATCGTGGCGACGATACTGGAGCGCGAGCTTCGGCAGGACGCCGGCGCGCACCAGCGAGGACTTGCCCGAGCCCGAGACGCCGTGGATCAGCACCAGCCGGCTCTCGGCGAGCCGGCCGATGACCTCGTCGATCATCTGCTCCCGGCCGAAGAAGATCGACCATTCTTCTTCCTGGAACGGGCGCAGGCCGGGATAGGGCCGCGCGGGCCGAGTGACGGCGACGGGAGGGGCGGCGGTCACAGCGCGGTCTCCGGCGGCGCGCGCGCGGCGTCGAGCCAAGCGCGAAATTCGCCGTGCCAGCCCGTCCGGTTGACGTCGAAACGCTCGATCCCGAACGGCGCGACGTTGATCGGCAGGCTTTCGCCGCTTTTGTCCAGCACCGCGCAAGGCATCGGCGCGCCGCGCTCGCCTTCAATTCGTCCGCGCTCATTGACGCCGATATCCAGCAGATCGCCAACGAAGCGTTCGCCGACGTCAACACGCAGCAGCGCAAGCGCTTCGCATCGCTTGGCCGCTTCCATGCGCGTGTTGGCCTCACGCTGCCAGTCCGAGAGGCCTCCTCCCGCGGCGCCGTGCGTCGCCGTCACCGGCAAGATGCCGTCGCTCTTGAGGGCGCGGTCGACATCTGCGCGCACGGATTCGCCGTCAGGACGCGCATGGAGATAGATGAGCCGCGGCCCCGTCGGCTTTGGCGTCGCCGCACCCACGGCGGCGCAAGTCTCGGCCTGCGCGCGTTTGGCGGAGCGTTCGCGCAATTCGCGCAATCGCTTGGTCAGCCAAATCTGCAGGCGGGTCACTTCCTTGAAATAGTCGTCGCCGGGCTCCCGCAGTTGAAAGCCCCATGGGAAGCCGTTCTCGGGATCATAGAACGAGAAGCCCGTCATCGCGTGGCCGCGCGCATCGCGCAGAAAGTCGGGCCAGAGGCTCTCATCGGTCTTCTGGGCCCGGATGACGAACACCCGGCCGCCCTCGCCCACCCGACCCTCGAACTGCTTTCGGAACCACTCGAGTTCGTCGTTGCACCAACTCGACCTGAGGTAGCGCTTGGACATGACGATCATCAGCACGCCGCACGCGCTGGCCTTCGCCCTCAGGTCATCGGTCAAATAGGCGGTCGGATCGATTTGAGGGTCCATCCAGAGCCGGAGGTCGTCGAATTCCGTCTCGAGGGAGTGCAGCTGATCCTCCAGCCTGCGAATAAGGGCCTGCGTCCAATCCCTCAACAGCGCGCGACCCTCGCGCGGATCGCCATGCGAGTAGCTGACGAAAATATCGGGATCGAAATCAGGCGCGAGATAAGACATGGGCAATTCGGCAATGCGGCCCCACCCATCGAAATTTCATCGTACTGCTTACAGCTGTTTTGTCGAGGATTTTCACTTCATCGCCC
>Ga0209040_10003673_pt1 | contig 11713 bp, 8 predicted proteins | sample BogFormECP12_OM3_FD_188240 | JGI IMG/M metagenome (GOLD analysis project Ga0209040, IMG submission 188240) | Bog forest soil microbial communities from Calvert Island, British Columbia, Canada - ECP12_OM3 (SPAdes) (version 2) | ecosystem: Environmental > Aquatic > Freshwater > Wetlands > Bog ... | reverse complement strand
ACGAGAACATCGTGCACGGCTCCGATGCCCCCGATGCGGCGGCTCGCGAAATAGCGTTCTTCTTCCGCGAAATTGAGGTCTGCCCGCGTACGCGCTAGCGTATACCGCAGAATTCTCCTTAAGGAATGCATACGGTGGCGGGTGATCGCGTAAATCTACTCGGCTTGCCGCGCCTGGAACTCGAGGCGTTCGTCGCGCAGCGGCTCGGCGCGAAGCCGTTTCGTGCGCGCCAGCTCATGAAATGGATCTACCGTCGAGGCGCGGCGGATTTTTCCGCGATGAGCGATCTTGCCAAGGATTTTCGCGGCGAACTCGGGAAGGTCGCCAAGATTTCGGTGCCGCAAATCGTGACCGAGCAACAATCGGGCGACGGCACGCGCAAGTGGATGTTGCGCATGGACGAGGTTCAGGGCATCGAGACCGTTTTCATCCCCGAGCCCGGCCGCGGCACGCTCTGCATCTCGAGCCAGGTCGGCTGCGCGATGGATTGCTCGTTTTGCGCGACCGCCCAGCAGGGGTTCAATCGAAACTTGAACGTCGCGGAAATCGTCGGGCAGGTCTGGCTCGCGCAGCGCGAGCTCAATGATGCGCGCGGCGAGCAGCGCAAGATCACCAATGTCGTGTTCATGGGCATGGGGGAGCCGCTCGCGAATTACCGCAATGTCGTGCCGGCTATGCGCATCCTGCTCGACGATCTTGGTTACGACTTGTCGCGGCGTCGCGTGACTTTGAGCACTTCGGGGCTGGTGCCGCAGATCTACAAGCTCGCGGAGGAATGCAATGTGGCGCTCGCGGTTTCCTTGCATGCGCCGAACGACGCGCTTCGAAACGAGCTCGTGCCGATCAATCGCAAGCATCCGATCGAGGAACTGCTGCGCGCTTGCTGGCACTATCTCGAGAAGCAAAACGGCCGCAGCGTAACGTTCGAATACGTGATGCTCGACGGCGTCAACGACACGCCCGACCATGCCAAACAACTCGGCCGCTTGCTGCGCGGCAAGCCCGCGAAGCTCAACTTGATCCCCTTCAACGTCTTTCCGGGAACCCGCTATCGCCGCTCGCCGGCGGCCGTGATCGTGCGGTTTCGCGACATTCTCAACGATCTGGGCGTCATCGCGACCATACGCAAAACGCGCGGCGACGATATCGACGCGGCCTGCGGACAGCTCGCGGGCCGCGTCACCGATCGCACCGTGGTGCGGCTTGGCAGCCGGCTCGTGAATCCTTCGGAACGTATTTCGGCGACCCGATGAAGGTGGTGATGCGATGAAAACAATACCGCTCGCGCTTGCGTTCGCATTCGCACTCGCGGCCTGCGCCGGTAATCAGCGGCCAAACGCACAGACGCCGGACGCCGCGGCCGTCACGAACGCGCAGATCGCGCTCGAATACATGAAGCTCGACAAGCTCGCGACCGCGCGCGAATTCGCCGAAAAGGCGCTCTCGCAGGACTCGGGCAACGCGACCGTCCAGGTCGCTGCCGGCCTCGTCTACGAGCGGCTCGGCGAGATATCGAAGGCGCAGCACGCGCTCGCGGCGGCCGCGCGCATCGGCCGCAACGATCCGAACATTCAGAACATCTATGCAGGCTTCTTGTGCCGCACGCACAAGGCGGCCGAGGGCGAGAAGCTGTTCATGAAAGTCGTCCGCGATCCGCTCTACCAGACGCCGGAGATCGCCTACGTCAACGCGGGCGTATGCGTGCGTACTACCGGAAATAACATCGCCGCAGAGCACTATTTTCGCCAGGCGCTGACGATACACCCCAAGATGCCCGAGGCCATGCTGCAGCTCGGCGAGTTGCTGCTCGATCGCGGCGATACCACCGATGCGCGGCAGACGGTGCAGCTGTATCTGGCCGTCAATCCCTCATCCCCGGATATTCTCTGGCTGGGATTGCGGACCGAGCGCAAGGCCGGCGATGACATCGCGGCCTCCTCTTACGCTCAACGCCTGCAGCAGGAATTTCCGACCTCCGAGCAGGCGCGCATGATGCAAGCCGGCCTGACGCGATGACCGAGGCGACAGCAGCACCAGGCGCGCGCCTGCGCATCGAGCGCGAACGCCGCGGCTTGAGCCTGCAGAAGGCGGCCGACGACATGCACCTCGATGCTTGGGTCGTCGAGGCGCTCGAGGCCGATCAATACGATCGGGTCGGACCGGCTGTCTATGCCAAAGGCCACCTGAAGAAATACGCCGCGATGCTGGCGATTCCCGGCGATGAGGTCGTCGCGGCGTATGACGCCCTGCATGTGATCACGGCGAATGCGCCGGCGCCAACACCGGCGGTGCGCGTGCATCAGGCGCCGCCGCTCGTCAATAACCTTCCCAAGGGGCAAATCGCCGCAGGCCTTGCTTTCTTGCTGATCTTCGCGGGCGTGCTTTGGTGGAAGCCGTGGCAACACCGCGCGGCCGTGGCTGCCTCCGGCGCCGCCTCGAGCGCGTCAGCGCCCTCTGAAGCGCCGCGGAGCGAACCGTCGGCCTCGGCCGATTCGGTCTCGACCGCCGATCGCGCGCGAGGCGCAGAACCGGTCGCCGGCGAGCGTCCTGGACCAAATTCGACGACCCCGGGCTACGGCAATGCCGAGTCGCCCGCCGTCGCCGCCGCGCCGGCCGCACCCGGAGCCCGCGGCGTACGCAGCGCACCCGGCGCGCCGGGCGCAGCCGGCGCGACCGGTGCAGCCGGCACCGCTCCGAGCGCGGAACTCGGTGTCGGGCACGCGCGATTGCGCATGAGCTTCTCGGCCGACTCTTGGGTCGAGGTCCACGATGCCGCAGGCAGGCGCATCTTCAGCGGCTACGGCCGCGCCAACAGCGTCAAGGACCTCGCCGGAGAGGCGCCGTTGCGGGTGTACCTGGGATACGCGAGCGGGGTGCAGCTCGAGATCAACGACCATGCGGTCGCGATCGGGCGCAGCTTCGTGCACGGTGACGTCGCGCGTTTCCAGGCCGGCGCCGACGGCGTGCTGCGCACGTCACCGGCCGGCGCGCAAGCGGGCGGTGTTGCAGCGCCCGGCGCTCAACCGCACGGTTGATGGTGAGCAATTGAGCAAGATCATCGAGCCCTTGCGTGGCGTGCATGACATGCTGCCGGCCCAGGCGACCGCCTGGCAATTCCTCGAATCGACGACCCGCGAAGTCTTTGCGTCCTACGGCTATGAGGAATTTCGGGTCCCCGTGATCGAGCAGACGCAGCTGTTCAAGCGATCGATCGGCGATTTTACCGACATCGTCGAGAAGGAAATGTTCAGCTTCGTCGACCAGGGCGAGGACCACATCACGCTGCGCCCCGAGGCGACCGCGGGTATTGCGCGCGCCGTGATCTCCAACGGCTTGCTGCGCGAGAATCGATTGCGCGTCTGGTGCATGGGTCCTATGTTTCGCCGCGAGCGTCCGCAGGCGGGGCGCTACCGCCAGTTCCACCAGATCGACGCCGAAGCATTCGGCTTTGCGGGGCCCGACGTCGATGCTGAAATCATCTTGCTCGCGGCGCGGCTGCTGCGGCGTCTCGGCCTCGGCGGCGTGCAATTGCAGCTGAACTCGCTGGGCACGCCCGAGACGCGTGCGGTCTATCGGGAGCAGCTGATTGCCTACTTCGGCGCCCACACGGCCGCGCTCGATGAAGACAGCCGCCGCCGCTTGCACACCAATCCACTGCGCATCCTCGACAGCAAAAACCCCGACACCCTGCGCATCGTCGCAGGGGCCCCGCTACTCCGCGATTGCCTCGATGCGGAGTCGAACGCGCACTTTGCGTCGCTTTGCGCTCACCTGCGGGGCGCCGGCATCGAGTATCATGTGAATCCGCGCCTGGTGCGCGGCCTCGATTATTACACGCGCACCGTCTTCGAATGGACCACCGACTTGCTGGGTTCGCAGAGCACCGTTTGTGCCGGCGGCCGCTATGACGGATTGATTGCGCAGTTGGGCGGCGCGGCGACGCCGGGCATCGGCTGGGCGATGGGGCAGGAGCGCATCGTCCTGTTGCTCGAAAAGCTGGGCTTGGTCCCCGCCGGCGACCGGCCGCAGGTTTATTTGGTCGCGGTCGGGGAACGGTCCGGCGGTCTGGGGCTCCAAGTAGCCGAGCGGCTGCGCGAGGCTTGGCCGGGTCTGCGCCTGCAGGTGAACCTCGGCGGCGGCAATTTCAAGGCGCAGTTCAAGCGCGCCGACAAGAGCGGCGCGGGCTACGCGCTCATCGTTGGGGAAGACGAAGCCGCGCGCGGCGTCGTCGCCGTCAAGGATTTGCGCGGCGAGCAGCCGCAGGAAGAATGCGCGCTCGATCGAATCGAAGAGCGGCTGGGCACCTTGTTGAGTCTCGAGACCGAAGGCAAGCGGAGTAACCATGGCAGATGATTTATTGACCGAGGAAGAGCAGATCGAGGCCGCCAAGATCTTCGTCAAGGAGAATGGCGTTTGGCTGGTCGTGAGCGTGGTCCTCGGAGCGGCACTCGTTTTCGGCTATCGCTATTACGAAAGTTCGCACGAGGAGCGCGCCTTGAAGGCCGCCGCCGAGTTTGGTTCGATGACCGCGGCAATCGACAAGAACGATCGGAATTCGGCGCGGCGCATCGCCGAGGGAATCATCCAGAGCTATGCGGGAAGTCCGTACGCCGACCAAGCGGAACTGACACTCGCACGCCTGTTCGTCGACGAAGGCAAAATCGCCGATGCGGCCGGACCGCTGACCGTGGTGATGACGAACTCGAAAGATTCCGAGCTCCGGAACATCGCGCGTCTGCGCCTCGCGCGCATACAAATCGATCTCGGTAAACCGGACGACGCGATCCAAACGCTCGCGGGCGCCGATTCCGCGTCGTTTGCGGCGCGCTTTCACGAGGTGCGCGGCGATGCCTTGTTCGCGAAGAAGGATTTGAGCGGTGCATCCGCCGAATACCGTGCCGCACTCGCGGCGAGCGATGCGCGCGGCTCGGACACCGCTTTGCTGCAATTGAAAATCTCGGATCTCGGCGTGGCTATTCCTGCGCCGCTCGTTACAAAGGCTGTACCCTGATGCGCTGTTTGCTTCCCCTCGGCCTCGCGGCCCTCATCGTCGTGGCGGGCTGCAGCAAGGACAAAGACGTCGAACCGCCGGCCGTGCTGGTCGACTTCCCGCAGACGCTGCCGGTCAAGGAAATCTGGCGGGAGGGCGTTGGCGGCGGCAAGAAGCAACTGGTGTTGCGTCTCGGCTTGGGTCCGGCACTCGACAACAAGACGGTGTTTGCCGCTTCCCATAAGGGCGAAGTGCTCGCGATCGCCTTGGATACGGGCCGTCACCTGTGGGAAAAGAATCTGAAGCTGCCACTCTCGGCGGGCCCGGCCGCCAATTTCGGTATGGTCGTGGTCGGCTCCAGCAAGGGTGACGTCGTTGCGCTCGACGCCGTCACGGGGCGCCAATTATGGCGCTCGCGCGTCAATTCTGAATTGCTCTCGGCTCCGGCGATCGGCGAGCACGTCATCGTGATGCGTTCGGTGGACGGAAAACTGCGCGGTCTCGATGTACGATCCGGCAAGGAATTGTGGTCGGTCGAGCAACAAGTGCCGCGCTTGAGTCTGCGCGGCACCGGGACCCCGGTCATCGCCAAGGACATCGCGATTTGCGGCTTCGACAACGGCAAGGTCATGGCAGTCTCGTTGAGCACCGGAGACACGGTCTGGGATACCGCGCTCGCAGCCCCTCACGGCCGCACCGAACTCGACCGATTGGTCGACGTCGATTCCTCGGTCCGTGTCATCGGCGACGATGTCTACGCGACCGGATTCCAGGGGCGCACCGCGATGCTCGCACTCGATTCCGGGCAAATTTGGTGGGCGCACGACATGTCGAGCTATCGCGGACTGGCGGTCGATGCCGAAAAAGCCTTCGTCTCGCAGTCCGACGGCATCGTCGTGGCGTTGCGCGACCGCGACGGTTCGGAGCTTTGGCGCAACGACAAATTGAAGCGGCGCGCCCTCTCGACGCCGGCGATCCTGAGCACCTCGATCGTGGTCGCGGATTACAAAGGTTTCGTTCATTGGCTCGACAAGAACACCGGAGTCCTCGTCGCCCGTCAGCAAATCGCGAAATCCCGGGTTTCGAGCCCGCCGGTGGCCGTCGACGACACCGTGGTCGTGCTGACCGACGGCGGCGATCTCGCGGCGTTTCGCGCGACGCCGCGCCCGATGCCGCCCGCAGCGCCGGCGGCGAAGCCGTAAGCGAAGCCGCTTGCTCCCGGTCGTCGCGCTAATCGGTCGGCCGAACGTCGGGAAATCGACCTTGTTCAATGCGATGACCGGGACGCGCGATGCGCTCGTCGCCGACCTGCCGGGATTGACGCGCGACCGCCAGTACGGGTTTGCGCGACGTACCGACGTGCCCTGCATCGTCGTCGATACGGGCGGCCTCGTCGAGAATGCCGATGAAATCGAGAGTCTGATGATTGCGCAGACCGATCGGGCGATCGCGGAGGCCGACCGTATCATCGTGCTCGTCGACGGCCGTGCCGGAATGACGCCGCAAGATCAATTCGTCGCGCGGCTCGCACACCGCAGCGGCAAGCCGGTATTTCTCGCGGTCAACAAGACCGAGGGCTTCGATCCCGATATCGCGGTCGCCGATTTCCATGCACTCGGCTTGGGCGAACCGCATCCGATCGCGGCGGCGCACGATCAGGGCGTCCTCTCCTTGCTCGAGGCGGCGCTCACGGGACTCGCTCCCGATCCGCAGGACGGGCCCGAAATGACGGGCATCAAGGTCGCCGTGATCGGTCGCCCCAATGTTGGAAAAAGCACCCTGATCAATCGCCTGCTCGGTGAAAACCGCATGGTCGCATTCGATCAGCCCGGGACGACACGGGACGCCGTGCTCGTGCCGTTCGAGCGCGACGGCGAGCACTACACGCTGATCGATACGGCCGGCGTGCGGCGCCGAGCACGCGTCGAGGACGCGGTCGAGAAATTCAGCGTGATCAAGACGCTGCAGGCGATCGAAACCGCGCACGTCGTGGTCGTCGTCATGGACGCGCAGGACACCGTCGCCGAGCAGGACGCGAGCCTGCTCGGCACCGTCATCGAACAAGGCCGCGCACTCGTGATCGCGGTCAACAAATGGGACAATATTCCGACCGAACAGCGCGACTTGATTCGGCAGCAACTCGAACAGAGATTGACGTTCGCGGATTTCGCGCCGCTGCATTTCATCTCGGCTCGCCACGGCAGCGGCGTCGGCGAATTGTTCGCATCGGTTCGCAAGGTTTACGCGGCGGCGATGCGCGAAATGACGACGCCGGAATTGACGCGCGTGCTCGAAGCGGCGATCGAGAGCCATCCGCCGCCCGTGGTGCGCGGACGGCGCATCAAACTGCGATACGCGCACCAGGGCGGCCGAAACCCGCCGATCGTTGTGATCCACGGCAACCAGACCGAGCATGTGCCGGAAGCCTACCGGCGCTATCTGATCAACGTGTTTCGCAAAGCGTTCGCGCTGCTCGGCACGCCCGTTCGCGTGATCTTTCGCGGCGAAGAGAATCCGTTCGCCGGAAAACGCAATCCGCTCACGCCGCGCCAGGTGCGCAAACGCAAACGCTTGATTCAACGCAATAAGCGGTGACGAAAAGGGCGGGCCTTTGCATTAAACTAGTCGCGGAAGGGTGCCACAGGGATCGTCTGTGTCGAAATTCTTTGCAATCAAGTCCGTTCGAATTTCCGCCATCTTGTTCGGCGTCGCGATGCTGTATGGGGCGGCCGGATTCTGGCTCGCGCCGAAGCTGCTGCGCTCGGCGCTCATCGAGGACATCCCCGGAGAGACCGGCGCGATCCCGTCGGTCGGCGCGATCCGCATCAACCCGTTCTTGCTGCAGCTCGAGGTCCGCGACTTTGCGCTGAGCGCACAGTCCGGCGATCGCCTGTTCGGCTTCGGCCGGCTGTTCGTCGATGTTGGGCTCGCGTCCGTTTGGCGCCGCGCTCTTGTCTTCAAGAACATCGAAATCGAGGCCCCTTTCGTCAATGCGGTGGTCGCGAGCGACGGCGCGCTGAATCTGGCGCAGCTCAAACCGAAATCCCCGCCGCCGCCGCCGAAGGCGACCGAGGCGCCAAAATCATTGCCGCGAATCCAGATTTCCGAATTCCGCGTCGCGCAGGGCATCCTCAGCTACGAGGATCGCAGCGTGCCGTCGCAATTCACGACGCGGCTCGAGCCGATCGCCTTCGATCTGCGTGATTTTTCGACCGACGCTCAGGGGGGAATGTTCACGTTGACCGGGGCCTCGAAGCTCGGAGAGCATTTCGAATTGCACGGCCACCTCGCTGTTCAGCCGATCGAGTCGGACGGTGAACTGCGTATCGAGGGCCTGCGGGCCCAGACCATTTGGACGTATGCAGAGGACCGCGTGGGATTCGCCGTCGATTCGGGCCAACTGGATCTGGATCTGCACTACCGATTCGCGCTTCGCAGCGCCGTCGAACTGCAGGTCGAGCTCGCGAAGGCGGCGCTGCGGGATTTGTCGGTGAGGCCCAAGGGCGCGGCGGCGGATTCCGGCAAGGATAACGAATGGATCGTCGCGCCGGAGCTCGTCGTCACGAACGGCTCGTTCGATCTCGGAGCCCGCGCCGTGCACGTCGATACGCTTGCCTTGACCGGGCTCAAGGTGCTCGCCTGGCTGAACGCGGACCGATCGTTGAACCTGGCCACGCTCGCGGGCCCAGCGGCCGGGTCCGCGCCAGCCGCCGCGGCCCCAGCCCCGGCCCCGGCTGCCGGTGCCGCCGCAGCTGCGCCGCCGTGGAGCGTACAACTGCACCAATTCGAGCTGCGCGACGCGACGATTTCCCTGCAGGATCGCACCACCAACCCGGCCGTCAAGATGATGATCGCACCGCTGTCGCTGACGGTCAGCGATGCGACTCTCGATATGACGCGCGCGGTTCCGATCAGCCTGGATGCGAAGCTCAATGACAGCGGCGAGATCAGTTTGAGCGGGGCTCTGACCCCGCAGCCGCTATCGGCCGATCTCGAGCTCAAATTGTCTGGATTCGAACTCAAGGCGCTGCAGCCGTACATCGATCAACGGACCGCGATGAGCTTGCTCGACGGGCGCTTGAGCGCGACCGCCAAGATCGCCTACGGCAAGGTCAAACCGCGCGTGCTCGTGACGGCGAACGTGAGTCTCGAGAATCTGCACACGGTCGATGATCGACTGCGCGAGGACTTCATCGATTGGCAGCGCCTCGACGTGCTCGGAATCGCGTTCCAGCAGGATCCGGATCGCCTCGGCATCGATCGCATCGTCGCGCTCAAACCCTATGCGAGAGTCATCATCGAGGCCGACAGCAGCTTGAACGTCGCACGCATCCTCGCGGGTCCGGCCGGTGCGACGCCGACTGCAGCTTCTCCCGCGACGAAGCCCGCGGCCGCGACCGAGCCCGCGGCCGCGCCGCCGCCGCCTTCGGCGCCGCCGGTCATCGCGCGCGCAAAGGCCTCGAGGGCGACGCCGCCGCAGGCGACGGCTCCCCCCGGCGAGCATGCTGCCGCACCGTTTCCAATCTCGATACGCAGCGTCGAATTTCAATCCGGTCAGGCGAACTTCTCGGATTTGTCGATCACCCCGAACTTCGCCGCGGGCATCCAAGACCTGCACGGCACGGTGCACGGACTTTCATCGCAGCCGGATTCGCGCGCACAAGTGGATTTGCACGGCGGGATTGACCAGTTCTCTCCGGTGGCGATTACCGGCGAAGTCAATCTGCTGAGCCCAGCTCTCTACACCGACATCGCGCTGAGCTTTCGCAATATCGAACTGAGTATCTTCAATCCGTACTCGGGCAAGTTCGCGGGTTATGCCATCAGCAAGGGCAAGCTCACGACCGACCTGCACTACAAGGTCGACGGCCGCAAGCTCAATGCAACGCATCACGTGCTCATCGACCAACTCGAATTCGGCGAAAAGACCGACAGCAAGGATGCCGTTTCGCTGCCGGTCAAGCTCGCCGTAGCGCTGCTCAAGGACCGAAACGGCCTCATCGATCTCGATCTACCGGTCGATGGCTCGCTCGACGATCCGAACTTCCATTTTGCCGCGACGGTTTGGAAAATTTTGGGCAATTTGCTCCTCAAAGCGGTCACGGCGCCGTTTGCGCTGCTGGGCTCGCTGTTTGGCGGCGGCCCCGATCTTCAATTCGTCGACTTTCACGCCGGCGCGGCCACGGTGGACGCGGCCGGCATCGACAAGCTCAAGGTCATCGTGAAGGCGATGAAGGAGCGCCCGCAGCTCAAGCTCGAGGTGCCGATCGCCGCTTTGCCCGAAATCGATCGTCCTGCGCTGATCGAGGTGCAGCTGCTCGCCGATTTGGAGGCGCAGCGAGCGCTGCCACCAAAGGCGGCTGCGGCTAAATCCGGTGCCGCGGCACCGCCGCGGTTCGATGAGCTCGAGCCCGCGGCCCGGCTGCCGTTGTTGACTGCGCTGTACGGCAAGAAATTCGGTCACCCGCCGCAATTCCCCGAAGGCCTCGAGGGCAAGCCGGCTAACCCTCAGGCGATTGCGGCCAAAGTCGAATTTCTCGAAACGCAATTGCGAGCGCAAATCATCGTTGACGACGCCGCGCTGAAGAATCTCGCCGAGCAGCGCGCCTTGGCGCTCCAACAAGATCTGTTGAGCGACGGCACGCTCGATCCGGCGCGCGTATTTCTCGTGACGAGCGACAAAATAAAATCACAGGACGGGCTCGTGAGACTCGAATTGTCGCTGCGCTGATCGGTTCTCCGCGGCCTCGGCAAATACCAGGGGCTTGCGGATTTGTCATATTGCAGAGCTTCGACGCGGCGAGCATCCCCGCTTTCCCGCCCCGCAATTCGCACTCAAGTTTTCCGCGCCTCATGGGAGTTTCGCGGCCTGCCGCGCGTGCTCTTTGGCCGGGGTCTATTCGAAATGTGAAAGATATCCAATAGCGCGTCTCAAGCGCGCCTCGCGGCGGTCGCTAACGGGGTAGCGACTGCAGCGCCCGCCAGTGGGCGGCGCATTCGAAACGGTTGCAACAACCACAAAAGCGGCGGGTTGATCGAGGCGCAAGCGAATGGTCATTCGAAGATCTGTCACAACGCGAATTTTTGCGGCGTTCGCCGTCATCATCGTCGTGTTTGGAGCGGCGCTCGGCCTCAGCCTCAAACGGCTCTCGGATTTCAACAAGGCCGTGAGCAACGTCGCCGATGTGAGCTTGACAAAATTCGAAGTCGCCAACGCTTGGTCGGAAATGACGTCGCAATCCGCGACCCAGTTGCGCAACCTCCTGGTCGTCAGTGATGCCGACACCATTGCCGCCGAGATCGCCGAGGTCAAGCAGGATACCCACAACGCTGCGGAATCGATGGACGCACTCGGCGCGATAACGCGTGCCGGTAGCGACGATGCGGGGGTGCTGTTCCAAGCCGTTGTGCAGGCACGAAAGAATTATGTGGGGCTCCAGGATGAGTTCCTGCAGCAGGTGGCCGCCAATAAGTTGGACGACGCACGCGAGACTTTGTTCACTCGCGCCAAGGGCCCCGAGATCGCTTATTTCACCGAGCTCGTCCAGCTCCGCGACATTTTCAGATCTCAGCTGCGCGACCAAACCAATGCGGTGGCCGCTTCCTACCGGAAAGTGCGGCTGATCGTCGCCGCGATTGCGCTGACGGCGCTGTTGATTGCCGGTGTCCTGGCCTGGTGGATCGCGCGCAGCGTTCGAAATCCCTTGGCGCAGGCGGTCGGCG
>Ga0209040_10003672_pt1 | contig 11713 bp, 14 predicted proteins | sample BogFormECP12_OM3_FD_188240 | JGI IMG/M metagenome (GOLD analysis project Ga0209040, IMG submission 188240) | Bog forest soil microbial communities from Calvert Island, British Columbia, Canada - ECP12_OM3 (SPAdes) (version 2) | ecosystem: Environmental > Aquatic > Freshwater > Wetlands > Bog ... | reverse complement strand
ACCGTACGTAATAGCGGTACCAAGCCCTTCACCAGCACTCTTATACAAGTCCGATAGAGCACCGCGGTTCTCCATGAAGATTTCACGGATAAGCGCGTAGGGCTTCGACAGAGCCTTCAGCAGCGCTTCGCCCGCGCCAACCATGCTCTGCTCGGCCATGTCCTTGATGGACTGAATCATTGCGCCGCCCTTCAGCGGCATGGCCTTTCCCTTCTCGGCCATCTTGGCAATGGCTTGGTCAGCCATCTTCATGGCTTCTTCGGGCGCCATCTTTTGCAGGTCCTTGGCAACCTGCTTGGCGCTACCGCTCATGAGATGAGACTGGGCGATAAGCATGACGAGCGGATTCTTCGCTCGAATCATGCCCATCTCCATCATGCGGTAACCATCCGTGATAGAGCCGAGACCGCCAGGTACAATCTTGCCCGCGTACATCATCTGCTCAGTCATTTTCACCACTTCTTCAGTGGGTTTATTGGACCGAGCCGCAATATCGGTAAACGCATCTACCGTTGCTTTGGATGATACACCAGCCTGTACCCCCATCTCCTCCAGTTTCTCGCGGTATTCACGGGCATCCTTCTTGAGCATGTCGAAGCTCTTGCCCGATTGGTCTTGTGCAGCCAGCATGCCGGCGATTTCCTTGTCGGATTCGCCGGCCGCTTTAGCCGCCTCCATCGCTTCCTTACCCCACTCCTTCAGTGATTCGATACCGCGGTCGAACTGAAAGCCGAGTGCCATGGTTGCAGCACTCTTAACGAAACTACCAATGGTGTGAGTAGTCTCTTCGACAACGTGGTCCAGCTTTTCAAAGCCTGCCTTGACGTGCTCAACCGTCTTGGACGCGGCATCGTCCAGTACGAGTTTGGCTTTGATTTCTTGTGATTCGGCCACGGGTTTATGAGTCTACCGCAAACCGGTTTGCGGTGCCGATTAGGTGAGGTTTTCCATGTCGGTTGCTACGGGGTGTTCGTCCTTCACTACATCGCTCAGCGCTGAGTACCATTCACGAAACTCGTTCACGTCCACGTCGTCCCATTGAAGGACGTTCTGATGCCCGTACCGCCCGAGCTGCATCTTCTGCATCCTACGCACATTGCGCAGGTACAGCGGGTCAATCCAGATGCGGAGTGGCCAGGTGAAGTTCCACACTGGCGTTTCTGGGTCACACTCAACAAGTTCCCTCAGCGCGTTATTGATGATGTCCGGGTGACGTGTCTCGCCAGTGTTGCGGTCGATTACTTCGAGGACATCGAGGCGAAGCAATCGGCGAAAAAACGTGACGCCACGTCTTCGTCAATCGAATGCGTGCGCGCGTACACGTTCTGCACCAGCAATCGGCCACGTGGCCCAATGGCATCGAACCACTTGCGGATATTGCCTGGACCGTTGAGGTTGGTCCAATCGGCCTTCTGGCCATCGATGGCACGTACCATCATCATGGTGCACTCACGCACCACACGGGTCTGCTCCCCGCGCGTGCGCTTAAGCGCGATGTCCTCATCCGCCACAGTCAGGTTCCAAGCGATGCACTGCCTGTCACCCTCGTTGGGGCGGTCGGTCCATTCGGCGGGAATCTTGATGAAGTAGATTTCCTTACCGCGCGGGATAATCAGCCCATTGGGCATGATGGCCCAATCAGGAGGAGCATCACCGTCAGCCTTCTCTACGGCGAATTCCGCATCCTCCTGGTCTTCATCACGTTCTACCGGAGTAACCGTCTCACCGAGTACGGCTTGTTCCTCGGGCGTCAGGGTATCTCCCCGGTCCTGCGCCTTCATCTTCTGCACTGCCTCCTGAACGTTAGCCGTTCGCGGAGGTGCCTGTACGGGACGTGATGCTGCTTGATTCTTTGCCATGGTTTCGCGTGCCTTCTTTCGGGTTAGAGTGGGCCCTCATTGGTCGGTCGAAAGGGCACGCGACTGTCCGTCGAAAGCCCGACCAAAGAGGGGCCCGCAATCACGCGCCCGCGCGCGTCGTCGCGTGCTCTTACGCAATCTGATATTGAGGTTCGCTACACGCACCGTCGTACTTCGTCTTCACGTAGTCCGCGCGGGCGGGAACCGTCTGGTCTGGCGTTCCGAAGAACGCATCCGGGAATAGCGTGTTGACCGTTTGTCCGTTGGGGAAGTTGAGCTTGGCCGACACGTTGATAACCGTGTTGGGCGCCTGACGCCGTGCACGCTGAATGAGCTGCTGGTTGAACACCGCGTAGTCGCTGGAGTGATGGTGCATTTCGAAGTCGAAGTGAGCACCCTTGAATACCTCGTCGTAACGATCAGTCGTTTCGCCAAGGTATCCCTGCTCCAGCAATTCGAGGTTGACGGCCACGTGGAAGGACTGAATGTCTGTCAGCTCCTCCTGAAGGACGCCGTTCACCACCAATTGGATGACGACCTCCTGACCCTTAATTCGCTGAGCCATCGCTTGTCTCCTCTACCGCAAACCGGTTTGCGGTGCGGTTACTGCGTCTCTCCAGGGGCCAGGACATCGACCTGCACACTCTCACCTACCGTCGACATCAGCGTGATGCTGTCCAGGCTGCTGAGCGTGCGGAAGTTGGTGAGAATGCGATACAACCCTTGCGCCAGCTCACTCGGCGTCGTGGGCGAATCGTTGATGGTGTAGCCGGCAATCCGCTGCTGATTCTGATTCGTTCGACCCAGCAGGCTTTCGGCGAACGAGATGAACGTGTTCAGCAGGGCTTGTCGACGTGCACTCTTGCTGAGTTGCTTCACGTACGGCTGAGCAGCGCTGGCAAGGCTGTCTTGCAGGTAATCAGCCATCCTGCGACGGTTGATGTTGGTCAGACCAGGAGTAGTGCTGCTGGTGATGCCACTCTGGAAGAACAGAATGCCGTTGTCCATGTCGTAGCGGGCACCGCAGATTCCGACGGACTTGAAGTTCTCGTAGTCCTGCAACACGAGATTCTGCGCAAACGCACTGCTCTCCAGCCCAAGCGCGTTCTCCATCCAAGGCGCAACCTGAGTCGGGTCCTGACCGGGGTTCTCTTCAGGGGCCAGGATGCTCATGAAGGCGCCGAGCCAGATATCGGAACCCACGTCGATGATGCCGTTGGCGGTAAAGCCTGCACCTCCTGCGAGCCCTACCTGAGCCATTGCGGCGATACGAGTGCTTGCGCCAGGGTACACGTAGTCAACGCGGTCAGACGCCGTGGCGCCCACTCCAGGCTCCGCGATAAGGCTCTCTGCCACCGAGGGTGCGATGCCGAGCGGCGGACGCACACAACCCGTACGGCCAACGAGCCCAGCAGCAGTCGCCGCAATCACGTTCTGTCGCAAGCCTTGCCGAACCGTGTCGGACTGGCGAGCGGTGAGCATGATGTTGGTGAGGCGAGCGATGCTGTTGATGTTGAGCGTGGTGTTGAACGCCGTCAGATATGCGTTGTCGATCTGAGGCTCGGTCAACGCGTTCGTGGTGGCCGACGGGTTGATGACCACGTAAGAATCAAGCTGAAGGGGCTGAACGAGCGCGTTGATGGTACCGCCCGACGATGCTGTACCAGTATCGTCATCACGCGCAAACCTCACCGGAATGGTGTACGGCCCTGGACCAGATGGTGTCACGTTGGCTTGCGTAACAGCAGTCACGTTCGTGGTCTGCATCGTTACGTATTGCTGAGTACCATCCGTCAGTACCGTACCGGCAGGAATGGTTCCCGCGTTGCCGGATGCAGCCGATGCAGTGACGCCGAATGGGAACCCGAACGCCGTTGCGGTGCTGGTCGTTTCGAGCAGAAGGGTTCCGGTACCAGGAGTGAAGAAGTTGTAGATGCGCGGCTGACCGCTCGGCGTCATCTCCACCTTCACGTCCACGTCGGCAGCCTGCACAATGGTCTGAAGTTCACTGAACTTCACGTGGCTGATATCGCCAACGTTGCCCGTACCGGGCGTGAGAGCGACCGTGAGCCCAAGTGCCGTGAGTACACCGCCCGAAGATGCGGCAATCACATCGACGGAACCGTTGAGGCCAGCGATTCGGCCCTTGAGCGTGTACTGACCGCCCGATACTGCGGCGAATGCGAAACCCGCGTATTGATTGATACGCGCAATAACGTTGCCTTGCGTGGTATCGCCAGCCAAGAATGTAACGACGAACGGGGGCAATCCATCGTATGCCAGCGTAACCGTTTCGCCAGCGGTCAACGCATAGGTAGCAGAAACGCTAAGAACGCTGGCAACGACACCCGTGAAGGTGGACACCGTGGTGCCGGACCCTTCGTTGGTGTCGAGGTGCTGTCCACTCTGCAACGCGTAGGTAAACATCCCTACGCCAGTGAGCGATGCACATCTGGTGAAGTTGACCGTACCGACGCTCGTGTTCACACGAACCACGATAAGGCGGAAGAAGTTCTTACCCGACACTGCCACGGCACCGTTACCGTTCCAGTATTCGGGTGTCAGTGTTGCGTCAGCAAAGCGCGTACGCGCGCATGGGTTCTGTGCCGGAACCCCGTTGTAGACGTAGCCGAATTGGCCGAAGTTGGATTGGAAGTCCTGCCCGCTCACTACCTCTGTCGGTAGATTGAACGGCCCATCTTCGTACTCTGCAACGAGGCAGACTACGCCGGTTCCAGCGGCCTTGAGAGGCGCTGGCGGAGTCTGGTCGATGATGTTGACGCCCTCGATGGCGAGCAACACATCATCGCCGGGGTCGACCGTGAAGTAGCGCTGGAAGCCGACGTTCGCCATAGCAGAGTTCTATCACCGCTCGGGGCGGGTGTGAAGTTGAGGGTTAGTACCGCAAACCGGTTTGCGGTCTTGGTCGACGACGATTGCGAGCGAGGTCAAGCACGGTGTCGATGAAGGGATACGCCTTAGCAAGCCAAGGGCTACGGTACCAAGGGCTCGCTTCTGGCGGTGCAAGCGCAACGGGCTGATAACCCTGTGGTGTGTTGAGAATCGGGTCAATCCCAAGTGCCGCAAGTTCCCCAAGCGTCATCGCCGTTGGGTCACCTTGCTCGTACGTGTTCACCACCGCTTGCGGGTTCAGTTCAGCGTAGGCAACCAACGTCACAACTTCGATGCGGTATTCCACCTTCATCTTGAAGATGCGTCGACCTCGGATAGCCTCGTCATCGATACGCATGTTCGACATCGGTGTGAACACTACTGGCTGGTCGAAGTATTCGGGCAACCTGAACCGTAGACCGTAGTATTCGTCGCTCGGCATGAACGCCGTCTGCAACCCTGCAACCAACGCACGCCGCTCGGGTTGCTTGGCACTCCACACCTCAATGATGAATTCTTCTTGCTGCGTGTAGTGGTGTAGCAGCACCGTTCCAAACTGGTAGACGTCGCGAGTGCTCTCGATAACGTCGGGTGTGAAGCCGAAGCCGTTGTACTCCTCTTCAGCATGGTCAAACATGATGACGGGGAGTTGCAGGTCTACATCGTTATCGGGCTGACCGATGTAGATGGCGTCGGGATGTACCTTGAACGGGATAGGAGGCTGACACACTCCGCCAGTACGCCAGAACGTCAGCTCCGCAAAGTAGTCTTTCAACACCCGCATCGCAGCCGTACGTGCATCGTCGCCGCTACGGTTCTTGATGCTGATTGGATTGCACGGATAAACATCTCCCCATCTGGTGCCGGGGATGAGCCTTGTGGCTGCATCGCTGGGCGGGGGAGGTTTCTTATCCATGCAAACAGTGTAGCTCAGCCGTCGCCGAACGTCTTCTTCAGCTCTCGTGCCACTTCTTCTTTGATGAAGCGAGGCACCTGCTTGCCAGCGTTCTCCAACACCTTGAGTCCCTCGCCCTTGTTAAAGATGCCGGTCTTCTGCATCGACTTAGCAATGGCCCACGCAATGCTGACGGCTTCGTCGGCACTGACACGCTGAATGCGGTGGATACCGCTCTTGCTTACTTTCACCTTGCCGCCAACGCCCTTCATGCGTACCCATGCGGCAAGTGCCTCGATCATCTTGCGGCTGATGCGGACGTTGCCAGCCTTGACGCCGTGTTCGATGAAGATGGATTGGATTGTGGTGTTAACAACCTCAGCCCCATTGGGTAGTTTCTCTACCCTCCACGCTGCCTTATATGCGCCAGTGGCAACGGGCTCAGGTGAGATACCGGGAATGATAACGGTCTGAATGTGTTGGACCGTACGAAGCGCCGCAGAGTTGAGACCACGGATACAGGCTTCCTCAGCATCCTTGCTGACTACGTTCAGCCACTTACCGGCTTCTTCGATTGTGTAAGTTGCCATGATTCACCGCAAACCGGTTTGCGGTTACTTCCCCTTGCGTCCTTTTGCTGCCATCTTCGACATCTTGGATGCGCCATACTTTTTCGCGCCGATCCAAGCTGCGAGTGCATCCGGGTCATCCGCGCCCTTGTCGCCCAATTCACCGCTGAGCTTTTCGAACCGTTCTCCGGTTCCAAGCGGCGGCTTCTTCTCAGACTTTTCTTTCTTTGCCACGACGTACTCCTCTTAGAACGGGGAACGAAACTGCGTTCATGTTATGAAACTGCGCCGCGCGCGTGTGCACGTCGACAAGGCCGCTGTACTGGAAGCTGAGCGGATTGTAGATGGTGCGATAGACAGAGCACGCTTGCGCGTACGCGTTTGCGGCCGCGTAGTGCGCATCTTCCGCTTCGTAGTTCAAAGGAGCCCGTCCCACCGCACTAGCCGCCATCGCCGCAACCGTTGCAGCGTTTGCAATCACCGCCAACGCATCAGCGTGCTGCGACAACTGCAACAGACGGTCAGCGAACGAAGCCGGGTAATCGGGCGGAGCAGGCATCTTATCCCTTCAGCTTCTCACCAATCCACGCCTTCATAGCATCAGGTGCTTTGCCGTTCGCCTTCTTCTTGTGTTCAGCAGCCTTGAACAGGTGCTTCTTGCCCTTGTCGGTCTCGGTACCGTGCGCTTCAGCCGCTTTCATATGCGCTTGAGCTGCATCCTTGTGGTCTTCGGGAGAATCCGCACTCTTGGAACAATCCGCTGCTTTTGCCGACAGGGCCTTCGGGTCCATGTTCATCTTCCTTGGTCAGTGGTCTCGTTCACGGTCACGTGGTGCAGCAAACGGCGTGCGTCCACTGCGTTCGTTGTCTTCGCTCATGCGTTCCAACGTCACACGCCACATGAACGCCTCAGCATCGAGGAACGGGAACGCAGCAATGCGATACTTCGCCCGCTGATTGCAGTTCTCGTTCCGGTCGTCCTCGACCACTTCGTAATAGAAGTCGTTAGGTTCAGGCAGAATGTCCTCGGCTTCACCTTGCGGCGTCCACAGCCCTTGAAGCTGGTCGGCTTTGAAGTCGAGGCTAATCTCGCTCATGTGCACCATGCCGTTCGGCACACGTCCCACGTGCGTGCCCGTGTAGCTGATGCTGCTCAGGTCCATCTTGGGTGTGGGGATTAGCTCCCACCGACGCAAGATGCACTCGTCGCCTTCACCACGTTCCTCACCCGTCCATCGACTCCACACCATGAAGGCCCGGTAAGGTCGAAGGCCAAACCTGGTATTCAATTGCCAAAGTCGGGGGACCAACCGGGTGCCGAGGCGGTTCGCCAGTGTGTGGCGCGCTTCACCAGGCTTTAGCGGGCGAGGGGGCGGCATACCGTGTGAGTATACCGACCGACTCCGTAAACGGCCAGCTAACGAGGGTGTCAGTTACCCATCACAGGTACGTTTACACCACTGTTCATGAACCGGAGGTCCCAAGGGTTGGGCGTGATGCCGAGCATGTTGCACAGGGCGGTCTGCCAATACTTGTATTCCACCCTCAGCTTCTTGTGCTCTTCTGGATTGATCTTGATGCTGCCGATGTCGGTTGCCACCAGAGTGTCCAGGTCACCAATCATCTGGGCTTCGATGCAATCCAGTTTCTCCAAGATACTGCGATACATCGGCAACGACTCGGGCAACAGAAGGTTCATTGAACCTTCGATTTGGAACTGCGTCTGAACCTGCGCCGGAATGCCGAGTGAGAAGGTTTGCGCAGCACCAATGTTCAGATAGCCACAATGGTGTCTCGATCTAACCTTCTCTTCCTCACTCAAATTCCCTGTAACGATGTTCATCACAACACTCCCAGTGGTACTTCAAGAGCAATCCTAGGAATCGCCAGAGCGTGACGGCGTACGAACCCATCGTAGGCACCATCTGGCATTCGCATGAAAAACTCCACGAGTGTTCTGTTGTACTTCTTGGAATTGCATGTCCTGCACGCGGGCACAACATTCAAGACAACATGCAAGCCTCCACGCGACAGCGGAATAATGTGGTCCTGAGTCAATTCAACAACACACTCGCAATAAGCACACGTTTCGTTGAACGCCCACACTATTGCATTCCACGCCTCTTGGGTAAGAGCACCCTTAGCCGGCAATGGACTAAACTTCAGTGCACGCCTTCGCTTCGACGCTTCCCTATAATATTCGGGATGCTCTAGAGCATGCTTCTTCGCAGAGTCTCTCATCCTGCTGCGGTAAACTGGGTCGCTCGCATACCTTCTCGCACTACGCTTCCTTTCGACTTCAGGCGGAGAAGCAACTCTCCGTTCATTCACAGCATCTCTGTTGTTTGCGTAGTACCTAGCTTGAATCACTGCTCGTGAGTGACGCTGACATTCTTTACAAGGCATTCTTCGACCATGCGATGCAGCATGAGAGTAAGACCTATGAAACTCACCCTCACCCTTTTCGACATCGCACCGTGTGCATTTCAACACGGAGGTCATTGTACCGCAAACCGGTTTACGGCGCCCTGTCAGTGCTCGACGAGTTCGAGAACGATGCCCTGTTTGCGCAGTCCGTCGAGATCGTAGTTTCTGGCATCGATGATCTTGCCCTCGTGAATAGTGGCGGGCAGACTGCCTCCGTGGTGTACCACTCGCCCACCCTTCACCACGCGGTAGCTGGGCGGAACTACAGGAATCGGTGAATCGCTCTCGGGGTTGTCCGTTGCTGGGCTTGTAAGGGCCCTAGGGCGCACCCGCCTTGGAATGATGGTGCCCTGGGGTACCAGCGGGGGAAGCGGGCTCCCATCGGGTCCCGAAGCTCCCTGCGGAGTGGATGCAACGGGTGCGACGGTCTCGGTGGAAGACTCGGCCGTTGCGTTCTTGGTTTGCTGAACTCGTGCCATGTTGATTCGCGTGCCTCCTGGAATCATGAGAGTACCGCAAACCGGTTTGCGGCGCCAAAAGGACGAGGCCCGGAATGGGGGGATTCCGGGCCTCGTGGACGCCCCAATCGGCGTCACATTTTGTGATGGACTGACCCTAGTTACCCATCACGCACTGATATTGCCGAGGGCGAACCGCAGGCACAGAGCGCGGCGGTAGCGCATGTTCCCGTTCTGAGCCGTCAGGTCGGTCGGAATGGGGAACGACGTGGAGATCGACCATGCGGCCGACACCTTCTGCATCAGGCGGTCCAGCGGTGCACGGATGACGAGACGAATCTTGTCCGTCTCGATGGCGATGCCGTTATTGATGACGCTGAACTCGCCGATCTTGCCAGTCGTGCCCGCCTCGGTCACGAACTGCGACTCGTCGAGGGTCCGCTCGTACATCACGCCGCGACCGGTGATGATGACGTTGCCGATTTGAATGCCGGAATCGTTGACGATCTCGGCGTCGATGTCCTGACCCAGAAGCGCCTGTCCCGTTCCGAACGAAGGATTGCCAGTCTGAATGAGGTTTCCGACGTTCGTGGTCACGGGCGACTCCGTGTTCATGAAGAACAGAATGCCGCTCATGTGGCCGATGAACCCTTGCGCGTAGCGGATGCCATCGGGCAGAGCGGTATTGAGACGTTGGAACACAGGGTCGGCGAAGACCTGCGCGTTGCCGAGCGCGTCGATGTGAGCGTGGTAGAAGCCGTCTTCGTGCGGCATCACGTTCTGCTGGCGGAGCAAAGCCGATGCGTTGATGATGTCCTGCAACTGAAGCAGGTCGCTGGACGTCACGCTATCAACGGTAGAACCGCCACCGCTGTAGATGAGCTTCGGCCGTGCGCTGCTGAGCACCGCAGTACGATACGGCAAGCCCGAACCGCCAACTGCCGCGCTGAGGAACAGCACACCAGGGCCGAGCGGCACGTTGGGGTCGTCAGCCGCAAAGCCAATCACGTTGCGCGTGATGGCCGTGGTACCGACACCAAGCTGTACCGCAAGAGGCGTCTGCGGCGAAACGGGGAACGGCGCAACGTTGGTTCCAACGTTTACAACATCCGTGAAACCGTTGAGGCTGGCCACATGGATGCTGACATCCGTCGAAAGCGCAGGCGCAATGGTGAGCGTGTGTCCGCTGAGGTACGCCACGAACATCGCATTCCGACTGAGCCGGTTGAGCGTCTGACCCGCCTGAAGCCCGAGGCTCTTGATGTTGGCGAGGAACGTGTTCGCAATCTGCACGGTCGCGTTCGGCATGTAGGTGTCGATTGCGTCGCCATACTGGGCGAGCGTCGCACTCCACTGCTCGTAGCTCAGCGACTTGGGCGTCGGGTCAACACCGGGCGTGAGCGGAGTAGTAGCCGGGTTGAGGAGCCCCTGACGGGTCATGAAGATTTGCGTTCCGGTGTTGGCCGGCCACTCCTCCATCTCCGCTTCCTTGCGGTACTGGAGAGCGGGGAACATCGGTTCCCAGAACGCGCGGTCGAGCAGTCCTTGCTGAGCGAGGTACGTGACCGTCGCTGGCATCCCCAAAAGATACGGCTGTCCGGTGGTCATGTGAGTGCGAGCCTCCTAGGTTGTGTTTGATTCACATCCGCGAGACGCGCCCGTACCGTCTATTAACCGCCGACGTGGCGTGTTGGGCACCGCTGATGTTGCAGGAGTAAGGATGCACCGGTTTGCGGAGGTTGTCTACCGCAAACCGGTTTGCGGGTCAGAGCTTGAGACCAGTCTGCTTGAAGATTTCGTCCTTCGACATCTTGCCGAGGACCGGAACATCTTGCGCACCCGCGGGTGTAGGCTTGAGCGTACGCACACCGTTGGTGATGGGGACCTTGCGAGGTTCCTTTGCAGGTTCCTCTTTCTTGGTCTCCTTCTTGCTGTCCTTGGCCTTCTTCTCCTCGGCCTTGGCTTCTGCCGCACCCTTGGCAATCTTGGGATGGGACTTGATATAGTCCTCCATCCACTTCATCGCTTGGCGTGGCGTCTTGATATCGTCGTGCCTGCTGGCTTCGCGCGCGACTTTAAGCAACAGAACATCGACGTACTCCTTGTCGACGATGCTCTTGGCGAACGTCTTCAGCGTGGCGTCCACTTCACGTGCCACGCTGCGCAGTTCACGTTCGTCGGCACGAGACACCGCCTTATCAGCGCGGTCCTCGGCTTCCTTCTTCTCCAGCTTGAGACGCTCAACTTCGGTGAGCTTGGCTTTCTCGTTCTCAGCCTTCTCAGCCCGAAGTTTCTCAAGCTCTTTACGTTCCTCGACGATCTGTTCAACGTTGTCAGTGCCGAACTGCTTGCGCAGGTTGGCGCGTGACATACTGCTGACCCGACGCATGAAGGACTTGATGGTCATGCGGACCATGCCTTCTGCATCGGGCTTCAGCTCGTCTTCGTCGTCCAGAACCTCGTGCTTGGTTTCGGCCGGTTCAACCTTGGGCTCAGCCTTAGTTTCAACCTTGGGCTCAGCCTTCGGTTCCGGCTTGGCTTCAACCTTCGGAGATTCTGGTGTGCCTTGTGCGGCTGCAACCGCGGCAGCAACCTTTGCAGCGTCGTCAGTGG
>Ga0209040_10003671_pt1 | contig 11713 bp, 9 predicted proteins | sample BogFormECP12_OM3_FD_188240 | JGI IMG/M metagenome (GOLD analysis project Ga0209040, IMG submission 188240) | Bog forest soil microbial communities from Calvert Island, British Columbia, Canada - ECP12_OM3 (SPAdes) (version 2) | ecosystem: Environmental > Aquatic > Freshwater > Wetlands > Bog ... | reverse complement strand
GGAGCGCGCGGTGTACGACCACATCGACCTGACGCTGAAAGACTACGCTCCCAACCAGCCGTTCTCTGTCGATCTCACCGCGCACGTTCCCGGCAAGGGAGCAGAAGTTCTTTCCCTCAGCGGCAAGGGTGGTCCGATCAATCAGGCACAGACGTTGAGCACGCCCTTTGACGGCAAGCTCAAGCTGAACGAAGTTTCGCTGGCCGGCGCGCACAAGTTTCTCAATACCGCCGCTCTCGAGGGCACCGATGCCATGCTCTCGGGCTCTACCGATTTGACCAATGCCGGCGGCAAGATGTCGGCCAAAGGTGCGCTGAAAATCACCGACGCAGTTATTCACAACATTCAAGTTGGCTACCCGATTACCGCCGACTTCAATGTGACCGACGATCTCAACAGCGATGTGATCCAGATCGGTCAGGGCGAGATAAAGCTGGGCTCGACGCCGCTGGCGCTGACCGGAACGCTAAATACGCGTCCCACGCCGGCGGTGGTCGATGTCAACGTGTCAGCCAGTAATGCTTCCATTGAAGATGCGGCGCGACTGGCGGCGGCGTTCGGCGTCGCCTTCAGTCCTAACGCGAAGATCACCGGCAAACTCACGGCCAACGTTCACGCCCAGGGCCCGACCGATCGACTTACGCTCAACGGAACGGTAAACGGCCATAACCTCGAAGTGACCGGCAAGGACATCCCACAGGCCGTCAAGGTGCCGGCAATCGATCTGGCGATGACGCCGCAGGACATCCGCTCCAATCCCTTTACCGTGACCTGCGGCGGCACCACGCTCACCGGGCAGACGAGCATCGCGCAATATTCGACGCCTTCGCCCACCGTCGATGCCACGTTTAAGACAGTCAATGCCAAGGTCGATGAGTTGCTGGGTATCGCCAAAGCATACGGTGGAAGCGCTGTCGAAGGCATGAGCGGCAGCGGGGCCATCACCATCGATGTACACGCCGCCGGTCCCATAAAGAACACCGAAGCGATGACTTTCACCGGTACGGGCGCGCTGCAGAACGCTTCCCTGAAGACCCCGGCGCTGACGCAGCCACTCAATGTTCGCAACGCCAACCTGCAGTTCACGCAGAACTCGCTCAACATAACAAACCTGGCCGCCTCGCTGGGATCGACGAATGCCAGCGGAAACCTCAGCATCGCGAACTTTCAGGCGCCGCGCCTGACCTTTGCGCTGGCTGCCGACAAGCTGAATATCACGGAACTGGAGAAGCTGGTTGCGAGAAAGCCAGCTCCGGCCAAGAAAGCCGATGCATCGTGGAGCCTTGTGCCCGCCGCGTACGCGGCTCCTGCCCCGCAGCCGAGCTTTCTAGATACGGCGACAGGAAACGGCACAATCACCGTCGGCAGCCTGATCTATGACCGCACCACGCTTACGAACGTTCACTCCAACGTCAACCTCAACCACGGTGTCATACAGTTGAGTCCGCTGACGGCGCAGGTTTACGGCGGACAGATCAACGGCAGCATCACGACTGACCTTCGCCATGAGACGTCGAGCTTCGCAGTGAACGCCAAGCTGACGGGCGCGGACGCCAATCAGTTGCTCACGGCGGTGGCTAATACCAAGGACAGCGTGTACGGAACGTTGAACGCGAATGTCAATCAGACCTTCTCGACTCCGGCGTCGGGAGACGTGACACAAACCCTGAACGGACCCTTTTCCTTCACCCTCAGCAATGGCAAACTCACCAAGCTTGACCTGGTGAATGAACTAGGCAAGATCGGCAAATTTTCAGGAGGGTCGAAGGGATACACCGCCGTATCGAACATGAGCGGGACATTTGACGTGCATAACGGCGTCGCCAACACCAACGACTTGAAAGCCGCCCTCGACGTCGGCACCATGGCGGCGACTGGAAGCATTAACCTGGTCAACGAGGCCCTCGGCCTTCACCTCACCGCCGTGCTGGATAAGGGCTTCTCCCAGTCCGTGGGAGGGACGGGTGTAGGCGGTTATCTGAACACCGCGCTCGCCAACAAGAACGGCGAACTGGTACTTCCCGTGATCGTCGGCGGGACGATGAGCCACCCGTTGGTCGCTCCTGATGTGCAGAAGATTGCGGAAATGAAGCTGAACAACATCGTTCCTGGGGCCAGCGGCATTCTAGGATCACTGTTGAGCGGGAAATCTCAGCAACAGGAGCAACAGGCTGGGAAACCGGCACAGCAACCGCCACAGCAGCAGCAACTGCAGGATGCGCTGGGCGGGTTGCTCGGTGGCAGCAAAAAGAAGCCGCCAAAATAGCCTGCTGTACGGTGTCGCGCAAAACGAAAGCCGCTCGCAAGGGCGGCTTATTTTCCTGCTGGACGATTGCGGAGGCAGCTACGTTCCGGTCGCCTCCAGCAAACCTTGTTCAACCTTTTCCTGGCACTCGATGCAGTGGCGCGTCCACGGCACCGCTTCCAGCCGCTTGGGATTGATCTCCGCGCCGCAGGCGATGCACTCGCCAAACGTCCCTTCGCGAATGCGATTGAGCGCCCCGTCAACCATCTGTAGAGTCTGGCGCTCGCTATTACTCTGGCTGAACAGGAACTCCTTGGTGTAGGAGTTCGCGGCGCGGTCGGCGACGTCCTGTGCCGATTCCAGATCCGCCTCGCGGCCATCCTGTGCCGTGCGGCTCACATTGAACCGCAATTCCCGTTGGCGTTCCTCGAGCCGTTTTTTGAAAGCGTCCAACTTCTTTTTATCCATAGCTACCACCCCACGCCTACCAGCCCAGGATTCGCCCTGAACAAAAATTACGGCATGGCGAATGAAAGATCATATGCCCCACACCAAAACGCGTCAACTTTCCTTCCACCTTTATCTTCAAGCTCAGGCGATTCCTTCCCATGTTGGGAATGCTTCGAGCGAGGCGCCTTTTCGCGGAGGCACACCCATACCGCGCATCGTTCCCGCGACCCATGTCGTTACCTGTAGACCCGTTCGGAGACCCCAACGACAACCAGGGACCTCGACTGGTTCAGAGTTTCACGAGACCGGGTGTGGATGGTCCAGAACCGAAGCCTGGATTGGCGACCAGCTCCCGATGGCATAGAGCTTGAAATGAATTAAACTGTTAACAGCGTCAGCGAAAGTGTTGGCTGCCGCTTATCGTTTCAATGCCAAAGTGGCTCATACTCTCTGTCGCGCTGCTCTGTCTCGTTTGTGTCGTGGCGATTTGTATTGCGCCCGATGTGGACCTTCCCGACACGGTCCTGCGAGCTAGGCAACTTACGTTGCTGCTGATACTTGCCACTTTGGCCATGGCCTCGCTGTGGACCGGAAAGTTGTTCGGGTTGACATCCAGGCCGAACATTGGCTTATCTCTCTCTGAAACAGCTCATTTTGGGTTGTGTCTCCCGGAACCCGCACGCAACTGCGTATTTCTCTGCTAGCAGATTGCAAGTCCTATTGCCCGCGCCTTACATCCAATTGGCATTGCTTCGTCTACCAGATAAGAGCCAGGAGAAATCGTGAAGACCTCAGAAGTGATGCGAGCATGGGCCTGCATATTATCCGGCAGAACTCCCTCGATATCGATCGAACTCACCCGCGAATGTCCTCTGCGTTGCCCGGGGTGCTACGCCTATGAGGAAGCGCACTTAGGTTTACCCGGTATCACTCTCCGTCAGCTGGCGGACTACAAAGGCAGCGCTTTGGTGCAGGGAACGCTCCGCTTAATTGAGGAGCACCGCCCGCTGCACGTGTCGCTCGTTGGAGGAGACCCGCTGGTGCGTTTTCGCGAGCTCGAAGAACTGCTGCCTGAGCTGGACCGGCGCGGCATTCATGTGCAGCTTGTGACCAGCGCCTTCCGCACTATTCCCGTGCAATGGAACGCCCTGTCCCTTCTCAACATCGTGGTGTCCGTTGACGGGCTGCAGCCAGAACACGATGTGCGGCGCAAGCCCGCGACCTATGAGCGCATCCAGAAGAGCATCGCGGGAAGCAAGGTTACGATTCACTGCACGGTCACTGGCCAAGTGATGGATCGGCCGGGCTACCTTGAAGATTTCGTTCGATTCTGGAGTGAGCGAGAGGAGACAAAGCGAATCTGGTTCAGCCTCTTTACGCCCCAGCAAGGGGCCGTGGCTCCGGAAATTCTGACGCCCGATCAGCGGAGGCGGGTCGTCGAGGAGCTTTTTCGATTGCGGGTTGCGTATCCCTTGATCGATATGAAGAAGGGCATGATCGAGGAGTTTCAGAAACCGCCCGCTTCGCCAAAGGATTGCATCTTTGCCCGGACCACGCTTACCGTTTCAGCGGATTTGAAGACTCGGATCACGCCCTGTCAGTTTGGCGGAACTCCTGACTGCTCGCAGTGCGGCTGCATCGCAAGCATGGGCCTGGCGGCGGTCGGACATCATCGAGTGCTGCCCGGCGTTACCGCGGGACAGCTCTTCACCGTATCCGCGCTGATCGGAAACGGCGTAAACAAACTTCGCTCTCTACGCGAGCCGAGAGAGTCGGCTGGCTATCCGGAAACCGTGGAAGACCGGGAGGTTGCATGAAGAGGCATCGGCTGGAAACGACGCCCCTGCAGGCCGTTATCGTGGCCGAATGTCATCCAGCGCCCATTCGATGCGATCTACTTCCTCGCGAATCACCCGGATGGCTTGCTGATGAGCGGGATACGGCACCGGCGGAATGGCCGCCACCGCGTGACGGATCTTATAATTCCGGTCCCAGACCTGGTTGATCTTCGCCGAGGTCAACATGCGGTGCTCGTAAATCCGTTTCGCCAGCTTCATCGTGATCCAGGCGAACGCTAGCCCGAACATCATTTCGATGGGAAGCCGATCAGTTGCGCCATCGAAATCGAAGAACAAGAGCCGATAGACGGCCTCGCCGAGACCCAGGGAAGCGAATATCACTGCCATCCCAACCAACCCAAGGGTCAAGCGGTCAACGAGACGGAGCTCCAAGGACGGTTGATTACTGCCACGGTTTTCCACGAGTGGTGTTGCCCCCAAAGGAACGTTTAATGGTTCAAGATCTTATTTTCCTACAACCATCGGTTTTTGTGTGAAACAGATTAGTTAAGCCGGAATTTTTGCTTTGGAATTCGAGCAGGCGAAATTTTACACCGATTCGCATCCACGGGACAGCGTGCGGATCGTCCGACGCCCCGGAAGCGCTCCGGGACTGGTCTTCCGTACGGAGCCACGACCAAAACCGCGGAGGGCGATCAGGAGAGCCGAGCACGGTGCTTGGAACTAGAACAACCCAGTTGGGTCCAAATGGCGCGATGCTGTCTCGAGGGACAATGCGCGGCACATCCCCGCGAACGGAATGGATAGTCCGTGGTTTCGTATGCGGTTGGTTGGAACTACTCCCCGGCCTTGACTGCCAACGTTTCTACCACCGCAATATTTTGCAGCAACTCCGGTGGCACGCCGTGCCGCTCCTGCAAATACGCCGGGCTGTTGTAAGAAACCCAGACTTTTCCCTGGCCATCTTCCCAGACCAGAATCTTGAGTGGGAGATCGATGGCGATGCTGGGAGCGGCCAGCATGAGAGGTGTTCCGGCTTTGGGGCTGCCAAAGATCAGCAGTTTGGTGGGACGCATTTTCATTCCCGCTTTTTCGGCTTCTCCGCTATGGTCGACCAGCGCGAACAGGGTGACTCCCTTCGCTTGCAAAATCGCTTTCAGCTTTTCCACCGTCTGGTCTACCGAGTGATTGCTAGGTGTGTCGATGATCCCGTTGTCGCGAGATGTCATAGATATCTCCTGACGGTTTACAGAATGCAAAGGCGCTGAACTTCGAATTGAAATAAGGTAGATCACCATGGCCAGTCCCACCAATGCCAGGAAGAAAGCCATCGCAACCGCCTGGATTGACGGGTAAGGGTAAGTTGTTTCGCCGCGATTCAACTTCCGGACCAACCGGGCATAACGCCATCCAGAATAGACATTTACGATGACTCCCGATGCGATCAGCGCAGTGCCAAACCACTCGGACAAACCGTAGGACTGCGGCGAGGGAGCGTGTTGCATGACCAGGAGTTGCTGCAGGAAGAGACCGAAACGCGCCACGACAAATCCGAAACCCATCAAGGCCAGACCTGTGCGAATCCAGGCAAGAACAGTACGCTCAGCAGCCAAGTAGTCACTGAGCGCGGCACTCGGCTTAATCTCTGGTGGCCCATTCATTGCACTGTCTCCGACGGGGCCTATTAGACGAAATTAGACGAAATGATTGGCGGCATATAGCAAATATGAAGCCGTCATCGCAAAGTGGAAGAGGAGCGGCACGGGTTACGCGCCGCGCCCGGTTACTCAGTACTTCACAATCTTGAGGAAGTTCTTTGGGTCGAGGCTGGCGCCGCCGACCAACGCGCCATCAATCTCCTCTTCCGACATGAGGGCTGTGGCATTGTCCGGCTTCACGCTGCCGCCATAAAGGATGCGCAGCGCAGCCGCAAAATCGTCGCCAAAGGCCTTCGCAGCTTCGTGTCGAATCACGGAATGGGCGTCGGCGGCCATTTGGGGAGTTGCGGTTTTGCCAGTGCCGATCGCCCAAACCGGCTCGTAGGCGATGCACATCTTCGCCGCCTTCTTGGCCGAGATGCCGTTGAAGGCGCGCATGCACTGCCGACGCAATACGTCCTCGGTCAGTCCAGCCTCGCGCTCTTCCAGCACTTCGCCGACGCAGACGATAGGCGTCAAGCCACTCTCCAACGCGTACTCCAGCTTGCGGTTGACCGTGTCGTCGGTCTCGTTGAAGTACTGCCGCCGCTCGGAGTGACCTAGGATGACATGGGTCACGCCACTTGCGCGGAGCATCGGCGCGGAAATCTCGCCGGTGAACGCACCGTCTTTTTCCCAATGCATGTTCTGCGCGCCGACATGCACGTTGGAACCGTCGGCAGCAGCGACGGCGGTATGCAGATCAACGTAGGGCGTGCAGACGACGATCTCGTCGCGGTCATGACCGGCGACCAGCGGCAGGAATTCCTGGAAAAATGCGGCGGCTTGTTGGGGAGTCTTGTACATCTTCCAATTGGCGGCGATGACTTTTTTACGAGGCATGGTATGAGTCCATTCTTAGGGATTTGCTTTCAGCATATAGCCTGGCGGCCCTGCGGAAGTGTTCCAGAGCGCCGGTTTCGAACAAAACAAACTTTACTTCGCGGACGTGAGAAGCCCGCTGTAGCGCCCGGGCTGCACTCGCGACGGCGACGTGCGAAGCCAACTCTACAGGATAACCGTAAATGCCGGTGGAGATGGCGGGAAACGCGATGGTGTGAAGCTGCAACTCGTCGGCCACGCGGATCGACTCGGCGTGGCAACTGGCCAGCGTCTCCGGTTCGTTCTCGTGGCCGCCACTCCAAACGGGGCCGACGGTGTGGATGACATACCTCGCCGCGAGGCGGCCCCCGGGAGTGGCGACGGCCTTGCCCGCAGGCAATCGGCCCTGGCGCGCGACAATCGACTTGCAGGCTTCGAGGATTGCCGGTCCTCCGGCGCGATGGATGGCGCCGTCCACGCCACCCCCACCCATGAGCGAAGAGTTGGCGGCGTTCACGATTGCATCGCAGGTTTCTTGTGTGATGTCGCCCGGGCCCTTTACAACGAGCAAGCGGTCGGATGAAATGTAAAGTCGGACGGGATCGGTAACGCTCGCCACAGGAATCGGTAATCCGGAAGTGGGTTTCTAATGCGACGGGGCGATTCGGCGAGGCCGATGGTCCGGCCCCGTCGCACCTCGTGTTTAGCCCAAAAAAGCAAGGGCCGTTTCAGCAGTAGTCACAAAGACCGTAATAACCATTTTGTCTTTGTCACTGAGGCCCTTTGCGGAATTAACAACCCCAACAGCGGCGTTTAGCGACTGGGTTATCTCGGCTGTTGAATCCCCTTTTTGCCAGGTATTCAGTGATGTGATCGCTGAACCTGCGGCTTGATCGAACTGAGAGATCCAATCCCACTTCTCTACGACGGCAAGTTGATCGATGGAAGTTTTTGCTGCACCGAGAGCGCCGGCAAGATTGTGCGTGTTAACGTGGTGAAAAAGGTTTCTGAACCAACTCATAACACCCCTTTCCATGACGCAGAAGGGGCATTAAGAGCAAGTGCCGCCTCTGCTGTCTGTTGTGGCCGCAATGATACTACTTATTGGTCAGCGCTTCTACCCCTGGCAGCTTCTTCCCCTCCAGAAACTCCAGTGACGCGCCCCCGCCGGTTGAAATGTGGGAAATCTTGTCAGCCACGCCTGCGGCCTTGACTGCTGCAACGCTGTCGCCGCCGCCCACGATTGAGATGGCAGCCCCGTTATCGGCCACCGCATCCGCAATCTTTTTGGTTCCCTTGGCGAAGGCGTCGATCTCGAAGACGCCCATCGGCCCGTTCCAAACAATGGTGCGAGCGGTGCTGACCTCGGAGACGAACAGCTCCACGCTCTTCGGCCCGATGTCGAGCGCCATCATGTCGGGCGGGATCGCTTGCCCAACGCCAACCTGCTGGATGCGCGCATCGGCCGCGACCTTGTCGGCCACGACATGGTCGATGGGCAGCAGGAACTTCACATGCTTGGCTTTGGCTTCTGCCAGCGTCTGCCTGGCAAGTTCGACTTTGTCGGCCTCGAGCAGCGACTTGCCGATCTCGTGACCCTGCGCCTTGAGGAAGGTGTAGGCCATGCCGCCGCCGATGATCAACGTGTCCACCTGGGTCATCAGATTGTGGATCACGCCGATCTTGTCGCTGACCTTGGCTCCGCCGAGAATGGCGACGAACGGTTTCTGGGGATGGCTGAGGGCCTTGCCGAGGTACTCCAGCTCTTTCTCCATGAGCAGGCCGGCGGCGCACTTCTCGACGAAGTGGGTGATGCCCTCGGTGGAGGCGTGGGCGCGGTGGGCCGATCCGAAGGCGTCGTTCACGTAGTAGTCGCAGAGCTTAGCGAGGTGGCGGGAGAACTCGGGATCGTTGGCCTCCTCTTCGGCATGGAAGCGCAAGTTCTCCAGCAGAAGGGTCTGTCCCTGCTCCAGCTTGGTGGCCATCTCCTCGGCCTGCGGGCCGACGCAGTCGGGAGAAAAGCCGACGTTCTCACCGCGGCGCAGGACTTCATCCAGGAGAATGCGCAGCCGCTCGGCCACCGGCTTGAGGCTCATCTTCGGATTTGGTTTCCCCTTGGGACGGCCCAGGTGCGAGGCCAGAATGAGACACGCGCCGTGCCGCAGCGCGTACTCGATGGTCGGCAACGTTTCGCGGATGCGCGTGTCATCCATCACCCGCCCGTCGTCGAGTGGAACATTGAAATCGACACGCATAAAGACTCGTTTGCCGCTGAGAGGAAGATCACGAATGGATAACTTCGACATAAAACCCCCGTGCAATAGTGCGCCTGTAATGATGGGTTTAAATTCGTTGTCCGGTCAAGTGGCCGTGACGAGCGAAGCGTGCCTTCCGGGCGCGCGAGGTCTTCGTTCACATCGGCGGCTAAACAGGCTAATGAAAAAGTCCGCAACACGCTTCCCTCGCGGACTAAAGTCCGCGAGGGAAAGCAAAAAGAAACGATTCAGACGCTGGTCTAAAGGCCAGCTCTACCCTGCCGCTGGGGCGTCCCGGCAGGCCTGGTGACCTGTCAGAAGAATATCCTCGTGGCAAACCACGCCGCCCCAGCGCCGGCTGCCGAGTCCCACAATGTGGGATTACAGGCCCTTGCTGGCGATGTAATGGATCAGGTCACGCACACGGCAGGAGTATCCCCACTCATTGTCGTACCACGCGATGACCTTCACGCAATTGCCCGCCACCACGCGCGTCATGGGTGCGTCCACGATCGAGGAACGCGAATCGCCGCGGTAATCGGACGACACCAGTTCGGCGGTCTCATACCCGAGGTAGCCTTTCAACGGCCCGGCGTCCGCAGCCGCTTTGAGGGCCGCGTTGACTTCCTCAACCGAGGTGGCCTTCTCTACGAACACCACCAGGTCAACCACCGACACGTTCGGCGTGGGCACGCGCATCGAGAATCCGTCCAATTTGCCTTTCAGGCTGGGAATAACGAGCGAGAGCGCCTTGGCTGCGCCCGTCGAGGTCGGAATCATGGACAGAGCGGCCGCGCGCGCGCGACGCAGGTCCTTGTGCGGGAAGTCCAGAATGACCTGGTCGTTGGTGTAGGAGTGGATGGTGGTCATGGTGCCGCTGACAATTTTGAACTTGTCATGAATGACCAGAGCCACGGGCGCTAGACAGTTGGTCGTGCACGATGCGTTGGAGATAATGTTGTCCTTCGCCGCAACGTACTTGTCCTCGTTCACACCCATCACGATGGTGATGTCTTCGCCGGTTGCCGGGGCCGTGATGATCACCTTCTTCACCGTGCCGTGCAGGTGCTGCTTGGCGAGTTCGGCTTTGGTGAACTTTCCAGTGGACTCGATCACGACCTGTATGTCCAGCGAGCTCCAGTCAAGCTTGGACGGGTCTTTTTCGGAAAAGACGCGGATCTTCTTGCCATCGACACTGATGGAGTCGTCGCTGGCGGTGATGTCGTTGGACAGGTTGCCGAGGATGGAGTCGTACTTCAGCAGATGCGCCAAAGTCTTCGGGCTGGTCAGGTCATTGACCGCTACGATGTCCAGCTCCTTGTCATTGAGTGCGGTACGAAGCACGTTGCGGCCGATGCGGCCAAATCCGTTAATGCCTACCTTAATCGCCATGTCACCTCTCTAGAAATGTGGTTCTGGTTGGAGACAATGAATCCGAAACTGCCGGAGTATGAATGCAAACCCGCAACAGTTGCCGGAAGTAAAAGGTTAGCATCCAGGGGAGAGTGCCGCAAATGCCGGGCATCACAGTAGGGATATGCCGGCAGTCACATGGGTGTGGTTCAGGGAACGGGGGAACTGGGCGAAGCATTGCCGCCACCGGCCCAAGCGTGTTACAAGTGCAATATGCGCAGATGGATGCGCGACCGTTCGAAGCGGCGCAAACAGCAAACCGAAAAACAGGGGCCGGACCAGCCGGCGCCTCTCCAGCCGAAGTTTCCCGAACCTGTACCCGACGATATTGGCAACCGCGTGGAGCAGCCGGATTTTGAGGCGCCCGCAGCGGCTTTTGCCGAGTCATCTACACACGAAATTCAGCCCGCTGCCCAGACCGGGGGCGGAGAAGAGCCTCCGCAGGGGCCGCGCCGCGATCGCGATCGTAACCGCCGCCGTGGACGTCGCGGGCGTGGAGGGCGGCCGCAGACGCCAGTCCAGGCGCCGTCACTGCCCACTCCGGGTGGACCAACCGGCGAAGCCTCCGAAGCGGATAGCGCTCCAGAGTCGACGGAAGCGGTGGCGGCGGCCCGTCCGCTGGCTCCGCACGAGGCGAAGAAAACCAAAGGGGCGGTGGTGCTGGCGATCGGGCTTCCCGGCTCAGGCAAGAGCACGTGGTTTAAGCGACACAATATTCTGCCGCTGTCCAGTGACATGGTCCGCATCCTGCTGTTTGACGATGTCACTGAACAGCGCTATCAGGACCTGGTGTTTTCCACGCTGCGTTCGATGCTGCGCGCGCGCCTGCTGGCCAAGCGTCCGTGGAATTACGTGGATGCCACCAATCTCTCGCCGCATGAGCGCCGCAGTTGGGTGAAGCTGGCGCAGGATTTCGGATATGAGGCGCAAGCTGTTTTCTTCGACGTTCCACCCGAAGTATGCATCGAACGGAATCGCCGCCGCGAGCGCAATGTGCCGGAAGACGTCATGTTGCGCATGGCCAGCAAGCTG
>Ga0209040_10003670_pt1 | contig 11718 bp, 12 predicted proteins | sample BogFormECP12_OM3_FD_188240 | JGI IMG/M metagenome (GOLD analysis project Ga0209040, IMG submission 188240) | Bog forest soil microbial communities from Calvert Island, British Columbia, Canada - ECP12_OM3 (SPAdes) (version 2) | ecosystem: Environmental > Aquatic > Freshwater > Wetlands > Bog ... | reverse complement strand
AACAACATCATTCAGCAGGCCTACGACAAGAACCTATGGAGGCAGGGCATGCCGGATAAATTAGTGGAGACAACTCTTCTGAATGATCCGGCGGAAAGCGACCTCAATGTGGAGGCGGAGAAGCTGGGGCCGGTCGTCGAGAAGCTCCGATCTGACCACAAATATCGTGAAGCCCTTGAACTGATCGCCACGCTTCGCCCGCAAGTCGATCTTTTCTTCGAAAAAGTGATGGTGATGTCTGATGATGAGGCTGTTCGCAATAATCGCCTCGCTCTTATCACGAAGGTCAAGACCAGCTTTTCCTCCATCGCTGACTTCTCCGAGATCGTCACCTCCTAGCGATGCGCATCCGCGAACACGCCCCTCTGGCCCCTTACACCACCTTCAAGATCGGAGGTCCTGCGCGCTGGTTTGCCGAGGCCACGACCGAGGATGAAATCCTCGAAGCCATCGACTTCGCCCGCACCCGCAGCCTGCCGCTTTTCGTTCTCGGCGGAGGCAGCAATCTCCTCGTCTCCGACGCGGGCTTTCCCGGACTTGTCCTCCACATCGCGCTCAAAGGCATCGAGCAGCAAAGCGAAATCTTCCGCGTCGCCGCCGGAGAAGACTGGGATAGCTTTGTAAGCCACGTCGTCGACGCCAACTACGCCGGCATCGAGTGTCTCGCCGGAATCCCCGGCACGGTTGGCGGCACTCCGGTCCAGAATGTCGGAGCCTACGGGCAGGAAGTCGCCGAAACCATCGCCGCCGTCCGCATCCTCGACCTTGCCAGCCTTCAATTTGCCGAGCTGTCACCGGACGCCTGCGGCTTCTCTTACCGCCGCAGCATCTTCAACTCCACCGAGCGCAGACGCTACATCGTCACCCGCGTCGACTACGCGCTCAGGAGAGACGGCTCGGCGCGTATTGCCTACGCCGACCTGAAAAAGCATTTTGTTGGAGCAGCCGACCCCTCTCTCGTCGAAGTCAGCGCAGCGGTCAGGAGCATTCGCCACAGCAAAGGCATGCTCATTGTGGAAGGCGATCCCGACTGCCGCAGCGCAGGCAGCTTCTTCAAGAATCCGGTCATCTCCGCCGATCATTACTCGCAGATCGCCGCCCAGTACGCCGCAGAAGTTCCCTGTTACCCAGCTCCGAACGGCGAGATTAAGCTCCCCGCGGCTTGGCTCGTTGAGCAGGCGGGCTTCCACAAGGGCTACGCTCTCGGACCCGCTGGAATCTCGAGCCGCCACACGCTCGCCCTCATCAACAGAGGAAACGCGAAGGCCGCCGACATCCTTGCTCTCCGCGATCAGATCGTCGCTGCAGTCGAGCAAAAGTTCCGCATCCGTCTCGAGCCCGAGCCCGTTTTCTTAGGCCCCGAATTCAAGCTCTGAGGCAGCGCCGATCCCAAGCTGTTCCAACACCCGCTCCCGATACGGAGCCAGCACGGTCCGCGCCGGACCCTGTGCCTCAATCCGCCCAGCCTCCAGCACGATCGCGTCAGCATTCATCTGCCACGCATCGGCCAGATCGTGCGAGACATACAAAACCTGCACGCCGCTCGATCGAAGATTCCCGGCAATCGCACTCCTGGCGGCAGAATCAAGCGCCGCAAACGGTTCATCGAGCAGCAACAGCTCCGGCTGCGGAGCCAGCGCGCGAGCTATCGCGATTCGTTGCCCTTCGCCTCCGGACAATCGCCCCGGTTTGCGATCCGCCAGCGATTCCGCGCTGAAAAACCGCAGCATCTCGGCGACCCGTGCTTCTCGCTTCTCACCGGCCAGCAAATGCAGCCCGAACGCCACGTTCGCCCGTGCCGTGAGGTGCGGAAACAACGCTGCCTGCTGGGTGACGAAACCGATTCGCCGCAATCCCGGCTCCACCGTCAATCGTGCGTCCGAATCCACCAGAACCCGCTGCCCTAGGGAAATCCGCCCCCGATCCGGCGCAATCAACCCGGAAAGAATCCGCAGCAGCGTCGTTTTTCCGGCGCCGGAAGCCCCGAAGAGGACTGTCCAACTTGATCGGAGTTCGAACCGCGCCTCCAGCACGAACGCGCCTCTGGTGAATCGCACATCCGCTCTGAGCATCGTGTCGTCAACCACGCCGTGCCTCGCTCAGGCCAGAACGCCGCTGCGAATACAGCAGCACCAGGGCCGCCACGGAGATCACCACCAGCACCAGCGCCGTCCGGTTGGCCTGCGCGTAGGCAAAGTCCTGCACCTGGTCGTAGATCGAAATCGACAGCGTCCGCGTAGCCCCGGGAATATCCCCGCCAATCATCAGCACCACGCCGAACTCACCCACCGTATGCGTGAAGCACAGCACCGCGGCCGTCAACACCGATCGCGCCGAAAGCGGCAATAACACCGCGCGCAACAGGCGCAGCCGGGAAGCGCCCAGCAGCCGAGCCTGCTCGAGCAGCGCAATATCCACGCCTGAGAAACCAGCCACGAGCGGCTGTACCGCAAACGGCAGGCTATAGATCACCGACCCGACCACGAGCCCCGCAAATGAAAACGCCAACGGGTGACCCGTAAGCTGAATCCACGCCCTTCCAAACGCTGTGCGCGGCCCCATCAGCACCAGCAGATAGAACCCGAGCACAGTTGGCGGCAGCAGCAGCGGCAACGTGGATACAGCTTCCACGAGCGCACGCAGACGCGAGCCGGTGAATGCGATCCAGTACGCAAGCGGAACCGCAATCACCAGAAGCAGCGCCGTCGTGACGATGGCGAGCCGAAGAGTCAGAGCCAGAGCCTGAAAATCCATGGCCTATTTCGCCGGAGCGAGACCGCCGGCCTCAAGCTGATGCTGAATCGGCGCGGACGCAAGGAAGTCGAGAAAACGATGCGCAGGCTGCGTCCCCGAAGGATGTTTCACAATCACCAAGCCCTGCAAAATCGCCGGATACGCATCCTGCGGCACCAGCACATACTGACCGCTTGCGCGCAGGCGCGGCGTGAGCGCGGAAGTCAGCGAGATCAGCCCCAGCTCCGCATTTCCCGATTCAACATACTGTGCCGTCTGCGCAATATTCTCGGCAATCACCAGCTTAGATTTCAGCCCCTCATACAGGCCCAGATGCTCCAGCGCCGCCTTCGCCGCGCGGCCATAGGGCGCGTGCTCCGGATTCGCCATCGCCACCGACTTCAACACCGGATCCCTCAGCGACTCCATCGAAAGCGAGTGAAAGCGCCCATCCTTGCGAGTCCACAAAACCAGCGTACCCCGCGCATAAACAACCGGCTCCGTCTCCTCCGCAAGCCCTGCCGCAATTACCCGCTGCGGAAATCCCAGATCGGCCGCCAGAAATACATCGAATGGTGCGCCGTTCAATATCTGGGTCGCGAGCGTAGCCGATGACTGGTACGAAGTCTCGGCGTGCACACCGGTTTCCGTTTGAAACTCGGCCAGGATCGCCGGCAGCACCGGCTCCAGGTCCGCCGCCGCCGCAATTCGTAGCGCCTGCGGCTCTGATAATGTCTGCTGTGCCCACACCGCCGGCGCAAACACCGCCGCCAGCAGACAAACCAGTATGCGGGGCCGATCAAACACGCAGCACCATCACTTCGGTTGATTTCACCAGAGCCGCAACCGTTTCGCCTACCTCGAGCTGCATCTCGCGCGCAGCCTCGGAGGTAATGATCGACGTGATCACCTGCCCGCCGATCGAAAGCTTTACCTGCGCCAGCAATCCGTCATACTTCAACTCCACGATGCGGCCCGTAAGCTGGTTGCGCCCGCTCACATTGCGCATCATCTGCCGCTTCGGAGTATCCGGACGCTTCACCTTGTGCAGAAAGCTATCCAGTTCCGCTTCGGGAATCCGATAGTGCCCGCCCGGTGTCTTGACCGTCTTGATCTTTCCCCGATAAATCCACTGCTTGATCGTTGGATAGGAAATTCCAAGCCGTAATGCAGCCGCGCGAGGTGTAAGCAGAGGAGCCACACTACGATTTTATACGAAATTCGACTGATTTCTATACGAGCTTATCGCGCCGTTTGTTTCAGCCTCCGAAGAACCATTGGACGCAGCTATTTCGCGGCAGGCAATCTCTTCAACAGAATCAGAACCTGCAGATCGATCGCCGCATGCAGAACCATAGGCAGAGCAAGATTGCCGCTTAGCAGAAACAGGAGACCAAACAGCACGCCCGCGATGCTCGTGTTCACGACGCCCCCGAGTCCCTGGTAGAGATGATTGAATCCAAAAACCATTGCAGAAAGAAAAAGCGCTGCGGTAAGGCCCAGTTGAAACGGCCATACATGGATGGAGTAGAAGAGAAATCCGCGACAAAGGATCTCTTCGCAGACTCCCGCCGTGACGCAAAGGACAGTAAACCAGCGGCGCTCTGCAGGCGTTACCGGCAGAAAAAAGCTGAGGCTGCGGAGATACTTAGCCACACCTGAGGAAATCACTCCCGTTCGTAGGCATTTCACAGCGGGTCGAAAGTTATAGAGAAAGATCACCGCCAGCAGCATTGCCACCGCGATCGCTATCGGCTTATGACCCAGTAGCCATCGAGCGTCCCGGGATCCGGCATTCAGATGGAACAGCGCGTCCCAGCCAACTGCCCGGCAGGCCAGCGCGGCGCAAAGCCATTGCGAGGCTATCCCAATCTTGTAGTAGCGCAGCTTTTTGGCTGAATCTGGGCGCTGTTTCAACCCGCGCGTTGCGACCAGGTCGACGACCGGACCCACGACAATGAGCAGGAGCAGCAAAAAGACCTGGATGAAAGAGTTGGAGTGATTCATAAAATGTAAATGTAAATTCACATTTGCATTATGTCAATGCATGTGTTTCATTGAAATTGCGTGAACAAAGACACCCTCGTCCCACAGCAGGAACGCAGCCGCGAGACGCTCGTCCGCCTGCTGCGCGCCACCATTCAGATCATGGACAAACATGGGCTGGACGACACTACCATCCCGCTCATCGCCGCGACCGCTGGCCTCTCGCCGGGCAGCGTTTACCGGCGATTCAAGGACAAGGAGGCTCTTGTCCGCGCCGCATTTCTCAGTGTGCTTAAATCCAGCGTAGAAGCCAACCGGACGGCGCTTGTACCCGAGGCGTTTCGCAACAAGTCCCTTGAGGAGACAGCTAAAACGCTAGTCACAGCAATCATGCGCCAGTACCGCGCCCATCCGAATCTTCTCGGAGCGCTCAACCGCTATCTCGGCAATCAGCGCGAAAAGCGCTTTCAGCGTCAGGCCGCCGACTTGATCGCGCAGAACTTTCGCAGGCTTGTCGACATCCTGCTCCTGTACCGCAAGCAGATCGCTCATCCTGATCCTGAATTTGCTATTTCCTTCGCACTGCTGCAGGCAACAACTGCGATAGAGATCGTCACACTCGAGAGCTGGTCTTTATGGCAAAAGGTGATCGTTGCCTCCGATGAGCAGCTTAAGACCGAACTGACCCGAAGCCTGGTCACCTACCTGCGCGATAAATCAACTGGCGAAGATTGACCCTTGCTCGCGCCCGACGATCCCCCTGTTACCCTGAAAACAATCATCATGATGCAGGATACCCACCAATTACGCTGCACCGGATGCGCTCGCGTGATCGCGCACGAAGATCTGAAAGAGAATTTCCGCTGCGCCGAATGCGGAGATCTGTTCGAGGTCGAGTACCCGGCGTGGAGCGTGCAAGCCGGCACCGCAGCCAAGCGTAACTTCCCCAACCCCAGCGCACTTCGCTGGCTCTGGAAAGAGCGCCGCACCTCCACCGATCTCAAAGACCAGAGCGGAGTGTGGCGCTTTCGCGATCTGCTGCCCATCCTGCGCGACGAGGACAACATCGTCTCCCTCCGCGAAGGCAACACGCCGCTCTATGCCCTTTATCGAGCCGCCCGCGCGACCGGCGTTGCCAGCGTCTATGCCAAGCATCAGGGCATCAATCCCACCGGCTCGTTCAAAGACACAGGCATGACGGCTGCTCTCTCCGTCGCGCACGAGCGGGGATTTGCCTGGGTCGCTTGCGCGTCCACTGGAAACACATCCGCCGCCATGGCCGCATACGCTACGCGGGCGGGCATGCGCAGCCTGGTGCTCATTCCCGAAGGCAAAATCGCATGGGGGAAGCTCTCGCAGGCCCTCGACTACGGGGCGCTCACCTGCCAGCTCCGCACCGATTTCGATGGCTGTGTGCGCGTACTCGCAGAAATTGTCCGTCGCGCGCCTGTTTATCTGCTCAATTCCGTCAACCCGTATCGCCTTGAAGGCCAGAAGACGCCCGCCCTCGAAATCGCCGAGGAGCTCGAATGGCAGGTTCCCGACCACCTCATCGTGCCCGGCGGCAACCTCGCCAACAGCTCCGCGCTGGGCAAGGCTTTTCTTGAGATGAAGCACCTAGGCCTCACCGACCGCGTCCCGAAAATATCCATCGTGCAGGCCGAAGGCGCCAATCCTCTCTACCGCAGCATGCAGGCCAATGACGGACAGGCGATCACGCCCGTCGAGGCCCACACCCGCGCCAGCGCCATCCGCATCGGCAATCCTGCATCATGGCGCAAGGCTGTCCGTGTCATCCACGCCACCGGAGGCTGGGTCGAGCAGGTATCGGAAGCCGAGATCGCCCTCGCCAAAGCCGAAATCGGAGCCGAAGGCATCGGCTGTGAACCCGCTTCCGCCGTCACGCTCGCCGGGTTGAAGAAATTCGTCGCAGCAGGGAAGATCGACGCATCGGAAACGGTAGTGTTGCTGCTCACCGGCCACACCCTCAAGGACTCCGACTACACCATCCAATATCATCGGGGCGAACTGCTTCGCGACTATGAGATCACAACGCTCCGCGCACAGATCGACGCCACGCGCCGCAACACCGTCGAGCTCGATGCAGATGTCGACCAGGTCCTCCGCGCTCTCGAACAGGTAGCGCAATGACAGAACAGGCAATCGGAGAACAGACCTCAGGTGCAACGGAACTCCATCTGCGTCTGCCCGCAACATCGGCAAACCTTGGTCCGGGTTTCGACACGCTAGCGATTGCTCTGAATTTCTATCTTGAAATCCACGCGCGGGAGGCCGAAGCCTTCTCCATTCACGCCAGCGGCCGCAGCCCCGAGGTCTGCGGAGCGCTCGAGCGCAATCTGCTCCTCGATGTCTACCGGAAGACCCTCGCCGCGCACGAGCGCGAACCCCGGCCGCTTGCTCTTGAAGTCAATAACGGCATCCCGCTCGGGATGGGTTGCGGTTCTTCTGCCGCTGTGCGCCTCGCAGGGGTGGCGCTCGCCGCGCATTTCGGCAAGCTCGGCTGGGACCGCGAACGAATTCTCGCCGAAGCCGTCAAGCTCGAAAGCCATCCCGACAATGCCGCGGCCTGCTGGCTGGGAGGCTTCGTCGCCGGCTACTGGGATGGGGTCAAGCTGCGCGCCGTTTCACTCCCGGCGCCTTCTGTGTGGCAGGCGCTGGTTGTCATACCGGAGAAGCCTCTTGCCACCGTGGCCTCTCGCGCCGTACTCCCAGCCGCTTACAACCGCGCCGATGTGGTCGCAAATCTGCAGCGGGTCGCTCTTCTCACCGCGGCATTCGCCACCGGGCGCGGCGAATTCATCGCCGAAGCCATGCGTGACCGCATGCACCAACCCTATCGCAGTAAAGTCTGCCCGCTGCTTCCGCGCCTTCTGCCGCTCTCGGGTTCGGATAGTATCCTCGGCGTCGCACTGAGCGGCGCAGGACCCGCCGTGCTCTTGATCGTCGAATCATCCGGTGCAATCGAGTCGATTGAAGCCCGCGTCCGACAGGCGGTTTCCGAGCTTGGCCCTATCGAAATCCTCCGCTGTGAAATTGAAAATCGGCCTGCGGAAATGCTCTCTCTCGCACTACCACTCCCGTAACATAAAAGCAGCATTACCTTAGGATTACCTAAGATTCCTTGCAAGAAAGGCTGCAAAGCAATACTTTCGCAGCGTGGGCAGTTCTGGGGGAGGGCTGCTCTAGCGCCTGGGTTCCTTAATCGGAGCCCGGGCGCTTTTGATTTTGAGGTCAGTTCAAAAAGTCGGTTTCCACCCTATGCCAATCCACTCGGCCTTCTCAACCACAAGACCGATCATGGACAATGATCGCATGCGCCGACGATACCAGCCCCTCCGCCCGCCCACCTGGGCCGAACGACGAGGACAGCGCCAGGCATCCTTTACCCTCGCGCTTGTGAAAATCGACTGGTGGATGGAGTGGGCTGCCTGGGCGCTCGGCAACTGGGCATTGCTTGAAATTCTTGAGAACCTCGGCACGTTTTCTGTACTGATCGCAGTCATCTTTTATTTCGCGGGCGGCCGTGATCGCACCCGGCAGAGGCACTACGCCGCCTGGGCGGTCATCAACAGCGCACAAGGCAAGGGAGGCAGCGGCGGTCGAATTGAGGCGCTGCAGGAATTGAATCAGGATCGCGTGCCTCTGATTGGACTCGATGGTTCCCTTGCTTTTCTCCAGGGCGTTCAGCTATCGAATGCAAGACTCAGCCGCTGCTCGTTTCAAGCCACGGATTTGCGGGAGAGCGTCTTTCGCTCTGCCGATCTCACCTTCTGTAACCTTCGCTCGGCAAACTTTCGCAACGCGGACTTTGACCATGCGCAACTCGCCGATGCCGATCTCTCTGAAGCCGATCTGACCGGCGCCAATCTCAGTTCAGCGAACCTTGCGCGAGTTGTCCTCTCGAATGTGGATCTGCGAAATTCGAACCTCAGCGGCATAAGTTGGAAGGAGATTTCATCCATGCGTCTCGCGAATGTCTTCGGAGCCAGAAATCCTCCTGACGGCTTCATCCAGTTTGCGCTTGCTCACGGCGCAGTCTCCGTCCAAACCGACGAAGAGTGGGCAGCGCTGCAGAATGCCGCAAAGCATTAATTGAAGCTTCATAATTCCTGATAGCTCGAAATCGCATCCTGGCACTAAGTCCTGCAAGAGGATATATCCGCTTTTATCTGTATATCTCTACCTTCGTCTTTCATTGTAGCGTGACCCTTTACATGCCGGTAGTTAAACACCGTATTAACTTATTAGTGTTATACGAGTGACATAACCCTTACAACAAGAAGACGGTCTCCGGACCTTTCCGTGGCAACTCTTCCTCCGCGAACGCCTACTGTTCAATCGGGCGGTTGTACTCAAGCCCACTCAAGCAGTGGAGGAGCAGCATGGAGAAGTCTGAAAACATGGGGAAGCGTCCAGTAAACCGTCGTTCTTTTATGAAAAGCGGAGTGCTGGCTGGAGGCGCAGCTACATTAGGCGCCGGATTACTCAATGGAGGAAAGTTAGCCTTCGGCCAGGACAGCCGCAATAGCCTCACCAAAGGAGATGTCGCCATCCTTCGGTTTCTGGCTGCGGCAGAGCTGATCGAGAGCGATCTATGGACACAATACGCAGAACTGGCTGGTATCACTCCTGGAGAACCTCCTCCGGAAGTAGTCGCGGCCCCACCGAGAAACAGCTACCAGGCCGCCTTCTTGAACCTCGACGGCGATGGCGCGCAATACATAACCAGCAACACGTTGGATGAAGTGAGCCACGCGGCCTTCTTGAATGCATATCTGGAATCAAAAGGCGCTGAACCCACCGACTTGGACGCGTTCCGCAATCTGCAAGGAAGCCAGGCGACAGGGGCACAGGATATCGGGCGCCTCACCAACCTGATGCACTTGAACGTAGACACAAGTTGGTTCATCCGCTATCGCAGCGCGACAAACCCCGACCTCGGTGCCACATTTCCGCAAGCCGTTAACATCACGAACCGCACTGCAATTCCCAGAACGGATGCCGATTTCGAAGGTGTCAATCATATTCAGGTGATCGCGAATACAGCGGCATTTCACTTCGGCACCATTGAACAGGGTGGTTCAAGTCTGTATCCGGCTCTCGGTCAGAAAGCATCCAGCGTGGAAGTCCTGAAAATTATCTTTGGCATCGGGGCCGATGAGGTCGCTCATTTTCTGGAGTGGGTCGATTTTGCCGGCAATGGGGTTCAGCCGCCGGTTGCACCCGTCTCCGACAGCGGTCTGACGTTCCCCAATTTTTTCACCAAGGGTCCACTCTTCCAACCTAACCTGATCTTTCCCGTTCCTTGCGAATTCCTCAGTCCAAACCTTCCTCACTGCGCCATCATCCGCCCGTTAACTGACAAATTCGCCGGTGCAAGAGCCGTGGCAACGTTCCTGACGGATATGAACCTGTTCCAGGGCCAGCCGAAGGAATTCTTCACCGTTTTGAATCAGCTTGCCGATGAAGCGGACGCGGCCCACCGCGAACTGTAGCCACAACGCACCGCAACCCAAGAACCGTAACCATGGTCCCGCGCCTGCTCAAACCTTTCGGGTTTGCCTGGCCGGCGCGGGACCCTTTTTTCGCCGCCTCTATAGCCCTGTCCTGAACCCGTCTTTTCCGCCATTGATGCGACTTTTACCCTCCAACTGCATCTATATGTTCGGTACACTGTTCTGAGCGGATTCGCAAAAAGAAACGCGGCGAACCAGGAACTCGAACAGGGGCACTCAAGGAGAAATATGGCTGTTAAATCGATCGTGGAACTCAGCGACGCAAACTTTGATCAGGAGGTCTTGCAGTCGGAGCAGCCGGTCCTGGTCGATTTCTGGGCAGCGTGGTGCGGCCCTTGTAGGGCGCTTGCCCCAGTCGTTGACGAAGTAGCCACTGCGTACGCTGGCAAACTTAAAGTTGGCAAAATGGACGTAGACCGCAACCAGGCCACTCCCATGCGATACGGGATTCGCGGTATCCCCGCGCTGTTGCTTTTCAAGGGTGGAAAAGTCGCCGACCAGATCGTAGGATTCGTCCCCAAAGAGACGATCGAGCGTAGCTTGGCGCGCGTCGTGACTCAGGAGTCGGCGCCTGCGGTTGCCGTTGCGGCTCCCGCGGCGGAGGAAAGCGCACCCGCACCCGTGACCGCCGGCACAAAGTAAGCCGAAGCCCGAGACTCCTGGCGGAATCTCGGGCTTTTTTTGTGCCCGCATTCCGGGTCCATTTTTGCGCTTATCAAAGCATCCGCTCCACTTGCCAGCGCGTACTGTAACTGGAGACGATAAGCAGAGTCCAATAGGCGCAGAAGTCTCGAGATCCCCATGCTGATACGCAAATCGAACGACATTCCATCCTCGGAAATCACCCCGAAGTCCGCCTACCTGAACCGCCGCGCTTTTATGGCGGGCGCGGCTGCAGCGGGAGCCGCGGCCTTGGCCGGCAAAGGCGTTGCCAGCCTGCTCGCCCCTGCAACATCCGTCCACGCCGACACGAAACTCACCACCGTACCCAGTCCTCTCTCCACAACAGGCGAGCAGCTGACTTCCCTCCAGGACATCACCCACTACAACAATTTCTACGAGTTTGGCGTCGACAAGGGGGATCCGGCTCGGAACGCAGGACGTCTCAAAACGCGTCCCTGGACCGTGGCAATTGAAGGCCAGGTCAAGGCGAAGAAGACCTTCGACATTGACACCCTCCTTAAACTCCGCCCGCTCGAAGACCGCATCTACCGCCATCGTTGCGTCGAAGCCTGGAGCATGGTCATTCCCTGGGTGGGATACTCGCTCTCCGAATTCATCAAGGCGTGCGACCCATTGCCCTCGGCAAAGTACGTGCAGTTTCTCTCGCTCGCCGACCCCAATCAGATGCCGGGTCTCCTGCAAGCATCCCTCGACTGGCCCTACTCCGAAGGCCTGCGCATGGACGAAGCCATGCATCCGCTCACGCTGCTCACATTCGGCCTCTACGGAGAAACACTGC
>Ga0209040_10003669_pt1 | contig 11718 bp, 9 predicted proteins | sample BogFormECP12_OM3_FD_188240 | JGI IMG/M metagenome (GOLD analysis project Ga0209040, IMG submission 188240) | Bog forest soil microbial communities from Calvert Island, British Columbia, Canada - ECP12_OM3 (SPAdes) (version 2) | ecosystem: Environmental > Aquatic > Freshwater > Wetlands > Bog ... | reverse complement strand
TCGACAATTGCAGCGCGACCCCACGACCGTGCCGCGGCGCAGATACCGCGCACTCATTCCATCGTACCGACGCACTCACTCCATTGTACCGAATTGTCACCCAAGGTGCGAACTGCTTCTACATTCTGATGCCCCAAATCAATAATCGGCTGAATGGATTTGCGAGCGAGTGCCGTATCGTTTAGCCAGCGCGCGGACGTTGAGCGGGCCAGAAAGTGCCCCAGTTACCGCCCTTGCTAATCCGCGGCTACCAGCGCCACCGCCGAGGTCGCCGCGCGTGCTCCAGTCTGGATTCCCCAGCGTTTCAGCCACAAAAACAGAATCAGCAAGCCCCACAGGTGGTATCCCAGATTCGCCTGCCGGTTCAAGTGGCGCTGCAAGATCTCCTCGACGGCCGCGGCGTCGAACAGCCCGCCATGCGCTTTGGTGCCTTCGCGCAGCGTTTCCACCAACAACTCCCGCAACGGGCCGCGCAGCCATTCGTGGGCGGGAATATCGAATCCCGACTTCTTGCCTTCCAGAATGGTCGCCGGCAGCTTGTCCCGCCGCAGTTCCCGCAACACCAGCTTCTGCCGCGATCCGGAAATCTTCAGTTGCGTGGGCAGCGTGGCGGCGAATTCCACGATGCGGTGGTCCAGAAACGGCGGTCGCACTTCCACCGCGTGGGCCATGCTCATGCGGTCGCTCTTTACCAGGATATCGTCCGCCAGGTAATACTTCTGGTCGAACCACTGTAGCGGCGCGAGGCTGTCGCCATTCTTAGGGAAGCCGTCCATTTGGTTGACGAGGTCCGCGAAAGTAGTGGGCAACGGCGTTTTGAGCAGCGCCTGTTTGGCGTCTCCGAAGAACATGCCATTCCAGAATACGTGCGCCTGGCTGGGGGAAAGCAGGCAGCCCTCCAGAAAGCGTTTGGCTTTGTACTCGAAGCTGATCTTTTCATCGGAAACGGGCAAGCGCCGCGCCGCCGCCAGAGCCAAGCGCAGCACCGAGCGCGGCGCGCGGCGCACCCGTGCGGCGAGCAAATCCGCGCGATAGGTCAGGTACCCGGCAAACAGTTCATCCCCGCCTTCTCCGCTCAGCGCCACGGTGGTGCTGCGCTTGCATAACTTTGACAAAAACCACACCGGCAGGGAGCCCGCGTCCGCACTCGGCTCATCCGAGTAGTAGGCAAACTCCTCGATGGCCCCTTGTAAATCCAACTCGGTGGATAAATCCAGTTCCGTATGCTCCGTGCCGTATTCCTTCACCGCCCGCCCGACCAGCTCGCTCTCGTCGCACGTTCGCCCGTGATAGGTAATCGAAAATGTCTTCAGCCGCGCGGATGTCGCTCGCGACGCATAATGCAAGATGGTCGTGGAATCCATCCCTCCGCTCAGCCAAATCCCCAGCGGCACATCGGAAAGCAAATGCTCACGCACCGATTGCTGCAGCAGGCCGTCTAGCTCTTCCTTGGCCTCCTCCATGGTCCAGTCGGCAGGTTCGCCGAAGGGCAACTTCCAGTACGCCTCAGTCGTGACTCGCCCGTCGCGCCACTCCAGCCAGTTTCCCGGCGGCAATTTCTCGATGCCCTCTACCAGAGTCCATGGGCAGGGCACATAATTCAGGGACAAATAACAGTCCAGACCCTCCAGACTGATGCGCCGCTCAATTTGCGGATGCACGAAGATGGCTTTCAGCTCGGAGCCAAAAAATAACTCTTCGCCCTGCCGCGCAATGTACAGCGGTTTAATGCCCAGGCGGTCGCGCGCCAGCACCAGCCGCCGATCCGACTCCTTCCACAGCGCCACCGCGAACATGCCGCGCAACTTGGCAAAGCAATCGGTGTCCCACTGTACGAATGCCCGTAATACGGTCTCGGTATCGGAGTGGGAGTGGAATTTGTGGCCGAGACTTTCCAGCTCCGCGCGCACTTCCAGGTGATTGTAAATTTCGCCGTTAAACGCGATGCCGTAATCGGCGTCGTCCGTCAAGATCGGCTGGTCCCCGCCCGCGAGGTCGATGATTTTCAGGCGGGTGGCCGCGCAGGAGAACATCGCGGCGCAGTGCACGCCCTGTTGGTCCGGCCCACGATGAATCAGCGTCGTGGCCGCCTCGCGGATTCGCTCCACGGGCGGGTTCCAGTTTTTATGCGTAAATCCAGCAATTCCGCACAAATTGCAGTTCCTCGTGCTGTCGCTCGGAAACACGACGGCAGCTTCTGTTTATTTCCCAGACGCGCTTACGAAACACTGGGAGCCGTCACTCCGGACTCAGTGCAATTCGATGCGTGTTAAAGCTAATTTAGTTACCTACGCCAGAATATGACGGAAATCACAAATGTCAAAACATCCGGGATTTGTGCGGCACATCCCCCATTTTGCCGAGTATAGTACACCGCCGCACGCCAGCAGCAATTTTTCGCAAGAAGCGTTATTGCGCCATCCCTGGAATGGTACGCGCGAGGTTTTGCAGTAGCGCGCTCAATCCATTCCACAGAATCTGGACTCCAATGCACACCAGCAGAAACGACGACAGCCGCATCATGATGGTCATCCCATTTTCGCCAAGGATCGCCGCCAGGCGGTCGGCGAATCCGTAACTCAGGAACACCGTCAGCGCCACCAAAGCCGAACCCACCACCGCGGCCACAATCGACACCAGGTTGACCCCGAAATGCCGCGGACCATTAGCGTTAGCCCCCAGCGTAATGGCAATAGCGATGGATCCGGGCCCTACGGTCAGCGGCAGCGTTAAGGGATAAAACGCATTGCGAAACACATCCAGTGGGTTGACGCTCTTCTGCACCTGTCCTTGGCGCTCCTGCTCGTCTTTTTTGCTGAGCAGCGTCCATCCGGTGGAAATCACGACCAGCCCGCCGCCCACCTGGACCACGGGGATGGAAATCCCAAAAAAGGCCAAAATGTGCGAGCCAATCAGGAAGGAGGCCACCAAAAGAAAGAAACAATTGAAGGCCACCTTGCGTGCCAAGATGCGCCGGGTTGGGGCTGCGTATTCGCGCGTCAAAGACAAAAATATCGGACTGCTCCCCAGCGGGTTCACGATGGGGAACAGGGCGCTCACAATCAGCACGATACTTTTAGCCAGTTCAATCACAGTTCTTCCACCCTACGGACAACCGTGCAGCCCGTCAATCTCGCTCTACCCTGGGAACGTCTACCGATTTCCATCCGCCAGTTTTGGCGGGATGAATCTCCCGCTTGGCGAATTTGTTTTATTTCGACGCCGCTCCCAGCCCCCAGTCCTATCAGCCATCCTTAGCCGCCACCCCTAGCCGCCACCACCATCTTCGCCGTGGTCACCGCCTGCCCCACATGCCTTCCAGTGTGCTCCGCCACGTGCACCAGCAGCCCTCCCAAACTGGTCGGCAGCCGCCGCCGCCCCACAAACCGCGCCCCCTCCAAATCCAGCACACAAAGCGCCCGAACCCGTCGCATCCCCTCGGCCATAGCCCGTTCAAACTCAGCAATTGTCTCGCCGCTGCCCGCCGCCGCGGTCATCTCGCCAGCCATCCGTTCCATCTGCCCAGCATCGAGCTCTCGCCCCTCCGCATACGTCAGCAACCGATCCAAACTCCCCGCCGCATGCCGCAAGTGAAACCCCACCGGGGCCAACCCCGCCAGCCGCGCCTCCATCTCGCCATCCGACAGCCCCTCGCACCACTTCCGCACATCCTCCATAGCCAACTCCAAGGCATGCACCACCGCCCGCCCCACCGCCGGCACTTCTCGCAATGTCCCGCGCAGCCACGGTTCCACCCCACCTATCCCGGCTTCCGTACTCATAGCACCAGTCCTCCGATTAAACTCCCCTTGACAATTTAGATATCATCGTGTACACTTGCTCTTGTGTAGAACTATCTCCGCGCTCTGTGCAAGCGCCTGTAGCGCAGGGCGAAGCCCCCGGGTCTTTGCCGACTGCAAACATCGCTCCCGGTCCTTCCGGGAGGACGCCAACCATCCCGCACGCTCGCCGGGATGACTCTGCTGAAGCCCGGTCGCCTTACAGCCACCATGAGTCACAGCGACAGCGAAAGGATGTGAGATATGCCGCATCGCGACCGCCTGGCACGGAGCCTCGCCAGCCTGACTCCGCGAACTTGGGGGTTACCACCTGTACAACAAAATCCACCCGTAACCAGCTTGGAATGAACACCTTCAAAAGGTTGTGAAAACAAAGGTACTTTAACTCCCTTTGTCTTCACAACCTTTCGCGAATCCCGGGGGCCCCGTGCATCTCTTTCTGCCCCACGCTGTGATACAAATTAGGACGCCAACGCACCCACACTATGAGCGAGCCACCCAAACCCCGTCCCAGATTGGCAATTCGGCACCGACTGCTCGCCCTGCTGTTCCTCGCGGCATTGACCGTCTCCGCCGCCCCGCCAGCCGTCGGCCCGGCCGACCCTAAGCGCTACCTCGCCGACATCAAAGCCCTCACCACCCCCAAGATGGAGGGGCGTGGCGACGGCACCAAGGGCCTCAGCCTCGCCGCTCACCTGATCGAAGGCCGGTTCAAACAACTGCACTTAAGACCGGCGGGTACACACGGATTCTACCAACCATTCGACGTGATCACCGGCCAGCGCCTCAAGCCGGGGAACACCGTCCGCGCCGAGTACGCTGTGCCCAACGCTCCGCCCGGTGGCGAAGAGCTAAAGCTGGGCGAGGACTTCGTTCCTCTGAATATGTCCTCCAGCGGCCACGCTTCCGCCCCGCTCGTTTTTGCGGGCTATGGCATAACCGCGCCCGAACACGATTACGACGATTACGCTGGCATCGACGTGAAGGGCAAAATTGTCCTGGCCTTCCTCGACGAGCCGCCAAACTTCGCGCCGAAACCCACCGGCGATGCGCATGCCTCTCCGGTCCCGGCGCTAACCCATCACGCCTATCTCATCACCAAGGCCATCAACGCGCGCAATCACGGCGCCTCCGCGCTCATCCTAATCAATCGCAAAATGGCCGGAGCGGAAGAGCATATGCCGCAGTTCAGCTCCATCGACGAACCGGAAAATTCCAACTTGCTCTGTCTGCAAACCACCAACGCTATTGCGGAAAAATGGTTTCGCGCCTCGGGCAAATCCCTGGACGAAATTCAGAAGCGGATCGATGCCACCGGCAAGCCGTATGCGCAGCCGGCGCCCATTCTGAACAGTGTAACCCTGTCCCTCGGCATTCAAATCGACACCGTCCACGCCACCGTCAACAATATCCTCGCTTATCTCCCCGGCAAGACCGACGAATATGTCATCATCGGCGCGCACTACGATCACCTCGGCCGCGGCGACTCCCACTCCATGGCCCCCTCGCTCATCGGCCAAATCCATCCCGGCGCGGACGATAACGCCAGCGGCACCGCCGGCGTGCTCGAACTGGCCCGCTTGCTGGCCCCGCTGCAAGGCCAGCTTCAGCGCGGCATTCTCTTTTGCTCCTTCGCGGGAGAAGAACTGGGTTTGCTCGGTTCTGCCGCGTGGGTGAAACAGCCCACCATGCCGCTGGACAAAGCCGCCGCCATGCTCAACATGGACATGATCGGCCGCATCAAAGACCAGAAAGTTTACATCGGCGGAGTTGGCACCGGTTCCACCTTCAAATCCATTCTCGAAACCGCCGCCCAGCCCGCCAGCTTTAAGATCGAATATTCGAGCGGCGGCTATGCTTCCAGCGACCACACTTCCTTCGTGGTAAAACACATTCCCGTGCTGTTCTTTTTCTCCGGCCTGCACGCCGACTATCACAAGCCTTCCGACAGCTGGGAAAAAATCGATCCCGTTTCCGCGGCGCACTTGCTGGACCTCATCGCCAACGTCACCGAACAAATCGCGGGCGCACCCGAACGCCCCGCTTTCCAGGTGGTAGTCGAAGACAATCCGCACGCGGGCAACGCGTCCGCCACCAGCACGGGAGGCGGTGGTGGCTACGGCCCGTATTTCGGCTCCATTCCCGATTTTGGCCAAACGGAAGACGGCGTGCGCTTCTCCGATGTCAAACCCAATTCTCCCGCCGCCAAAGCCGGATTCCGCGCCGGCGACGTGCTAATAAAATTCGCCGACAAACCCATCAAGAATCTCTACGATTTCACCGACGCCCTGCGCCGCAGCAAGGTCGGCGACGTCGTGCAAGTCACCGTGCTGCGCGAGGGAAAAGAAGTCACCGCCGCCGTAACCCTGGAACAAAGGAAATAAGGACCGCCTGCCAATGAAGCCGAGCCACCACAGCGCCGCAAGAAGAGTATTAGGTCTCGCAATTCCCCTGCTGTGCATCGCGGCAGGACTCTACGCTTTCGTGAATTCTTCTTACGAATCGCGAGCGGACGCCGCTCAGACCGGCGTTCAGATATTGTTGCCCGAGGAAACCAAACATCTTAAGAACGCCCGCCAACTCACCTTCGGCGGACAAAACGCCGAAGCCTATTTTTCCGCCGACGACAAAACGCTGATCTTTCAGCATCAGGGTCAGGGCGTTCCCTGCGATCAGATCTACACCATGCCCGTCGGAAACCTCGGGGATCCTCCCGCCACACCCAAGCTGGTCAGCACCGGCAAGGGCCGCACCACCTGCAGCTACATTTTCCCCGCCGGGGATCGCATTTTATTTTCCTCGACGCATGCCGCCAGCGCCGAGTGCCCGCCCAAGCCCGACTATTCCCAAGGCTACGTTTGGCCCATCTACAACAGCTATCAGATTTACACCGCCAAGCCCGATGGCAGCGACCTGCGCCAGCTCACCAATTCCCCCGGCTACAACGCCGAGGCCACCGTCAGCCGCGACGGCAAGAAAATCGTCTTCACCTCTACGCGCAACGGCGATTTGGACGTCTACATCATGGACGCCGACGGCTCCAAAGTGAAGCAACTCACTCACGAGCTGGGCTACGATGGCGGGGCATTTTTCTCTTACGATGGCAAGAAGATCGTGTATCGCGCGGAACATCCCAAAACAGCGCAGGAAATCGAGGATTACAAAAATTTATTGGCCAAGGGTCTGATCCGCCCCGGAAACCTGGAAATATGGACCATGAACGCCGACGGCTCAAACAAACACCAGGTTACCAGCAACGGTGCCGCCAACTTCGCCCCGTTCTATCATCCCGACGGAAAGCGCATCATCTTCGCGTCCAACTCCGCCGATCCCAAAAACGCCCGCGACTTCGATCTGTACATCATCAACGAAGACGGCAGCAATCAGCAGCGCATCACCTACCACCCCGACTTCGACGGGTTTCCCATGTTCACCTCCGACGCCAAAAGATTGGTCTGGGCCAGCAATCGCAAGGGCACCGTCCCCCACGAAACCAACATCTTCATCGCCGACTGGGCGGATTGATCCATCTGTAATAAACGTCCGGTAGCGGCCGGTTTCAGTCCCGGCGCTTGTTGTTCTTGTTCTGTAGTCACAAAACTAGCACTGCGGGCTGCGACTGTCCCCGAGCCGCAACCCGCAGCACTGCCTTGATCAACGTGGATCAAGCTCGATGATAGCGAGCGAAACTAACCCCCGGTGTTCTTTACGCCGCGGGCGCAGAATCGGATGAGGCGTTCACAAATATTTACTGCAGGCGCGGATTTCGCGATGCGTGCCGGAAGCCGCCCGGCATCTTGTGAGCTAACCCAGCTTGCGCTACAGTCTCGTGTCTGCTCTGAGGGGCACCTTGGTTAAGAGAGTAAGAAAAGCAAGTAACAAACCGTCCGAAGACGCCTACACCAGTTCCCGGCCCGGCGAGTCGGTGCGCATTCTCATCTCCCGGGAGCGCATCCGTGCGCGCATTCAAGAAATTGCCAGGGAGATCCGCAAGGAGTTTGGCGCCGAGCCGCTGCACCTGGTGGGCGTGCTGAAGGGCGCGGTTTTTTTCCTGGCCGATCTGGCGCGGGAAATTCCTGGAGAAGTGTCCTTCGACTTCATCGCGGTATCCAGTTATGGCAAGAACACGCACTCCTCCGGCCAAGTGCGCCTGACGCGGGATCTGGATTCCAGCATCGAAGGCAAGAACGTCGTCGTGGTGGAGGACATCCTCGACACGGGCATGACGCTGAAATATCTTCTGGGTGTGTTTCGGAACCGCAAGCCGAAGAAATTGCGTGTGGCGGTGCTGCTCGATAAACCGGAGCGGCGCATCGCCGAGGTGCACGCGGACTACACGGGTTTTTCCATTCCCAACGAGTTTGTGGTCGGCTATGGCTTGGACTACGCGGAGCGCTACCGCAATCTGCTGGACGTTGGTATTCTAAAGCTCCCCGAATCCACTCACGAGGCCCCTGCAAGTCCATGACGAACGTTAGGCACGAGGCACCACGCAATTCCGCAAGCATCGCAGCACTCATCGATCACACCATTCTGAAGCCTGAAGCCACCCGCGGGGATATCGAGCGGTTGTGCAAAGAAGCGCTGACGTATAAGTTCGCTTCCGTTTGCGTGAATCCGGTGTATCTGCCGTTCGTGACGGCCATGCTGCATGGCTCCGAAGTGAAGGCTTGCGTGGTGGTGGGGTTTCCGTTGGGAGCAAATCTTACGGCCACGAAAGTCGCGGAGGCCCGGGCAGCGCTGGCCGATGGCGCGCGCGAGCTGGATATGGTCATCCACATTGGGGGACTAAAATCGCTGGCGGACAATGTGGTTTCCGCCGACATTCACGCCGTCAGCGACGCCGCGCACGCCGCGGAAGCCATCTGCAAAGTAATCATCGAAACCTGTTTGCTTAATGAAGAAGAAAAGGCCCGTGCGTGCCGCCTGGCCGTAGCTGCCGGAGCCGATTACGTAAAGACTTCGACCGGTTTTGGATCAGCGGGCGCAACGGTGGAAGACGTAGCGCTGATGCGCGGTGTGGTCGGCGCGGAGATTGGCGTGAAGGCTTCCGGGGGTATCCGCACCCTCGATGACTTGCTAAAAATGGTGGCAGCGGGCGCCAGCCGCATCGGCTCGAGCAATGGGGTGAAAATCGTGGAAGAAGCGCGCCAGCGTTTCGGCTCGTAAGTTTCGCCTGCCGAGGTAAGAAATTCCGGCTGCCGTTTATAACCCAGCGAGTAATCCGCGCATATAGGCGAAGCTGGCGATCACACCCGGCATAGGGTCGTCGGGATGGACTTCATATTCTAGATCCACGAAGCCCGGGTATTTGATAGCGATAAGGGCTTCAAAGATTTTTCGTACCGGCATCATTCCTTCGCCGACGGCTACCTGGCTTTCCTTGTCGTGGAAGTCGCGTAGATCCTTCATGTGCACATTGAAGAGGCGCGGTCCGGCTTCGTGGATGGCTTGCAGCACATCGGTTCCCGCGCGCACGGTGTGGCCCACGTCGATGCAACAGCCCAAGCGAGGATCCATGCCCTTGACGGCTTTCAGCACATCCAGCGGGGAGGCCCAGAGCTTGTCTTCAGGGCCATGATTGTGGATGGCGATTCGCATGTCGTACTCTTTAGCGAATTTCTCGAGGCGAGGAAGCGTGGTTCGCGTGGGGTCGCCGGCGACGATCACGCGGATGCCGGCGCGCTTGCAATACTCGAACTTGGTGCGTATGTCCGCGTCTTCGTCTTTGTCGAAATAGATGACTCCGGCGGCGTGGAGCGTGGCGGCTGCCGCGGCGTAATCTGCGAGCGCGACCTTTTCTTTCTCCGGATCCGTGGGCAGGTGATCTTTTACGTCCTTGGGGTTCAAGTCGAAAACGCGTAGTTGCTTCATGAAGATGATCAACTGCGCGCGCGTGAAATTGCGAAACGTATAACTTGCCAAGCCCAGGCGTATTGGTGAGGCGGAGTCGGCGGGCAGAGCTTCTTTCACGGACCATAGCAAGTCGCTGGACGCAGTCAGCGTGGCTGCGGCGATTGCACCGGAGCAGACGAAGTTACGGCGGGTCATTTTTTGTGTCACGGAGGAATTGTCGCTCGCTTTCCTGAGAATTCGCTGGATGATCGAATTTCTCCGGGCAGATCGCGGGTGCCGAACTAAAGTTCGGCACCTACACGTGCGGAGCCCAGCCTGATTCGTAATCGCGGCCCCATCGTTGCATCGCTTCGGGATCACTTTGAATGCGGCCGTTGGTGGTGTCGAGATGCAGTTCGCGGCCGACTTCCCAGGCGATGTTGGATAGCTGCAGCATGGTCACCGAGATGTTGCCGACGGCGATAGGGGCGTTGAGCTTTTCGCCTTTGCGGATGGCGGCGATGAAATTGGCGAAGTGCGCATCGGTCATGGAGTCCGCGCCTTCGAGGTCGGCGGAGGAGGTTTTGCTGCCGGCTTTGAATTCGTTTTTCTTGTTGCCTTTAAGGTCGTAAATTTCGTAGCCGTCGCGATCGAGGATCACCGAACCGGTGGTGCCCATAATGGCGGAGCCGCGGTCGCGTCCGTAAATTTTCATTCCCTCGCAGCTTTTGCCTTCCCAGGAGATCATGGCGTCATCGTAGGCGAAGCTGGTGAGCAGGGTGTCGTAAAACTGCCAGTCGTCCCTGAAATGATAGCGGCCGCCGGTGGCCGTTACGCTCTTGGGGTAATCCACGCCCAGGGCCCAGCGACAGACGTCGACTTCGTGGGTGCCATTATTGAGCGCTTCGCCGGTGCCGTAGATTTTGAACCAGTGCCAGTTGTAAGGATGCACATTGTCGCGATACGGGCGGCGCGGCGCGGGGCCTTGCCACAAATCCCAATCGAGGCGCGCGGGGACGAGGATTTCCTTGCCGGTGCCAATGGACTTGCGCACATTGCTGTACCAGGCCTTGGCATAGTAAGGCTTGCCGATAAGGCCTTCGCGAATTTTGTTGATGACCTCGATGGAGTGCGGTGAAGAGCGCTGCTGCGTGCCCATCTGCACCAGTTTTTGATATTTTTCCTGGGCTTGCACGAGCAGGGCGCCTTCGGCTGGGTTGTGGCTGCAGGGCTTCTCTATATAGACGTGCTTGCCGGCTTGCAATGCAGCGAGGGCCATCGGCGTGTGCCAGTGGTCAGGGCTGGCGATGGTGACGGCGTCGACTTCCGGTAGTTCAAGAATTTTGCGAAAGTCCTTGTCCGCGGCGGGAGCTTCATTCATTACCCGTTGGGTGGTGTCCGCGAATTTTTGCAGGATGTTGCTGTCCACGTCGCAGATGTGGGAAACGCGCGCAGCGCTGTTGTTGGCCTTGAGGCCCGCGAGGTGGGCGTAGCCGCGACTGTTGAGGCCGATCACTGCAAAGTTTAGGCGGTCGTTGGAGCCGAGAATCCGGCGGTAACTTTTTGCGGTGGATCCCAGGGCCATGCCTGCTGTGCCGATCACCAGGGCATCGATGAATTCGCGTCGCGTCACCATAAGTTATCGGTGGGCCTTTCAGCAGGCATCAGCACGAGATTCCAGCTTTGGTGAGCGCCCTCTTTAGTCCGTCCATGCTGACGCGCGTGGAGGCTTCGGGCGTGCCCGCGCCGTGCCAGTGGGTCTCCAGGCTCAGTCCAGAGTGAAAGCCGTCGCGCCGCAGGGCCTGCAATTGGCCGACCCAATCCACAACGCCCGCGCCGACCGCGGCCCAATCATATTTGTGATCGGGCTTGGGCACCAGGTCTTTGCAGTGGCAATGGCCGATGCGCTCTTTGGGCAGCAGTTGGTAGCCAGTGGGGTAGGGTTCGCTGCCCACGGCAGCGGCATTTCCCGGATCCCAGTTGAGCATGAAATTTTTGTCCGGGATGGCTTTCAGCACGGCGGCGGACTCTTCGCCGGTGGCGGTGTTGCAGGACATTTCGTTTTCGAGCAGGAGAGTTACGT
>Ga0209040_10003668_pt1 | contig 11720 bp, 9 predicted proteins | sample BogFormECP12_OM3_FD_188240 | JGI IMG/M metagenome (GOLD analysis project Ga0209040, IMG submission 188240) | Bog forest soil microbial communities from Calvert Island, British Columbia, Canada - ECP12_OM3 (SPAdes) (version 2) | ecosystem: Environmental > Aquatic > Freshwater > Wetlands > Bog ... | reverse complement strand
ACGTGCGCGGGTAATCAAGTCCAGCGACCGGGGTGTCGAGTGGTGTCCACCAGGCAGGCGTACCACGTCCCTCAGGGGCAGTGAAGGGGATACCCAATTGGCGCCGAAGTAATCGAGCGCGTCGCCGGTAGTGACTGCGATGCACGATCCGGCATGAAGTCCGAGCTTCAACACGATGGGCGTCGCACTCGTGCCTCCGCCCCGGGCGGAGTTGAAGCTTGCGACATCGTCCTGGATCGCGAGCGCCGCGCGGACTGCGTCATCGGGGCGTGAGAAGGCGGCCATCACCGCATCGCCCACGGTCTTGACGACGAAGCCATGATTGCGCTCCACCCGGTCTGACAGGAAAGCGAAATGGTCGCGCACGAGGTTGTAGGCTGTGACGTCGCCCAGCGCGTCGTAGAGTTCGGTCGAGCCCTTCAGGTCGGTGAACATGATGGCGATCCAGCCGATCTCCGCGTTGTCGCCTGGACGAAGCAGTTGCTCGGGGCAGAGCCGACGGAAGGCGGGCATGGAGATCACCCGCTCGCCGGTCAGCGCGTCCTGGGCCCAGTTGCGGTCCTCGACGACGAAGACGAGCGGCCTGTCGCTTTCGTTGCGGATTACGAGCTCATCCCTGCCATTCGCCCCTTCAAGCAAAATGTCACGGCCACGCGCCACGAGCGTCGGGATGACCCCGTCGCCGCCGATTTCGCGGTCAACTTCCGCGCCCGCCTCGACGGTCCGAAAACGGTATGGGCCCGGAGCCAAAGAGAGGTCAAAGGTCCTGGCCGACTGCGCCGCGACCTCGCCCTGAAACTTGACGTGCCGCGCAGAGCCCTGGCCGAGCACGCACATCTCCCCGTCCGGCAGCGGACGAATCCAGGGCTCGGGATGGAAGGTCAGCTCGACGTTGCGGCTGAAATTGCGTTCGTAGTCGATGTTGCAGGAGGAGCAGTGCGCGCCTTTCGGCAGTTCGCGAAGTTGGCTCACGCGGGACTTCGCGCCACGGCAGCGCGGGCATAGCAGATCCCATCCCATCGCCACGATGCCGTTGCGCGCCGCCGCCAAGAACAGCTCGACAACGTGGTCGGGCGGGGCGCACCATAGCTTCGCCACCGCCATTGGACGAATGCTGCGCAGATCGACGTTCGGCGCATGCCGCAGGAAATCGATGAGGTTCGGCGCCAAACCATGCGAGGCAGGGTCGCGCGCAAGTTCCGCGCCAAGCGCGTCAAGTCGTCGTCGGGCCGCAGGCTCCACCAAGTCCTCAGCGCTCCAGCCGGGGACAAGCGCGGGACCGTCGCTCTCGCGAATGAGCCGCTCAATCGCCGACATGGCCTTGCTGAACTCGGCGTCAAAGACGCCTGCATGCTTCCCCACGAATCCGAGGAGACCGGCGGGCTCGGCCATGCCGGTCACGACCAGCCGACAGCCCTCGCTTTCGGGGGTGAGCTCGCATACCCACTCCCATCGCCGCATCGGGCCGTTTCGGTACTCTCGGACCTGGGAAAGGCGGCGATTCTCCTGCCATTTGCCAGAACCCTCTTCCCATCGCGCCGAAAACGGTCCGACCTTGCCATGGACGAAGCGGCGGACACGGCCATCACCGTCGGCCTGTTCCTCGAACCGGAAGGGCGCGAAGCCGTTCAACTCCCAAAGGCGGGCGGTGTCGGAGATGAACGGCCATATCGCAGCCGGAGGCTTGGCGAAATAACGTTCCCGGCGGTAGCGATAAATTACCGTCATTCGATCGCGTCGCGACGTTCGCTGGAATTGGCGGGGGCGGTCATTTGCTGTCGGAAACTCATTGTTCAGGAAAGCCGATCAACGGTTTGCTCGTTGGTTACGCTTAGCGGAGCCATACAAAGCGCGCTGGCCTGATAACCGGCCTGCGTGGCCGCGCGCCGCGTGATGCTCGGCCAAGTCAACCATGTTCTCCGCACGGCGGCAAAGTGAAACAGACAGAAGCCCGTCATCGCGAACGGCAGCTTTGCGTCGATTCCCGACATTCCTCGCCCGGGACGAATGTCGTCTCGCATCCGTTGCGTGGCCGCCGAGTGTGAGTCTTTCACCCCTGGGGCACTTCCGTGCCTAGCGAGATCCAGGTGGGCAGACAATACAGTCTCGGCGGACTGTCTTGAGAACGTGAAACTACGCGTCTAACGCTTGGCCGACACGCCAAAAGCGAGGAAGCGCGCCGCGCGGAAGGTCGCGCGCCCATTGCAACCCTAGTCGCTAGGAATTCTCGCCGTCTTCGGCATCGTCCTCGCCGCCAGCGTCCTCCGATCGACCGGCGAAGCGCATGACTCGCCGGCGCCAACCAACCCAGCCCCCGTCGCCACCGAGGCCTGCGTCCCGCATGTCACATCCGGGCGGGCGGATCTCTTATACGTTCTTTACGTTCGCCCCGCCCAATCGATATGGCAAGTTTACCGAAGGCCGAACTAGCTTCCCGCCATCGAAAGATCTTGGAACGCGCCGCTGACCGCGGCGCGCGCTGTAGGTGTTGCGCTCGCCAGCGGCCTGAGAGCGGACGCGTGTCTTTTGCGCTGATGCTTCAGCGGCGGAACACAGGTGCGCGCTCACGGCGTGCGTTGCGGCGAAGAGAAGGAGGCCTCGATGAACTTGTTCGTTTGGCTGCCCGCAATGTTTGTGCTGGGGCTCGCCAGCATGGGCGTCTGTCTCGCGTTCACAATCGGCTGCGAACACATCTGAGGGCCCGCAAAATGACCTTTATCACGATCGCGGTCACCGCCGCCGTCATCGTCTACCTCTTCACCGCGCTCGTCCGGCCTGAGTGGTTCTGACGCGCGGAACGCCTCACCCGAACGATTTGACCTCCCCGCGCAAACGCTTGCGCGGGCGCAAGACTTGAAAGGCTGCTTCCATGTGGCTTCTGCCGGCATTGCTCCTTGTGACGGCGATCGTGCTGTCGATTCCGCTCAGCGCCTATTTTGCCTGGCTGATGGACGGCAAATATCGCGCGCCGCGCGTCTTGCGCTGGTTCGAGGACCTGCTCGACACCGGGCCGCAGGACTGGAAGCAGTACGTCATCGCGCTGCTGGTCTTCAATATCGCGCTCTTCGTGTTCGGATTCGTCGTGCTCTGCCTACAGCCGTATGCGCCGCTCAATCCGCGCGGCCTCGGCTGGCTCGAGCCGACGACGATCTTCAACACGGTCATATCCTTCATGACCAACACGAATCTGCAGCACTACTCGGGAGACCAGAGCTTTTCGAATTTCAGCCAGACGTTCTTCATCCTGCCGAACATGTTCCTCTCGGCTTCGGTGGGCTTCTGCGCACTGTCCGCGATCATCCGCGCCTTCCGCGGCGAGGCGACGGTCGGCAATTTCTTCGTCGATATGTGGCGCGTCGCCATCTATATCTACGTCCCGGTCTCCCTGATCTTCAGCGTCATCTTCATGCAGCAGGGCATGCCGATGACCTTCAACAGCACGGAGGTCGCGACGACGCTCGAGCCCGGCTCGATGGGCCTCGACGACAAGGGCCAGGCGAAGCCGCAGACGATCGTCGTCGGCCCCGTCGCCGCCGTCATCCCGATCAAGATGCTCGGCACCAACGGCGGCGGCTTCTACGGCATGAACGCCGCCCATCCGCTCGAGAACCCGACGGCGACGACGAACTTCTTCACCACGCTCGCGATGATGCTGTTTCCGTTCGCGCTGGTGCTGATGTACGGGCGCATGCTCGGCCGCATCCGGCATTCCGTCGTCATCTATGGCGTGATGCTGGCGATGATGGCCGGGCTCATCGTCTGGGTCATGGTCTTCGATACGATGGCCCCGAACCCGGGCCTGACCGCGCATGCCGCGACGACCTATCAGGTCGCCAGCCCCTCGGCGCCGAACGGCAAGCTCGACGTGCCGAGCCCGGCCGTCGCCGCGCTGCCGGTCGATCAGCATCTCGGCAATCTCGAGGGCAAGGAATTGCGCTTCGGGACGTCCGCCGGCGCAGCGTTTGCGGCGATCACCACCGACGTCACCTGCGGCGCGATCAACGCGGAAATGGACAGCCTCAATCCAATCGCCGGCCTCTCGCCGATGATCGGCATGTGGGTCAACTGCGTGTTCGGCGGCAAGGGCGTCGGCATGATCAACCTCTTGCTGTTCTTGATCGTCGGCGTGTTCCTCGCGGGTCAGATGGTCGGCCGCACGCCAGAATACCTCGGGCGCAAGGTCGGCGCGCGTGAGATGAAGCTTGCGATGATCGCGCTGCTCGTGCACCCGATCCTGATCCTGGGGCCGAGCGGGTTGTTCGCCGCGACCGGCTGGGGAACGGCGGCCGAAGCCAATCCCGGCGCGCACGGCTTCAGCGAGATCGTCTACCAGTACTCGTCGGCTTCCGCGAACAACGGCTCGGCGTTCGACGGCCTCGGCGTGACCTACGGACTGAACGACAATTCCAATCCGTCGCCGGAGGCCATCCCGTGGGACATCGGCACGGGGCTGGTGATGCTGTTCAGCCGCTATCTGCCGATCATCGCGCCGATCGCCATGGCCTTCTATCTCGGACGCAAAAAGGTGGCGCCGGTCACGCTCGGCACGATGAGCGACGATACCGTGACTTTCGGGTTCCTGCTGTTTGGCACGATCGCGATCATCGGCGCGCTGCTCTTCTTGCCCGTCGCCGCGCTCGGCCCACTGGCCGAGCACCTGGGGCCGATCCCCTTCGGCGGCTGAAAACCCTTCGCGCGAGACGCCGCGTAAGACGCTGCGTTTCGCCCCCCGATCCATGGAGTTCGAGATATGAACGTCGCAACCGCTCCCGCCCCGGCGATCAATCTGGCCCGGCGACGCGATCTCTTCTCGTCGCACATCGTATGGACCGCTCTGAAGCAGTCGTTCGTCATGCTGCGCCCGGACGTGCAGTGGAAGAACCCGGTCATGTTCGTCGTCGAAATCGGCGCGGTCCTGACCTTGCTCTACGTGATCCAGATGGCGCTCGGCCTGTCGTCCAGCGTCGCTTCGATCGGCTATTTCGTCGCGCTCGACGTCTGGCTGTGGCTCACGGTGCTCTTCGCCAATTTCGCCACCGCGATCGCTGAGGAGCGCGGCAAGGCGCAGGCCGAGACGTTGCGCAAGACGCGCGTCGCCACGCCCGCCTTCCGGCTTCGCGCCGATCAATCGATCGAGCGGGTGTCCTCGATCGATCTGAGGCCCGGCGACAAGGTTGTTGTCGAAGCGAGCCAGATCATTCCCGGCGACGGCGACGTCATCGAAGGCGGCGCGGTCGTCAACGAGGCGGCGATCACCGGCGAGTCCGCTCCGGTGATCCGCGAAGCAGGCCGCGACCGCTCGGGCGTGACTGGCGGCAACACTGTGCTTTCCGACCGGATCATCGTGCGCATCTCGGCCGGCCCGGGCGAATCCTTCCTCGACCAGATGATCGCGCTCGTCGAAGGCGCGCGTCGCCAGCGCACCCCGAACGAGATCGCGCTGACGCTGGTGCTGACCGCCTTCACGCTGATCTTCATGATCGTGGTCGTGCCGCTGTGGCCGATGGCGTTGAACGCCGAGACATATATGACGAGCTATCTCGGTCTCTCCGATCCGCTGAAGAGCCTCGGCACCGACGTGCCGACGCTGGTCGCGCTCATTGTCTGCCTCATCCCGACGACGATCGGCGCGTTGCTGGCGGCGATCGGCATCGCCGGGATGGACCGCGCGCTTCGCGCCAACATCATCGCCAAGAGCGGCAAGGCGGTCGAGGTCGCAGGCGACATCGACACCGTGATGCTGGACAAGACCGGCACGATCACCATCGGCGACCGCCAGGCGCGCGAGTTCATTCCCGTTGGCGATGTGTCTGAAGGCGAGCTCATGCGCATCGCCGCGCTCGCGTCCGTTTCCGACCTGACGCCGGAAGGCAAGAGCATCGTTGCGGCCTATGTGCAAATGGAAGGGCTGACCACGGCCGTCGTGGCGCCGACCGGCTCGGAATTCGTGCCGTTCACCGCGCAGTCTCGCATGAGCGGCCTCAACCTGCCGGGCGGCGCGGAGATCCGCAAAGGCGCGCCCGACGCCATCACTCGGTATGTGGAGCGCATGAGAGGCGTCATTCCCGCGCGACTCGCAGAGGTCGTGGCCGGGGTGGGCGCGCGCGGCGCTACGCCGCTCGTCGTCGCCCAGAACGGACGGGTCGCCGGCGTGGTCGCGCTCGAGGACATCCTCAAGCCCGGCATTCGCGAGCGCATGGAGCAGCTGAGGCTCATGGGCCTCCGCACGGTGATGATCACCGGCGACAATCCGCTCACCGCCCAGTCGATCGCGCAACAGGCCGGAAATGACGACTTCATCGCCGAAGCCACTCCGGAAAAGAAGCTCGTCTACCTGCGCGCGGAGCAAGCCCAGGGCAAGCTCGTCGCGATGATGGGCGACGGCACCAACGACGCGCCTTCGCTCGCCCAGGCCGACGTGGGTCTCGCGATGAACTCCGGCACCCAGGCCGCCAAGGAAGCGGGCAACATGGTCGACCTCGACAGCGATCCGACCAAGCTCATCGAGGTGGTGGCGATCGGCAAGCAGCTCCTGATGACGCGCGGCGCGCTGACGACCTTCTCGATCGCCAACGACGTCGCCAAGTACTTCGCGATCGTTCCCGCGATGTTCGCCGGCACGCTGCCCTGGCTCAAGGCGATCGACGTGATGCACCTGCATTCGCCGACCTCCGCGATCCTGTCGGCGGTGATCTTCAATGCATTGATCATCCCACTGCTGATCCCGATCGCGCTCAAGGGCGTTCAATATCGCCCGCTTGGGGCGGACGCGCTGTTGCGCCGGAACCTGCTGATCTGGGGACTCGGCGGCGTGATCATTCCCTTCATTGGCATCAAGGCGATCGACGTCGTGATGGTCGTCCTGCGCCTGGTTGCTTGAAGTTTAGGAGACATTTGATGTTGCGCTATCTTGCGAAAAGCGCCTTGCTCATCGGCATCAGCGTCGTCATCGTCTGCGGCGTCTACCCCGGCATTCTGTGGGTGATCGGTCAGACCCTGTTCACGTCTCAGGTGAACGGGAGCATCGTGCGCGACGCCGACGGCAAGGTCATCGGCTCGCTCTTGGTCGCTCAGTCTTTCACCAAGGACGAGTACTTCCAGCCGCGGCCGTCGGCGGCCTCTTACGACGCCACTGCGTCGGCGTCTTCCGGCTATGGCGCGTCGAACTACGCGCTGCGCGACCGGGTCGCCCGCGCCCTCGGCCCGATCGTCACTTATGCGAGCGGAGACAAGAAGGGCCAGCTCGTCGCGCCCGACGTCGAAACATGGTTCCAGGCCGACAAGGCCGGCGGAAATCCACATATCGTCGCGCAATGGGCCGACGCGCATAACAGCCTGGCGCAGGGCTGGGTAACTTCCGATCCGACCCACGGGGCTTATGTCGACGCCTGGGCGAAAGCGCACGACGACGCCGTCAAGGACTGGATCAAGAAGAATCCGGGCACGCCGCAGCCCAAGGCTTCGGACCTCGCCGTGCTGGTCTTCGAGACCTTCTCGAACGATCATCCCGGCATGTTCCCCTCGTCGGTCACCAAGACAGGGCCGGACGGCAAGCCCGCGACAAGCATCGAGCCGGTCAACACGGGTTCGGACATCCAGTCGATCTTCTTCGACATGTGGCGGGCCGATCATGCCGACGTCGCGCTCAACGACGTGCCGGGCGATCTCGTGACCGCGTCGGCCTCCGGCCTCGATCCGGACATCACGCTCGCCAACGCCGAGTTCCAGCTCGACCGGGTTGCAGCCAAGTGGGCGGACGATAAGAAGCGCGACGCCGCCGACGTGCGCAAGGAGATCGAGGGGATCCTTCACGAAAAGGCGCGTGCGCCCTGGGGCGGAATGATCGGCGAGAAGCTGGTCAATGTCCTCGACGTGAATCTCGAGCTCCACAAGCGGTTCGGCGATCCGGCTTGAGCCGGTCCGCCTCCGCCGGGATTTGGCCATTCCGGCGGAGGCGTGGGGAGACGCGTGCGGAGAACGCCCCCCGCTCGCGTCTCCGTCCCTCCTTCCGCGACGGCGCATTCAGACGGCTGGCGCCTGCCGGCTTTGCGGACAACCCCATGGACACCAATGTTTCGGGGCCTCGCACGCGCATCCTCGCCTTGACCGGCGAGGTCGAGCTTCACCGATTGCTGCGGTCCACCCTGGAGCCGAGCGGCTGCAAGCTGTTCGTGGAGCCGATTCCGGGCGCAGGGGCGGCCACCAGCGAGCCGGTCGACATCGTAATCATCGACCTTGAAAGCCCGGATCTCGACCTCGTCTCTCGCATCAGGCGCGCCTATTCGAACACGGAGATCCTTGCGATCGGCAGGGCGCATCGGGAGGCGGATTGCATCGCCATCCTGGAAATGGACGTGGACTACCTCCCCCGGCCTTTTCGCAGGCAAGATCTTGCGGCGCGCGTTCGGGTCGCTGAGCTGCGGCGCTTCAAGGCGGCGGGGGGCCGCCGATACTATCGCCACGGCTCGTTCGTCATCGACCTCTTCGACCGCAGCGTCGCTTTGGCCGGCGAGCCGATTGTGCTCGCGCCTTCCGCATTGGCCCTGTTGCTGCTTTTGGCGAGCAGGCCCGGACATTTGGCGACCTTTCGCGATATCCTGGCAGTGTTCGGGCGGACCGACTCGGACAGCGCTCGCCGGGCGCTGTGCTCCTCCGTCTTTCGCCTGCGCCGCAGGATCGAGCGCGACCCGACGCGGCCTGATCTTCTTCTGACCGAGGCTGGGGTTGGCTATCGGCTGGCTCCGGAATCGGACGCTCAATCAAATGCCGAGGCTTTCATGCCGGGCAGCCGGGACAATGGAGACCGACCGCCGTGACCCTTGCCGGATCGTTCGAAATCGCGCTGACGCTCGCGCTGGTTCTCATCGCGGCCTATCCGCTCGGCGCCTTCATGGCGGACGTGTTCGAGAATCGCAGAACTTTTCTCACGCCCGTCATCGGCCCCGTCGAGCGCGGGCTCTATCGTATGGCGGGCGTCGACCCCGAGGCCGAGCAGGAGTGGTTCGAGTATGCGATCTCGATGGTGGCTTTCGGCGGCGCCTGCATGTTGAGCCTTTACGCCTTGCTGCGATTGCAGGCCTATCTGCCGCTCAATCCGCAGGGCTTTCCGGGCGTGCCGCCCGACCTTGCCTTCAACATCGCAGTCAGCTTCGTCACCAACACAAACTGGCAGGCTTACGCCGGCGAGACGACGCTCAGCCACTTTTCGCAGATGGTCGGCCTGACGACCAACAACTTCCTCGATTCGGCGGCGGCGACCGCTATGGCGGTCGCGCTGACGCGAGCGCTGGCGCGGCGGGAATCGCCAACCATCGGCAATTTCTGGGTCGATATGACCCGCACGACGCTCTATGTGCTTGTGCCGCTGTCGATCGCCGTCGCGCTCGCCTTCGCGGCCCTCGGCGTTCCGCAAACGTTGAGCGCCTCGGTCGAGGCGACGACGCTCGAAGGCGCAAAGCAGGTCATCGCCCTGGGGCCAGTCGCCAGCCAGGAAACGATCAAACTGATCGGCGACAACGGCGGCGGCTTCTTCAACGCCAATTCCGCACACCCGTTCGAGAACCCGAACGTCTGGTCGAACATCCTTCAAAACTGGAGCCAGCTCGTTCTGCCGGTCGCCCTGGTGTTTGCGTTCGGGCGCATGGTCGGCGACTGGCGTCAGGGACGCACTCTGCTGGCTGCGATGGCGGTCATCTTCGTGACCGCGCTGCTGCTCATCTACCTGGCCGAGTCGCACGGCAATCCGCAGTTAACCGCCGTCGGCGTCGATCCCTCGCAAGGCAACATGGAAGGCAAGGATCTGCGCTTCGGACAGGGGGGAGCGGCGCTCTTCCTCGACGCAACGACCGGCACCGGTACCGGCGCCTCGAATGCGGTCCTCGAATCGATGACCCCGATCGGCGGCATGGTCGCGATGTTCAACCTGCTGCTTGGCTGCATCTCCCCGGGCGGCGTAGGAACCGGGCTCTACAGCCTTTTGCTGCTGACCCTCATCGCGGCGTTCCTCGGCGCCCTGATGATCGGCCGAACGCCCGAATATCTTGGCAAGAAGTTCGGCGTGCGCGAGATGCAGTTCGCGCTGTTCGCGCTGCTCGTCTCTCCGGTGCTGCTGCTTGGACTCTCCGGCGCCTCGACGCTGCTCAAGACCGCGCTCGACAGTCTCGGCGCGGGCGGCCCGCACGGACTGAGCGAGATTGTGTACGCCTACGCGTCGACCGCTTCGGACAACGGCTCCGCCTTCGCCGGACTCAACGCCAATACCCCCTGGTACAACGTCACGACCGGCATCGTGATGTTTCTCGGCCGCTTCGCCCACGCGATCCCGATTCTGGCGATCGCCGGATCGCTCGCAGCAAAGAAAAAGGTTTTGGCTTCGCCGGGAACCTTGCCGACGGACGGCGCGCTTTTTGTCGTCTTCCTCCTCGGCGTGATCGTCATCGTCACGCTGCTGCAGTATCTGCCCGCCCTCGCCCTCGGCCCGATCGCCGAGCAATTCCTGCTTCAGCAAGGGACGCTGTTCTGAAGCAAGGCAGTAAACAGCGACCCGGCCCAGAACCTTATCGATTACTTATGCTTGAGGCGTGAGTTCCGTCTGGTTCGTTTATGCGCACGGGCCCATATTTTTCGTCAGGAAACATCGGGAGTTGTTGTATGCGCAGTTTCCCGTCAGATGCGTTCAGATCCCTCGATCGTCCACGCACCCTGTCTGAACTTGATGCGACGCCAGATCACGAACCGCTGGTCTCTGTGGGCGTGCTGGCGCGTATTGGCGTGCTTCTGCTCATCGTCTTCGGCTTGGCAATCGCCGCGCAGCTTCTGGTCGGCCCTCCTCATTGATCGTGGCTCGCGCAGCACAGGACGCATCCATGATTCATCAAGATATCAAAGGGGCGTCCGCCGTCGGCCCCGGCCTGTTCATCGGGCAGGATCGGTGCGGACGGTGGGTGGTCAAAGACACGCGGAGCATGCGCGGGGAACAGTTTGCCGAGCGTTCGGCGGCGATTCGGTTCGCGATGTACGAATGCCAACGGCACCCCCAATCCGTCATCATGCTGCCGGATGGCCTCGAACTGGACGCGGCTTTCACCCTCCCCATCACCGCCGATTGCAAAGGTTAGCCCGCCGCTTGGCGTCATCCGCGTCGCCCTCGTAGCCAATGGCGCACAATGTGGCCCTTCGCCCCCTCCAGCCTCTGCAGCGCATATCGCTCAATCTGGGCCCGCTGTTCCCCGCCAGCGGCAACAAATTCATCCAGCGTCATGATGCCGCCCGCAAACCAGCTTGCGCGCGCGGCGGCCATGATCCGACGCATTGGTCATGAAATTCACTTCATTGCTGTTTTTGGGCCTCGTTCTCCTCACCGCAGTCGTCAGCTACCGGTGGGGCAGCATTGTCGGCCTAGTGTTCTTCGTCCTCGCGCTGATGACGGGCGCGGTTTTCGCTTCTCATTGGAGACTGCAATGAGAAGCGGTGACGGACATCGGAAGTTGGACCCCGGCTCATGGGGATCATATCAGTTGATCTCCCATGCCGCGCTCGCCGCAATGGCCCTCGCGCGCCGTTGGTCTCCTCTCTCACATCCCACAGATCAGCATCCGACCCTGGATCTCAAAGTGCTACGAACAGAGCCGCAGTCGATCGATTGGTTTGTCTCATGTGGCTCGTGCCGTCCCCCCGCGTTGTCGGAATGGCCGTTCCCATTGGACGAAGGGGGAGAGTGA
>Ga0209040_10003667_pt1 | contig 11720 bp, 11 predicted proteins | sample BogFormECP12_OM3_FD_188240 | JGI IMG/M metagenome (GOLD analysis project Ga0209040, IMG submission 188240) | Bog forest soil microbial communities from Calvert Island, British Columbia, Canada - ECP12_OM3 (SPAdes) (version 2) | ecosystem: Environmental > Aquatic > Freshwater > Wetlands > Bog ... | reverse complement strand
TCGGCGGCAATCAGAACCCGTGCACCAGCCTTGCTATAGGTCGACGCTTCGGTACGCAGCACGGTGGCGAGCACCAGGGGCTCGCCGCTGCGTTCGGCAGCGCGGAAAAATCGGCAAATTTCGCTCAGCGCATGATTCACAGCGGTAATTCTAGCGGAATTGCTTGCCTGGCTCCTGGCGGACCGATTAAAGTTCGGGGTTATCTAACGGTTTCCCGCCGCAATTCATTCACTTAGGGTCACATTGGGAGTGCCACAGAGCGCCGGTCGCGAAAACCGGCGCGCGCGAATCATGGACAAATGGATCGTACATAAGTTTGGCGGCTCGAGTGTCGCCGATGCGAATTGTTTTCGGCGCGTCGCCGACATCATCGAGGCCTCGAAGAACCCGCGCGAGGCCGTGGTGCTGTCGGCCTGCCGCGGCGTCACTGACAGTCTGCTTGGGCTCGTTACGCTGGCGGAACGACCCGACGGAGACTTTCTCTCGGCGCTCGAGGCGGTTCGGACCCGGCATCTGGATTTGGCTGCGGAGCTCGTGTCGCCGGCGGCGCAGAGCGCCTATGCCATGGATTTGGACCGCGACGTCCGGAATATCGCCGGCATGCTGCAGACCGTGCGCCTGATCCGCACCGCCCCCTACACGCTGCGCGACGTCATTGCCGGTTTCGGAGAAATCTGGTCGACGCGATTGTTCGCGCCCTATTTGCGCGAGCGCGGGCGAATCGCCGGCGAGGTGCGCTGGATCGATGCGCGCCACGTCATCGTGGTCGAATGGGGCCCGCTCGGGCCTGCAGTGCAATGGTCCGCGAGCGAAGCGAACCTGCGCAAACTCGTAGCCGACGATTTCGTCGGACGACTGGTGGTCACCGGCTTCATTGCGACCACGGTCAAGGGCCTGCAGACAACGCTCGGTCGCAACGGCAGCGATTATTCGGGATCCATATTCGGCGCCTTGCTCAATGCGCTGGAAATCCACATCTGGACCGACGTCGACGGCGTGCTCTCGGCCGATCCGCGGCTCGTGCCGAACGCCCAAGTCATCGACCAGCTCTCGTACAACGAAGCCATGGAGCTTGCGTATTTCGGCGCCAAGGTCATCCACCCGCAGACGATGGAGCCGGCGGTCGCGCGCAACATTCCGATCTACATCCGCAACACCTTCGCACCCGCCAAACGCGGCACCCTGATCTGTGCGCATCCGACCTCGGCCCTCAAGGTCAAAGGCATCACGTCGATCGACCCCGTAGCGCTCGTCAATGTCGAGGGCGCGGGAATGATCGGCGTGCCCGGCACCGCGCATCGGCTGTTCGGCGCGCTGCGCGACGCGGAGATCTCGGTGATACTGATTTCCCAGGGCAGCTCCGAGCATTCGATTTGCTTTGCAATCCCCGAGGCACAGGCCGCGCGGGCCGAGGAAGCCGTGCGCCGCGCTTTCGACACCGAACTGCGCGACGGGCAGATCCAGAGCGTCGACATGGGATTGGGCCTGAGCATCCTCGCGGTGGTCGGCGACGGCATGGCCGGCGCACATGGCATTGCCGCTCAGGTGTTCAACTCGCTCGGCCGCGCCGCAGTCAACGTTCGGGCGATTGCGCAGGGTGCGTCGGAGCGCAATATTTCGGTCGTCGTGGACGGCAAGGTCGCCGCCAAGGCGCTGCGCGCGGTCCATGCGGGCTTTTATTTGTCGCCGAATACGCTCTCGATCGGGCTGATCGGTCCCGGCACCGTGGGTCACGTACTGCTCGAGCAAATCGCGAGTCAGCTCGAGCGACTGCGCGGATTGAATGTCGATTTGCGCGTGCGCGCGATCGCGACCTCCAAGCGCATGCTGCTCGCCGAAACCGCGATCGATCTCGGCTCCTGGCGCGAGCAGCTCGCCGCCTCGGGCGAAGCGCTCGATCTCGCGAAATTCGTCAATCACATCCAGTGCGACTATATACCGCACACCGTGGTCATCGATTGCACGGCGAGCGCCGACGTCGCGACGAATTATCAAGCTTGGTTGTCGCGGGGTTTGCACGTCGTCACGCCGAACAAGAAGGCCAACAGCGGCTCGCTGCCCTACTATCGGTCGCTGCAGGAGGCGCGGCGCACGGCCGGCACGCATTACTTGTACGAGGCGACCGTCGGCGCGGGGCTGCCGATCATCCAGACTCTGCGCGATTTGCGCGAGACCGGCGATGAGATCACCAGCATCGAGGGAATTTTCTCGGGCACGCTTGCGTATTTGTTCAACGTCTTCGATGGACGCGAACCGTTCTCCGCGATCGTGGGCGTCGCGAAGCAGAAGGGCTATACGGAACCGGATCCGCGCGACGACTTGTCGGGGCTGGACGTCGCGCGCAAGCTCATCATCCTCGCGCGCGAAATGGGATTGACGCTCGAAATGGCCGACGTCGCGGTCGAGGGACTCGTCCCGGAGGCACTGCGCAGCTGCAGCATCGAGGAATTCATGCGGCGGCTGCCGGAATTCGACGCTGCGATGGCCTCGACGCTCGCCGATGCGCGTGCGCGCCAACAGATTTTGCGCTATGTCGGGCGCATCGACTCCGCCGGCAAGGCGACCGTGGGGCTGACGCGCCTCGACGCCAAGCACGCGTTTGGTAACATTGCGCTGACCGATAACGTCGTGCGCTTCGCGACGCGCCGCTATTGCGACAATCCGCTGATCGTGCAGGGACCCGGCGCCGGTCCCGAGGTCACGGCCGGCGGTGTATTCTCGGATTTGCTGCGCCTTTCGGCATACCTCGGCGCGCACATTTAGTTCGGCTTTCAAAGGGATTTCCGTGCTCACCGACGTCACCGCATTTGCCCCTGCTACGGTTGCCAACGTGGCGATCGGCTTCGATATTCTCGGGCACACGGTCGAGGCGGTCGGCGACCGAGTACGCCTGCAACGCATCATGGAGCCGGTGGTGCGCATCCGCGCGATCAGCGGGGTCGCGGGCGACTTGCCGATCGATCCGCCGAAGAACACCGCGGGCCGCGCACTCCAGGCGATGCACGAGGCGCTCGGGCTGTCGTACGGATTCGAAATCGAAATCGACAAGGGGATCCCGCTCTCGTCGGGCATGGGCGGTTCGGCGGCCTCGGCCGTTGCGGCGGTGGTCGCGGCGAATGCGCTGCTCGAGAAGCCGCTGAGCCGCTTGCAATTGCTCAAATTTGCGATGGAGGGCGAAATCGTCGCGAGCGGCTCGGCGCATTTGGACAACATCGCCCCGAGCCTGTTCGGCGGACTCGTGCTGACCGTGGGCATCGACAACCCGCGCGTCAAGCAAATTCCGGTTCCGCCGTCGTTGCGCTGCGTGCTGGTGCACCCACACATGTACTTGGGCACACGCGAAGCGCGCGCGATCCTCAAGACCGACGTGACGCGTTCGGACTTCGTTTGGCAGACCGCCAATCTCGCGGGTTTCATCAGCGGCTGCTACTCGAATGATCTCGATATGATTCGAGAATCATTCGACGACGTCGTGATCGAACCGCAGCGCTATCAGCTGATTCCGGGATTCAAGGACGTCAAGCGCGCCGCGATGTCGGTCGGCGCGCTCGGCTGCTCGATTTCGGGCGCGGGCCCGACGGTGTTCGCGTGGTCCGAAATTCAGCACGCCGAGGCGGTACGCGGCGCAATGGTGGCCGCATTCGCGCAGAACGGATTGCGGTCCGATCACTGGATTTCTACGATCGAGAATTACGGCGCGCGCGTGGTGAAGGCCTGATGTCGAGCCCGGCTTATCGGAGCACTCGCGCCGCAGTGCCCGACGCCTCGCTCAGCGAGGCGATCGCGCGCGGCCTCGCGCCGGATGGGGGCCTGTACGTCCCGGCGCGCCTACCCACGCTCGACGGTGAGGAACTGAGGGCGCTCGGATGGCGGCTCGCGGATCCCGGGCTCGCAGCGGCTGCGCATCTGCCGCAGGTCGCGCGCGTCGCGCTGCGCGGATTTTTCGAGGGCGATCGGCTCGAGCCGCAGCTCGGTGCGATCGCCGATGCGGCGCTCGATCTCGACGCCCCGACGACGGCGGTCGCAGGCTGCCCGGATCCGCTATTCGCATTGGAGCTCTATCACGGCCCGACGGCGGCGTTCAAGGACTTCGGCGCGCGCTTTCTTGCCGAGAGTTTGCAATGCATGGAACACGGCTCGGCGGTGCCGCTGACCATTCTGGTCGCGACCTCGGGCGACACTGGCGGCGCCGTCGCGGCCGCATTTCATCGGCGACCCTGGGTCCGAATCGTGATCCTCTATCCGAAGGGGCTGGTGAGCCCGTTGCAGGAGCAGCAGCTGACCTGTTGGGGCGACAACGTGCTGTCGCTGCGCGTCGACGGCAGCTTCGACGATTGTCAGCGTCTCGTCAAGGAGGCGTTTGTCGACGCGCAACTGAATCGTAGGCACCGGTTCAGCTCCGCAAACAGCATCAACATCGGCCGCCTGCTGCCGCAAATGACCTATTACGCTGCATCGAGTGTCGAGATCGAGCGGCGCACCGGCGCGCGGCCCTCGTATATCGTGCCGGCGGGCAATCTCGGCAACGCATTTGCAGCCGTTCTGGCGCGCGCCGTCGGCTTCCCCGTCGATCGCATCGTGCTTGCGCACAACGTCAACCGCACGGTCCCCGATTTTCTCGAGACCGGGCTGTGGCGGCCGCGCCCGAGCGTCGCGACGCTCGCATCGGCGATGGACGTCGGAAATCCGAGCAACATGGAGCGCCTGCGATCGCTGTATCCGGATCTGCCGGCACTGCGCGCCCAGCTGAGCGCCGACAGCGTCGATGATGCCGCGATCCGCGCGCGCATCCGCGCCGATTACGCGCAGTATGGCCGGGAATGGTGTCCGCACACCGCGACCGCCGCGGAAGTCTACGGCCGGCTATCGCCCGAGGAGCGCCGCTCTGGGCCATGGGTGCTGGTGGCCACGGCCCACCCGGCGAAATTCAGCGAGATCGTGGAACCGCTGATCGGCAAGCGCGTCGCAGTGCCGCCGAGCCTCGCGCAACTGCTGCGCTTGCCGCGGCAGTTCTCCGACATCGCGCCGACGCTGCAGGCACTGGGTAGCTCGCTCGAATGAACGATTTGCCGATCGACCCGCAATGGATTTGGGCTGCCGCGGCCGGCGCAGCAGTCTCAGGGATCGCAGCGGTCGGCGTGCGCGCCTACCGCCGCCGCGCGCGCCGCCGCGCGCTGTTGAAGCGCCTCGCAAACATTGCGTTCGAATCCGCACATCAAGTCCAGGTTCCGGACGGCATGGGCGGCTATTTTCACGTCGATCACTTGCTGCTGACGCCGCGCGGCGTGCTGATCTTCGATGCGCGCCGCGTGCCCGGACTGATTTTCGGCGGCGACCAGATGAGCGAATGGACCGTGATGGCGCGCGGGCGACGCTATACCTTCGACAACCCGCAACCGGCGCTCTACGATCGGATCGCCGCGGTCAAGGCGATCGTCGGAGAGACCGCGGTTGAAGGCCGTCTGCTCTTCTCGAATCTCGGCAAGTTCACCAAGGGCAAGCCGAAATGGGTGGTCATGCTCGACAGCATCGAGGTGGAGTTTCCGCGCGTCGATATCACGATGAAGAACTCGCCGGGGTACCCTCAGCTTCTCGAGGTCTGGTCGCGCTTGCGCGAACAGCTGCGCCCCAGCCCGCACAGCGTCACGAGCCTATAAGCCGAAGAAGCGCCGCGCGTTTTCGGTGGTCGTGCGGCTCAAGCGTTCGAGTGTTTCGCCGCGCAGAGCGGCAACCGCGCGCGCGATGTGCGGAAGATATGCTGGCTCGTTGCGCCGCGACTTCGGTCTCGGCGCCATATCGCGCGGCAACAAGTAGGGCGCGTCGGTCTCGAGCATGAGGCGCTCGGCCGGTATCCGCTGCGCAGCCTCGCGCAGCGCGCCGCCGCGCCGCTCATCGCAAATCCAGCCCGTGACGCCGAACGAGAGGCCGAGCGCGACATAGGCCTCCAACTCAGGAAGGCCACCCGTGAAACAGTGGGCGACCCCGCCCGCAAGACGTCCCGTGTAGTCGCGCAGAATGGCCACAAAGTCCTGGTGCGCATCGCGCTGGTGCAGGAACACGGGTTTGCGCGCCTCGACCGCCATTTCCAATTGCGCGATGAAGGCGGCGCGCTGCGCGGCTCGCGGCGAGAAATCGCGGAAATAATCCAATCCGCACTCGCCGACCGCGACCACTTCGGGCTTGCCTAAGAGTTCGCGAAACTGCTCGCGGCCCGCGGCCTCGAAACCCGAGGCGTGATGCGGGTGCACGCCGGCGGTGCTCGACAGCCGGCCAGGGTGCGCGCGGGCGAGGGCGGCGGCTGCCCGCGAACTCGCGAGGTCCGCGCCGGTCACGATCTCGTGCACGACGCCCGCGTGCAGCGCGCGCGCGAGGACCGCATCCCGATCCGCACTGAAGCTCTCGTGGGTCAAATTGGATCCAATATCGATGAATTCGATCGTCAAGGCTGGTCACCGGATTGTGATATCGTCGCGTTGCATATGGTAAATGCGAACCGTCAATGCAAAGACTAACTCGTTTGATGCCGCGCGGCTTCGCCGCCTTGATCGGGGTGGCGCTCGCGCTGCCCTGCGTCGGTCAATCGGGCGGCGATCTGCAGGCGCAGATCCTGTATGCGTTCCAAACCGAGGACGTCAATCAAATGACCGATTTGGTTCAGGCCATCGCCACCGACGTCAAGGCCGACGGCAGCGACATGGCGCTGCGTTACCATTTGGCGCACGCCGATTATCGATACGCCGAGCTGCTCGGCGAGGCGCATCGCCGCGAGGCGGAGGCGGCACTCGCCGACTGCACCGACCAGCTCTCGAAGCTGCTCGACCACGATTCGCGTTCGGTCGAAGCTCTGGTTCTCTCTTCGGCCTGCCTCAGGGAACTTGCCAGGTACCGCAAGGTCGAGGGCGTCATCCTGCGCAGCAAGGCCGGCGATCGGCTCGGGACCGCTTTCAAGCTCGCGCCGCGCAATCCGCGCGTCTTGCTGCTGCGAGCCACCGAGGACCTGGAGCACGCGAAGCGCGGCTCGGCGCAGAACGCGCAGGCGTTTTCCGAGCTGCAGCAGGCCGCTCAACGATTCGATGAGACGCCGGCGACGAATCTCGACGCGCCCGGGTGGGGACACGCCGACGCCTATCTAGCGCTCGGCCGCCAATGCCAGCAGCGCGGCGACGTGCTGGCGGCGCGCAACTGGATCGAAAAGGCTTTGATCGCGGCGCCGGATTACAAGGCCGCTCAGCGCCAGCTTGCGGCCCTCACGCAGCATTGAATCACACATAATCCGCGCCGCTGCACGCATCCGACGGCGCCCGCTAACCTGGTATTATTCCGGTCCTCGTACAGCAAGGTTCGGGCCTAGCGTGAAAATTCACGGAACACAATTATCTCTGTTCGAGACGCGCAGTCCGGACGATGCGTTCGCGGTGCGCGTGAGCACGCGCGCGCGCCGCTTGACGGCGCGCGTCCATGTCGGCGGCCGCGTCGAGATCGTCGTGCCCGAAGGGGTCACCGCGAAGTCGGTCAGGGATTTCGTGCAGCGCTTCACGCCGTGGATCGACCGCAAGGTGGCGGCGATGCAGTGTCAGGGGCAGCCCTCCGACCCGGTGCCGAAGCTGATCGAGTTTCAAATGACCGGCGAGCGCTTCGAGGTCGATTGGCGGTGCGGCGCGCCGCGCTCGTTGCGGCAGGTGCGCGGGCGGATGCAGCTCACGGCGCCGACCGAGCGCGACGCGCGCCTGCTGCTGCGCGGCTGGCTCAAACAGTCCGCCGCCGAGCGCCTCGCGCCGCGCCTGCTCGAGCTTTCCGCCGCGCTCGAATTCCCGGTCGCACGCATTTCGATCCGTTGCCAGCGCACGCGCTGGGGCAGCTGCTCGACGCGCGGTACCGTGAGCTTGAATTGCGCGCTGCTGTTTCAACGCGCCGAGGTCGTGCAATACCTGTGCGTGCATGAACTCGCGCATACGAGGCACATGAACCACTCGCGCAGATTTTGGCACCTCGTCGGGCAGATCGAGCCCGACTACCAACGCCTCGATCGGGAGCTGTTGTCGGGTTGGCAGACCGTTCCGGAGTGGGTCTTTCGGACCTGATCGATGAGCGATGCCACACCGCCGGTAAAGCCTTTCGTCGACCTGACCGACGAGGAAGTTTATTGGGATTTGACCGAGTCCCTGAGCTATGGGCAATACCTGCATCTCGAACGGCTGCTCGACTCGCAGCGCCCCTTGTCCTACCAGCACGATGAAATGCTGTTCATCATGATTCATCAGGTGTCCGAGCTGTGGATGAAGCTGTGCTTGCACGAGCTCTCGGCGACGGTGGCCTGCATTCGCAGAGACGACTTGGGACCGACTTTCAAAATGCTCGCGCGCGTCTCGACGATTCAGCAGCAGCTGCTGCAATCCTGGGACGTCTTGGCGACGATCACTCCGTCCGATTACTCCGCGTTCCGAAATGCGCTCGGCAAGTCTTCGGGCTTTCAATCGTGGCAATACCGCATGCTCGAGTTCACGATCGGAAACAAGAACGCCGACATGATCAAGGTGTTTGGAAACGATCCGGTCAACTACGAGCATCTCGAGCGTGCGCTGCGTTCCCCGAGTCTCTATGACGAGGCGCTGCGCCTCCTGAGCCGCCGCGGCTTCGATTTGCCGCCGCAGGCGATCGACCGCGATTACACCTTGCCGTATCAGGCGAGCAAACAGGTCGCGGCCGCGTGGCTCAGCGTTTACCACAATGCCGAGAAGGAATGGGATCTCTACCAGCTCGCCGAGCATTTGGTCGATCTCGACTACAAGTTTCAGCTGTGGCGCTTCGCGCACGTCAAGACCGTCGAACGAATCATCGGCTTCAAGCGAGGTACCGGCGGCACCAGCGGGGTGTCGTACTTGACGAAGGCGCTCGAGCTGAAGTTCTTCCCGGAACTTTGGACGATTAGAACATCCATGTAGGTCGAAACTGTGGTCAATATTCAAGATCAACTGCAAAACGTCAATGTCGTCTCCAGCGATTTGCTGGCGACGCCCGAAGAGGTCAAGCGGCGTTTGCCGCTGACTCAGAGGGCCGCAAACACGGTGCTCAAGTCCCGCCAGGTCGTGCGTTCGATCCTCGAGCGCGGCGATCCGCGCTTGTTCGTCGTTGTCGGCCCCTGTTCGATCCACGATGTCGTCGCGGCGCGCGAATACGCGACGCGCCTCAAGGAATTGAGTGCGCGAATCGAGGCGACGATCTTCCCGATCATGCGCGTCTATTTCGAGAAGCCGCGCACGACGGTCGGCTGGAAGGGTCTGATCAACGATCCGGACATGGACGATTCGTTTCACATCGAAAAGGGCATTTTGTTGGCGCGCGAATTGCTGCTGTACATCGCCGAGCTCGGACTGCCTGCGGGCACCGAAGCGCTCGATCCGATCATGCCGCAATACCTGTCCGAATTGATTAGCTGGACTGCGATCGGCGCCCGCACGACCGAATCGCAAACCCATCGGGAAATGGCCAGCGGCCTATCGAGCCCGGTCGGATTCAAGAACGGCACCGACGGGAGCTTGGCGACCTCGATCAATGCCCTGCAGTCGGTGCGCCGGCCGCACCATTTCTTGGGGATCACGCAGCAGGGTCAGTCGGCGGTATTTCGCACGCGCGGCAATGCGTATGCCCACCTCGTGCTGCGCGGCGGCGGCGGCCGCTCCAATTACGATGCGGTCAGCATCGCCGTTGCGGAGCGTGAACTCAGCAGCGCCCAGCTGCCCGCCAACATCGTCGTCGATTGCAGTCATGGCAATTCCAACAAGGACGCCGCGCTGCAGCCGCTGGTCGCCGAGAATTGCGTTGCACAAATCACCGACGGCAACCGCTCGATCGTTGGATTGATGCTCGAGAGCCATTTGCGCGGCGGCAATCAGCCGATACCGAAGGATCTATCGACGCTCGAGTACGGCGTCTCGATCACCGATCCGTGCATCGATTGGCAGACCACGGAGCAGCTGCTCGTCAAGCTGCATCTGGCCCTGCAATCCGTGCAGCGCTGAACCGCAGCAGCGCCTTGCGCTGCCTCCACAGCCTGAACCCAAGCAGTGCGGCAAGTCCCGCCGCGTACCATAGCGGCAGGCGAACGTCGCTTTTTACCTGCCACCAGAAATGGCAGACGCCGAGAATCGCGACGACATAGACGAGGCGGTGCAGCCGCGTCCAGCGCCTGCCGAGACGGCGCATCAGGCGCGCCGTCGAGGTCGCGGCCAGCGGCACGAGCATCAGCAGCGCGAGCATGCCGAGCGTGATATACGGGCGTTTGGCGATTTCGAGCCAAACCGTGCGGGCACCTTTCTGATCGAGGAACAGGTAGACCGAGAGGTGCAGCAGCGCGTAGAAAAACGCGAACAAACCGAACATGCGCCGGAAGCGCAGCCACCAGACCGAGCCCGTCAAATCGCGCAGCGGCGTCATGCACAGCGTGACCATCAAGAAATTCAGCGTCCAGCGCCCGCAGCCGTGCAGCAGCGCGGCGACCGGATCGGCGCCGAGCGAAACGCCGAGCACACCGAAGGCGCCGGCCGTGAGACGCAGCGCGGGCAGCAGGCAAGCGGCGAAGACCGCGGGTTTCGCGAGCCATCGGGTCGCCCACATCAGTCGAGCATCCGCATCAGAAATATTTCCGCAAGTCCATCCCCGCATAGAGGCTGGCAACTTCGGCAGCATAGCCGTTGAACGGCAGCGTGGGGCGTCGCGCCGCAAACAGCCCGGAGCCGATCTGCCGCTCGGTCGCTTGGCTCCAGCGCGGATGATCAACTTGCGGGTTCACGTTCGCGAAAAAACCATATTCGCCGGGCGCGGACAGCGCCCACGTCGTTCGTGGCGCCCGTTCGAGGAACTTGATGCCGACGATCGCCTTGATCCCTTTGAATCCGTATTTCCAGGGCACGACGAGGCGCAATGGCGCGCCGTTTTGATTCGGAATGGCCCTGCCGTAGAGGCCGACGGCGAGGATCGTCAAGGGGTGCATCGCCTCGTCGATCCGAAGTCCTTCGGTGTACGGCCAATCGAGCACGTTGCGGTGTTGTCCGGGCATTTGCCGTGGATCGTACAGCGTCTCGAATTCGATGAATTTCGCCTTCGACGTGGGTCTGAAGCGCTTCAATAAATCGCCGAGCGGAAATCCGACCCAGGGAATCACCATCGACCAGGCTTCGACGCAGCGCAGCCGATAAATCCTCTCCTCGAGCGGATGCGGCTTCAAGATATCGTCGAGCGCAAAGGTCCCCGTGACTTCCGCTTCGCCGCCGATCGTGACGTTCCAGGGACTCGTGCGCAAGGACCGGGATTCAATCGCCGGATCGTCCTTTTCGGTGCCGAACTCGTAGTAATTGTTATAGGTCGAAATGTCCTGGTAGCTGTTCGCAGCTTCGGTCGTGCTGTACCGGGCATTGTGGGAAAAGGCGAGGACCGCGCCGCTCGCACCTGCCGCACCGCCCGATTGAGCGAAGGCGGGCGAAGAAAAGCCGCCGGCTGCTTGCGCGAGACCCACGCCGAGGCCGGCGCCGAGCAGCGCGCGCCTCGACAGGTAGCGATCAGGCGGGGTAATGTCCGACGCTGCGAGGCGGGACCGATGCGATGCGCGGTATTTCATTCGGGGTGCTCCTCATGACTAGACCGCGGCATCGGGACTTTTGTTGCACGCCGCCGCGCCTTCGCCGCCGCCTAGAGCCAGCGGCCGACCGGAATCCGTTTGCGGG
>Ga0209040_10003663_pt1 | contig 11734 bp, 9 predicted proteins | sample BogFormECP12_OM3_FD_188240 | JGI IMG/M metagenome (GOLD analysis project Ga0209040, IMG submission 188240) | Bog forest soil microbial communities from Calvert Island, British Columbia, Canada - ECP12_OM3 (SPAdes) (version 2) | ecosystem: Environmental > Aquatic > Freshwater > Wetlands > Bog ... | reverse complement strand
CCTTTTCCTCCGGGATTGTTCCAGGAATGTTTGTGCCATGGCTATTGGTCAGCGGACGGCGGCTTTGCGTTTGCAGGTGGAGACGGCGCTGGCGGGGCGCGTGGTGGCGCCGCTGGAGTATCGCGACCGCTCCGTGGTGGAAACAGTCCCCACGGGTATTACAGAAATTGATGAGTTGACGGGAGGGTTGCCGCGAGGGTGCTTGACAGAGGTGTTTGGCGGGGCGGGGAGCGGGCGGACGAGTTTGCTGCTGGCGGCTTTGGCGGCGCGGACGCGCGAGGGGGAAGTGTGCGCGCTGGTGGACGGGCGGGACGCGTTTGATCCGGCGGCGGGAGTGGCGGCGGGGGTGAGTTTGCGGCAGCTCTTGTGGGTGCGCTGCAAAAATATCGAGCAGGCGCTGCGGGCCACGGATTTGCTGATTCAGGGCGGAGGATTTGGGTTGATTGCACTGGATTTGAGCGATGTGGCGGCGCGGGTGGTGCGGCAGGTGCAGTTGAGTGCGTGGTTCCGGTTTCGCCGGGCGGTGGAGGGTACGGCGACGATCCTTTTTTTGCTGGGGCAGGAGTCGCAAGCGAAGACTTGCGCGTCGCTGGTGTTGCGCATGGAGGGGGAGGCGGGGGTTTGGCGGGAGACGTCGCAGGAGACGGAGCAGGACAAAAATGCAAAAGGCGCACAGCCGGGATTGGCTGTGCCACAGGGATGTTTGCTGGAGCGGGCGAAGAGTTGGGCGGAGGTAGTGCGTTCGCGGATGCGGGCGGAGAATGGGCAGGCGCGTGGGGATCGGGTGATATCGCCACGGGTCATGACGATTGATGCCCGGAAAATGCATGGGAAGCGGATGGATGCGACGGGGTTTGCGGTGAAGACGGAGTGGAATTATTTGGATGGGGATGAGGGTGGAAAGGATTTGTAATTTTCGGGAGAAAACTAGACCGAAGGCATTTTGACGGTACGTCCGGGCAAGCTGGGACGCAGCATGCTGCGCCCCTACGAAGGATTTTTCGCGTTTGGCGATTGAGTGGGTATGACATTCGCAGCTATTTACGTTCCGGAGTTTATGGTGCAGGCCGTAGTGCGTGCGGATGCGGGCGTTCGTTTGAGCGGGCAGGCGATTGCGTTGATCGATGGGAATGCGCCGTTGTATAGCGTGGTGGCGGTCAATTCACCAGCTTTGGAATTGGGGATTTTTTTGGGGATGACCAAGGCCAATGCCGCACAGTTTGCGGGAGTGGAGATTCACGCGCGGTCAGTGACGGCGGAGAAGGCGGCGCATGCGGCGTTGCGCGATGTGGGGTGGTCGATGTCGCCGCGGATGGAAGATGCGGCGGCGGATTTGGTGATTTTGGATGTGGCGGGATTGTCTTCGCTGCTGGGCACGGACGAACAGATTGCGGAGTTGCTGGTGACGCGGGCTGGGGAGTGCGGACTACTGGTGAATGTGGCCATTGCGGAGAATATTTCTGTCGCGGAGGTGGCGGCACGCGGATTTGCGGGGAGTACGTTGATTGCCGCGGGGGAAGAAGCTGCGCGGATTGGAGGGTTAGCGGTCAGCGTGCTTTCGCCGCCGGAAGAGATGGCGGAGACGCTGGAGCTTTGGGGCATTCGCACGTGCGCGGAGTTGGCGCGCTTGCCGGTGCTGCAACTTTCGGAGCGTTTAGGGCAGGAGGGCGTGCGCTTGCGTGCGCTTGCGCGGGGCACGGCTTCGCGCGAGTTGGTGATTGCTGAGGCGGAGCTGAGTTTTGAAGAAGAGATGGAGCTGGATGACGCGGTGGAAGAGCTGGAGCCGCTGTCCTTTGTGCTGGGGCGGCTGCTGGATCAGCTTTGCGCGCGATTGACGGCGCGAGCGCTGGCGGCAAGCTTGCTGCGCGTGCGCTTTGATTTACAGCCGGCGTTTGAGAATGCGCTGGATGTGCGCACGGAGGTGGTGCGAGAGAAACGTTTGCCGGGGATTTATGAGCGCAGTATGCAGCTGCCGGTGCCAATGCGCGATGCCAAGTTGCTGTTGAAATTGCTGCGCCTGCGCTTGCAGGGAAGTCCGCCGGGGGCGCCGATTGTGAAGGCACTCGTGGCGGCAGAGGCGGCGCGTCCGCGGATGACGCAGCGGGGGCTTTTTCTGCCGAGCTTTCCGGATGTGGAAAAATTAGAGCTGACTTTGGCGCGGCTCGAAGGCGTGGTTGGCGAGGGCAATGTGGGTTCGCCGGAAGTGGTAGATACGCACCGGCCGGGAGAGTTTCGCATGGAGCGATTTTCGCCGGTGCGAGAAGAAGCGACCTGCTCCGGCAGGAAAAAAACGGCAAAGAAATATGACGCGGAAAAAACGGAAAAGCATTTGGCGAAAAAGTCCCCGACCATGAGCTTTCGCGTGTTTCGTCCACCACTGCCGATCAACGTAAACTCGCGCGATGGGCGTCCGGCGGAAGTGTTTTTGCAGGGGCGGCGCGGGGAAGTGCACAAAGCTTCGGGCCCCTGGCGGACGTCTGGGGAGTGGTGGAGGGAAGAAGAGTGGAATGAGGATGAGTGGGATTTGGAGGTTCGTTTCGCTGGCAAAGCTGGCGCGCAAACAGGAACATACAAAACAGTGAAGCGGCTTGAGCAAAAAGGCTCTTCGTCAAAGGACTACACAAAAGCGAGAAACATCACGGAAGAATTTGGGAGTTACCGAATTTATTTCGATGCCGTGCGGCAAGGGTGGTTCGCGCGAGGGATATACGACTGATGTATTGCGAGCTGCATGCGCGGTCGGCGTTTAGCTTTCTGGAAGGGGCATCCATTCCGGAAGAGTTGATTTCCGTGTGCTCGGAGTTGGGAATGCCGGCGATAGCGTTGCTGGATCGCGATGGCGTCTATGGCGCCCCGCGATTTCACTTGGCGGGTGTGAAAGCGGGCGTCAAGGCACACATCGGCGCGGAGGTGACCGCCGAGGAAGCGAATACAGAAAAAGGCATACGAGGCTGGCGATATGCGTTGCTGGTGAAATCACGCGAAGGCTACCAAAATCTTTGCCGGCTGATTACCCGCATGAAATTGCGAGCCGCCAAGGGCCAAGGAAGCGTGCACGCGCAGGAGGTGGCGGAGTTGAGCGATGGGCTGATTTGCTTAACGGGCGGAGAAGAAGGCGCGCTGGCGCAAGCGCTGGAATGCGGTGGAATGCGTGCGGCGGTCGGGCGTGTCACGAAATTGTGTGAAGTATTCGGGCGGCAAAATGTTTATGTGGAGGTGCAGCGGCATTTTTCGCGAGGCGAAGAAGCGCGCAATGCGGCGGCGGTGGAAATCGCGCGGCAATTAAAATTGCCGCTGCTGGCCACCAATGGGGTGCGGCATGCGCGTCCGGAGCAGCAGCAGATACTGGATGTGTTTACCTGCCTGCGGCATCACCGGGTGCTGGCGAACGCCGGGCGTTTGCTGAACCGCAACGCAGAGAGTCACGTGAAATCCGTACAAGAGATGATGCAGTTATTTGGCGATTTGCCGGAAGCGATTGCCAATACGCAAGAGCTTTCCGCGCGGTTGCAATTCACGCTGGACGATCTGGGCTACAAATTTCCAGAATATCCCGTGGCGAAGGGCGAAACGCAGATGAGTTTTCTGCGCGCGCGGACGCACGAGGGAATGCTGTGGCGTTATGGCGCGGACGATGAGAAAGCGCACGCGCAACTGGAACGCGAGCTGGCGTTGATCGAAAAGCTGGATTTGCCGGGGTATTTTTTGATTGTGTGGGACATCGTGCGCTTCTGCCGCGAGAAAAATATTCTGGTACAGGGGCGGGGATCGGCGGCGAACAGCGCGGTGTGCTATGCGCTGGGGATTACCGCGGTGGACCCGGTGAAGATGGATCTATTATTTGAGCGCTTTCTTTCGGAGAAGCGCGGCGACTGGCCGGACATCGATCTGGACTTGCCCAGCGGGGATCAGCGCGAGCGAGCTATTCAGTACGTTTATGAGCGCTACGGGAAACTGGGCGCGGCAATGACCGCCAACGTGATTACCTATCGCGGCAAATCGGCGGCGCGGGAAATTGGCAAGGTGCTCTCGTTCGATGCGGAGACGCTGGCGCGGCTATCCAGCCTGGTAGGCGCGTGGGAATACCGGGATAGCAACGACACGCTGGAGCGGCAATTCAAAGATGCGGGCTTTGATTTACAGCAGCCGCGCATCCGGAAGTTTTTTGAGTTGTGCCAGGTGGTGCAGGATTTGCCGCGCCATCTGGGGCAGCATTCCGGCGGCATGGTGATCTGCCAGGGACAGCTCGATTCGATTGTGCCGGTCGAACCGGCAACCATGCCCGGGCGCGTGGTGGTGCAATGGGACAAAGAAGACTGCGCGGACATGAAGATCGTAAAGGTGGATTTGCTGGGCCTGGGCATGATGGCGGTGCTGGAAGATTCGATTGCGTTGATCCGACGCGATTATGGCGAAGAAATGGATTTGGGAACATTGCCGGCGGGCGATGCCGCGGTGTATGACGCTTTGCAAAAAGCAGACACCGTAGGAATGTTTCAGATCGAGAGCCGGGCGCAGATGTCCTGCTTGCCGCGGCTAAAGCCGGTGTGCTTTTACGACATCGTGGTGCAGGTGGCGATTATCCGGCCGGGGCCGATCGTGGGGAAGATGGTGCATCCGTATTTGCGACGGCGGCAGGGGAAAGAAAAGACGGAGTGCTTGCATCCATCGCTGGAGAGCACCCTGACGCGGACTTTGGGCGTACCGCTATTTCAAGAACAACTGCTGCGCATCGCCATGATTGCAGCTGGCTTTTCCGGAAGCGAGGCGGAGGAGTTGCGGCGCGCGTTCGGATTCAAGCGCTCGGAAAAGCGCATGAAAGAAGTAGAGGTGAAACTGCGCGCCGGGATGGCCAAGAATGGAATTCAGGGCGAGACGCAAGATCGTATCGTGCTGGCGATTTCGTCGTTTGCACTGTACGGATTTCCCGAATCGCATGCGGCGAGTTTTGCGTTGATTGCCTATGCCAGTGCGTATTTGAAATGCCATTACCTGGCGGCATTTACCGCAGCCATGCTGAACAATCAGCCCATGGGATTTTATTCTCCGGCCACCCTGGTGAAAGATGCGCAACGGCATGGATTGCGATGCAAGCCCATCGATGTGACCTGTTCCGATTGGGAATGTCATCTGCAAAAATTGCCGGCGGGATTTGCCGTGCGCCTAGGGATGCGCTACGTGAAGGGATTGCGCGCGGAGACGGGCCGGGAAATTGCACGGCAGCGCCAGATTGGACCATTTGCTTCGATTGAAGACCTAAAACGCCGGGTTCCGGCCATCCAAAAATCGGAGCTGACCGCGCTGGCCGCCGTGGGCGCGTTGAATGGTATTGCCGGGGATCGCCGGATGCACCGCAGGGATGCTTTGTGGCAAGTGGAACGCGCGGCGCGCAGAGCCGGGCCCTTGCTGGAGGGAATGGACGATGCGGTAGCGGAAGCGCTAAGCGAAGAGATTGCAGAAACAAATTCAGGGATAGAAAAGAAAGAGACAGGAGCAAAGAAAACGGCAAGAGAGGAGATGGCGCCTGTTGTTGGGGCAACCGCTGGCAGTAATGATTCGCCCTTGTTGCCGATGACGGCGGAAGAGCGGTTGGTGGCGGATTTTCTGGGGACCGGAATCACCGTGGGGCCACATCCGCTCGCATACCACCGTGCAGCACTGAATCAAGCAGGGGTATACCCCGCAATTGAATTGCCGCAATTGCCGGATGGGATGCGCGTGCGTGTGGCAGGAGCCGTGATCGCACGACAACGTCCGGGAACGGCGAAGGGCTTTGTGTTTTTAAGCTTGGAAGATGAAACGGGAATTGCGAATGCCATTATCACGCCCCAGCTATTCGAGCGAGATCACACGGTGGTGGTGCGCCATCCGTATTTGTTGATCGAAGGACGGTTGCAGAATCAGGAGAACGTCACGTCCGTAAAAGTAGAACGGATCGAATCGCTGACCATCACTCGCGCGGAACCGGGGTCACACGATTTTCATTGAACGGCTAGGAAGCCAGTCCCAGATCGCTCTGCGAAGCGTGTGCTGATGCAGGAGGAGGCACGAGTACGTCCTCGGTCATGCGCCGATCATTCCACTTGGCGTGATGAATCTGTTTGGCCAGATGCAGCTTCTTCAGGATCCAGATGCCGTACCAGTTCAGGTCAATCTCATACCAGCGCAAGCCGTGGCGGGCCGAAGTGGGATGGGCGTGATGATTGTTGTGCCAGCCTTCGCCGAACGTGAGCATGGCCACCACGAAGTTATTCGTGGAGGTGTCGCGGGTAACGAAACGGCGCGAGCCCCAGACGTGCGTTGCAGAATTCACCAGCCAAGTGGCATGCAGACCCAGAGTGGTGCGCAGGAAGATTCCCCAGAATACGCAAGAAAGGCCGCCATGGACGCCGCCCCCGAATGCAGTGCCAAAAGCGTACAGAAGAGCCGCCAGGACGATGATGGGTACGTAATGATATTTGGTGATCCATACATGAAACTTGTCTTTGGCCAGATCCGGCACGTAACGCGAAAGCGTGGAAGTATCGTGGTGCATGGACTTGCCCACCAGCAGCCAGCCGATGTGTGCCCACCACTTGCCATCGCGCGGGGAATGGGGGTCGCCATCGCGATCAGAAAACTGGTGATGGATGCGGTGCGTGGCCACCCAGAAAATCGGCCCGCCTTCCAGCGCCAGCGTGGCGCAAACGGTCAGGAAATATTCCAGCCATTTGGGAGTTTTGTAGCCGCGATGCGTCAGCAGCCGGTGATAGCCCATGCCGATGCCCCAACTGCCGGACATCCACCACAGCAGCAGAGAGACAAACAGCGCTCTCCAACTGAAGAAAAACAGCGCCACAACCGCACCGATATGAAAGAGGGCCATGACCGATGTGGTCACCCAATTAATGGACTTCTCTCCAGGCACTCTTCTTTGCAAAGCATCCAGTTCCATGGCCATGTTGATCCTTTTTTCTACTTCGACATCCGAACGCGCGAAGCGGAACGGCAGCGAAAATAGCGGTTACTACGAGGGCTGTTCGCCGACTATTGAAATCATCCCGCAGAAGAACGTCAGTGACAAGGTAAATCGAGGCAAAGGGCGGTCAAATTATAAGCAGCTTGGCGCGGGAATTAACACGAAAGTTTTAACCGCGTTGTGAGCTTCGTCACAGCTTAAAAATCATCATCTTTTTTGGGCGTGTACAGATTGCGCGTGGGCTTTGGGGAATGGGTCTCGCGAAAGACATCGAGTTCCGCGCCGGTGATGGCGTAATGCAGCGGCATCACCGCTGGCGCCTCGCCGGCTAATTCCGTGCGCAGGCGTAGAGAACAGATGTTGGGGCCGTCCTGGATGCGGGCGCGCCGCGAGGTGAAGGCCTCGTTTTCGATCGACAAAGTAAACGCGCGCTGTTCGCCGCCTTCCCGCACGGTAAAGGTGTATTCGCGAAAGAGGGGCTTGGCCTGAAAGCCGACATACTGGACATTGAGGGTGTTGATCACCGGCGCGCCTGTTTTTCCGGCTGGGCCGGGACGGCGACTTTTTCCGGTTGCGGCGAAAATTGTCCAGCCAACCAAGCGGCTGCTAATCCAACGAGAATCCAGGGCAATACGGACATGGCGGCCTCTTCAGGTTACGAAATGCGAAAGCTCAATACTTTAGCAAGTTATTTTCTGATGTACTGTAACACTGCACTTATGCGGCGTAGGTGTCAAGGCGGTTCATCTCGAATAGCTGCGGCGATTTCCAGAAGATGTGGCGATAGACATCGGCAATGAGCTTTCGTAGACTCGCGGTAGACAATGGCAGGCCGGCTTTATTGTTTTTATGTTCATTAAACGCTCGCGGCTCATTTGCGTTTCGCTTCTGGGGCTCGCTATTTTGCATAGCGCGTGGCCGGCGGGGATTTTGGCCACGGGTCAAGTTCCGCAAGACTTTGAAAGCCGGAACGCCGCGCGAAATGACCCTTGGGCCAGCTCAGCGGGCAAGGTGGTGGTGTTGATCTTTGTGCGCACCGATTGTCCGATCGCCAATCGCTATGCTCCGGAGATTCAAAGGTTAAGCTTGGCACACGCCTCGGATGCCTCTTTTTGGTTGGTCTATCCCGATAAGCGCGAAACGGCGGAAGCCATTCGCAAACACCAGGCAGAGTATCACCTGACGCTGCCCGTGTTGCGCGACCCACGGCGTGAATTGGTGAAGCGCGCGCAGGTTTCCGTGACGCCGGAAGCCGCGGTGTTTGATGCCAAAGGTCGTTTGGTGTATCACGGGCGCATCGATAACTGGTTTGAAGATTTCGGGCGCGCGCGTCCGGCGCCTACTACCCATGAACTTGCGGATGCCATAGCTGCGGCGGTCAGCGGTCATCCGGTGGAGCCGCTAAGCGTGGCTGCGGTGGGTTGTTACCTTTCCGATCTGCAATGACGCGGCCCGCGATGATGCGCCAGGCAGGCACTCACAACTTCAGAACAATCGCGGTCCAAAGGTTTTTCGGCGTGATAACCGCGCTCGCGCTGCTGGTGGCGTTGCATGCCGACGGCTATCGGGCCGGAGGCGGATCTGCCGTCGCTCACCCGGCACAACAGCGCACCGACTCGTCAAGTCAAGCCATCCCGCAAGAAGTCACTTTCAATCGCGATATCGCACCCATAATTTTTCGCTTCTGCGCGCCGTGCCACCGCCCCGGCGAAGCGGGACCATTCTCGTTGCTGACCTACGAAGACGTGCAGTCCCACGCTCGACAGATCGTTTCCGTGACTGCGCGGCGCTACATGCCACCGTGGCTGCCGGAGCCGGGCGACTCTGAGTTCGCCGATGAGCTGCGGCTCACACCGGAGCAGATCGCGCTGTTTCGCGCGTGGTACGAGGCCGACGAACCACAAGGTGACGCCAAGGATTTACCCGCCCTCCCAAAATTTACCCAAGGCTGGCAGCTCGGCAAGCCCGATGTAATTTTGCAAGCTACGAAGCCGTACCTGCTTCCCGCGGGGGGAACGGATCGCTATTGGAACTTTGTGTTTCGCACCCCACTCGCGGAGACGCGCTGGATTAAGGCGGTGGAGATTCGTCCAGGTAACAACCGTCAGGTGCATCACGCCAATCTGCTGGTGGATCGTTCGGAAACGGCGCGCCGTGAGGAACCCGCACCCGGCGATGGTTTCGCCGGGATGGAGTTGCAAATCGAATCCGAGACTTTTGATCCCGACGGGCACTTTTTGTTCTGGAAGCCCGGTTCGCTAGTGAAACCTGAGCCACGCACCATGGCGCTCCGGCTGGATGCTGGGAACGATCTGGTTCTGAACACGCACTTACAGCCTTCCGGGAAACCGGAGCGCATTCAGCCGAGTTTGGGGCTCTATTTCACCGACCAGGCCGCCACGGAATTTCCGGTACTGCTGCAACTCGAAGGCGACAAGCAGCTGGATATTCCGGCAGGGGAAAGGCACTTCGTGGTCTCAGACGAGTTCACATTGCCGGTGGCCGTGGAGGTGCTCGCGATCTATCCCCACGCACACTATCTGGGAAAGGATTTGCTGGCCCTGGTGCGCCTGCCCAATGGCCAAGAAAAAACGTTGGTACACATCCCGCGATGGGATTTGAACTGGCAGGCGGTTTATCGCTATGCCCAACCGGTGAACCTGCCGCGCGGATCAACGATTGTAATGCATTACTCGTACGACAATTCGCACGACAATTTGGCCAATCCCAACGATCCGCCACAACGCGTGGTGGCGGGAAACCGCGCTAGTGACGAAATGGCTCATCTGTGGTTGCAGGTGTTGCCCCTCGGTGAAAGCGGCGCGGCCATCGATACGGTCTCCGCTGGCGTCAATGACGCGCGGATGAAATTGCAAGAAGCCTTGGCCCGTCATCACATCGCGAATAACGCCGGCGATTTTGCAGCGCACTACAATCTGGCCGCCATATTCCAGATGCGTGGTGAAACTCAGGCTGCGGAGGCGGAATTTGCCGCGGCGCAGCGATTGCGTCCGGGATATCCCGCGGTGGAGAACGCGCTGGGCGCTACGCTGCTGGCCATGGGAAAACTTCCCGAGGCCATCGAACATCTTGAAGTGGCGGCTCAGGCGCGCCCCGACTATTTTGATGCGCACTACAACCTGGGATTGGCTCTGGCGCGCCACGATGATTTTGCGGCTGCGGTGCAGGAGTTGCGCTTGGCCGTAACGCTCAGCCCGAAAGATGCCAACGCCGAAGCCAACCTGGGTAGCGCCCTGGCCGCGCAAGGCGACCTTGCGGAAGCCAAGATTCACCTGGAGCGGGCCTTGGAACTCAATCCGCAAAATGCCCTGGCGCGGGAGAATCTGGAGCAAATTTTGCCCGATCTGCCGCACTGAAAATCGGGCGCACGGACCGTATTGCCAGGCGCATAATTTCGCTTGGAGATTAGCGTGAAAGGCTCTAGCTTCGGTCTTACGGAATTGGAGGGCGTCTGATGGTGAAGAAAAAGACCGCGAAGCCTGCCAGAGTGCTGGTCATTGATGTCGGTGGCACGAATGTGAAAATGTTGGCAATGGGACAGAAGGAGCCGCGCAAATTTCCGTCCGGGCCGGCCATGACGGCGCAGAACATGGTGCAAATCGTAAAAAAGGGCACCGCTGACTGGGAATACGACCGCATTTCGCTCGGGTATCCGGGGCCGATTATCAACGGCCATCCCCTGCGCGAGCCGCATAACCTCGGCGGCGGTTGGATGGCCTTCGATTTCGCCAAGGCCTTCGGCTGCCCGGTGAGAGTGATCAACGACGCTTCGATGCAGGCGCTGGGCAGCTACAAGGGCGGGCGAATGTTGTTTCTCGGGCTGGGCACCGGACTCGGCTCGGCCATGATCGTCGACGGCGTGCTGGAGCCCATGGAACTGGCACATTTGATTTACAAAAAAGAGAAGACCTACGAGGATTTCCTCGGGCTACGGGGCTTGGAACGACTTGGGAAGAAAAAGTGGCGGCAGCACGTTCACAAAATCACGGAAAAATTGATCGAGGCGCTAGAGGCCGATTACGTAGTGCTGGGCGGCGGAAATGCCAAGAAGCTGAAAGAGCTGCCACCAAAGGCGCGTCTCGGCACGAATGAAAACGCTTTTTTGGGTGGCTTCCGCATGTGGGAAAAGAAGTAGCTGCGAAGTTCCTTGCCCGTATCCGTCTCGCGTAGCGCGTGCTCGCAGCGAAAACAGACAGCGCTTTCACGCGCGGCATCCTTAAATTTCCGGTGCCTCGTTCGCGCCGAGTGCCCCCTACGAGACTTATCGCGAATATTCACGGAAGGCGCACAAAAGCACACCACCGCTGGTCACCAGCGGGTGGAACCAACTGGCGGATTTGCGAGCATCGCTGGGTAGGGGAATAAGGACGAGGCGGTCAGCCCATTGCGAGACTTGTTCAAGAGAATCGTAGACGCTGTACGAATATGCCAGTCCGTCGCCTTCGGTAATGCGATAGCCTTTTCCACCGGTCCGCAAATAGTTGTAAGCATCCCACAGGCGCAATTTGTAGAGCACTAGTTTGACAAAACGCATGGCCAGCGAACCCTGGCCGAAGCGATTGCTGTCCGAAATTAAGACCGCCTTGCTGGCGACGCGCAGCATTTCCTTAACCACAGCGGCGGGATTGCCCACGTGGTGCAGAATGCCAAACTCGCAAACCACGTCGAAGCTGTGATCGGCAAACGGCAGAGCCTCGCCGCTGGCCTGCAGAATCGGGCCGCTAGCGATGTTGCCGTTGCGGGCAGCTTCTTGCA
>Ga0209040_10003662_pt1 | contig 11740 bp, 17 predicted proteins | sample BogFormECP12_OM3_FD_188240 | JGI IMG/M metagenome (GOLD analysis project Ga0209040, IMG submission 188240) | Bog forest soil microbial communities from Calvert Island, British Columbia, Canada - ECP12_OM3 (SPAdes) (version 2) | ecosystem: Environmental > Aquatic > Freshwater > Wetlands > Bog ... | reverse complement strand
GCCACATGGTGTACTCTTTGTCTCCGTCTTTCTCTTTGATGATCTGCTTCTTCGGAGGCAATTCCTTCAGTGGATCATCCACATGCAAATGCTTCTCGAAGAAATAATCCGATGCGCTGCGGCAATCCGCGTCACCGGGTCGAATCACTTCGGCCTTCGACTTTACCCAACGGTGAAAGGCGTCCATCTCCACCTTGAGCGTCACGTCACGAGATGCTTGCCGCGTCTTCTCATCGCTCTCGCGGTATCTGTCGGCGCTTTGCCCAAGTTCCGAATAGTCCACAGTGGCGTCGGGGTCCTGCCACAACACATCACTGATGCTCATGGCGTTGATGACGATCTTACAGCCCTTGGTGACGTACTTGCCGCCCACTATGTCGTAATACGGAGCTTTCGCTGGATCACGGATCAGCAATTGCAGCTTGCCGTCCCAGTATGCGGGCTCCGTGTGAAGCTCGAAAATATCGTGGTTGCCGACACTGACTTCTGTCTCGCCAGTCGGGTCTTCTTCTTGCAACAGACGAATGAGTTCCTTAGTTTTCACAGGGCACCGCCTCCGGGCATCTGGGTACGATTAAAGTTTGTGGTGCAGGGGCAACGTCGGACTTCCACAACCGATAGTTGGAAAGCGCACGACGCTGCTCCTGCGTGAGCGGGTAGGTCGCAATTGCGGTCAACCCGAGGTTGTCATCGGGCTCATAGAACACTTCATGGCCGATGGCATTGTCATTTAACTTGTTGATAACACGGAATAAAGCCGCTTTATCGGGCACACCGATAAGCACAAGGAACGGGATTTGACCGTAGTCAGACGGCAAACGCTTCGCCATTTCAAACGTGGCGTGGTTGCTTTGAACTAATTGTTGTGCGAGAGAGATGTCCTGACGGACGAAGAGGTAGAAGTACGGTGGTTGCTGCTGATTGACCTACAGATCGCCAATTGCCTTACGCATTTGAGTAGCCTCTAAAGACATAATACCAGTAGTTGGAAAATTTGCAATAACTATTTTTGAATTAGTTTTTGGCCTCGTCAATAGCGGCCTGCACGTAACTCCACGCAACTCCAAACCAGATTACGATTCGCGTACACGCCCTACTTAGCCATGAACTTTTCATGTCGTTCCTCCGCAGGGATAGGCTTGGGCGTGGTCGCCAAATGAATGACGCCGATGTGCACCTCGCCCGCCTGATACGTGTTCATCATTCCCGGGCGGTCGTCATCACCCATCCCGAACGGGTCCTCGTATCCCCAGGAACGAGCGAACTGATACGCGGTCTTGCTGTCCGAAAACAGCCTGAACTTCTCGATGTACTCAAGCTCGTTGTGTCGAATTACCAGCCATGCGTCCATTATTGACAACCTCCACCGTTCTCGAACACGATTTCATCCGCGATGCACAACCAATTCTTCGCGAGGGGTGCATCGAAACTGTCATCCAATGGGGCAACGCGAACGTACCGACGACTCAGGCGGACTCCTAGATTGTGTGGGGCGAGTTCTCTTCGCATTTTGCGAATTTCGGCGTAAGTCTTCGGACGATCATAGATCATGCTGGGATAGCCAAGCTCGCGGTCGATTACCTTCCCCACCGTGACTATGTTGCTTCGCTTTTTCACTTCAGCATGTCGTTTAGCCATGTCTTGTCCTCGTCTGTGAATACTGCGGGCTTGTCTGGCCTATCGGTGCAGGGCACAACGTTCAACCCAGCTTCCACTGGGTCGTAGTCGAATAGAAAGCAAGAGCCTAGCGGATCATAACCGTCATTTGCCACGCTTCGTCAACTCCCCTTTGTACTCTTTCATGAATGGATACGCCCAATCGTGGCGGCTCATCCCAATTTGATCGGCGTGAATCCACAACCCAAGGTTCACGTTCGCACTCTCGTCGTGGACATCAACCGCCTCTGTAAAGACGGGGTACTTTTTCAGCTTGATTTCGCCTTCCCAGAAGAGCGTGCCGTCAGGGTGGAAAATCTTCAGGTGATCGCCGTCGTTAAGGGCGTGCAGACCATCGTATGACCAACGCGGGTGCGGCCAATCCTCGGTCGGCGGCTGAATAAACCGCTCATCCTGAATCGCCCAGTATCCACCTTCGGTTCCCGTTTCACTATATAGGAACAGCGTCCCCTTGATCGTCTCCATGGTTTCCTTTGCAGTTACAGACGTGGAAGCAGTCGTACTCCTGACCCAACTTGTCAATGTGCTCCATGCAGTGCTCGTAGCATGGGCACGAGGAGTCATGATTCTTGGCCCCGGCGTGGAATGCCTCAATTCGAGCCTTGATGCTCTCTTCCAATTCAGGCACAACAAGTTCAGCTACGGCGGCAGGGTACGACTCCTCCGTTATTGGTTCGCTGGGGCGCATTTCCCATGGACGGTCTTGAGGCTTGCCTGAGTAGTGGTGGAATTGAACGTGCTCCAAGCGGAGCCGTTCTTCCTCGGGTGTGTCCGCCGCCACTGATACCTGAGTCTCAGGCTCCAGACCGAGGTTCCTCACAAAGGTCTCGTTCTCTTCCGTGATGTCGTAGCCAAGCTCATACAGTTTGGACTTGTCGATCTTCTTGATGACCTCAACCTTGCCGCCCTCTTCTGCTATCGCCCGCACGCCGCTGACCGTGTGCGTGTCGGCACCCCCCATCGTGGACTGGTGGATGCCGTACTTGAGCTTCATTTTGATGGTCTCGGCGTTATCTTTACCGAGGTCGGGGTTCTCAACTGGGTTCGCGGTGAGATCGTGGCGATCAATGGACTGCATCGGGATGCGCTGTATTCCTATGGCATCCTGATACTCTCGGAGCACGACTGCATCCGTAGGGTCGAGGAGATTAGGATCGGTCTCCTGCTTCTTCTTAAACCACTCCCAAAACTTGAGATTCATAAAGGCTTCCGCTCCGCAATTTCTTTTTCGGTTTCGGCAATCACGATGTCCATGACCGCCCATGTAGCGTTTTCCATGGCCTTCTCGCGTGATTCTTTGCTGTAAAGGTCAACGGGCATCATGGCATCAATGTAGGCTTGCAGGAGGGCGACGGTATCATCTACCTTCTTGTCATCCTCTGGCGTACTCACAAATTCGAACCCGCCTATAATTCGTGTCGCCATAAACCCTCGAAAATTAGCCTCGGTCGTGGAGTTCCGTTTCGGTCACCACGACTCAACCGCCTGACCACCGCCGACGCCTCAGCCTATTCCTGAAACCAAGGAGGGCCTAGTTCGCTTTCGACCCATCGCGGTGCTTACGGTGTGTTTGCGAACCGACCACGGAAGGCACCAGCAACCTTTTGCCCATGGCAAAGTCAGATACACTCGCGGGAATACTTTCGGAATCAGAAACGTCTGCTGCCCGCGACCACCGAGGCTCACGCTATCTATGGATAATACTTACTTTTTGGGGATTTCGGGGGTCCAAAATGCGCCGAGGGCGTGGAGAATGATTTCGTCCTGTTTGGTCAGGTTTTCGGGGTGGACAAGAATGTCGTAGGCGTAGAAAATTTCGGTATTCTTGGTAAGGCACCACGAGGCGTGGCGAACAATACCCAAACAGTGCTCACAGGCCGCACCACCGTGACGGTTTACGTGGTAGACGGGACTGATTTGCCCCATTAGGATTTTCCTCTTACCTTAGAGTTTGATAATCGAGTTTTTACTTACTATCAGTATTATCTATTAGAGGTAGTAAATAGAGGTAGTAAATCATGCCAAAATTTGGACCGATGTCAAAAACGCACAAGCGAAAAATCAGTGAGGCGAACAGGGGAGTCCCGAAATCCGTGGATCATAAAATTCTTCTGACAATCATTGGCAATCAATTAGAACAGCACGACATCACCGTCGAAATCTACAAACAAAAACTCGCCGAGGGGCTGCGGTGGTGCCACGGACATAAGACTTTCCTGCCTAAAATTTTGTTTGGAACCGCTAAGCACGGAAATCGATGCGAAGAATGTCGCAGAAAGTATGAGTTTTCTCGTAAACACCATTTGCCGTGGGAGTGGTACGAACGAAAATTAAAAGAACAGGGTGATGGGTGCGGGCTCTGCGGTGGACCCCCCACATCACGGAGGGGATGCCTCGTAGCATTTTTTGATTTAGATCACGATCACAATTGTTGCTCCGGGGATAGATCGTGCGGGAAATGCGCTCGCGGATTACTTTGTAGTCGTTGCAACTTCGTTTTAGGTTGGGTTGAAAAAGATTTGGCTCGACTCGATTTACTGACGAAAATCCCCGAGTATATTCAAAATTACGCTCATTCTTTCCAATAAACTCCCCCACTCGGCAAGTCGTAGCTGTTGCCGTCATAACGGGACAGGAAGTGTTGCCAGCCATCGGCTGCAACCGCTTCTTCTGCCGCTGCGTTAATGTCTATCCCTGCAAGCTCAATTGCCTGTTTGATACCATCTGCATCCCCGTAAATTTCTTGCATGTACGCCACGGGGTCACGAAGCTGGGAGGCGGCAATTTCTTCGGCCTTTGATTCGATCCACTCATCAGACGGTGTGTCGGGATCATCAACCATGTTGCCTTCGGCATCGATGTAATTCCCCTCAGCATCCGTCTCATACACGTCATCGGCGTCCCAGCCGTAAGAATCGGGCGATTCGCGAACCGACTCAAGAGCCATGTTCTCAACATCTGACGAAAGGTCGTTACGGAGGCGCTCTTCGTTGATGTGACCTTGGAGCCAATCTTGATTGAAGAGTTCGGGCTCGCTCTCCAGATCGCTGCGGACCTGTGCTAGAGCCATATTCTCTGGAACGTCGTCATTGGGGGCAATGATGTAGCCTGCAACCGTTGCGGTGCCGTCGCTGTTGTCCGTGACATCGACGCTGTAGTCGTCGTAATCGAGCTTTTCGGCTTCCAAAAATTCGATGACGGCGGTTACCAAATCGTCGTCACCTAACTCGATTTCAATCGCCTCACGCACGCGAGCGGCTTTGGCTTCGGGAGTTTCCTCGGCCTCTTCCTCTTCAACCTCCTCTACGGGAGCGACAGGCGGTGCGGCGGGGGCTGCGGGCTGTACGGTCGGATCGGGGATGGCGGGGTCGGCTTGAGCGGCGGGCTGGTCACGCTGGATCGGCTCGTCGCCGGGTGCGGCCTGCTTCTTCGCCTCATACTCTGCAACCACATCCAAAGCAGCTTTCTTGATACCGCGTGCTTTGAAACTCGCGGCGGCTTTCAGTGCGTCCTTAACCTTATCTGCCATGCTATCCCCTTACTGCAAGAACGTGAAAATGACCTCTTGAGCAAGGCCATCAGGCGTTTCGATCAAAATTTTGTTGCCAGCTTTCTTTTGCTCCAGAGCCCAATCCAACAAACGCAGACCGTAACGTACCGCGATAGCGCGTTGATCGCCGCCAATTTCCTTAGTCTGGCGATCCAAAATCTGAAGTGCTTCAGGCGTGAAGTCGAACTGGACCCGTGTCTTGTCTTCCATGAGTGCCTCTACAGTAGCTTTTGACAGTCGAAAAGTCAACCAGAAACAAAAATGCCTCCTTGCGGAGGCTCTTTTGCCGTGTTGAGGAACCTTCCCACGGGGAAGGGCACATTATGCGTGTGCGGCCATTGCCTTTGGAGCGTTGGCTGTTGTCTTTTTGAATGGAGTTTAACGAGGAATCATCCTTCCCTCGGATCGCTGGCTGCCATCCCACACCGTCTCCATCGAAGCCGTGACGAGCCCATAATTTGTGAGTGTGGTTGGTCAATGCTCAAGCGATTGCGGAGCATTCACCGAACCACGCTCACGGGTGGTTCAGATATGGTGGACCCGGCGGGAGTCGAACCCGCGTCTGAAAATCAGTGCCAGTGCCTTTTATCCACCCGAGACCACCCATTAAAGGGTCAGGTTCGGTATGGACTTACGACCATCTATTACATGATACCAGAAGTCAGGGAATTTTGGCTAGGAATTCGAAAATTAGTCGCCGAACGCCTGAGTGAAGGAGTGGAGGCCATCAAATCCCAGTCGGGTGTCCAGCACATTCTCGGGCTCCTCGTCGAACATGTCCGTCTTGGTAACCTTGCCGTCCTTGAAGAACACCTTGAGCCACGTGCCGTCGCCCTCGTACTCCGTGTTGCGGGAATAGATCACCCAGCCGTCGCCTTTACCGTCCTCGGAGAAGGAACGGCGTTCCATCAGGTTAGCGACCTGCTCTTCGATTGTACCACCCTCGAAATCGGTCGGCTTGGCCGAGCCCCTCTTGGGAAGCTCCTTGGCTGCGGCATCCGTCGCCAGATCATGGAGAATCCACGTAGCCGCGTCATCACCTACAAGCTCCTTCAGAGCGTCGTAGCGGCTCATGAGCGACCGCGAGCCCGCGTAGGGTCCCTTGGTCTCGGTCTTTGGGTGTTCCTTGATCCATTTGTCGAGATCAGCCGTGGTCTTGATGCCGAGGCTCCGTAGCTTGGCAACAGCCGCACGGGTGCCCTGACTACCCGCCCGCTTGCTATTCATCTTGCTCAAGGACATGGCCTGCGGATCAGGCACCCCGGGTTGACGCTCGGGACGGCACTGCCAGCCAACCCATTTACCCTTGGAGGCGGCAATCTGCGGGCCGTAGAATTCGCAGATGATGTCTGCGGAGACTTCCATTTCGGCCTCATTGCCGAATGAGAAGTACGCCACGTGCAGTTCTTCGTCCGTCGCCACGTCAAAATCCCGCATACCCGCATGGGCAAGGGTTTCGGCTACTCGGTGGGCGTACTCCTGCGGCACTCCCCAGCTTGTGGCTGGCACGTAGCCGCTGATCTTACGCCGTGTGGCGACCTTCTCGGCTCTGCCGATGACGCCTAGTCCTCTCAAACGGGCTTTGTCCGCTTTGCTGTACTCTGGTTTAGCGTCCCAGTTCGGGTTAGAGAGGTCGGGCTTAATATCCTCGTTCACCCCCACGTCCTTCAGGAACTTCTTTTCCGTGGGCTGGAGGTAATCTTGCTTCTTGATCGGCCCTTCGGGGAACTGAATGTAAGTGCGGGGCTCGCCGATGCGGAACACGGCCTGTTCAAGCTTAGATTTGGCTTCTTCGGCGGAACTTGCTGCGCCTACTTGTTTACCGAGGTCGAGTTCATTGCTGGCGTCCCAATCTGTCCATTCGTAGGTGCCTTTGTATTCGTCCAGCGTGCAGCGGCGGTGATCGTACATGCCGCCCCACTCAATGTAGGCGTCGGCTTGGTACTCCGCTGTCGGGGCTGCCTTCTTGGAGGCATATTGCGGCTTATTAGGAGCCCGCTGTGGGGTTTGGGGCTGGGGCTGACCCATCTGGGGCTTCTTGGGCTGTTGCCCCTTAGGGAACATGATACGGCTCTGTTCCTGTGCATTGCCTTGTGGGGGCGGCGGACAAGTCATGTGAGATTCCATGCCGCCTTCCCATGAGATCGTCTGACCCTGCTGGATGGGCTGTTTGCACTTGTAGCAAGTTTGCTGGCCTTGATCCATGCCAATCGGAGCGCCCGCACCGTCTTTCTGAAGTAGGGGGTTCTTAGGTTTGGACTTTTCTTCCTCTTCGCGCTGGGCTTTGTTGGCTGCCCACTCTGCTCGAATGCGGTCGCCTTCCTTCATGGCGTCGAGGTAGTTGTCTAAATTGCGCTGGCTTCCGCCGCTCGGCCTTCTACCCCTTCGAGCGCCTATCCGATTGAGGGGAACGCTATCTGGGACATTCCGACCTTCGCCAGCCCGCACCTCAATGGCTGGGTTGAGACCATCGTGATCCACCAAACCCCGCTTAACGTCGTCGGCGGTCATATTGGGCACCGAAAAGACTCGATTGATCCATTTCCCCCGAAGATAGACATCCCACGGCGTATTCGCTGCCGCACTTTTCTGGCTTGCCATTCGCGTCGGCTCGCCGATCTTCTCGGCCTCAGCGGGGGCTACGGGCGGTGGTGGGGCGACTTTGTGGGTCGCGGGATCGAGCATATCCCCTTGCTGGTTATCGTCTTGCGGCAGGATGATGGGGTCCTGCTCGTCGTTTGTCTTTTTCTGGAAAAGCGGATTCATCGGAAAAAAGGCCCTCAGTTATATAGTCGAAAGCGAAGAGATTGTGGTATTATTGATCGATGAGAACTGAAGCCCTCTTCGCGTGGATTACCGAGCGGCACGCGATCTACGAAGCCAAGAACGCTGGATACCCGAAGCCTTGGACGGAAGACCCCATCCTGCAAGCCTACCGTTTCTGCAATGTGTACCGCGAACTCGACAAGGTGACGCGGTGGATCGCCGAGCATTGGCGTGACACGCACTACGATAGTCCCGATGTATGGTTTGCGATGACGGTTGCCCGCCTCGTGAATTGGCCCGACACGCTCGCCGAGCTTGGCTACCCCGTCCCGTTCGACCCGATGCATTTCATCGAAGTGCTTGAACGCCGCAAGCAGGCGAAAGAGAAAGTCTTCACAGGCGTCTACATCGTACCCGCAAAAGCGGGATTTGCATCCAAGGCGAGATACATCGCCAGCGAAGTTCTCAATCCAATGTGGTGCCAGCGTAACGACATCACCGAGTCCGCATACAGTCTCGCGGAATTCCACAAGCAACTAATGAAGTACAACGGCATGGGCAGTTTCCTTGCGGGGCAGGTCGTGTGCGATACGAAGTACACCAAACTGCTTGTGAACAGCGTGGATTGGTCGGATTGGGCGTGCAGCGGCCCGGGCAGTAAACGCGGTTTGAACCGCGTCATGAACTACCCCGTGGATCAGGTCTGGCAGGAGTCGATGTGGTTGGATACCATGCTCGATCTTCGGCGGCAAATCAAACCGTTGGTTGCCAACGTGGGTATGCCAGACATCCACATGCAGGACCTCCAGAACTGCCTCTGCGAGTTCGACAAGTACGAACGGGTGCGATTGGGCGAGGGCAAGCCGCGTAACGGGTATTCGGGAAAGTAACGTTACCAAAGATAGTCCGAATTCCTAGCCAAAATGCTCCGTCAGCGGGGTATAATAGGGACATGTCAACCTCAACTCCCGCTGAAGTCATATTCTTCCTGCACGGCGACAAAGTTAAGCACACCCTTCAGGACCGCGAAGGCGTGATCGTGAGCTTCGAGAGCGAAACGCTTGCTCTGGTGGACTACGGTCAGGGTCCCAAGAAAACTTCGGTCAAGTACCTGAAACTTGTCTCCAAGGGGCGAGCCGTCCAACTGGCACTTCGCAACGATCCCGCCGCACTGGAACTCTTTGCGGCTCACTACAAAGCGACGAACGGGCGCACCGAAATCACCTGCCAGCCCACCTGCATCGACAAGGAAGCGTCGAAGCTTTCCCAGATGTCGAGCCTTTCCGAAATCAATGCGATTGACTACATCAAGGAAACGACGGAAGCGAGCCATGGGGCGAAGTACGACATTCTTGTTGGTGCGAACCTGCCAGCGGGACTTGCCGACAGGCTTGGGGTGTTCTTCCACATGGACGGGCTGCGAGCCCGCGATGGGGAGGCTCAGGTCAACTCCCGCTCACTGGCGGAATGGCTCATTCGAGTCCACGGTGTGTTGCCGAAAAAGTGGTACTAGGCGGACTTCTGAACGATCTGCTTTTCGGGGTGCTCTTCGGGAAGCATGAATCTCGACGCCCAATCCCTGCCAATGTGCCAGTGATCTCCGCAGGGGAATACCTTAAGTAGTCGCCATGTGGTGCCGCCGCGTCTCATTCCCCACAATGCAACCTTGCCCAATTCGGCGTCAGCCTCTTTTTGAGTACCAAATTTTCTATGCTCTGCACACCTTCGATGCCGCTGCATAAAAACCTCCCTCCCGCATACGCAGTATAGCACACTCGTTAATCCGATGTAACAACGTCGCTGTCGCTCCCGACTTCGAGGTCCTTGCCTTTCAATCGGGCAAAGGCCCAAGTCTTAGCTGCTTGCAAGTCCCGAGGAGAATCTTCTTCTTTTTCCAGCAAAGCTTTGTACCCCACGCTCAGGATTTTCAAGGCTCGGGTCCTGATCCCTTCAAAAGAGTCGGTCTCTGCGCGATGCGGATGTCGCTCTTTGCGGAGTTTCCTGAGCCCGATAGAGTTGGCGTACTTTTCCACCCACCATTCGGCTATGTTGGGGACAATGCCGAGTTTCCTGTACAAGGGGAGAATCTTGTCATTGCCGAGTTTGGTCTTCCACTCGTAGCACACCTTCCCGAATTCCATACCTCCCGCCGCGACGTTCCCCCACGCGGCTTGAAGCTCTTCCCTAGCTTGTTTGAGCGATGGCTTTTTCATCAGTTTGTTTCGCTGCGATTTTGGGGTGCGGCTGCGATTCCCACTTGAGCAATGCCCTGTCTTTAGGATCAGCGAACCACACGTAACGGTGCTTGATGCTTCGCTGCGTTCGGTAGGTCTTACGAGGCACACCTTTTAAGTCGAGAACGTACTCCTGAATTGCCCATGAGCGTTTGTTCAATCGACGAGCATCTTGACCACAGTCTGGGCAGGGGATGGTCTGAGGCTGAAAGCCGATCTCGACGTAGGCCGTGGGGAAGGCCCCGTGTTCTTTGCACTTGTAAACAAACCCGCCACGTACTTTCATCGGTACGCTGCGGTAATCGGTGTAGCCCTCAACACAGATGTCGTTGAACGCCATCGACTGACTCGTGTAAATCCAGTTGGTCGCCTGATACACGTAGCCGACGTGACCTTTGCTGCCATCGGCGTAACTTACGAGAATAATCTTGGGGTATTCCTTCTTTAACTGCCGCAAACACCAGCCGATGAACTTGCTTTCCACGCCGTGACGGTGTGTGATGGGCTTACCCGTTTTTCGGTCCACCCCCGGAGTTTCAATCACGGGGAGTGAATCACTTAGCCAGAGGCGGTTCAATTCATAAACGTCGTTTGACCGAGCCATGGGGTCGAGTTTCGACGTAGCGGCATCTTCGCCAACAAGACTGGCCCTAACCGTCCAGCTTTGCATCTTGCCAACGGTCAGGACGCCGAGGACTTCCCCCTTCTCGTCCTTGATGCCCCACGCCCAACTAATCGGGCACTGGCGATGCATGTAGTGGTGTTCAATGACGAGTGCGGTCGCGCTGTCCTGATCGATTGGTACGAAGCGCAAAGAATGGAGCGGGGAGGCTGGATTCGAACCCCCGTCTTCCGATTGGGTCGGCTGTTTTACCACTAAACTACCCCCGCGTTCTACGTTGTCCATAGGGTCTAATACTGCGGCGGGAACGATTTTAGGAATCGCTATCTTGGGAGTCGTCTTCTTTCTTTTTCTTCTTCCGCTTCTTGCGGTCTTTCAGCACTTCGTCAACCTCTTCCGCAGTGCAGACGACAGTATCCTCTTCGTTGATCTTCGCCGTGAATCGTTTGAAGAAAGCCATTAGAACGCCAGCACCCAACTGATGATTACGTTTACGCCGGGTGGGAGGACGAGTGGCGGCAACGTCAGATAGTTGATAAGCACAACCGAATTTGCTGGACCCGGAGGCACGGCAGTTGGGTTGAAATACGGAGCCGTGAGCATTTGAGTTGCGGTGGACGGCGGGTTTGTACCGAACGTGCCGCCGCCGATCAGACCCATCTCGCGAATGCCCTGCGTGATGTTGTCGGTCGTCGCATTGATCGTGGTCTGGAAATCGACCATGGTGCTGAGTGCGCTCAGGGGGTTTTGGTTGCTGTCCACAAAGTTGACCTTGGACAGAGGCTTACGTAGGAATTCGGCGATCAGAGCCGTCTGTACGGGCGTCGGATCGGGTTGAGTCTCGGGAGCCCACTGCGCGGAACCTGCGCCAAGGGCAAGGCCCCACACGCC
>Ga0209040_10003661_pt1 | contig 11745 bp, 8 predicted proteins | sample BogFormECP12_OM3_FD_188240 | JGI IMG/M metagenome (GOLD analysis project Ga0209040, IMG submission 188240) | Bog forest soil microbial communities from Calvert Island, British Columbia, Canada - ECP12_OM3 (SPAdes) (version 2) | ecosystem: Environmental > Aquatic > Freshwater > Wetlands > Bog ... | reverse complement strand
CCGGCATCGCACCATCCGGTCAAAGGGCTGCCTGTCGAACAAGACGGCGCTTGCCATGGTGTTCAAGCTTGTCGAAGGCGCGCAGAAAAATTGGCGCCGCATCGACGGCCATAACCAGTTGCCAAAACTGATCGAGGGTGTGAGGTTCACTGACGGGATCGAGGCCATCGGCAATTCTGCCGCGCCTCAAGCCCAAGCCGCCGCCTGATCCTTCAGGCCGTCACCAAAATTCGGTGATAGCTCGGGTCATAAAGCACGTGACACCTCGACTGCTGGGTTCAGAGTGTGTGAACGACGACGTTGAAGCCCTCGGTGGATTCCCGAAGGACGAAATAGCTGGTGAACAGATCGTAGTCCGCTTCGCTTACTTGGAACGGGTGCCCGCCACCCGCATTTCGTTCCCGAAGCCTCTGCTTGCAGATCGTGTCCGGAACATCGAGCAGATGAAGCTCGTGGGCCGCGCCAGATTGAGTTATCAACGAACGCATCCAATTGCGCACGCTGGCGGTGTTTGCCTGGAAATCCAGGACAATGGAAAGGCCTTGCCGTAAAATCGCGACAATGTGCGGGCCCATGGCAGCGCGCAGCCGCGCCGAAAGACGTCCGTAGTCGTCGATTGTCCTCAGCTCATCAGCAAATGCGACGTCCAGTGATCTTCGCTGATGAGCAGCGTCGCGGGGCGCGCCGCAAGGCGTCGTGCAAGCGTCGTCTTCCCAGCAGCAATCTTTCCGCAGAGAAGATACAAAGTTGGAACGTGAGCTGATTCCATAGACTGAGAGTGTCACAGATCGCCTGCCAGCCGGGCGCGTCATCCTGCTGACCCCGCCGCCCTCGGCACGGTCGAGGCTCGATGACCTGCCGGAGCAATTCAGGTGTCCGCGCTGCGGAGTGGTTGAGGATTGACAGAATATAGCTATTTTGATATCGCTGGTTTGTGGGGATCGCATCGAGCGACATGTTGTATCCCCGGCGGCCGAAGTTTCGACAGGGGCATGAGATCTCGCAGGCTGTTAATTCGCTGCAAAAAACAGCAAGAACAGCCAGAAGGTTCGCTGTCTTGTTACCGGCCGTGCAGCCAGTCTTCGATCAGCCGGCGGGCGATCGAGTCGAGGCGCGGCATGCGGAAGCCGTCGTCATCGGCGTGCGACAACAGCCAGTCGCGCGCGAACCAGCGGGCGTCTTCGAGCTCGCCGTAATCGATCGTGATGTCGGCCGTGCGCGCCTCGGCGTGAAAGCCGAGCATGATGTTGGCCGGGAAGGGCCAAGGCTGCGACGAGTGATAATGCACCGGGCCGACCTCGATCCCGGTCTCTTCGCGCACCTCCCGCGCCACCGCGTCTTCGAGGCTCTCGCCCGGCTCGAGGAAGCCGGCGAGGGTCGAATACATGCCCGGCACCGGGAAGTTCTTGTTGCGGCCCAGAAGCGCGCGCTCGCCATCCGTGACCAGCATGATGACGGCCGGATCGGTGCGCGGGAAATGCATCGCGTTGCAGGCGGGATTGGTGCAGCGGCGCATGTGGCCCGCTTCCTCGCTGTGGGTCGGACTGCCGCAGAGGCCGCAATAGCGATGCCGCGCGTGCCAGAACATCATTGCGCGGGCGAGGGCCAAGAGCGCCCCTTCGCGCCGGTCGATGTGCGGCCCTACTTGGCGCAGATCGGCGAACCGCACCCTAGCAGCCTCGATTCCCGAAGCGGCCAAGGCCGGGGAATGCAGCATGACGAGCGGCGCCTCGACCGCCGACAGGTCGAGTGCGAAATGCGCGCGCTCCTCGATGACGCCGAGAAACACCAGCTCGCCGCGGGTGAGCCGCTCCTGGCTCGCTCCAAAAATCTCGGAGATGCTGTTCGACTGCAGCACCGCGGCGCGGGGCTCGCCGCCTTCGAGCTCGATGACCAGGCTCTGGTTGCGCCAGACCGGCACAAAGAGGCTGCCGGGATCGGCAATCCGCTCGACGATCCACTCGGTGTCGCGGCGGCGCAGGCCGGCCCGCTCGAACCCGGGATGGGAATAGAAATTAGGCGTCCGCATGCCGTACACTGGCACATCCGCCGACGCTGCGGCAAGCATAGCGGGACCACGATACGGGCTGGTCGCCGTTCCCTTATCGTCTTTTGGCAAAGGTGCTTCGGATCGGCGGGGTGATCGGTTAATTCTATTCGTCCCTCGAACCGAGGAGGACGGCGAATGGAACAGGGAAACCGACAGGTGCGGCTCAGACGGCGTCCCGCCGGCACGCCGACGAGCGAGGATTTCGAGCTCGCCGAAGGGCCGGTACCGGACCCGGCAGAGGGTGAGGCGCTGGTGCGCGGCATTTATCTCTCGCTCGACCCTTATATGCGCGGCCGCATAAGCGCGGCGCGCTCATATGCCAAGCCGGTTGATGTCGGCGCGGTCATCGAGGGCCGGGTCGTCGGCCAGGTCGTGCGCGCGCGCGACCCGAGTTTCCGCGAGGGCGATTATGTCCTGGGCGGCTATGGATGGCAGCTTTACAGCGCGGTGCCGGCCAAGGGATTGCTCAAGCTCGATCCGGCAGAGGCGCCGCTCCCGACGGCGCTCGGCGTGCTCGGTATGCCGGGGCTCACCGCCTATGTCGGACTCAGCGATATCGGTCGACCACAGCGCGGCGAGACCGTCGTCGTGTCGGCCGCGTCGGGGGCGGTTGGGGCAGTCGTCGGTCAGCTCGCGAAGCGCGCCGGCGCCGGCGTCGTCGGTATTGCCGGCGGTGCCGAAAAATGTCGCTATGTCGAAGGCGAGCTTGGCTTTGATAGCTGCATCGACCACCGTTCGACGGATCTGGGCGGTGCGCTCGACCGCGCCTGTCCGAAAGGCATCGACATTTATTGGGAGAATGTCGGCGGAGCGGTGCAGCAGGCGGTGTTCGCGCGGCTCAATGATTTCGGCCGCATGGTGATGTGCGGCATGGTCTCGGAATACAATGACGTCGAGCCGCGCCCTGGTCCCAATTTGATGGCGGCAGTGCGCAAGCGGCTCAAGATCCAGGGCTTCATTGTCAGCGACCAGTGGCAGCGTTTCGGCGAGTATCGCGCAATGGCGGCCCCGTTGCTGCGCAATGGCGAACTCAAATACCGCGAGGACATCGTGGAGGGCCTCGACCGGGCGCCCGAGGCCTTCATCGGCCTGCTGCACGGCCGCAATTTCGGCAAGCTCTTGATAAAGCTCGGCGACGATCCGACGGCAGGGAGCTAGAGGTTGGCGAGAAAGGGAAAGCGATGCGCTGGATCTCGACCATCGCGATAATCTTGGCCTGCGCGGCTTGTCAGTCCCCGTCTGGAGGGACACAGGTCGCGGCCTTGCCGGATCAAACGCAGCCTGTGTGCCACGATTTCACAACGCCGGTAACGGCGGGAGGGAGACCGGAGCAGGCGAAGGGCCAAGCGTGTGAGCAGCCTGACGGCAGCTGGCAAGTGGTGCAGAACACACCGGGATTGCCGGCCCAAGGCTATGTCTTGGAGCCACCGGGCCAATTGGCCGGCACGGCGAACGCCCATCCACAGCCCCAGGCAAACCAAACCCGACCAAACCAACCTCGACCAAACCAGCCCCTACCCGACCAGCCCCCGCCCACCCAGTCCGCATGCAGCAGCTATACGGCTCCGGTCACGGTAGGCGGGCAGCCGCGGCAGGCCGTCATCGAGGCGTGCCCGCAACCCGACGGGAGCTGGAAGATTACGCAGAATACGCCGGGGTTGCCGACGCAGGTCTACCAGGTGCCACCGCCCGCTGCCGCGTCCTACCCCTATGACTACCCGTACCCCGTCGACTATGCCTATCCAGAGTTATTTCCGTATTGGCTAGGCGCGCCTTGGTACTTCGGCCTCGCGCCGTCGATCGTCGTCGTGCAAAGATTCCATCACTTTCAACATGGCTTTGGTCGCGGCTTCGGGCACGGTTTCGTCCGCGGTTTTGGCCCTGGTTTCGCCGCTGCCCGCGGTGGTGGCGGCGGCGGACGGCGTTAGCTGAGACGAGACAATGAGCGTGCAAGCGATCGGGCAGCCGGTGCGCAGAGAAGAGGATCTGCGCCTCCTCAGAGGCAAAGGTCGGTATGTCGACGATGTCAGGGAGCCGACCGAAGCGCGCGGCTATGTGCTGCGCTCGCCGCACGCGCATGCCCGCATCGCCGCGCTCGACATCCGGCCTGCGCTGGCCGTGCCCGGCGTGCTTGCCATATTGACCGGCGAGGATCTCCGCCGCCGCGGTCTCGGCACGCTGATGCCCGGGGTCCGTCGCCGGCGCCGCAATGGCGCCCCGGCCTTTGTGTGTCCGCAGCCGCTGCTGGCGCGTGAACGCGTCCGCTATGTCGGGGACCCGGTCGCGTTCATCGTCGCCGAGACGCTGGACCAGGCGAAGGATGCCGCCGAACTGATCGACATCGAGTACGAGCTGTTGGCCGCGGTGGTCACCGCCGAAGCAGCCCTTGCTCCCGGTGCGCCTGCAGTCTGGGACGAGAACCCGGGGAACGAGGCGTTCTTCCACGAGATCGGCGACAAGGCCGCTGTCGATGCGGCGTTTGCCAAAGCCGACCGCATTGTCCGCCACACGATCCCGATCAACCGGGTCACGGCGAACAGCATGGAGCCGCGGGGTTGCCTGGCGCAATACGACCCCGATCAAGAGCGCTATACGGTCCGCTGCACGATCCAGTCCGTGCATGCTACGCGGACCGCATTGGCCGATCGCATATTCAAACTGCCGCAGCACCAGTTCCGGGTCGTTTGCGACAATATGGGCGGCGGCTTCGGCATGAAGGGCGGCTGCTACCCGGAGTATGGGCTGTCGCTCTGGGCATCCGAGGTGACCGGACGGCCGGTCCGCTGGATCGCCGAACGCAGTGAAGGGTTGTTGAGCGACGAACAGGGCCGCGGCAGCATCGTCGAGACCGGGCTGGCGCTCGACAGGGAAGGGCGGTTTCTGGCGCTGCGGGCACAGTGGAAGGCGGCGATCGGCGCCTATTATTCGACCGATCGCCCGACCATACCGCTGACGATCGGACTCGGCTGTCTGGTCAATACCTACGGCATTCCGGCGGTTCATGCACAAGTCATAGCGGTGCTGACCAATACAATGACTATCGCCCCCTACCGCGGCGGCAGCCGGCCCGAGCCGATCTATGTAATCGAGACGATCATCGACAAGGCCGCGCGGGAGCTCGGCATCGAGCCTGCCGCGCTGCGCCGCCGCAATACGATCCCGGCCGAGGCGATGCCGTTCACGACGATATTGCAGCAAACCTACGACAGCGGCGACTTTGTAAAGAACCTCGATGATTGCCTGGTTCTCGCCGATTACGATGGTGTAGCCGAACGCCGCGCAGCGGCGAAACAGCGGGGCAAGCTGCTCGGGGTCGGTGTGGCGACGGCGGTCGCCGCTTCCGGCGGCCGCGATTACGAGCACGCCGAGATCCGCTTCGACCCGTCGGGCGGCGTCGTGCTGATGACCGGCAGCATGGATCACGGCCAGGGTCATGGCACGACGTTCAAGCAGGTGCTGTCGGAAAAGCTCGGCATCGACGCCGATCTGATCCGCTACCGCTATGGCGACAGCGATCTCGTGACGATGGGGATCGGCACCTTCGGCTCGCGCTCGGCGCAGCTCGCTGGCTCGGCGATCGTCGTCGCTGCCGACCGGCTGATCGACAAGGGGCGCAAGATCGCCGCCCACATGATGGAAGCCGGGGTGCACGACATCGCTTTCGAGGACGGCAAATTCACGATTGCCGGCACCGACCGGTCGGTCAGCGTTGTCGAGGTCGCCAAGCAGTCCTTTGAGGCCGCTCATTTGCCGAGCGACATCGAAACCGGCTTCTCGGAACGGGCCAATTTCGGTCCGCCCGGCTGCGCGACCTTCCCCAGCGGAGCGCATTGCTGCGAGGTCGAAATCGACGAAGCAACTGGTGAGGTCGCATTGACCCGCTATGTGGCGGTCGACGACGTGGGCCGTGTCCTCAATCCACTGCTGTGCGAGGGGCAGATCCACGGCGGGATCGTTCAGGGTGCCGGTCAGGCGCTGATGGAGGATCTGGTTTACGACCCGTCTAGCGGCCAGCTGCTGACCGGCTCTTTCCAGGACTACGCAATGCCGCGCGCCGACGACTTCTGCCGTTTCGAGCTGGCCAACAACCCGACCCTGACGGACAGAAACCCGCTCGGCGTCAAAGGCGTCGGCGAGGCCGGCACGCTCTGCGCTATCCCGGTTGTCATGAACGCCGTCAACGACGCCCTGGCGCGGATCGGGGCGTCCTTCTTGGAAACGCCGGCGACATCGGAAAAGGTATGGCGCGCCCTCCGCTCTGCCAGGTCCGTTGGTTGCTGAATTTGCCTTATCGTCGAGACGGGGGCCGCCGCTCCGCGGACGGCTTTTTGACGGCCGAGACCCGGCACACTATGGTTGATCTTGCCGTCCCTCCCCGATCGGGCATCTAATCGAGGCGCTTGGTGCGAGCGACCACGCGAGTGAGTGAGCCAGTGGGCAATCGGCGCGGCCGCCTCCCTTCCGTCAGCCGATCGTTACAGGTTCTCGCGGTCATCGTCCTGGTGTTGATCGTCGGCGCCACTGCAGAGCAGCTGTTCGCGATACGCTCGGCCATCATATCGGACACTGAGCGTCAGATGTCTCGCCTCGATATGGTCTTCGCCGAGCAGACCGGTCGCGCCGTCGAGACCGTGGACTTCATCCTGCGCAACTCGATCGAGAGTTTGCAGACGTTGCGGGCAACACCGCCGGTCGATGCCCGCGCATTTAACGAACTGCTCCGGAGACGCATTGAAGGCGTGCGGCAAGCTGCCGAGGTCGCAATCACCGATCCAGCGGGCAAAATCCTTTATTCGTCCCGTCGCGGAGGCGCAGGCGAACTGCCGGCGGCTGCGCGTGCCCTAGTCGAGGCGCTGGCGTCCCATCCCGAGGCGGGACTACAGATCAGCGAACCTCTGCGCGGGCCGGATGGGCAGTGGACGGCACTAATAATTCGGCGGATTTCCGGCCATGACGGCAGTTTCGACGGCGCCGGGATCGGTTATCTCAATCTGCGGTATTTCGAAGATTTCTATCGCGCGGTCGAGCTGACCGAGAATGGTGCCATCCTGCTTCATCTGCGCGACGGGACGGTGCTCGCCCGCTATCCCCATAGCGATGCCGCCGTCGGGCAAAGCTTTGCCGATCTGCCCCCGTTCAAGGAGGTTCTGGCGCGCGACATTGCTGGCACCGTCGTGATGGACAGCCCGATCGACGGCGTGCGCCGCGTGCTGGCCATCCGTGCGCTAAAAGCGTTTCCGCTGGCTGTTAACGTTTCGGTCGCGGAAGCCGAGGTACTCGCGTCCTGGCGGCGTCAGACCTGGATCTTCTCCCTCGTGGCGGTAGGCGCCTGTGCGGCGATCGTCGGCCTGCTGCTAATGCTTGCCCAACGCTCGCGACAAGTCGAGTCGCTGCTGCGCGAGTCTCAGGCCGCCAAGGAGGCCGCCGAGCAGGCGCACAAAAGGCTGGTTACGCAAATGGGGGAACGCGAACGGGCCGAGGCGGCGCTGCGGCAGGCTCAGCGCGTCGAAGCAGTCGGACAGCTGACCGGGGGCGTGGCGCACGACTTCAACAATTTGCTGACCGTGCTGATCGGCAATATCGAATTGATACAAAACGCCTCGACACTCGATGCGTCGATGACAGAGCGGCTCCGGGCGATGCACGCGGCGGCGGAACGGGGCGCCGTGCTGACCAGCCATCTGCTCGCCTTTGCGCGGCGGCAGCCCTTGTGGCCGAGGGCGGTGGATCTGAACGCCGTCATCTCAGGCATGCAGGACCTGCTCCAGAGCGCGCTCGGGCACCGAGCGCAGATGGAGATGCGTTTGGCATCCGGGCTCTGGCAGGCCATGGTCGATCCGACGCAAATTGAGCTGGTCATCCTGAACCTGGTGATCAATGCCCGAGACGCCATGCCGTACGGCGGCACCGTGACAATAGAAACTGACAACTGCCATCGTGATGCGCCTGCGCAGCCCGAAGAGCCGGCTGAAGGCGACTATGTCGTCATCAAGGTGATCGATGTCGGGACGGGAATGACGCCAGAGGTGCAGGCCAAGGCGTTCGAGCCGTTTTTCACCACCAAGCCCCCCGGTGCCGGGTCGGGGCTCGGGTTGTCGCAGGTCTTTGGCACCGCCCGGCAGTCGGGCGGCGGCGTGCGTATAGACAGCGCGCCGGGCAAGGGTACCTCGGTCTCCGTATTCCTGCCTCGCGCCGCTGCTCGGGTCGAACACCTGGCACCGCGGGCTGCTGAGCCGATCGAACAACGGACCAGCCACGCCGTGGTGCTTGCTGTGGATGACGATGCCGCCGTCCGACACACCACTGCCGATATTCTCAAAGGGCTAGGCTACAGCGTCCTGGAGGCCGCCAGCGGCGATGCTGCGCTCGAGTTGCTTAACCAGGATGGAATGATCGACGTCCTGCTGACCGACGTGGTCATGACCGGAATGAGCGGACCCGAACTCGCGCGCCGCGCACGCCTGGCACAGCCACGGCTACCGGTTGTCTTCATCTCCGGCTATGCCGACCCCACCGGGACGGCCGACGACGCTTTGCTGCACCCACTCGTTAGAAAGCCGTTCCGACCCTCCGATCTACGCCGGCAGATCGAGGCAGCGCTGACCGAGCAGCCTGCGGCGGCGACCTGAGGCTTCGAAGGGGCGGGGCGTCATCGTCTTGCGACCCGGCGAGGTTCGTGGCATTCCTGAAGGACGGGAGCAAAGTAGGACAACTTTACGAACAGGCAAAGAGGGTAATCCCATGGCAGCCGATCAAGAGTCGTACATCTATCTGGGTTTGGCGGGCGAAACTGGACCGGGGCGGGCGGTGCATACCGGTCTCTGCCGGCTCGCCGACGGCAGCGACGAATGGGAGCTTCTGCAGCGCGGCTTGCCCGAGGCGCCGGCGGTGCGGGCATTGGCGATGCATCCGCTGCGGCCTGAGATCGTCTATGCCGGCACGCAATCCGGCCCCTACCGCAGCGCCGACCACGGCGAGCACTGGGAGAAGGTCGACCTGCCCGATCACGGTCTCCCGGTCTGGTCGTTGCTGTTTCACCCGCACGATCCCGAGGTGATCTTGATCGGCTACGAGAATTGCGAGATCTATCGCAGCGACGATGCCGGCGAGCATTGGGCCCGGCTGCCGGTCAGCGTGCGCTTCCCCGAGATTACTACTGCCCCCGGCGCGAACCCGGCAAAGCGGGTGCTGATGATGGATGCGAGCGCCGCCGAGCCCGAGCTGCTCTACGCCGCTATCGAAGTGGGCGGCACCTTGCGCTCGACCGACGGCGGCGAGCATTGGGAAAACCTGAGCCATGGCCAATACGTCAACGACGACACCGTCGACATGCACGGCGTATTGGCCAGCCGTTGGCGGCCGAACTCGGTCTACGCCATCGGCCGGGCCGGCATGTTCCACAGCGCCGACGGCGGCGATCACTGGCGGACCGTGCCGCTCGATCCGCTCAACCCGAAGGGACAGATCTATTGCCGCGACATCCGCGAGGTCCCCGGCAATCCGCGCAAGCTCTGGGTAGCGGCGGGAGCCGGCTTCCAGAGCGATGTCGGCGTATTGCTGAAGAGCTCCGACGGTGGCGACAGCTGGACCCGCGTCGATATGGGGCTGCAGCCGCCGCATACGATGTTCGCGCTTGCCTTCGACGAGCGTCGGCCGGGCTGCATGTCCTGCGCCACCAATGGCGGCGAGGTCTACAGCAGCCGCGACGGCGGCGAGAGCTGGGTAACCCATCCGCGACCGCCGGGCGGCACGCAGGTCTACGCTCTGGCCCGCGGCTGAGCGGCGGCGCGCCTGCTTCCGCCGTTCAAGCTTCGTTAACCACGCTCGGGCCCGCTCTCCGCCCACCGCTTCATCAGCGTGTTGGAAGGGCGCGTCTCATCGAGAAGCTTCTTCGCGGTTTCGATGCCGGCGATCGGCAGACCCTTGGGGTCGAGCAGCCCGATCTGGACGAGCACGCTCGCCTGATCCCAGTAGATGTGCTCGTGGCAGATCTTGTCGCCGCGGAAATTGACTATCGCCACCGTCGGCACCTCGACATATCTGCCGGTCGGCGGCACGCCCGGCAGCATAAAATCGATTTCGGTGTCGTGCGTGAAGCAAAACAGCATCTCTTCGACGATGCGGTCGGCCCCGACCGTGCGCGAGATCGGCACCAGCCTGGTGTCGGGCGGCAGTCTCGGAATGAAATGCTGGGCATAGAAGCGGGCGAGGTCGCGCTGACCGACACCGCCGGTCATGACCGGTATGTGATTGACGTAAGGCTCGGCCACCATCGTCTGCATTGTCGCCGCGACGTCGCGCGTAACGAATTCGTTAGTGGTGTGCTTCTCCCACAGCGCCTCCAGGTCGTAATGCGGGCCCATTACCCTGCCCAGCAACGCGATCGATCGCGAATGCGCAAGCCCAGCCGCTTGCTTGTCGTAATTCGGCTTGGTGGCGCGGTCGAAGCCCGGAGCGGCGCCGGGATAAACATAGATCGCGACATCCGAACGGCCGGCAAAGGCCTGTTGCACCCGCGCGATCGCTTCCGGCGGGATCTGCGGGTCTTTCTCGGCAAAGTGCATCAGGAGCGGACAGCCGATGCGCGAGACGAGGTTCAGGCCGAAATCGATGCCGAACCCGTAATAGGAAACCGCGCAGTCGACACCGGCCTCCGCGGCGGCAAGATAGGCCAGCTTGCCGCCGAGCCCAAAGCCGAGCGCGCCGACTTTCCCGGAGCATTCACTGCGGGCGCGCAATGCCGCGACGGCCGCGGCGATGTCCCCGACTCCCTTGGAAAGGGCGGCGACCTCGGGAGAGAGCACGACATAGCCCTCGGCGGCATAAAGATCACTGAGCTCGCGCAGATCAACTCGCTGAAGGTAATTTCACGTACATCTTCCATGCAGTACAACCAAACCAAGAAATCACTACCTGAAATTGCACGCGAACTGAACGTGGATGGAATCATCGAGGGAACGGTCCAACGTTCCGGTGATCAGGTACGCATCACCGCGCAGCTTATCGAAGGCCGTTCGGACAAACATCTCTGGGCGAAGAGCTATGAGCGCAATCTGCGGGCAGTGTTCGCGCTCGAACAGGATGTGGCCGGCGACATCGCGGAGCAGGTCCGGGCTCGTGTCGCCACAGGAAACCAACCGTTGCGAGCACAACCACGGCTTGTAGATCCAAAGGTATTGGAGGCCTATATACAGGGGAACTATCACCTTTATGGGAGAGGCCGTGGCGGAGGTGACGAAGAACCAAAGAAAGCACAGGCGTATTTCCAACAAGCGATCGATCTCGACTCAAACTTCGCACCCGCATACATCGGGTTGGCCAAGTCTCACGATAATCTTTCCCAAGGTGCTCCCCAGGACTTGCTGGTCATGAGAAAAGCCGCCGAGACAGCAGTGGCGCTTGATCCACACTCGTGCGACGCCATCGTCGTGCTGGGAGACGCAAAATCGGAAGCGTGGGACTGGTCTGGAGCAGGGGAGGAATATCGTCGCGCCCTCGCGATCAACCCGAACCACGTCGGTGCGCGTTTGGGGCTCGGTCATGTCTTGGATGTAATGGGCCGGCTAGAAGAAGGATGGACGGAATTCCAGATGGCCCAGGAACTCGACCCGAATCAGGATCACCTGGCAGATGCGCTCTACCAACGCGGCCAGTTCGACCGAGCGATTGAGATTCGTCGAAGGATTGCGTCCAGA
>Ga0209040_10003660_pt1 | contig 11746 bp, 9 predicted proteins | sample BogFormECP12_OM3_FD_188240 | JGI IMG/M metagenome (GOLD analysis project Ga0209040, IMG submission 188240) | Bog forest soil microbial communities from Calvert Island, British Columbia, Canada - ECP12_OM3 (SPAdes) (version 2) | ecosystem: Environmental > Aquatic > Freshwater > Wetlands > Bog ... | reverse complement strand
AGATCGGCCCCGATCTTCCGGTCGGAACGGTCCGGGCGGTCCTTCAGTTCGCGCTCGATGAGCCCTTGCATTTGCGCGCGGGTCAGGTGTCGGCGCTTGATGTTCTGGCGGATTGCAAACGAGCGTTTTTCGTCCTCGGTCAGCCCGGTGCGGACGATCACGGGCGGCTGCTCGTTGCGTTGCAGTTCGCTCCAGGCACGGTAGCGATTATGCCCGTCGAGGATCGCGCCCGTCTCGTCGATGTCGATCGGCGAGATGACGCCGCGCGTCGCGATGTCAGCTTTGAGCGCCGCGAACTCTTCCGGCGTCATGTCCGGCATGACCTGATAGGCCCCGACGTGAATCTCGGGGAGATCGGCGGCGGCGGCAGGGACCGCCGGCGAGCCGGGTTGTGGTATCCCTGTGTTTTTGTTAGCGTCGAAACCGTTCGCGCCGGGAAGCCGAACGGTATCGCGAGGCCCGTTCGCTGAAACCGCAGCGGCGGGCCTCGACGCTTTTTGTGGCCGCATCTCTCATGCGTCCTCGCGTTCGGAAGAGGCGGGCTGGCGGCCGAGCAGGAAGTCCTCCAACTCGCCTCGCGTCGTCTGCCACGAGGAGCCGACCTTGCGGGCTGGGACAAGCTGCCGTTCCAGAAGATAGTAGGTTTTTCGCAGGGGAAGGCCGAGGACTTCGGCGATGGCTTCGGCTCCCCAGACGGGACGGAGCCTGGTGTCGTTGCTGTTCATTTTCGCACCTCTCGGTTTCGAGTGGTGCGATCATCTTCAAAACGCTACGTCGCTGTCCTTGGGAGGAAAGTAATCGGGCGAAGAATCAATGGCGCCGCGCCAGCGGTTTCGCGGACATTGCGGATGGCGCGCCACCAGTGCATGTCCGGCAGCATCTCGGCGTCGAAATAGGCGTGCTCGCCGACCGACTCCGCTAGGCGTCTCGCCTCCTCGGTCTTCTCCACCTCGCCGTCGAGGCAAAGACGCCAAGCCGCGACCATCGCCAGAAACCAGACCGAGTCGCGACCTTGGCGGAAAGCGCGCATCGTGCGCCGCAGATCGTCCGCGAGCGCCCGGGCGGGATTCCCGTATCGGTAGTACTCGGCCTTCCTGTCCGCGTGCTTCGCCTTGTCCTTGCCTTTGGGCTCTCGATAGTCGGCCGGAACTACCGAGAAACCGAGAGGCCCGACGCGCGTGATGCCACCCGGCACCGGAACAATGTCCGCTCTCAACAGCCGGGCAATTTCTTCGTAAGCGCGAAACTCGCTCAGGCCGCCCTCCTTCGCGCGCTTTTGGGCCTCAGCTTCGAGACGCGCGAAGACGTATCGCCCTTCGCGCTCCGCGAGCGGTGTGGTCGGCCGTCCGCCCGAGCCCTTAGCTGGGCCGCGCTTCTTCGGCGCTGCCGCCGCCGTCTTCTCTTTGGCAGCCTCGACGACGCTCTCAGGTATAGAATCACTTCGTTCCATGTTGCGCATCATGTCGCATGGAGCCGCCGTCAGTCAATGGAAACCCCTGAAATTGCTAGGGAAGCTCACGCAACATCTGCGACATGAAAAAAGGCCCCAAACGGGGCCATTTAGTCGTCTAAGTCATTGATATGGCTATGGCTGGGGGACCTGGATTCGAACCAAGATTGACGGAGTCAGAGTCCGCTGTTCTACCGTTGAACTATCCCCCAACGGGCGCCTAGCGAAGCGAAAGCGCTTCCTAGCGAAACGGGGGGCGCGGCGCAAGCGTTAAAGCCGATGCCCCACTTAAGCCGACGCGGCTTAAACGTGCTCGACCGCCACCACTCCCGGCGCGGCCTTGAGCGCGCCGGCGATGGCGGAGTTCACCGCGTAGCGGCCGGGCAGGCGGATTTCGACTTCGCCCTCTTTCGGCCCGAGGATCACGACGAGCGACACCTCCCCGTCCCCGGGCGCCTTGAGGCGCGCCTCGATTGAATCGAGCGGCGCCTCGTCGCGCACGAAGATCCTCAAGCCCTTGTGCACCTTGGCGGCGGCGTCGTTGAGCCGCTCGACATTGACGATCCGCGCCCGCACGTCCTCGCCCTCGACATTGGCCTGCAGCGTCACCAGCACGTCCGCGCCCTTCTCCAGAAGATCGCGAAACTGGTTGAGCCCCTCCTGGAACAGGACCGCCTCGTACTGCCCCGACGGGTCGGAGAGCTGGACGATCCCCATCTTGGACCCGCTCCTGGTGCGGCGCTCGTAACGGTCGAGCACACTCGCGCCGAGCCGCGCGGTCGAGGCGCCCGCGCGCACCGAGCGGGCGAAATCAGCCCAGCGGGTGGCGCGAAGCCGCTTGAGCGCCGAGTCGTAGGCCTCGAGCGGATGGCCGGAGAGGAAAAATCCCACCGCGTCATATTCGCGCTTGAGCTTCTCGGCCTCGGTCCACGGCGTCGCGCGCACTTTCAGCGGCGCGGCCTCCGTTTCGCCGAAGAGCGCGTTCTGGCCCGCGGCCTTTTCCGATGCGCCGCGATTGGCGATCGCCAGCATCGGCTCGATCGAGGCGAACGCGACGGCGCGGTCGCGCTCGAGCTCGTCGAACGTCCCGGCGGCGGCAAGGCTCTCGAGCGCCTTCTTGTTGACGAGGCGTGGATCGAGCCGGTTCGCCATGTCGCCGAGCGACGCGAACGGACGGCCGCCGCGGGCCGCGACCAGCGCCTCGGCCTGCGCGTCGCCAACGCCCTTAAGCGCGCTCAGCGCATAGACGATCGTCGGCCTCCCGTCGGCGCCGACGCGGACGTCGAAATCGACATCCGAGGCGTTGGCGGAGGGTGGGGCGACCTTGATGTGGAGCCGCTCCGCCTCGGCGCGGAGCTCGGCGAGCTTGTCGGTATTGCCCTTGTCGAGCGTCATCGAGGCGGCGAGGAACTCGGCCGGGTGATTGGCCTTGAACCAGCCGGTCCAGTAGGTGATCAGCGCATAGGCCGCAGCATGGCTCTTGTTGAAGCCGTAGTCGGCGAATTTCGCTAAGAGATCGAAGATCTCGTCCGCCTTCGCTTTGGTCAGGCCGCGCTCGACCGCGCCGTCGACGAAGCGGGCGCGCTGGGCGTCCATCTCCTTCTTGATCTTCTTGCCCATCGCGCGGCGCAGCAAGTCGGCTTCGCCGAGCGAATAGCCCGAGAGCGCCTGCGCGATCTGCATCACCTGTTCCTGATAGACAATGACCCCGAAGGTCTCGCGCAGCAGCGGCTCGATCATCGGATGGATCATGTCCGGCTTCTCGTGGCCGAGCTTGCGCGCGCAATAGGTCGGGATATTGGCCATGGGGCCAGGGCGATAGAGCGCGTTCAGCGCGATGATGTCCTCGAACCGGTCGGCGCGCATTTCGACCAGCGCCTTGCGCATGCCGGCGCTTTCCACCTGGAACACGCCGACCGTCTCGCCTCGTCCGAGCATCGCGTAGGTTTTCGCGTCGTCGAGCGGGATCCTGCCCAGATCGATCGCCGCGCCGCGCCGCGCGATGAGAGCAATCGCGCGCTGAAGCGTGGTCAGCGTCTTGAGGCCAAGGAAGTCGAACTTGACCAGCCCCGCGGGCTCGACCCATTTCATGTTGAACTGGGTCGCAGGCATCGCCGCCTTTGGGTCGCGATAGAGCGGAACGAGATCGGTCAGCGGCCGGTCGGCGATGACGACGCCCGCCGCGTGCGTCGAGGCGTTGGAATAGAGCCCCTCGAGCCGCTCGGCGATGGCGAGCATTCCCGCCACCCGCTCGTCGGCCTTGGCGGCCTCCTGCAGGCGCGCCTCGTCCGCGACGGCCTGCTTCAGCGTCACGGGTTTGGCCGGGTTCTGGGGCACGAGTTTCGCGAGCTTGTCGACCTGGCCGAGCGGCATTTCGAGCACCCGGCCCACGTTGCGCATGACGCCGCGGGCGAGGAACGAGCCGAAGGTGATGATCTGCGCCACCCGGTCGGCGCCGTAGCGCTCGCGGACATAGGCGATCACCTCGTCGCGCCGGTCCTGGCAGAAGTCGATGTCGAAGTCCGGCATCGACACGCGTTCGGGGTTGAGAAACCGCTCGAACAGGAGGCCGAAGCGCATCGGGTCGAGGTCGGTGATGGTGAGCGCCCAGGCGACGAGCGAGCCCGCGCCTGACCCGCGGCCCGGCCCGACCGGGATCCCCTGCCCCTTCGCCCACTGGATGAAGTCGGCGACGATGAGGAAATAGCCGGGGAATTTCATTTTCACGATAACATCGAGCTCGAAGGCGAGGCGCTCCTCGTAGTCCGCCGCCGTATGCCCCGGCGCGAGGCCGTGATGGGCGAGCCGCGCCGCGAGCCCTTCGCGCGCCTGGCGGCGAAGCTCCTCCTCCTCGTCGACCGCGGCGCCGCCGGACACGGAAAAGCGCGGCAGAATGGGCTTCCGGGTCAGGGGCCGATAGGCGCAGCGCAGCGCGATCTCGACGCTGGCCTCCGTCGCCTCCGGCACGTCGGCGAAGAGCTCCGTCATCTCGGCGCGGGTCTTGAACCGGTGCTCCGGCGAGAGGCGCCGCCGGTCGGATGATGATAGCAGCGCGCCCTCCGCGACGCAGAGCAGCGCGTCATGCGCCTCATAGTCCGAGCGCGTCGCGAAAAAGGGCTCGTTGGTCGCGACCAGCGGCAGACTGAGGCGATCGGCGAGCCCGATCAGCGCCGGCTCGATCGCGCGCTCCGCCTCGAGCCCATGGCGCTGGAGCTCAACATAGAGGCGGCGATCGAACGCATGCGCGAGACGCTTAAGGCGGCTCTCGGCGACCTCCGTCATATGGAGGCTAAGCGCGCGGTCGATCGGCCCGACCGGACCGCCGGTCAGCGCGATGAGGCCCTCGCTGCCAACGAGCCGGTCAAAGGGAATATGCGGTTCGTCGCCCTCCTTCGGATCGAGCCAGAGGCTCGAGACGAGCCGCATCAGATGGCGGTACCCGGTCTCGTTCTGGGCGAGGAGCACGATCGGGGCGCGGCCGATGCGCTGCTCGGCGAGACGGGAGGCGGCGGGCGGTGCGTCGCCAAAATCGACCGTGGCCTGAGCGCCAATGATCGGCTGCACGCCGGACTTCGCCAGCTTTTCCGAGAATTCGAGCGCGCCGAAGAGATTGTTGGTGTCGGTGATCGCGAGCGCCGGCATCGCGTCGGCCTTGGCGAGCTTGGCCAGCGTCTCGATCGAAAGCGCGCCTTCGCGCAGCGAGAAGGCGCTATGCACATGCAGATGCACGAAGCCGACGGATTTGACGATCGACGAATCCATGAGCGCATTGTGGCAAGCGGGCGGCCTTGCGTCGAGCGGCCCTGTGGATGGCGAGGGCGGCGGCAAGCCCTTGCGCCCAAAAATCCCTCGACCGATGATGCCCGATCACCGGCGGCCGGGAGCGGCGCGTGGCGGATATCTTCGTCAGTTATACCAGCAGCGACAAGGAATGGGCGCAGTGGATAGCGCTGGAACTGGAGAAGCTCGGCCACCTTGCGCATGTGCACGAATGGGAGATCAAGGGCGGCGAGGACATTTACGCGTGGATGGATCGTCGTGGTTCCGTGGTTCCGGTGACGTGGTTCCGGTGGACAGTGCATTCTACTCGCCGGCGTTCCGAGCCAGCGTCGCCGCAGACGCGCGGTGCTGCAATAGAATGCACTGTCACCGCAACGGGACGAGGCGGCGGCTTTGCGGGGCTTTGAAGCGCACCTAGGGCCGACGCGAGCGCAGCCGGACGCCTACCCAGCCCCCTCGCCCGCATAGTCGCTGACCGCCGGCGACCGCCAGCCGGCAAGAGCGCCTTCGCGCGGGCGGAAAATCTCCACCTTGAGCGGATGGCAGCGCGCCAGGTCGCTCGAATGGCTTGCGCTGCAATCTCCGCCCGGGCAGGCCGAGAGCCCGCCGATGAGATCGATCTCGGCGAAAAACTCGATGAAATCTCCGGGGCGAACTGGGCTCGCCTTCATGAAATAGCGATGCTCGTCGCGGGTGAAGCCGGTGCACATGAAGACGTTGAGGACATCGTGCGCATGCGGCTCGGCTTCGGCGAACGGCAGCTTCAGGCGCGCGCCAAGCGCGCGCGTCAGGTTCGAGTGGCAGCAGTGGTGATAGTCCACCCCGTTGATGAGGCGATTGGTATAGGGGTCGCAGCGCGTGCCGATGACGTCGTGCACCCCTGCCCCGTCCGCGTCGAAGCCGTACCAGTCGAGCGTGTCGTGCGTGATGGTCGCCATCGGCCTGAGATACGGGAGCGAGCTCCAGAGCCGGTCGCCCGTAGTGACGTGCGTCGCGTGGAACGCGCGCGTCTTGCCGCTGAAGAAGCGCTCGGAAAGATTGGCGGCGTTCCATAAGTTTAAGTCGCCGACCTGCGGTCCCTCGATGCTCACGATGCGAAAGAAATACCCCGCCGGGACATCGAACGCCCGTCCTTCGCGCGGCGGGACGATGGTTTCGCCGATCTTCGTCATGCCCGAGCGCGCGTCGCCGGAGAGTGGGGCGTCGTTAAGCCGCGCCGCGTCGATCCGATAAACGACGACCGGTTTCGCGGCCCGCCGCTCTGCGGCGTCGGCGGGAGGCGGCGTTCGAGACATATGCGCCATGTCCGCGAAGGCTAACCGAAGCGAAGGCGTCGGCAAAGGCCTCTCTAACGGCCTCGCTGGACTGCCGCCGCCTATGGCGAGGCGACCAGTCCCTCGCGCGACTTGACATCGGCAGCCTTTGAGCCCTCGATTGCGCGATCGCCGCGTCAGCCGGCCGCGCGTCAGAGATGTGTCGGCGAGGGAGGAAAACCAACATGCGCAAGACATCGCTATTGGCAATGGCGGCCGGGCTCGTTCTGGCCCTGGCGTCGCAGGGCGCCGAGGCCGCGGAGAAGCTCAAGATCGGCTTCCTGCCCGGAGTCGTCGATCCCTTCTACCAGGTCATGCAGCTCGGCGTGGAGAAGGCGGCAAAAGACCTCGGGATCGACGTCGTCACGCAGATTCCGCCGACCTGGGGCGTGGAGGCGCAGACGCCCCTCCTCGACGCAATGGTCGCGCGCGGCGACCTCAACTACATCATTACCGCCCCGACCGATAAGGATCAGATGGTGGGCCCGCTTCAGGCGGCGGTCGACCACGGCATCAAGGTGATAACCGTCGATACCTTCCTCGGCGACGGCAACTACGGGACTGGGCCGGTCAAGTTCCCCCTAAGCTACATCGGCTCCGACAACACCGAAGGCGGCCGGATCTCGGCGCGTGGTCTCGCCAAGGCGATCGGCGGCAAGGGAACCGTCTACATCAATTCCACCAACCCCAACGTCAGCTCGGTCGAAGGCCGCGAAAAGGGCTTCAAGGAGGAGATGGCGAAGGACTTCCCGAACATCAAGGTTCTCGGTCCGGACTATAATCTGGACGACGCGAACAAGGCGACGCAGCAGACCGCGGCGGTGCTGGCGCGCGAACCGAACCTCGCCGGCGTCTTCGGCACCAACGTGTTCAGCGCGCAGGGCGCGGGCGCGGCGGTCGTCAACGCCGGACTCGGCGGCAATGTCCAGGTCGTCGCCTATGACGCAACCAAGCAGGCGATGGAGCTCATGGACAAGGGCACGGTTAGCCTGGTGCTGGCGCAGAAGCCATTCGACATGGGCTATATGGCGGTCATGTTCGCAGCGGCCGACGCCGCCGGCGTCACCAGCCTGCCTCGCCGCGTCGAGACCGGCTTTGCGATCATCGACAAGGAGAACGTGAAAGACCCCGCCGTCGCCCGCTTCATCTATCAGGTGCCGGGCAAGTAGGCCTCCGGCGTCGGGGGCGCGGGGCACGCCCTCGACGGCTCTCCCTCTGCCGGCCGAACCCAACGTCCTGAGGAGTCTCCGTGACCGAACGCGCCTCGAGGCTGGCGCCGAGCCACGCCGCCGCGCCTCCGGGCGCGCTGACGCCTGCGCAGCGCGTGACTCTCTTCCTCAGCCGCATCTGGGCATGGGTTTTCCTCGGCGTCATGGTGCTCTTCTTCGTCGTCGCGGTGCCGCTGACGACGGGCGGCTCGGTCAATTTTCTCACCGTCCGCAATTCCCAGAACATTCTGGTCGCGATCATCCCAGTGCTGCTGCTCGGTCTCGGCCAGACCTTCGTCATCATCGCTGCCGGCATCGATCTCTCGGTCGGCTGGGTGATGAGCCTCGCCTCGGTCCTCTCGGCGCTCGCGCTGCGCGGAGCGTTCAATTCCGGCGTTCCCTTGTTTCCGTCCGTTCTCGTGGGGCTCGCCGCCGGCGTCGGCGGCGCGGCGCTCGTCGGCTTTGTGAATGGCGTCATCATCGCCAAGCTCAAGGTGCCGGCCTTTATCGTGACGCTGGGCACCTCGTTCATCGTGCGCGGCGTCGCCTATCTCATGTCGGAGAACACGACCGTCATCGGCCTGCCCGCCGACATCCGCGCCTACGGCAACGACGCGCTGATCTATCACATCGGCGGCGAGGGCGGCGGGCTCTATTTCCTCCACCGGCCGGAGGTTGGCGGCGAGCTCCTGCGCCGCATGGACATCATCCTCCCCTACCCCGTCATCGTGACGGGGTTCGTCGTCGCCTGGGCGATGTTCCTTCTGCACAGGACCCAGTTCGGCCGGCACACCTATGCCATCGGCGGCAGCATGGATGCGGCGGTGCGCAGCGGCATCCCAGTCGACCGCCACATCATCGAGCTCTACATGCTCTCCGCCGCGACTTCGGGCGTCGCAGGCTTTCTCTCGACGCTGCGCTACACCGCGGGCTCCGCGGTCATCGGCGACCCGCTGCTGCTCTCCTCGATCGCGGCCGTCATCATCGGCGGCGTCAGCATGTTCGGCGGCGCCGGAACCGTGATCGGCACGGTGATCGGCGCGCTCATCATCGCGGTCCTGACCACCGGACTCGTCATGCTCAACGTCGACGCCTTCTGGCAGTTCATCGTCGTCGGAACGGTCGTCATCGTCGCGGTGCTGATCGACCAGTCGCGCGATCTCATCATGGCCCGGGCGGGAGGAAGGGTCAGGCGATGAGCGAACCGCTGCTCTCCATCCGCAACATGTCGAAGATCTTCGGCGGCCTCGTCGCGGTCGACGATGTGAGCCTCGACGTCCGCCGCGGCGAGGTGGTGGGGCTGCTTGGCGACAACGGCGCCGGCAAGTCGACCCTCATCAAATGCGTCTCCGGCGTCTACCAGGCGGAAGAGGGCGAAATCTTCTTCGACGGCGCCCCGGTCGCCTTCGCCAGCCCGATGGACGCGCGCCGGGTCGGGATCGAGACGATCTACCAGGATCTCGCGCTCGCCAACAATCTCGACGTCGGCGCCAACATCTTTCTCGGCCGCGAGATGAAGAAGCGCCATCTCGGCGGGCTCGTGCAGACGCTCGACGACAAGCTGATGCTGAAGGAATCGAGGCAGACGCTGGATTCGCTCCAGATCCGCTTTCCGACCCTGACCGACCCGATCGAGAACCTGTCGGGCGGCCAGCGCCAGGCGGTCGCGATCGCCCGCGCCGTCTACTGGGAAGCCAAGCTCATGATCATGGATGAGCCGACCAACAATCTCGGCGTGCCCGAGCAGCACAAGGTGCTCGAACTCATCCGCACGCTGAAAGACCGCGGCGTTCCGGTCATCCTCATCACCCACATCCTGCCCGACGCCTTCGCCGTCACCGACCGCGTCGTCGTGATGCACCGCGGCCGAAAGGTCGCCGAGAAGGTTACAGCGCGAACCAACGCGGAGGAGCTGGTGCAATATATGGTCGGCGCGCGCGAGGACGCAGCGGCGTAGTCCCCGCCCCCTCTTGTGGGGGCGGGTTAGGGTGGGGGTCGCGCCATGCCGTTCTCATTGGCGCGGAAGCACCGCGCTTACGTTTCCCGTCCGCGCGACCCCCATCTCTGCCTTCCCCCACAAGGGGGGAAGGAGAACGCCTTCAACCCTCCCATCGCCTCGACCGGCTTAACGGGCTATTGCTCTGCGCGGGGCCGAGAGGCGCGACATTCAAGAGGCCGGCGGTGATCGCTCAATCCACAGCGGATAGACTTTGGGCTTCGTTGAAGGCCTCCGCCGGCGACATCGTCTTCGGCATGGAGGACGGGACCGTCTCCATCTTCGGTCTCGTCTTCGGCGTGGCCGCGACGACCGATGACAAATCGACGGTCCTCATTGCGGGCGCGACAGGTGCGATCGCCGCCGCGGTCTCGATGATGGCGGGGACCTATCTCGACGTCGAAACAAGGCAGGATGAGGCGCGGGCCGCATCCGCAATCGTCGACTCGCAGGTCGAGCGGAACCCGGCCGCCGCCCTCGATCAGGTCATGGTCCGGCTGCGCGCGGCTGGGGCTGGCCCGGATCAAATCAAATCGATAGCCGGACTACTCCAGTCCGATCCCGCGATCCTGAAAGCTGCCGCGAGCGCGCTCGCGGCGCCTGCGGCGCCGGACACAACGCAAGGGCCATTCGTGCAGTCGTTGTGGATGCTGGCGGCGGATTTCCTTGCGGCCGCGATTCCCATCGTCCCCTTCGCCCTGCTTCCTGTCAGGGAGGGCCGCGTCGTCTCCGGAATCGTCACTCTCATCCTGCTGGTCTGCCTCGGCGTCGGAAGAGCCAGGGTTGGCAATCGAAGTGTTCTGCGCACCGTGGTCGAGACCGTGTCGATCGGCGTCGCCGCCGCGTTCGCTGGCGTCGCAATGGGAACGGCGATATCGCACTGGTTCGGCGGCTGAACGCCTCCCATATTCCGGCGCGCTTGAAAGGACGACGGCTCATGGCGCGAGCATGCGATGCGATCATCGTCGGCGCCGGACCGGCTGGACTCGCCGCTGCGGCCTGCATGCGCGTGCGCGGTCTGAACCCGGTGATTCTGGAAAAATCCGATGCTGTCGGCTCGGTCTGGCGGCGCCACTATGACCGGCTGCATCTGCACACCGATCGCGGGCATTCCGGCCTGCCCGGTCTGCCGATGCCGTCCTCCTACGGCCGGTACCCCTCGCGCGCGCAGGTCGTCGAATACCTTGAACGCTACGCCGCGGAATTCGATCTGAAGCCTCAATTCAACGCGCCTGTCCGCGAAGTCCGCCGCTATGGAGCAACCTGGCGCGCTGAGGCTGGAGAGAATACAACAGAGGCTCGCGTGGTCGTGATCGCGACCGGCTTTGCCGATTTCCCCTATTCGCCGACCTGGCCCGGCATGGAGGCGTTCGTCGGTCCGATCCTGCATTCGACCCGCTACCGCAATCCGGCGCCATTCGCCGGCAAACGCGTGCTGGTCGTCGGGTTTGGCAACTCGGGCGGCGAGATCGCGCTCGATCTCGCGGAAGCCCAAGTCGACGTCACGCTCTCGGTGCGCGGACCCGTTCGCATCGTGCCGCGCGACCTGCTAGGGCTGCCGATCCTGACCTGGGCGATCGCGCAGGAGAGACTGCCTGCGCGCGTCGTCGACTTCATCAATGCGCCCGCCATCCGCCTCGCGGTGGGCTCCATCGAAAGCCTCGGCATGACCCGCGCCGCCAAAGGGCCGCGCCAAATGATCGAGGAGGACGGCCGCGTCCCGCTTCTCGACTTCGGCACGGTCGCGGCGATCCGCGCCGGACGAATCAAAGTTAGAGGCGACATTGCGAGCCTGACGACGAAGGGCGTCGTTTTCACATCGTCGCCGCCGGAAGCCTTTGAGGCCATCATCCTCGCGACCGGCTTCCGTCCTGACCTTCGCGCTTTGTTGCCGGACGCTAGCGGCGTGCTCAGCGAGACTGGCAAGCCGCTCGTGAGCGGCCGGCCGACCGCAGAGCCCGGCCTCTTCCTCTGCGGCGCGATCACGGCGCCGGGCATG
>Ga0209040_10003659_pt1 | contig 11748 bp, 25 predicted proteins | sample BogFormECP12_OM3_FD_188240 | JGI IMG/M metagenome (GOLD analysis project Ga0209040, IMG submission 188240) | Bog forest soil microbial communities from Calvert Island, British Columbia, Canada - ECP12_OM3 (SPAdes) (version 2) | ecosystem: Environmental > Aquatic > Freshwater > Wetlands > Bog ... | reverse complement strand
CTACCGGACCGACAGGGCCTTCGGGTGGACCTCCTGGGCCCACTGGTGCAACCGGAGCAACTGGTGCCACTGGAGCCACTGGAGCGACCGGTGCAACCGGCAGCACAGGCGCAACCGGGCCTTCTGGCGGGCCTCCTGGACCAACAGGCGCTACCGGAGCGACCGGACCGTCTGGCGGACCTCCGGGACCGACAGGCGCAACGGGCGCAACGGGCGTGACAGGCAGCACCGGAGCAATCGGTGCCACGGGAGCTACAGGCGCAACCGGAACCACGGGCGCAACCGGCGCTACTGGCGCAGGCGCGACGGGCAGCACGGGAGCGACGGGTGCTACGGGATCGACCGGCAGTACGGGCGCGACCGGGGCTACAGGTGCGACCGGCACGGGAGCGACGGGTGCGACGGGTGTGACGGGTGCGACGGGTGCGACTGGGCCTACAGGAGCGGCCGGGATTATTCTCGAGTCGTTCTATATCGACGCGACCTCGGATCAGACCATTCCCGGCGGAGATCTGCTTACGAGCGTCGTCGGTGGCGGCTTTTCTGTCGCGACCGGCGCCTTCCAGAAACTCATCATCTATGCGACGTGGAACGGTTCCACCACTAACGCGGCTGGGGCCGACTTCAACGGTATGATTCTCGTAGATGGGAATCCTGTGCAGTCTCAGATCGTTCACGCACCGACCACCGCCAGCTTCGCAGGCAGCAGCGTGGCATTCGTCAAAGTGGTGATCCCGGGCGCTGGCTCGCACACCATCGATTTCCAAATCGCAACCAACAACTCGATGGTATCGAACCCAGGCTTGTCAGGTCCGCCTGGCGGCCTTCTCGTGCTGTTGTCCAACTGAGATGTGAACCCGTATCTCTTCGTCTTCAAAGACGAGGAAGCCGCCAAACGCTTCGTCGCGCGGCTCGCGCACTACGTGCATGACGTCGCGATCTATCGCGACGGGATCAACGTAAGTGTGATCGATGGCTCTGAGAAGGACCAGCGCGAGCGCATCTACGAGATCTACCGAACGAGCGACGCTACTTTTGTCCTCCCCGTCCCTCGAAAGTCGTAGACTTGGTGGACATGAAGAAGCGACCTGCACCTGTCGACATCGCAGCGCTCCGCAAGCTCATCACCCTCGATCCCAAGCGCAAGAACATCTGCGCTGCCTGCCGCCAGAAGATGCGGCCTCCGGGACCGAAGGAAGACCCTACACCGACGTGTGACAACTGCGCACACGACATCGTGATCGACACGCTACCCCGGCTTCTCGATGAGCTAGAGGCCGCGCGTGCGAAGCCGGCCAAGAAGCCGCGCAAGAAAGCTGCCAAGAAGCGCGGGAACGACAAGGAAGCCACGAGAGTGGCTGCGGTCGTCGAAGATGTCGTACCGGCGCCTGAGAAGCCGTCCGAACCTGAGCCCGAACCCGTCGATGAAGCTACCGACGTGTCCGAGCTCGCGCTCGCGCTCGAGGAAGAGAAGAAGGACGACCCTCCTCTGAGACGGCGTAGACGTGTTCAGTTCGTGCCTGCGAGCGCGGAGGAAGTTCAAGCCAAGGTCATCCAGCTACGCGCCAGGTTCGAAGGGTGAACATGGGCCACTACCTCTTCCTGCTCGCCACCGCGAAGTTCCCGGTCTGCACCGAACGCTTACTCGGGATGAGGCAGCTCGTCACCATCGGTGCGGAAGCGCCTCCATCCGAAAGCAAGATCGGCTGGCGCATCAGGCGCAAGCCTAAGTCGAAGAAGCGCTAGCTCGGAATGAACGCCACGCGCTGAAGGAAGAACCCCGGATGCGTGAAGCGCACGATGAGTGGCAACCAAACGGTTCTGCCTGACTTCAGGTAGCGGATGCGCGCGCGAGCGGAGAAGAGGCGATCCTCGACTTTGACGAGCTCCCAGTCGTACTCGCCCTTGTGCTCGTCCTCGACGTAGCACCCTTTCTCGGTGTCGAAGATGCGGCGATCACGCTTCATGATCCCGCCCACGCGAACCTCGTGACCCGTTTCTGCGTCGATGATCATCATGGAGTCACCTCACGATACGCTCATCTCGTCGAAAGCTGTTCGAAGTTTTTCCGCGAGGCTGACCTGCGCCTCCTTCTGCGCACGTAGGAGTGCAGGAGGACGCAAGCCGCGATTTCGGAACTGTTTGATCTCATAGTCGACCATGTCCCCGGCCTGCTCCTCGATGCGATAGAGCAGATCCTCGAGCGCGTTGAGGTTCTCGATCTCGATCCATGCTTGATTGCCGACTCGCTTGAGTAGCGGGATGTCAGCCGGTGTGTAGCCGAAGTCCTCGTAGTCCTCAGGGTCCATACACTCATGCATGCCGGTGATCATCCATGAGGCCCACTCGTACTCCTCGGGGTTGTTGGGGTTGAGCGTGATGGTTCGAGGCTGCGGGTTCGGCACGATGACGCCGCGTTCTTCCGGCTTTGGGCGTGGCCTCTCGGTGACCTCGTCGTTGAACACATCGTGTTGGTAGTCATCCTCAAAACGGATGATGTACATGGGCGACAGCTCGAGGTCGACTTCAGGGTGCGTCACCACAGCGACAACGACGGCCCATTGCCGCGTGTGATGCCAGAGCTCTGCGTCGCACGACTCGTCAGATTGCAGGCAGTGGTACTCAAAGAAGACTCGATCCCCGGGACCGAAGCGAGGCTTCTTCATCACGCGCCCCAGATGCACTGGCCCGCATGCACGTGAAGCGACGGGGTGTAGATCGCAGGGCGTTGGTCCCGATAGAGCTTGCCGTTGGTGGCTTCGATGAGAAACCATCCTTGCGCATCGACGCCTTCGACCCACGCGTGACCGAAGGTGCCTTGCGGGTCGGCTACCGTCCCGACGATGAGGCTCGCATCAACGTTGCCGGCGAGCAGTACCGACACAACCAGCATGCTCAGGTCTTCGCAGTCACCCATCCTCGTCGAGTACGTCTGCGTGGGCGGACACCACGTGTCGCCGTACTGGTCAGCCTGATACGAGAAGAATCCGATCCACTGCGCGACGTTAGCCGTGAAGTCGTACTGAGGCGGAGCTGACGCCGGCGACACGAAGCTCACGAGGAAGCTTATCGACTGCGGGTTGATGAGCTTCTGACCGTCAGTGCACCAATCGCTCGACGTCGCGATGCAGCGGCATCCGATCTGGCAGGGCGCTACCTCCACGGATGGAGGAGAGACCGCACGAATGGTCCTGGCAGCAGCTTGTGCACGTCGCGCTTGCACAACCTTCGCCGGGATCGGATCCGAGGAGGCAGCCGGCAAGGGCGGCGCCATGAACGCTTTCGCGATGAGTCCTACCGCGACGCCCGCACCGAGAGCGCCCGCACCTGCCACCAGCAAATCATTACCCCTCGGGTTGCGATGAGCGCGCGCCGCAGCCTCTCCGAGAGTGACACCGACTACGGTCGCCCCGAGAAGCACCCCGCCGATGGTCCACGGATTGAAGAGCGTGCACAGGCCCGTCGAGCCGTCGATCGTGTACCCAAAAGGGCACGTTTTGTTGAGGATCGGCACGCCAGCCAGCGGCATGAAGCCATCCTACCGCAACCCGCATTTCGTTTCCGCGCTTCTTGCCGCGCGTAAGCGTCGGCGATACATGTGGATCATGTACGCGTACGAAGCCGCGCGAGGACCCACGCTCAAGGATGCCAAGGCCACTCTCAGGGCCCTCGGCATGTCTATCAACAAGAACCAGTGGGGCGAGTACCGCGTGAACTTCCTCGGCGGTGACGAAGCCGGGGCCTACTACACGGACGATCTCGAGGATGCGGTCAACACGGGCAAGCACATGGCTGGCGTGCGCCCAGTCAAGCTGATGCCGAACCCGGAGTTCGACACCGAGAACCCGATGTCCAAGCACGCCAAGATGGCGCTCTGGATCGGTGGTGGTGTCGCGGTGGCTGGCATCGCGGCCTACTTCATCTTCTCGAAGAGCTCGACCACTACGGGAGCTACGGGCGGAACGGGCCCGAGCGGAACGCAAACGGGTGGAACGCAGAAGACGGGTGGAACGGGGCCGAGCGGCTATCACTTCGTCGGACCGGTTCATTACCAGCCGTACCCGATCAACTACTTCGGTGGCGGTCAGCCACAACAGAACAACCCACCGCCGAACAACCAACCGCAGCCTGCACCGAGTCCTATCGTCGTGCAGAACGGCGACTCCCAGACTTACCAGGCACCGGCTGCGAACAGCATGGTTCTCATCCAACTGCCGCAGTACAGCAGCGTCGGTACGCCTTCGTGGACCGGTTCAGGATCGCCCAGCAGTCTCGGAGCTGCGACATCGGGCGGTGTTCCGACTCTCCAGCTCATCATGCCCGGCGGTCCCGGCACTCTCACGGTTCCGTGGACGGACAACACCGACAACAGCCAGGGCAGCGCCACCATCACGTTCGTCTGAGCCCTTGACGTCGAGAGCTCCGTGACTACGATGGGGCTTGCATGAACCTCAGCAAGCCATTGCCATTCGGCGGTTGAACGTTTCGATCCTCTGACGCACTACGTCGTGGTGCGCGCTGACCTCCCCAAGGGGTTGCAGGCAGCGCAGGTAGTCCACGCGACGGGTGAAAGTCTCGAGGAGAGGCATCCAGAAGGCACGTACGCCGTCGTTCTGACGGCCCGCGACGAGCTCGCGCTCACCCTGCTGGCAGAGCGTCTGGAGGCCGCGCAGGTGCCTCTGGTGCGAATCCACGAGCCCGACGCGCCCTACAACGGCGCGCTCATGGCTCTCGGGCTACGGCCCGCCCGAAAGGAGGTGCTGCGGCGTCATCTGTCGACGCTGCCTCTCCTGAAGTGAACCCATCGGGGCGGTAGCTCAGAGGCCAGAGCACCGGAGCGGGAAACCGCTTCGGAGGCCGGAGGTTCGACTCCTTCCCGCCCCACGGCGTTCATCGTTTCGTCAGTGCAGCATGCGGCAACACGCGGACAGAGGAGCGCCCGAGAGGGCCACTGGTGCACACAGACCTCGCGTGGCTGACGAGTGATGAACGCTACCCTTCCCGCGTAGCTCAGTGGTAGAGCGTTCGGTGGCGCTTGCGTCCCCGAAAGGTCAGGTCGTTCAATTCGCCTCGCGGGAGCTCATGCCTCATACGCCCTTAGCTCAGTCGGTAGAGCGGCAATCCGAATGGAGGATGTCGGTCGCGGGTTCGAGTCCCGCAGGGCGTGCCACTACGGTTTCGACTTCGTCGTAGGGAACTTCAATCGGATCTCGAACGCGATCCCGGGACCGACAGCTTGGTGTTCGCTTGGATGCGCGGTACAGCGCCAGAGCGATACCGGCTCGTGCGAGGCTTGACCGCACTCATGGCAGCGCTGAGGGTGCTCGAACATGCTTGCGATGAGGCCGATGGTCTGCGCTTCGACTACCTCGGACCAGGCACGCCAGTGATTGACGTTCGGGCAGATCGTGTTCGGTCGATCGGTGAGCTCTCGTCCGCAGCCTGAACAGCTCATGACGCCCTCCTAGTCGGACAGAATCGTCGGCAATGCGGGAAGCTTGTACTCGGGCGCGTCGGGATGCTTGCAGTACGAACCTCCACCGACGTTCTCGCCGCAAAGCTCGCATGTCACCTTGTGCATGCGCATCTCTGGCATAGGCACAGCAGGATGACGCTTCGCGATGCGCTCGAGAAGGCGCTTCTGATACCACGAGCTCGACTTCACTTGATGCTCGACGAACTGGATCAAGTAGAGAATGCCACCCACCCATCCAAGTCCGCGTCCGATCTCTTCGAACGTCATGCAGCCGACATCTCCTTCACGAGCTGCTTTGCGATGTATACTCTGTCCGGCGTCATCTCGTAGCCGTGGATCGAGAAGCGCACAGCAATGGGTTCTCCACCCTTGGCAAGGACGATGGCGTGGATGGGATCGCCCGGCTTGAGGAAGACCGGAGGCTTCACTGCGCGGTCCCCGGTCACGACGAACTTATTTCTGCCAAGCGTGACATCGAGCGTGGCTCCCTTGGAGACCAAGCCAGTCACAACCATGTTGGTCATGGATCGGGAGTCGCAGAACGACGTCTCGTCAGCACCACGGGACGCGGTGAGGTTGAGACCACCGAGGTTGCGCCCCGACTTCTGGCACCAATCGAGCTCCGGGTGTTCGTGCCAATCCTTCTTGAGCTGTGCACGCATCTTCGCGATCTCAGGCGTGGTCGAAGGCTGCATCAGTTGGTCCCTTCCTCGAGTTTGCGGACAGCCTGCTCTGTCGTGAGGTAGCCCGCACAGAAGATGCCGATGATCCACCCGCTGGCGGTCTTCCTGTAGGCCATCGTGCCAGGCTTGCCCTCCTTGCGGAAGTGATACACGTCCCACTTGTTTCCGCGCACCTCGACGGTGAAGACGAAGTCCTGCTCGCGAATGCCGCCTTGCGCGATGAACTCTTGAGGTGTCACGAGTCCTTGGGAGGCGGCGCCACCTCGTCGATGCAGTTCGGGCAGCGTGACAGGATGATCATGACGCCCTTCTGCGGGCCGTTCGGGACGGTGTAGTACGCCGCCCACCAGCCAGGCGGTTGCAGAAACCACGTCGTTTTCTGCTTCTCTCCTGGGCTAGGCGTGCCCGATCGCACGTGGCACTCGGCCTCGGCACCGCACTTGTCGCAGGGTGCAACGCGCAGATCACTCATGATTGAACCGTCAAAGCCTCCACAGAGAATGTCGACGCGAGAGCCGACGGTGATCTATCCGACCAAAGCCTGCGGCCTAACGCCGGCCCGGCGGCCCTCCGGGCGGGGTCCTCTCTCGCCGCGACTTGACGAAGGCTGCATACGCGCCGGGCGAGCACTTGCTGCAAAGCCAGTGTATCGGGCCGCTCCAGGCGTACGGCATCGAGCCTGCGGCCGTCCCGTCGTGCGCCGCTCCGCAGCCTTCGCAGCTCTGCGGAGCCTGCGGCATATCCTTCTTGGATCCTTCGGTCATCGACATCCTCATCCTTCCCTCGCCGGATCGCGCCGCATGAGGCGCAAAGCAGTCCGAAGAGCGAGAAGCAATTCGCTCATGGGCTCACTCGGTACGGTTGACCGAGGCACTCGATAGACCCGCAGTGGCAGTCAGTGTGGCGAATGAGCGGGTCTTTGTCACCGTCACGCTTGGCGCGCGATCGGAGCACAGCTTCTTCCCATCGGATGTGACGCATGCGACTTGCGGGTAGCATGGCTCGACCGCCGTCGATGATGTGCTTGCGGCGGGCGTCGATGTTCATCGCAAGATGACCTTGACCATGTCGAGCCACCACTTGCAAAACCACACCGTTGCGAAGCTCACAGCAGCACCGATGGCAGCCGACGGGCGCCAGTAGCAGATCGCCACGATCAGCGAGAGCACACCCGCAATGCTGAACAGGACGATGTTCACTGGCAGGAACTTCGCCAGGAAGAGATCGAAGGGCTGCGGCTTCACGAGCGGAAGACTCGGTTCGTTCGCGGTCCGCTCGAGGCTTCGAGCACCATCTCGCGGGCGTGCTTCGGCAAGGAGAGGAAGAACGCTTCGTCGTCCTTGCCCAGCAGCGGTCCCTGACGCCAGCGGGTGTGCATCGAGATCTTCTCTCGGGTGCGCTTGTCCCACAGCTTGGCGCGGATGTCCCCGGGTGGCCACGGACAGGGAACTTCTTCGAGGATGGGACGACCCTTGCTGTCGACCAACACGTACTGGATCTTGCCCAGGTTGTAAGGCCAGGAGTTGTTCTTGCCGAGAGACGCACGGACGTTGATGTCCTGCGTCGGGATCATCCACGCGAAGCGCTCGCCGCACTCGATCACCTTGCGGCTGCCGAGCCAGCTCGTGATGGCATCCCAATCGACGGCCTCGAGCGGGTGCCACTTCGCGAAGCGAGCGCGCTCCTTGTTCTTCTGGAGCCGTCCCTGCTTGTCGACGACATAGCGGATGTAGCGGAAGCGATCGGTGTTGCCAGTCTCGGCCACCGTGCTCAGAGCGTGGTCGAAGAGGATGTGGCGACCGGGCGTCGTGCGAGAGTCGAACCGCTCGAACATCTCGGCTCGCACTTTCGACCAGTTCTTGCCGACGCGAGAGTCGAGGAACTGGTAGACGGGGTTGAGCTTGTCAGCGAACTCCTTGCCGACGTGCATGCGCTCGGGCGGAGGCAGTGCGTCGGCGGCATCGGCGTCCTTCTGGACGGCGCGAAGAAAGCTCCGCTCAGAGGAGCGCTCCGAACGCTTGGCACTGCGGACCTCGCCCTTGTAGCCGCCCGTACGGCCACCCTCGATCACAGTCCTGGCAAGGTTCTTCGTCGACACGCCTGACGAGATACCAGCTTGCACTACGCCGGTCAAGCAACCGGCCCAGCAACTACTGCTGTGTGTTGATCTGCTTCACCACCGAGCTGAAGGCGGCTACTTCGACGACGGTAGCGATTACCGACAGTCCAGCGAGCGCCAGGAAGAAGGTCATCCAGGGGTGCTCCGACACCCAACCTTCCTTGGCAGTCTGCTCGTACATCCCCATCGGGTGCGCCATCGGATGCGCGTAGTACGACTGATGATGGTTGCGGTTGATGGGCGCGATGTGTCGCTGGTGGGCGCTGGCGTGGCGGCTCATGGGACTGAGCGTAACACGCTGGGAACGACAAGGAAGCCACGAAAGGTGGCGTTTAGGCTGGTTTTTCTTCGACGTCCACGACACTGTGCAAGCCGTCGCCGGCTATCCGGCAAGGCTTGTGGCACGCTTCCTCCACGTTTCCACAGAACCGGCAGCGTCGCTTGATTCGTCGTCGACGGGACGCCACTCGACGACGATCGAGTCGTGAACAGTCGAGCGTTCTCGCGGCATCTTGAGAGCGCCCTTGTGCGGCATCACATGGCCCTTCTCCAGAAGACACAGCATGCCGTCGTGTATCGGGCAGGGATCTTCGCAGAGCACGACGATGACGCTCATGACGCCTCTGGGTAGACGTGCTCGCAACCATTGGTGGCGGACGCGGGGTTCTTTTGGTGGAGCTTGCACTTGGTGCAGATCTTCGTGTCGACGCGCTTGGTCTGCGCGACGGGCGCAGCCGGCGCTTCACGAAACTCGTGCTTAGCCAGATACGACGCGCACGGCTCGTTCGCGACGTCGGCACGGTGCCGGCGGCAGAAGACACACACATTGATCGGCACATCGGGTTCGTTGGCGACAGATGGCTGCCGAATGTCACCGGTCCATCGAGGCTTCAGCCGGGCGACGTCCTCGACAGCGACGATGCGAAGTGCACTCACGTCCTCGAGTACCTTGAGCAGCGGCAGTATGGCGTCGGTGCCGTCCTGGTCGCCAATTTCGCGCTTGATGATGGCGAGCACCTTCTCCAGCACGGCGCGTCGTTCGCACGCCAGGTTGTACGGGTTCATGCGGCCTCCATGCGTATCGTTTGCTTCACGACGTCGGCGACCCACGGGCCACGCGAAGCGTGCTGCCCATAACGATGTCTCGGCCAGCCTCGCCAGGGCCGCTCGGGGATGCCGGCTGCTACGAGCGCCTTGTACTGCGTGCGGTTGATGCCGGCGAGCCAACCATCTCGAAAGCGCGCGAAGCGTACGACGTGACCACGGTCGTTACGTGTCGAAGTGATGGCGACGAAGCGCCAGTGACTCCAAGGATGTCTCATCGTCCGTCGTCCTCGGTTGCCAGCCGTACGTAGAACTCTACCCAGGCGCATGCAGCCGCTTTGTCCTTGAACGTTGTAGGAGCGCTCACCCAACCTGGCGTCGTTTCGTTGTAGGGTTCGGGTCGACGCACGGCGCGCCACTCGCTGTTCGGTGCCGTCGAGCAGGGCCATACCCTCCCGTAGATGGGAGGCTCGCGCAATTCGAACCCACCACCTCCGCGCTCCTTCTGCCAGCTCATCGCCTACTCCAATCCAACGTGCATCTGGCAGTCCGACCTCTCGATGAGGAAGCACTCCCGTCCGAGCTTCTTCGCAGCAATGCCTGTGGAGCCGCTACCTGCGAATGGATCGACGACAGTGTCATTCTTGTTCGAGGATGTCTCGATCATGATCTCGGCCAAGCGTGAAGGCTTCTCGGCCGGATGGATCTTGCCTTTGAATAGCTCCGTCACGTCGGTCCACACGTTCGTGCGACGAAGGAACTCGCTCTTGGCTGGATACTTCGGGTTGTAGCCGGCGTAGCCGCGTTTGGCCTCGAGCAGCGGGATGTTGAAGGTCTTGGGCTTGTCGCCCTTGACGAGCATCGCGCACTCCTCGCGCGTGAAGAGGTAGTTGTCCGCCTTGCCGTACGCGCGCTTCTTGCTCCAGGTGATGAGGTTGTGGATGTGGAGGCTCGTGACGTCTTCGACTCGACTGAGCCAGCGAAAGAACGGCCTGTTTCGAGGCTTGCCGACACCGCCCCAAACGTATGCGGTGCCACCAGGTACGAGCAGCCGTTCGATCATCTTCGCGAGCTCATCGTAGCTCGTCGTAGCGTCCCAGGACTCCTTGAGGATACCGCCGTAGGGCGGGTCCGCGATGAACAGATCAACGCTCGCATCGTCCCAGTCTTGCGTGACTTCGAAGCAGTCGCCACGGATGACTGTGATGGTCATGATTTGAAGTCCACCATGATCTCGCCCTTGTCGGTTCGCACCTTGTAGCTCTGCACGATCCACGCGTTGAGCTGGACGTTCCAAGTGCCTCCGCATCCAGGGCAAGTTCCAGTGAACGTGATGCTGCCATCGCGGCCTACGACACCCATGTCGGCATCGATCGGACCGCACTCGACGACTTTCTTGCCGGTGTAGATCACACCGGGAATGCTCTCCTTGATGGACGGCAGATCGCAGAGGTGCCTGACCGAGTAGAACGGTATGGAGTCGATGACCTCTTTCGACGGGACGTTCACTTCAAGTAGCGCCGGTAGGGATGAACGATCCGCGACACCTCGTCGAAGGCTTGACGGTACCGCTGGAGGACTTCGGGACTGCCTCGCACACCGACCGCACCGAGCGATTGAACGAGCTCGAGAGCGCTAGTGCGTAGCGCCTTGTCGAGATCGGCTTGCACCTGCTGCGAACTACTGACGATCGCATCAGCGCGAGCCCAGAGCGTGGAATCACCTTCGCGCAGCACTTCGAGCAGGAGCGCCTTCTCAGCAAGGTAAACCCTTGCGAACTCTGGATCGCGCTCGAGGATGTTGACTCCGTTGTCGATGAGGTCTGCGAGCTTGACCGTCTTGACCGGAGCAGGAGCGCGATAGGTGTGTTCGCGATCGATGGCCTTGCGCTGAACCCTCGTACCATCCGATGGCTTGCTCACATCGGTCAGAAACGACACGTACCTGGCAACCTCTTGTCCGAAGCGGTCGTAGATCTCGTCGATGGTCGCACCGGTGTCCTCTACCGTGTCGTGGAGCCACGCTGCCGCAAGCTGCTCCTCAGTGTGAGGAACGCTTCGCACGAGCTCGACGACGGCTGCTGGATGGGTGATGTACGGCTCGTTCGTGTACTTGCGCTTTTGCCCCGCGCGTTCGTGGGCTTCGGTCGCGAAGATGCGCGCACGTTCTTCCAGTGTTTCTGTCATCGCTGCTTCCTTGCACCGGCTAGCTTGGCGCCGAGCTTCACTTCGACGACCTCGCGTGCGCACGGGCCGCACACGGAGTAGTCGACGTGGAAGAGTTGCTTCGAGCGGTCGTACTCGAGGCCCTTGTTGACGGTGATGCTGATCTTGTGTGTGGCTTCGTTCTCCTCACACGCTCCGCACACCAGCACGTCCTTGTCGAAGGGACCATCCTTCGTCTCAGCGGGGTTGGGTGTCTTGGTC
>Ga0209040_10003657_pt1 | contig 11751 bp, 6 predicted proteins | sample BogFormECP12_OM3_FD_188240 | JGI IMG/M metagenome (GOLD analysis project Ga0209040, IMG submission 188240) | Bog forest soil microbial communities from Calvert Island, British Columbia, Canada - ECP12_OM3 (SPAdes) (version 2) | ecosystem: Environmental > Aquatic > Freshwater > Wetlands > Bog ... | reverse complement strand
CCTGTCGGCTACGGCGATAGGCCTAGTCCAGCAGGGCATGAATGACCAGTCGCTACTGTATGCCGATCGAGCTATTGCCCTTGCGAATGCAACTCCGGAACACTAGATCGTCCGGCCCATCGGACTTGATGAGCTTATAACGCCGGACGCCAGTGCCGGCACGCACGGTTACGGTTTTCAACTTCAGCGCGTGAATGCGCTCGATAACGTGACGCTGAACGGCTACCGGCGCGTTGCTGGCCTCGCTCTTCGGAGCCGACCAGTCCCCGCGGCAGCACCGTTCATCGACCATCAAGCTATCGAATCCCACGTCGTTCCAACGCAACCCGATCAGTTCGCTGACACGCGGGCCCGGGTACACCGCAACATACACCATGGTGGCGTAAGGTTCCGGTATCAGACTTACAAGTTCGTCGAACTGTTCTGAGGTGATGTTCGGCTTCCTGACCCTCTTGCCGATCGTGTCCGGAGGAAGCTGCACACCCTCCATCGGGTTCTTGACGGAGTTGGTAGTGCACCGCTGAGCCAAGCACACTGGAAAGCACGTGACGAATCTTGTCCTTCGATTCGTGCGACAGCGGGCTGCTGGCCATATGGCTGAAGTAGCGTTGAAGCTGAAGCGTGCCGAGTTCGCGAAGACTCAAGCCGCCGAACGTAGGGATCCGGTAACTATTGATCACCCCACGATACCGGCTTCTCGTTGTATTCGCCATCAGTGGCAGCACCACAGGAATATACGTTTCGTTCACGTAGATTGAAAAATTGAGTGCGCCGCCGAGAACGCCGATTATCCGCGCTACCAGTGGAGCACACAGGGAACAACGGTGCTGGCATCCTCCGAATACAAGATCCGGCCGGCCCGGTCCGCACATTCACGTTCGATCACGGCTGGATCGCTGTAGCTGCAGACGACGCATTTCGCGTGCAAACATATTTCACGCCAGAATCACGAGGGCCCGCAAGGAACTCGAGCACCGGTTGGTTGCTCATTAGAGCGGTGCAAATCAGCAGCAGATAGCCGCAATGGCGCGGGAGTTCTGTTCGATTGCAGCTTCAATTTGTCTGGAAATGTTCTCCACTCGGGGAGCAAACATAATGCTGCCGTGATCGCCTTCAATTTCTTTCACTTCTACATGCTTGGCATACGGTCCCCACCCGAGCTCAGCATCCTCGTAGGGCTCCACCACGCGATCGGACGCTTTGAATAGGACGACATTCCCCGGATAATATTGCGGCATATAAATTCTCGCCGCTTCGAGGCTGGCTTCTATCACGCGGTTCAAAGAGATTTGCAGTCTTCCGGCTTCCTCGCCGAGTTGCGCAGGGAATCCGCCCACAGGTATCTGATTTCGGGCTTCTCCCTTGCTGATCGCCAGCAGGTCGGAGAGATAGTGCCGAAGTGCTGCCGCTCGTCCTGATAAATAGTCGAAGCGATCTTCCCAAGGCACCTGCTTAAGATGCTGGACGTGGTGGCTAATGCGGCGGGCGAAGAATCGCACATTCTCGTACAACATGTGGGGCTTCGATAAAGTCCGCCCGTATGCGAAGTTGTACGTATCGATGAGGGCGAGAAGGCCTACCTGCTCCCCTTGGTGCGTGAGCGTGCGAGCCATTTCGAAAGCGATCAAACCGCCGAAGCAGCCGCCGCCGATGTAATACGGGCCTTGAGGCTGAACAGCGCGTACCTGTTCGACATAAAAACGAGCCGCCTCTTCGACGGTCCGCAGCGGTTCGGTGCCATCAAGGCCTTTCGCCTGCAGGCAATAGAACGGCTGGTCTTGTGACATGCTCGCCGCCAAACTGCGAAGACTGACGACGTTGCCGCCTGCGCCTGGCAGGCAGAAAAATGGCGGTCGCGACCCATGCTCGCGAAACGGAACGATGCAGGCCGTAGAAATCCGGGCGCCAGATTGCAAAAGCGCAGCGAACTCGGCGACCGTCGGCGCCTGCAGGAAGGCCGCTATCGTCAATTGCTGATAGGGCCACTTCTCGAGAATGCGCGCGAGCAGGCGAACAGCGAGTAACGAATGGCCACCTATTTCGAAAAAATTTGCGTCACGGCCGACCTCCTCGAAACCAAGCCCCTCCGCCCAGATTGCCGCTAACTGTCGTTCGTCGTCGCTGCGATAGTCGAATTCAGTGCCGACACGGCTGACCCCGGCGGGACGCATTCTCCTCATCTCTTCGACGATAGCCGTAGGACTGCGCAGCTCGCTTGCAATGCGATAATAGTTACGAAAACGGGTGGGCTCGGCGGCAACCGCCTTCTTCGGCGTCTCCTGCACGATCGAGACAGCGTCCGCCGGACGGTACGTAACCTCGGCAGCGTACTCAGCGGGCAGTTCCAGGGAGAATGCATCACCTTGCTCCCGCTTGTACTCCCCGGCGATACCTTCGAGGAACAAGCGCGCAGGAGCGTTCTTGAGGCTCGCTTTGTAGTGAATTGACACGCGTTGCAACCCGCGAGAGACGGCTATCCGTCCCAGATTCTGGATGACATGGTATTCGACGCCTCTGCCGAGGGCGCGGCAACTCATCAGGAAGGAATCGACTTCCAGCGCAGTCGGGACGGTACGGTAAATGACCACACCGACGAGCCCGTAGTGGCCAAAGCGGTCGGAAACGTCAACCGTCAGGCACTCATATCCGTTCGTCAGTAGCGCTTCAATATCGGATTCACTGCGGCGAATTGTCGTACAGTTGAACTGATTCGTGCGTTGCGTAAGCTGCGACACGCGGGCGAGTTCTGACACCTTCATTGGGTGGATGTCGATCTGCAACTGCAGACTGGCGATGAAATCGGCGATATTCGTGGCTTGCTTCTCTACTCGCTCGCGTTCGAGTTTTTGTACATAAACCGCAGTGCGATTCTGGTCGTCACCCGTAACCTGCCAATGGTCGAATGCCCAAACGTGGTCGAGAAACGCAGGAATCTCCGCGGACTTCTGAGGGAGTTGGAGCGTAAGAACCTCCGGGCAGCCGGCCTGCACTTCAGCGCATTCGGTGGGGCTGTCATCAATGAAGATGAAGCTGTCAAGGCCGAGGTCGAGTTCACGTGCAAGTTCGCGCAGGTTTGCGGACTTCGGACCCCAGTTGATCCTGGAGGTTACGAAATCCGTCCGGCGCAGTGGCATGTCCTCGCGCAGGCGGAACGCTTCCTCGACGTCAGTTTCATTGTTCTTGCTGCAAATGGTCAGCAGCATGCCCGAATCGCGCTGCGCCATCATGAAGCGTTGCAGCGCCTGATATTCCGGGCCAATATTGATGCCATGCACACCGTCCTCACCGAGAATCCCACGCCACAGCGTGTTGTCGCAGTCGAGGACGACGACTTTGAACGGCGGACGATCAAGTCCATCAACGCGGCGGGCGAGCGCGGTCGCCAGAGCAGCGAAGCCCGCAGACGTATACGGGATGTGACCTATTCGATCGGAGGCTGTATCGCAGGCTTCCGCCATCGGATACCACCGCCCGTACAGAGAGGGTAATAGGAGTTTGACCGCGCTTAGACCCGCGACTGCCGCGTTCAGCTTCGCTTCGGCATCAGCGAACCGTGGATTATTCGCGTCCTCCGGCGATGGCGGGCATACCATCACAATAAGCGGCTGCGATGAGCGACTGGCGGCGGATCTCAGTGCCTCGATTAGTGAATCGACATTCGCTTCAAAGTGTTCGGCAGTACCCAAGTCCTGCCATCGAAGCAGGACGACATTGATTCCCCGATTGTTGGAAACGATGCTCGTGGAATCGAGCAAAGATTGGATTACCTGGTTGTAGGGCGCAAAGGCAACCGGGAGGTCCAGGCGCAATTCGCGCAGCCAGAACCGAAGCGGCTCTTCGATCAATTCTGCGGTAAACGTAGCCGTGATGGCAACCGCCGCGGAAGGCGGGAAAGCACCGCCAGGCTCTTCACTGATTAAAGCCTTTTCGGCTGCGTTGCTAGCCATGCAAATTCATATCGCTTTCTGGCCACTTCGATGGCTGCAGGCAATAGCACGATGATGTCACCGTCACATTCCCCCAAAGTGCTTGCCCGACCAGCCATCTAGCACCGATCAACCCAGCACTGCGGAGATGGCCTCACGGGTGATGGTATCGCCTTGACGTTCTCTTCCGCAACGCCGACGGGGCGTTCTAAGGCAAGTCTTATTCGGCAGCTTTACTGATTTTGCGCAAACGTCGCCGGGCAGCTTCCCGCTGGAGGCGGAACGCTAATTTGCGAGAGCCGCGCATCGCACCGGCGAGTCCGGCGGCGAAATCGGTTCCTCCAGGCTCTTGAACCACAGCTCCAGCATGAGCAAGGCGTAAATTTGATGATGATTGGTCCGGCGACCGCCTGCGTGCTCCTCCAGAAGATACCGCACAAACTCCGGAGAAACGATTGCGCGATCGAGAAACTCTCGGCCTAGCAGGCTGTCATGAATCAACTCTCGCAACGGCCCCCGAAACCAGTTATCGATTGGGACGCCAAACCCCATCTTCGGGCGATTCAACACCTCCGCCGGCAGGCGATCGCCGAGCGCATCCAGCAATACACGTTTGCCTATTCCGTTCTGCCATTTCCAACTCGTGGGAATTTGCGTGGCGAACTCTGCAAAACGATGGTCCAACAACGGACAGCGCACTTCCAGGGAAGCCGCCATGGAAGCGCGATCGACTTTGACCAGCATGTCACCGGTGAGGTTAGCTGTCGCCTCAAAGTACATCAATTGAGAGAAAATGTCGGTGCCGGCAGGAAGGAAGTTGTCGGGTAACAGCGTCTGCAGAAAAGCGGCATCGGGCGGTAACATCCAATCCGGCTTTATCATTCTCTTGCGGGTGAGATATGCGGTGTAACACTGGTGGAAATATCGGTCGAGCTCGGTCGAATAATCCATCGCGCCGAGAAAATTCTTGCCGTAAGCGGAGTAAGGGAGGACGTTGGAAGTCCGAGAAATCAGTCTTCTGAGCGGGCGCGGCACACGGTCGAGAAACCTGTATTTCTGCACGACGTTCAGGGTCGGATAGCCCGCAAATAGTTCATCGCCGCCATCTCCGCTAAGAGCCACTTTTACATGCCTGGCGGCAAACTCCGAAACGATGTAGGTAGGAATGGCCGACGAATCGGCAAACGGCTCATCGAAGTGGCGCACCAGCTTGTTGATGAGGGAGAGAGAATCGGGCCGCACCACAATCTCGTGGTGGTCCGTCCTATATTTCTTCGCGACCAACGCAGCGTATTTCAGTTCGTTGTAGGCGGCCTCCTCGAAACCGATGGAAAACGTTTTAACCGGCTCGGAAGATTGGAGAGCCATGGAAGCGACCACCAGACTGGAATCGATGCCGCCGCTTAGAAATGCGCCCAGAGGTACGTCCGCGATCATGCGGATGCGCACAGATTCGTCGAACAGGTCCCGCAGTTTTTCCCGAGTCTGGGATTCGGTACATCCGGTTCGGTTCTCCTCCGAAAATGGAGGAAGCCGCCAGTAGCGGCCCTGCTTCAGAGAGCCATCCGCCGAGCATTCCATCCAGCATCCCGGCATGAGTTTGCGAATCGCCCGGAACGGGCTGTAAGGGTCCGCAATATACCCGAATTGAAAATACAGGCGCAGCGCATCCTGATCAATGTCGAGAGGAACGCCGGCCGCCCGCAGGCATTTCAGTTCACTCCCAAAGTAGAAACCGGACGGCGTCTGGGCGTAATACAGCGGCTTCTTTCCGAAGCGGTCACGAACCAGCAGGAGCTTGCGTTTCCGCGAATCCCAAATGCAAAAGGCAAACATGCCTCGCAGTAAATGCAGGCCGTCAGTACCTTTGTCTTCGTAAAGGTGGACCAGGGTTTCGGTGTCGCTATTGGTGGCAAAGTGGTGCCCGCGCTGGATGAGGTCCTGGCGTAACTCTTGATAGTTGTAGATTTCACCGTTGAAGACCACCCAAACCGTCCCGTCCTCATTGGAAATCGGCTGGTGACCGGTACTTAAATCGATGATGCTGAGACGGCGCATGCCGAGTCCGCAGCCGTCGTCGGTGTAATACCCTTCGTCATCCGGCCCGCGGTGGCGGATCAGATCGCACATGGCGCGCACGTCAGAAACCTGCGCATTGCCGTTCCGGAGAAGGAACCCCGCTATCCCGCACATCGTAAAGCAATGCTACCATTGTGGCCTGGCGGCCAGCCAAACTAACGGAAGAAGCACACCGTCACCGGAACCGCGCGCAATCTCGCTTGGAGGTTCACCAAAGATTGCGTAATGGGTGAGTCTGAAGTGGGCGTCGAAGCACTGGATGCCAAAAAGTACAGCCCGCGGGTGGAGGGTGTCTCCAGAGGATTTCCTGCGGGCTTCTCTATTCAATTGTAATTCTAGTATCCACGGATCGCCGGCTGCTGTCAGTGACGGCGGTCACGGGCGGGGGGTTATCTGACAGGCCGTGGTTTAATTTAGTGCAAAGGCAAAGCCGCTAAATCGAATAGCCGCCACCCCGGGACGCAGCGCCCTGCTATAAGAACTCGTTTACCCGATGTGCAATCTCTAGTCTCACGTTGCGTCATGCTCGCATCCTGCAAACCTTTCGCGACTGGCTGCCGGTGCCCGCGATCTCAGACTGCACCACTACCCGTGATTGCTGTTCGTTCCGTTTCCATGAAACCGTGTGCGACAATCAGAGCTTGGCCTTGGCGCCACGCCCAGGCTTGATTGAGCACTGGGAGAGCGGTTCGAGCATGAGTCAACATGCGACGGAAGTTGCCACCGGGGAACGTTTCGAGTTTGGCAAGAATTGGGCCTGGTTTCTGGAGACCCTCAGCGATGAAAAAATCGAGGAGGCCGTTAAATCCCTCAGGGGCATGCTCGAGACACAAAGCCTTGCTGGCAAGAGCTTTCTTGATATTGGCTCCGGCAGCGGTTTGTTCAGCTTGGCAGCCAGGCGTATGGGGGCGCGCGTCCGCTCTTTCGATTACGACCCTCACTCGGTAGGTTGCACAGCCGAGTTAAAGCGGCGTTACTTTCCCAGTGACAGCTTGTGGACGGTGGAGTCTGGCTCCGCCCTCGACGCCACATATCTCGGATCTCTCGGGCAGTTCGATATCGTTTATTCATGGGGCGTTTTGCACCACACCGGGGACATGTGGACGGCGCTGGACAATGCGGCTTCCCTCGTGGCATCTGGGGGGAAGCTGTTCATCGCCCTTTACAACGACCAGGGAACCGCCAGCCGCCGTTGGGCAAAGGTCAAGAAGTACTACAACCAGCTGCCGAGCGGTTTGCGGTTTCTGGTGGTTTGGCCTTCGTTCGTAGTGCTGTATTGGCGCAGGCTGGTAAAGGATTTTCTTCGCGGCCGGCCATTTCAAACCATCCGCGACTATGGCAAGAACCAGCGTGGGATGTCGTTCTGGCAGGACCTGATTGATTGGGTCGGAGGCTATCCCTTCGAGGTGGCCAAGCCGGAGCAGATATTTGACTTTTGCCGGGAGCGCGGTTTTCTTCTTGCGCGCCTGCGAACTTGTGGCGGGACACTAGGCTGCAACGAGTTTGTGTTCGAGAAACAGCCACAGAAAAATTAATCTCTATAATCCCTTGATGGGTAATATAGTGTGGGGCTGTTGGCAACTAAAACGGAAATTCAGGTCTAAAGTTGTACCGATAGAGCCCAGCCCAGTCTTACAGGCGCGTCGCATAGCGGACCCCCGTAACCACAAATATGAGAATGCTTGGCTGACAAATTATGTATTTTTCCAGGAAGGCGGTGCAGAGTTCCTGCATCATCGGACGATGGTCAATACCTCTTACGTTTTGGATTGCGCTCTGCTATTTCGCGCCGCTATTCATTCTTTTTGTTTTGCCACTACCGGGAGCCTTGGTCGGTGGGGTTGACGAAGCGTGGCAAGCCATGCTTCCGGCTCTGTTTCTCCGGCATGCGGCATTTGGACGGGACTTCGTTTTTACCTATGGGCCCTGGGGGTTCCTACAGGAAGCTCGAGGGTATCCGGCCGTTTACCCCTGGATGGTCGCCGGACGCTTGTTGCTCACCGTGGCGCTGAGCTGGGGAGCGGCGTTGCTAATCGTGCGCTCCGTCCGCAGCGTAGTCTGGGCCGGACTGCTCGCCGTCGTCCTGGGTGTCACGGGCAGCCCGTTCTTCATTCTGCCTCTGGTTGCGACTTTGATGCTCGCTGAGCGAACGGGAAACGTCGCATCGCTGGCAGTAGTTCTCGCCGCTTGTGCGCTCGCTGCACAAGCCAAGTTCGGCGTCGCGATTCTGTTTGCCGCCCTCCTTGCGGTAGCACTGGCCTGGGGCGCTTTGCAGCCGCGTCTGCTCTGGACTGTACCCTGGGCTATAGCGTGTTACTTGGCGTTTTGGCTCGTGGCCCGACAGTCACTCGGCGGACTGAGCGCCTACTGGTCGAATTCGTTTCTGATAGCAAGTTCATATTCCCAAGCCATCTGGGGTTCGGAGCTGGAAGCTGTATTGATGATGGCGGCCTTGGGTGCGGCATCGGTCGTCTTGGCGGCTTGCTGCGGCTGGCGCCGGCTACGTTGGTGGGGCGTCCTGTGGCTCACCTTCTACTTCTTCTTTGCGTACAAGCAGGTTGCGGTTCGGCAGGATCGCATTCACATTTGGGAAAATGGCGTGCGGTGGATGTTTCCGGCAGCGCTCTTGGTTGGAATCTGGATCCTTGCCGCAGAGCGACGTGATGGCCTGAGCATACGGCGAGAAGGCAAGCCGGATCTCGTCCTGCCATGGATGTCCATCTGGGCCGTCCTGTGCGTGGCGGCGGGCTTCAGTTTTCTGCTATCGGCGCAACGAAGTGGTGGAATTCCAAGGAACATGATCGAAAATGTCTCGCGCCTTCGCTATCTACCTGCCGGACCTTCGCGATGGGAGAACCAGTTCGAGGATGAAAAAGCCGAATTGCGCAAGCAGGAGGCTTTAATGCGGGTGGAGGGAACAGTCGACTTATTTCCATTCGAACAGGCGATTCTTATGGCCTCGGGAAATGACTGGAGGCCACGCCCGATTCCGCAGAGTTATTCGACCTATAGCACCGTGCTGGCTGCGCTTAACGCGCAGTATTTCGAAGGCGCAGATGCTCCCGAGCACGTGTTCTTCCGGATTCAATCGAACGTGCGCGTGCCCAGCACGGAGGATAGCCTGGCATGGCTTGCACTCCTATCTCGGTATGAGCCCGTTGATTTCACCGGCCACTATTTGCACCTCCGCCGCGCGGAGCAAGCGGTCCCGTTGCATCGCGACCTGCTGCTCGACCGCACGATTGGGTTTGGCGAAACCCTAGAAATTCCCGGCTTGGATAACGACCTGCTCTGGGTCGAGATCGGCTGGCGCCAGACAGCCGTCGGCCGACTCTTGCAGTTCCTGTACCGCTCCCCCGGAGCAAACGCTATACTTGATACCAGCGTTGGCGGGCAAGAGCGCGACCTGATTCCCGACATCGTCGGCTCAGGTTTCCTGCTGTCCCCGTGGGTCGCCGACACCGTCTCTTTTGCGATGCTGTACGGCGGCCCGGAAGTTGTCGCAACGGTTCCGAAGGTACGATCACTGTTGTTGCTGCCGAATCGAATTCGGAAGTTAGCGTACGGCTCGCGATTCCCGGTGAGGATATACCGCCTGACTCCCCCTGTCCGTCCGCTCCAGTCGCCCAGTGCCGCGCTTCGAGAATTGGCCGCAACCGAGCAGGTGCCCGCGATGGTGTGGTCTTTCCCAGGCCTGCCGGAATGGCAGCTGGAAGAAGGCATGGCACGGCTCAATGTTCGTGCGAGATCTCGCGGAACAGTGACGCTCGACCACGCAACCGGCGTGCACTTTCGGTTCGGCACGGGAGCTAGCTGTGGCGAGCCAGTCGAGTTTACGGCGCGCCTTGAGGGCAGCCGCGATAAGGTCGTTATGCGCGAGCACTTGTGTGGACAAGGCGAAAAGGAGATCCGGCTGCCAACGGCTTTTAGCGGGAAACTAATTCTCGAAACTAATTGTGGTACACGCTTGGGGACGGAAGCTTACTGGTCGGAGGTGACCCCGCTCCGTTGACCCACGACGTGCGACCACCGAGGGCAGGAGGCTGTCGAGAAACTCGTGGCTCGTCGAGAAAGGCGCTTCGCGGCTGCCGTTCAGAAATTTGTCGATCATACAAACGTTCGCACCGCAACCTCGTTGCATACTTCAAAAGCGGAATATGGGGCAATTTCGCAGCCTTGTGCTGATGGCACGACGGTAGGAGCGCTCCAGATGAAAATCCGCTTCACGACGACGTCGAGCATGCAAAATCGGTGTACAACGGCTGCCGTTTTCCAGGCCAAGAAGGAAGTTCCGGCTAAATGACTTGTCACCACATGAACGGGAACGTTGCTGATTCTAACGGCAACGGACGTCTCACAAATGTCGCAGATTGGGAACGGCGGCACACTGTTCCCTCAACCGACGGCTCTCAGCATCAAACGAACCAGGTGAAGGCGCTAATCCCGGACGATGCGCGTAAATCCTATGGCGAGGAGTGCCTCTGGTCATGGTTACTGCCGCGCTTCGTAGACCATCGCACGGATCGGCAGGTGTTGGAGATTGGCTGCGCACCGGGACGCTTTCTTCGCGCGTTTGAGCAGAACTTCGGAGGCGTTCCACACGGAGTTGACTTCTCCCCAACCGGAGTTGCGCAGACCAGGGATAATTTTACGGCGTGGGGGTACGACCCGAACAACATTGTTCGAGCCGACGTACTCGATCCCGCGTTTCACAGCGATTCAAGCGGGAGATTCGACGTTGTGTTTTCCCGGGGCCTCATCGAGCATTTCACTGGCGAGCTACTTGCGATTATTCAGGCTCACGTCCGCGCCGTGCGCCCTGGCGGCCTGCTCATTGTGACGATCCCTAACTATCACGGTGTGAATTACGCTCTTGGCCGGCTGACAGTTGCTCACCTTTACCCAGAACACAATTTCACCATCATGCACCCAGACCGCTTCCGGAGACTATTTGCGCTGCCGGAACTTGAATTGCTGTGGTGCGGGCCGCTCGGTGGTTTTGATCTTGGTTTGATGGAAGACGGTTCCAACAGTAAAACTATGTGGGTGACGCGGCGATTGCAAGGACTTTTCAACCTCGCGTTCAAAATCATCGCCCCCCCAGAAACGAGATGGACCAGCCCGCAGCTAGTGTACGTGGGCCGCAAGGTCCTTCCTACCTCGCAATCCCCTCTAAGTCCTGATGCGGCAATAAGTGGGCAATTCCTAACCTCGTAGCAACTTCCTCGATAGAATAATTCATATCGATTTCTGACCGAAGATCTCGCATCGGATCCAGATGGTGTGGCAGGGTGCGATAGGCATTATTGCCGATCTCGCTACAATGACCCTCTTTAACTAACTTTATGTCAATGGGTATAACATGACCATTACATTTATTCTTCCAGTAGAGTATGCCGACACCAGAGTCGTAATCGTACCTGTTGCGTCGAGCGCGTTCCTCTTCAAGCACGCACTTCGGGTGGAGCTCGAAGTGCCGCCACCAGCCAGTACCATTGTAGAATTGGTTCTCGCTCGCACTCTTTGTGGTACAGCCACATAGTTCCCAAAACCTATGCATCCTAACTTTCAGCCGCCTCCTAAGGCCACCCCTGTCGAGAACAGCGCACATTTGTCCGTCCTGAAGCGATGCAAACTGATCGGCGAGTTGTCGCATCACCGATAATCGACAGAGTAAATCCGCATGCCAGAATGCAAGACGATCAGTGAATACAAACGCAAATTCCAGCGGCACGTGTGGCCACAG
>Ga0209040_10003656_pt1 | contig 11753 bp, 12 predicted proteins | sample BogFormECP12_OM3_FD_188240 | JGI IMG/M metagenome (GOLD analysis project Ga0209040, IMG submission 188240) | Bog forest soil microbial communities from Calvert Island, British Columbia, Canada - ECP12_OM3 (SPAdes) (version 2) | ecosystem: Environmental > Aquatic > Freshwater > Wetlands > Bog ... | reverse complement strand
GCTCGCTACTCCATGCAAAGAGCGGTCCACTCGATTGCCTCGCAAGACGAGGTGTTGATTTTTGAGGCGCCTGAATGTCGCCCTGCGGAACCACCAGACGAGACACGCGCCGAACTATTACCTCTCACGCGGGAACATCTGGTCGAGGGCTCGATCACCAATGCCGGAGACTCACCTACCCTCCGCTACTTGATGCGTTGCGCCCATCGTCTGGCACAACCCGGCGCATCAGGGTTTCTCTTGCAGGATGAGACCGGTCGTCCCGCGCATTTCTTGTGGATCAGAAACTATGACGGCTTCCACCTGGCGGAGATCGACCACATCATCGAGCCCTTTGCGGAGAATGCGTCGATGATCTTCGACTGCTGGACTCCACTTGCCAACCGTGGCCGCGGTCACTATGCCACTGCTATTGGTTTGGCCGCGGCCAGCCTCCGAAAACAGGGACGAATCGCCCGCATTTTCAGCGGCGCGACCAATTCCTCTTCCCTCCGCGGAATTCTGAAGGCCGGCTTTCAATATCGCTTTTCGTTCCTCCGCCGCACCAAACTCGGCCACTCCGTCATCACTCGGCAGGAAACCACAAGCGCCATCTGAAGCCGCTTTCTGACGAAGCTGCTGCATCGAGTTTTCCCAGATTTGCCCGCATTTCGCTAGAAATGGCCTGCCTAACGTTCCAGCCGGAACATTCGCCTCAATGCCCGGCTGGAACCATTGGCCGTGGAAAGGAAGCTCCCCCCGAGCGTCCTCTCCACATCGCGAGATGGGCCCGCGAACTGACAAGCCCTCCCCCGCATCCCGCCTGCCTCTCTATTCCGAAATAACGTGAAGCAAATCCGCGCCCGAAGTCATCGATCTTGGAGACCATCCCAAACAGGCACGAGATTCACGTCGACACAAATCGTTGGGCACCGCGACGCTCCAGTTTGTGCAATGAACTTTCGATAGTCACTTCAGGGCAGGACTGAGGTGGCGAGGGCTAGACTTACGCTCGAAAAAAAGGGTTGCCCTGGAAGAGCCCTTCAACGCTTGGACAGCCGACGGGCCTGTTGACGCATCTCAATTTTGGCGCTTATCATCGTCGTTTGGCCTTTAGCTTATGCGCGGCTCCGTTGCCGCAGGACTTTAGAAGTGACACTATGGATAAGAAGAAGTTAGAAGCATTCAAAAAGCGGCTTGAGACCCGGCAGCAGGAGTTGCGTCGCACCGTCTCCCGCACTCAGGCCGACGGCCGTTCGGCCGACGAAGACACGGCACAGGATATTGCCGACCGCGCCGCGAGTTCCTACACCAAGGAATTCCTGTTCAGCCAAAGCAACAACGAGCGACAGCTCCTGCAAATGGTAGAGAGGGCGCTGGCACGCATCCGCGAAGGCAGCTTCGGCGAATGTATCCACTGCGGCAAAGAGATCAATGCCAAGCGTCTTGAGGCTGTGCCCTGGACGCGTCACTGCATCGAGTGCCAGGAGAAGCTCGAACAGGGATTGCTGGAGGAAGCTCCCCGCTAGGCCGAGACGATTCGCCTTTGACGGTCCCATTTTCCGGCTGATAAACTAAGTGTTCGTCCCACCGAGACTGAAGCTCATCGAGAACGAGATTGGAAGGTAGTCGTGCGCGCAGAGACACGCCATCAGCTTAAACAGGACGCATTCAGCCGGGTGACCATTGGGGCCGCCGAGAAGACCGCTCACTGGAGTGTGGAACACAGGAACACTCTCACCATCGTCGGCATCGTGGTGGCGGCAATCATCGCCGTGGTGGCCGGTGGATGGTATTACCTGAGCGCGCAGAATGAGAAGGCCAGCCTGGATATGACCCAGGCGGTCCGGACTCTTGAAGCTCAGCTTCGTCCTGCCGGAACCCCCGCGCAGCCAGGCATTCCCAGTTTCGCTTCCGCTAAAGAGCGCGCCGAAACTGCCAAGAAGCAATTCCAGACAATCATCGACAAATATCCTCACACCCGCTCCGCCGATATGGCCCGCTATTTTATGGGAGTGACTTCCGCGACGGAGGGGGACAACTCGGCCGCTGAAGCCGATTTCAAGGCCGCAGCCTCCGCCGGTAGCAAAGACATGGCCGCCATCGCCAAACTCGCGCTGGCTTCACTGTATGGCAACACCAACCGCACCAAGGACGCAGTAGCTCTTTACCAGGAACTGATCAACAAGCCAACCACTACGGTGAGTAAAGTCACGGCGCAACTCCAACTGGCCGACCTTTACCAGAGTAGCAATCAGCCGCTCGATGCCAAGCGCCTCTACGAGCAGATCAAGAAAGAAAACCCCAGCACGGAAGCGGGGCAGATGGCGACACAAAAGCTGGCCGAGCTGAAGTAGCCCGGATCAGCCTGTACTGGCTGGAATAAACAATCCATCGTCCCTTTTGTCCACTTACCTTCGTAAGTTCAATCCAGACTTTTGCAGTGAGTTGCCGTCCCCGCTCAAGCAGAATTGACGGAAGGCTTTCCCTGTGTCTGAGTGAGGACTAATGAAGATATCCTGGCGGCGCTGCGTCTTTCTTGGAATCTGCTTTCTTCCCGTTTGGTTGGTCCTCTCCGCATTCTCTCAGCAGGCGGATTCCGGCCAGAGCCTGGGCGATGTGGCGCGTAAGCTCCGCAAAGACACCACCAACGAAGTCAAGATGACAGATGCGGACACTAAGAAGCTGTTCGCATCGGTAGACAGGATCTTCGCCTTTGCAGCCGAAGACACGGGCATGCCGAAGCATGCGGCAGTCAAGCGCCGGCTAGTGAGCAAGACTGACGTGGAAAACGACACTACCCGTCAACTGGCGAAAGAAGAATTCGCCAAGAGTTTCGCGCAGGAAGAGCTGAGCATGAAAAAAATGGGCTTCCTGCCACGCGACTTCAACTTGAAGGAATTTCTGGTCAAGTCCACCGGGCAGGAGATTGCCGCTTATTACGACGACGAAACTAAAACCATCTCCATGCTGAACTGGGTACCTTTCGACCAGCAGGAGCCGATTCTGGCCCACGAATTGACGCATGCGCTGCAGGATCAGAACTACGACTTGGCGAAGTGGATGAAGGCTGCGCCCAAGCCTGAAGGAAATCCGGCAGGCGCTACGCTCAAAATTAATGGCGACAGCCAAATCGCTCGCAAGGCCGTGGTGGAAGGGCAGGCCATGGTGGTGTACATGGATTACCTGCTCAAGCCCTTGGGCCGGAGCGTGGAAGACACGCCCGAACTGATCTACCAAATGGAAGACCCGGCGGTAAAAGCGGTGATCGATTCTCAGCTCATGCACGATGCCCCGATGATCCTGCGCGAAATGGGAACGTTCGCCTATCGCGGAGGCCTGATCTTCGAAGGCGAGCTGCTGCACAAGGGCGGAACGAAGATGGCATTTGCGGGGGCGTTCGCTCGTCCGCCGCGAAATTCGCACGAAGTCTTGCAGCCGGAAGCTTATATTCGCGGAGAAAAGCTGCCGCCTCTGCACATTCCCGACCTTGAGGAAGTGAAAAATGATTACGACACCTACGACTCCGGCGGAATCGGAGAACTGGATGTCCGCGCGCTGTTGAAGCAATATGGCGAGCGTAAGGTCTCTGACGAGGTCTCTTCCGAGTGGCAAGGCGGAGCCTATGCAACTTTCCGGCGAAAGGATAAGGCAGTCGCGGACATTCCTCCCGGCACGGCAGATCTGGCTCTGCTATACGTCTCGCGCTGGAAGACTGCTGCAGTGGCCGAATGGTTTGCTGGCTTTTATGCGCGTACCGTATCTGAGCGCTATCAAAGCGCAACCAAGCAGGCGGTACCGGCATGTTCTGGAGCGGACTGTCCGGTATCGATCGTCCAGATTGAGACCGAGGAGGGCCCGGTGATCGTGGAGCACAGGAAGGATAATAGCGTTGTTGTCTCGGAAAGCTTTGATGCGGCGACCGCAACCAAGCTACGTTCGGCGCTGCGGGATGGAGCGGGCACGGTCGAGGGACAGACTTTGCCGCCGGAAGAAATAGGATTGAAGCTGCTGGAACTTCCGGCGTTTCGGGCCTTTGCAGACCAGGTTGGCGAGCGGATCGTGAAAGAGATGAATCGAGAGTCCAGGCGCTAGGTTGATTCCTGCAACGCTCCGTCGCAGGAAAGAAACAACAAAAACGTAAGTGTTCACCGCGCACGTCTCAGCGACTGTTCAAGCTTAAGGTGTCGGCAGGTGGCCTGAATGATCTCGTGCGCGGAATGCGATTCAACGAACTGGAAGCCATAACGAAAAGCGTTTCGCTGACGAACCGTGGCATACACCCTGACTGGGCCGAATGGAAGCGTAAACTGCAACTCCACAAACTCGCCCAGCGGAACCTCGAGCTTCAGCATGGCCGCGATTCCGGATTCGCTGATGTCCACGGTTCGTCCCATCACCACACCCGACGCGCGGGAATCAATTCTTATATCAACATCCAGCCGGAAGCGGGGATCGCGTCGCGCGTCGGCAATGCCTTGGCGAAGAGCTTCTGCGGGTTGATTCTGAGCGTCCAAGTTTCCACTCCCCAATGATACTTATCGGCAGAGCGACATCGAAGCTTGAGCGGTGGCGTTTTCTTTCAGACGCATTCCACTTTTCCCACTGGTTCAGTAGGATGATGGTCCAAGTCGCATTCGCATTTGGAAAATGCTATGACCGAGATGAAATACTTCAGGATCGCGCGCTCCGTCGCGCCGCTTGTTCTGCTCGCCCTCTTCGGTTCGAGTTTTCTACTAGCCCAGACCTCCGGAGGTAAGCCTGCAGTCTCACCCGTTGCCGCCGCGCGGGCGGCGCGGCTGCGGCATGGCATCAACGCCAGCAACTGGTTCGCGCAAGTTTATGACAAGCGCGGCTATACGAAAGAACACTTTCAGGACTGGACCACCGCGGACGATATCGCTCTCATCAAGTCCATGGGATTCGATCATGTGCGGCTCAGCGTGAATCCGCAACCGATGATGCCGCAGCACCGGCCCGATGAGATTCCAGCGGAATACCTTGGCTATCTCGACTCCGCGGTGAGAATGATTCTGGATCAAGGTCTGGCCGTGGTGATCGATCTCCATCCGGAGAGCGACTTCAAGGCCATGCTCGCGAAGGACGACAGCTTCGTGCAAGAGTTCTCCGACTTCTGGCGCGCGCTGGCGCGACATTATTCTTCCTGGGACACGGAGCGCGTCTTCTTTGAAATTCTGAATGAACCGGAATTTTCCGATCGTTATCGCTGGTACGGCGTGCAGGCGAAGCTAGTAACGGCGATTCGCGAAGGCGCTCCGCAGCACACGATTATCGCCGCCGGAGCGCGCTGGTCCGACGATGACGAACTGGTCTTCATCGAGCCGCTGCGCGATCCCAATGTGATTTACAACTTCCATTTCTACGCGCCTCATCTCTTTACCCACCAGGGCGCAACCTGGGGCACATACTCATGGCATTGGGTGAAGGGGCTGCGTTATCCGTCGTCGCCGGAGTCCGCAGCCAAGGTGGCAACGGGAGTGCCCGATGCAGTAGACCGGCTGACAGTGATCCGCTCCGGACAGGATCATTGGGATGCGGCTCGCATTGATGCTGAAATTACGCAGGTCGCGGAATGGGCCCGCCAGCACGGCGTTCCGGTGGTGTGCAACGAGTTCGGCGTCTACCGCGAATACGCCAACCCGCAAGACCGTGCGGGCTGGATTCACGATGTGCGCACCGCACTGGAGCGCCATGGTATGGGATGGACGATGTGGGATTACTCGGGGAGCTTTGGCCTAGTCACCAAAAAAGATGGCCGAAGCGTCCCCGATGAAGTCACTCTGCGCGCGCTGGGGCTGCAACCTGCGGCGTCGAAGTAAATCGTGTTTCTTGAGCGGCCTCGGGCATCGGCTGGCCTACCGTCAGCTTGAAGATTTTGATGTTGTCGCCGAACGACTCGAAGCGCAGACCATGAAACTCCGCGTAGTGCTTGCGTAAATCCTCGGGGAGCGCCACTCCCCATCCTGACTGAAAAATCCAGACCGTATTCCCGGGCTTGAGTTTGTAGGCTTGCACCAGTTGCAGCCAATGCCTGGGGAAATTATCCGCCCAGAATTGCCATTCAGTCTTGTAGTCTGTCGAAACAACGCGGTAGCCGGCGCAGGAGAATTGCTCGAAGTCCGCGGGAGCAGGATCGAGGACAATCAGACGCTGCTGGCAGAGATAGTGACCGAGAATAAGATCGGTCTGGTAGTCGACGAAGATGAGATTGGACGGATCGACATTGTGCCGCACGAAATCGATGGCTGCCACCATGTTCGCCCGGCTTTGATCGGTGCGTTCCATCTTGGGCGGGCGTGTTTTCCCGAAGGCGATACAGGCTAGGAGCACGATGCATGCAATCGACACTGCGCGAACCCATCGGCCGGCCGCCAGACACGCTATGGCTACGCTGACGCCGGCGATGCCCGGCATGATCAGAAACGCTACATGCCTCGTGCCGCCGTAGGGATAGACATGCGCCAGGCCGGCGCCGCCAGCAATCGCAAACGGAAGGAGCAGCAATATTCCTAGCCGCCGCGAGGACTTTCGATCTTCCGGCAGGCTCTTCCCGCGCAGAAGCAGCACCACCCCCACGATGAAAGCAATGCCAACTACGTCGCCCACGGCAAGCTGTCCAAAGAAATACTGAAAGACTCCGAAAGAATGTCCCAGCAGGAACAGGACGGGATTGTCGCGAGTCGGATCGAAATAGGAGCGGCGAAGAAAGAACTCGCTCATCCAGCCCTGCAGCACCGTTCTTGACTCACCCACTCCCAGTTGTGAAATGTGTGTTTTGTACAGGACAATCGCGAGCGCCAATGCGCCGACCTGCCCGATGGCCCAAACTGCAATAGGGCGGAGGCCAGGGCGCGCGGTAAAGAATCTCAGTAGCGCATAAATGCCCAGGGCAGCGGCGAACAAGAAGGCCGAGTAATGCGACAGCATCGCGAAGTATAGGCAAATGGTGAAAGCTGCCATCCGGGCAGAAGAGTTTCTCGCGAAGGCTACATCCAGAAAGTACAGCGCACTCGCGAGAAAGGCCAGCAACAGGGGGTATTGTCGTATTTCCGTAGAGAGCAGAACGATCGGCGGAAGAAACGCCACGAAAAGAAGTCCGATGAAGCCTGCTAAGATACCCGCAGCGTTGGTTAACCATTTGCAAAACATCCAACAAAAAGCCACGCTCGCAAGCACCAGAGGCAAGCGCAGCCAGAGTTCGGATGTGCCGAGCACGCGCCAATAATAGAGCACTACGGTGAGCAGCGGAGGGTGCGAAGCGGTGAGGCTTTGCTGGTAAGCGAGGCGCAGTGAAGGCTGATTGGCCAGACGGAAATGCAGCGCCTCGTCAGGATTGAGGAAGGTTCCGGAGGCAGTCCACAATCGGGCGACGAGCCCGAGCAGCGTGAAGGCGACTGCGGCCGCGCGGGCGTGGCTCTCGAACCACGCATTTTTATTTTCTTGTGAAGTCACCATGAATCCTGATCGTCAAAAGGAGCCCAGCCACTTTACAGGAAGGCGGGCAGCCAGTGCATTTGCCAGACGTTCATCCGCGGTGATCATCTCGACCTTAAATTGAATCGCCAAGGCCACATAGAGACAGTCATAAACAGTTCGGTCATGGGCAAAGGCAATTTGAAGAGCTTCAGCTAGCAGGGAGTGGGAGGAAACAGTGAACAGGTTCTGCCCCCTCATCTCGGACGCGGCGACTTCAGCAAAAGTCTGCGTCCACCTGTGCTGGCGGACGCCTTTCCATAGCACGTTGCCGACCTCGGCCCAGAAGATGTCGGGGACGATGAGGTCGATTTCACCATCCACGTAGCCCTTCAGGAGTTGCAGAGATTCGGCGCTGAGAGTTTCGTTGGCTGGCGGGATCAACCATCTCACCGCCACACTGGCGTCAACGACATAGGAGGTCAACGATCCCGATCCTCGCGGATCATCTGCTCAGCTGATGGAAACGTGGCAGCGGCATCCTCATCACGAGCACGGAGTTTACTAATCCGGTCATAGAATTCACGACGGCTCTGCAACTCCTTGGCTGTTGGTATGTTGCGCTGCAGTAGAGAGATCACTTCCGCAGCAATCGATTTTCGATTCTCACGGGCGCGTTTGCGAAGAGCTTGATACAGCTCAGTCGGGACGTTTTCGACATAAAGCGTTGGCATAGGGAATCCCTATGGACATTATAGCATTGTCATTGGTGATGTCGCAGCATCGCACTGCTTCAACAATATGTTAATCCTCAGCATTAGGGCAGCACTACGTTTGATACGACACCACCCGCAGCGTCGTCGCCTTGACACCTCTTTCTCGCTCCCTTTATGCTTAATTCTTGTTCCTTGCGGTACTTGCGCCTTCTTGGCGTGCTTCCGCGGGCTTGATGCGGCCACAGAAACGCGTCGCGGAGGTTTCCGATGTTCTTCGAAATCAAAGACTTGGAACTTCATCCGATTGAGTTTGCGGAGAAGTTTGAGCCGGGCGCGATTGATCTGGGATCGGATTACCGCCAGATCTCTCCCGTCGAGAGCAGCGGCCGGGCGGATCTGGTCGAAGAGCATCACGGCAAGCACAAGATCATCCAAGATATACGGATTCGGGGCCGGTTGACGACCAGCCTGGAATCGAATTGCGCGCGGTGCCTGGAACCGCTGACCCAGGATGTAAAGCGCGAGTTCGATCTGCTTTATCGTCCGCTAGGGGCAGACGCCGGGCGCGACGAGATCTCAGTGACCGACGCAGAGGCCGAGATCAGCTATTATGAAGGCGAAGGAATTCTTCTGGACGACGTTGTCCGCGAGCAGATATTGCTGGCTGTCCCGTTGAAAGTCACGTGCCGCGAGGATTGCAAGGGATTGTGCCCGCACTGCGGCAAGAACCTGAACCAGGAACAATGTTCATGCGCGGTAACTCTGGAAGAACCACGCTGGGCCGCGTTGAAGGAAATCCGCGGCAAGCTGGCGCACTAAGATTGGAATCTCGAGAGGAATTTTTAGACCATGCCGAATCCGAAACGCAGACATTCTCAGAAACGCACCTCGACCCGGCGGGCCCATGATGCCCTGAAGAGCCATTCGCTCTCCGAGTGTCCGAACTGCCACGAAAAGAAGATGCCGCATCGCGCGTGCGCCAAATGCGGTTACTACAAAGGCCGCGAAGTCTTGGAAGTTGAGGAAGCCAGCTAACCCCTGCCACCATGCCTAGCGTGATCGCGCTGGATGCGATGGGTTCGGATCGGGCTCCCAAGCCCGAAATCGAAGGCGCCATTTATGCTGCTCGTCAATACGACGTGCGCGTGTTGCTGGTCGGCCCCGAAGCCACGATCAAAGCGGAACTCTACCGTCATCCCTCCGCATCGCGGCTGCCCCTTGAAATCGTTCACGCCAGCGAAGTGATTACCATGGAAGATAAGGCGGTGCAGGCGGTGCGCTCCAAGCGCGATTCCTCCATGCACGTAGGGCTGCGGCTGGTTCGCGAGGGACAGGCGGCGGGGTTCGTGACCGCGGGCAATACCGGCGCTGCTATGGCTTCGGCAAAGATGGTGCTGGGCGCATTGCAAGGCGTGGACCGGCCCGCGCTGGCAGCGGTTTTTCCTACGGCTCCGGGAACGGCCGCGATTCTGCTCGACGTCGGCGCCAATGTGGATTGCAAGCCGCATAACCTTGAGCAGTTTGCTGTGATGGGCGAGATTTATTTCCGCGCCATGTTTGGTAACTCCAAGCTCGGCCGCTCCGGCTTCGGCGCAGTCAGATCACCGCGCGTTGGGCTTCTTTCCATCGGGGAAGAAGAGACCAAGGGGAACGAACTGACGCGCGAGTCGTTCCAGTTGTTGAAGCGCCTGCCTTTGAACTTTGTGGGCAACGTGGAGGGACGCGACCTGTTCAACGGCCACGTCGACGTGATTGTTGCCGACGGCTTTGTGGGAAACGTGGCGCTCAAAATTTCCGAAGGTGTGGCGAACCTAGTGCGCACCGTTCTGAAAGAATCGCTGAAAACTACCATTACGAGGCAGGTCGGCTACCTGCTTTCGCGCAGCGCCTTTTCCGATTTCAAAAAACGCATCGACCACACCGAATACGGTGGTGCGCCGCTGTTAGGACTTAAAGGTGTTTGCATTATCACGCACGGCTCCTCGAATGCGAATGCGATCAAGAATGCGGTGCGGGTTGCGGCTGAATTCTCGCAGCGGCGGATTAATGAGTCGATCGAGCAGGGATTAGCCGCAGTGCGCCCTGCGCTGGCGGAAACGGAAGCTGCTCCGGCCCAATAACTTTTTCCCACACCATGACGCAATCGAAAGACGTTCCCCAGACTGCCGCAGCAAAGACCGACGGTGAAAAGATCGCATTCATTTTCCCCGGCCAGGGCTCGCAAGCAATGGGCATGGGCAAAGAACTCGCCGAAAAATATCCCATCGCGCGCCAGACTTTTGAAGAGGCCGACGAAGCGCTCGGCTATAGATTGTCGCAAGTCTGCTTCAACGGACCGGAAGAGCAGTTGCGCCTGACTGAGATCACCCAGCCAGCGATCCTCACGGTATCGATCGCGGCGCTCCGGGTTCTTGAGGGAAGCGTGCCCAAACCCCGCTTTGTGGCAGGCCACAGCCTGGGCGAGTACTCCGCGCATGTAGCTTCGGGGACGATGACGTTTGCGGACGCGGTACGCACCGTTCGCAATCGCGGAAAGTACATGCAGGAGGCCGTTCCGGTCGGCGTCGGAGCGATGGCTGCCATCCTCGGCATGGAACTGGAAAAAGTCTCCGCCATCTGCGAGGATGCCGCGCAAGGCGAAATCTGTTCTCCCGCGAATATTAACTCTCCAGAGCAAATCGTGATCTCTGGCAACACTGCGGCCGTGGAACGCGGCACCAAGCTCGCCGACGAGCGTGGCGCGAAACGAGCCAAATTGTTGCCTGTGAGCGCGCCCTTCCACTGTTCGCTCATGAAGCCCGCTCAAGACCGTCTGGAAGTCGATCTAAATACTTTGAAGATGCAGAAACCCGTGTATCCCGTCGTTTGCAATGTAGAAGCATCTTTGGTTTGCGATGAAGGGCGGGCGCGCGAAACGCTGGTCGCGCAGGTGACGGGCTCGGTGAAGTGGGAGCCCAGCATTCGTCTGCTGATTGAAAAAGGAGTGGAAACCTTCATTGAGATCGGCCCGGGGAAAGTCTTATGTGGTCTGATGCGGCAGATTGACCGCGCGAAGACATGCCTGAATGTTAGCGACGAAGCGTCGCTGACAAAAACGATCGCGCCGTTCGAAAGCTAGCCTCGAGGATCTTTGAGAAAAAGGTCGCCGCTCTCTTTCGTTCGCCTCAACAACCCCTAGTGAAATTCCAGATCGCACGGCGGCGAACTGATCGTCTTATCCGTTTTGTCTACGTACAACTGGGCGTGTTGTGCGCGATCGTTCACGATCAGGTCGATGACTACGCCGGTTCCACCACCGGGACAGTTGCTGGTGCCATAAATCTTGAAGCTCTTGACTACGCCCCACTGGCCTCCCGGTCCCCAATCCTGCCAGAATTCGTTGAAGGGATACTGCGCGTGATTCTGCGGATGCTGCTTCCATGCGGGATCGGCGTAGTAGATGCCGTAGGCAGCTTCGAAATCCTTTTTTTGCAGCGCAGAAAAGAATTTGTTGGCCACGCGCTCCTCCGGCCAGAAGCGGTTCCACCATCCCAAAAAAGCCAGGATCAGAACCAAGACGATGATCGAAATGATCCGCGCCCTTTTCTTCCGCTCTTTTTCCGGATGGTACTCTTTGGCGTCCAG
>Ga0209040_10003655_pt1 | contig 11758 bp, 7 predicted proteins | sample BogFormECP12_OM3_FD_188240 | JGI IMG/M metagenome (GOLD analysis project Ga0209040, IMG submission 188240) | Bog forest soil microbial communities from Calvert Island, British Columbia, Canada - ECP12_OM3 (SPAdes) (version 2) | ecosystem: Environmental > Aquatic > Freshwater > Wetlands > Bog ... | reverse complement strand
CGACGCGACCATCGTCGCCATCGCCAACCCGACCATCATGACCGATTTGCGGATCGGCTACGACGCGGTGATCTGGGTGACCAGTTCCTACCTGCTGGGGTATGCGGTGGTGTTGCTGGTCGCCGGGCGGCTCGGTGACCGGTTCGGCCCCAAGAACCTCTACCTGATCGGGCTGGTGGTGTTCACCCTCGCGTCGCTGTGGTGCGGGCTGTCCGGCAGCGCCGCCATGCTGATCGCCGCGCGCGTTGTGCAAGGCGTCGGCGCCGGGGTGCTCACCCCGCAGACCTTGTCGACGATCACCCGGATCTTCCCGTCGCAGCGCCGCGGTGTCGCGATGAGCGTGTGGGGCGCCACCGCCGGCGTCGCCAGCCTGGTGGGTCCGTTGGCCGGCGGTGTGCTGGTCGACAGTTTGGGTTGGGACTGGATTTTCTTCGTCAACGTCCCGATCGGCATCGTCGGCCTGGCCTTGGCGGTGTGGCTGGTCCCGGTGCTGCCCACCCAGGCGCACCGGTTCGACCTGTTCGGCGTCGGGTTGTCCGGGGCGGGCGTGTTCGGCATCGTGTTCGGGCTGCAGCAGGGCCAGTCCGCGCATTGGGCGCCATGGATCTGGGCCGTCATCGTCGCCGGCGTGGGGTTCATGGCGACGTTCGTCTACTGGCAGTCGGTCAACACCCGCGAGCCGCTCATCCCGCTGCGCATCTTCGGTGACCGCAACTTCGGCCTGTGCAATATCGGCGTGGCGATCATCGCGTTCACGACGACGGCGATGATCCTGCCGATGACGTTCTACGCCCAGGCGGTCTGCGGGCTGTCGCCGACCCGCTCGGCCCTCTGATCGCACCGCTGGCGATCGCCAACGGTGTACTCGCGCCCTTTGTCGGCATGATCATCGATAGGGTCCCGCCGCTGCCCGTCCTCGGATTCGGCTTTTCGGTGCTGGCGATCGGATTGACCTGGCTTTCGGTCGAGATGGACCCGGACACGCCGATCTGGCGGCTGCTGCTGGCGTTCGGCGTAGTAGGTGTCGGGATGGCCTTCGTATGGTCGCCGCTGACCGCCACCGCGACCCGCAAGCTGCCGCCACACCTGGCCGGCGCGAGCTCCGGTGTGTACAACGCGACGCGGCAACTCGGGGCGGCGCTCGGGAGTTCCGGCATGGCCGCATTCATGACGTCGCGGATCAGTGCCGAGATGCCGCCAGTACCGGTCGGGGGGCCGCGCGGCGGGCACCCACCCACCGGCGCCCTGACCCTGCCCGAGTTCCTGCGCGAGCCCTTCTCGGCCGCGATGTCGCAGTCGATACTGCTGCCCGCGTTCATCGCTTTGTTCGGCATCATTGCCGCGCTGTTTTTGGTCAGCTTCTCCGGTTCGGCGACGACCCGTGCGGGCCGAACGCCCGAACATCGCGACATCGTCGGCGGTGGCTATGACGGCTAGGACGGCTATGAAGACGACGATGACGACTACGTCGAGTACATCCTTCGTCGCGAACCGGACGCTAGAGAAGCGGAGGGCGACACCGAGCCGCTGCCCGCCGGTGCTTGGCACAGCTTCCCGGACGGCTCCGTTTCGGTGCCGCGAGCTGCACCGATTGGCTTCGCGCGCAATGGGTTCCATGCCGACGACGGGCGGCGTTTGCGTCCGGTCGCCCGGTTCTCGCGGCCTGCGTTGCCGTCCGCAAGGCCCCAGAGCGGTTCCGAAGGGACGCATGCGCGACTCGCCGGGGCCGAGCCGCCGCGCAGCAAGCACCATCGCGCCGATCCGGAAGACCCCGCCCCCGGCCGTCATTCTTAATAACGCTTAGTAAAGGTTTTGGCTGAAGCTGCACTCATGGCGTGTTACTGGGCGGTATGGTGCTGTCGGGGTTCGGGTTGCCGGCAGCGTCGCGGCATTTGACCTTGAATGTTGCCGCCGGTGATCACAATCGACCGTCCCGAAGGGGGAGGATGCACGGCGTTACCTGCGCACGGATGCGCATCCATATGCGTGTACAGAGAGCTGGTGCGTCGTGATTTGGTCACTCGTGCACACCAAGGGCGGCGTCGGGAAGACGACGGCGGCGATGTTTTTGGCTGCGGCGGCGATGCAGCGCGGGATTCCGGTACGTGTCGTTGATGCCGATCCGCAGGGGTCGGCGTCGTCGTGGGCCGATCGGGCGGCGTATCGGGGGACGCCGTTGCCGTTCGATGTCAGCCCGGCGACGGCGGCGGGTGTGCGGGTGTTGTCGAGTGAGCCCGACGAGTTGGTCCTGATTGATACCCCGCCGGGGACGGCAGCGGCGATCGACGCGGCGATTGATGCAGCCGACCTGGTGATCATTCCGACGGGGCCGCGCGCCGCGGACATCGACCGGGTTTGGCCGACGCTGGATATCACACAACACCGTCCCACGACGATTCTGCTCACGCTGATGGATATGCGGAAAATGGAGGCGGTGGAGATTCCGCGCGGCTTGGCCGAGGCGAACGCTCCGATGCTGCAGAGCGTCGTGAGAGACCTCACCGCAATAGAGCGCGCATTCGGCCGCGGTATCCCGCGGTTTCTGGGAGACTACGAAGACGTGTTCGATGAGCTCATGACTGTGGCTCGAATCGACAGGGAGGCCGCGAAGGTATGACGGAGAAGCTTTCGACGGCCGACGCGGTGCGGGCCTCTGTGATCCGCCGGCCTACCGGGGCAGCGGCGACGGCGCGGGCGGCCAGTACGTTCCAGGGCGACGATGGCGCCCCGACCACTGTGCCGGCGTCGCCGGTGTACGAGGCGATGCGCACCACGCTGCACCTGGTTCCGGCGATGCGTACTGCCCTCAAACGGCGCGCACTGGACCTCGAGACCACCATGGGCGAGCTGATCCGCGTCGCTATCGACTCCTCGCTGCAGGCTCCTTCGGGGCTGGCTGCGGCGTCGATGGAGCACCGCGGCACGAGCGGTGGTGTTCGGACCACGCTCGACCTGCCACGCCAGGTCCACCGGACGCTCAGGCGGTTGGCGGCGGATGAGGACACCAGCCTGCAGGCGCTGGTGGTGGCGGCCATCCTGCAGACCTACCCTGACCTGGCCTAATGCCTTTATGGAACGACATATGCGCATCAAGATTGACGCACATATGGCTAGGCGCGTTTATGGCTACATATATAGAGGTATAGACGCACCCCTTCGGGTGATCGAAAAACGACCCCCAAACGCCCGGCGTTGTGCCGGAAAACCCGCCCCGATCGGCGCCGTACCCGACCTTCGCTGAGGGCCCAAGACGCGGTACCTTCAGCGGCGTGATTACCGGGGCCTTCCTCGCCGAAGCCGCTTCCGTGGTGGATAACAAGCTCACCGTGTCGGGCGGCGTGCTGTCCGGGTTCGGGGTCGCGGCCGACCGGCAGGCCCGGTTTGTGCTCGTCGTGCTGACGCAGTCCGAGACCGATAGCCCGGTCCGGCGCGTCGAGGTCGAGATCAGACCTCCCACGGATGACGACCCGCTAGTCATCGAGTACGAGCTGCCAGAAGCCGCGGCCGGCGGCGAAATCGGGTTCGCGTTCTTCCCCCTCGAGGTGAGGCTGCCGGTGAATGGCCGCTGGGTGTTTGTGGTGTCTGGCGGTGCTGGAGCGTTCTCGCTTCCGTTAGAGGTGACTAGCTGACGCACTGTGGCGGCTGTTCGGCAGGCCGCGTGTGCTCGACCGCATACCGGCGGCGGGCCGTCGTCAACCTCCTCGGTTCACGCCGACACGCCCTGCCGCTGTCGCGTGAGTCGCACACGTGATCCCTACCTGCGGTTTCCGCGGCGCCTGGGCGAGCTGGAACACGATCAAAAATTATTTTTACAAAATTTGGCTCCAAACTTCAGCGGACGGCGTACCGTTCTCGAACTGTCGGGAGTTTCCCCTGAGTTTTTTGCCCACCTAGTGATGATGGAGCCACGATGTCGTCTTTCGTGAACGTAGTGCCTGCGGAATTGGCCAGCGCGTCTGAGCAGCTGACTGGGATCGGGTCGGCGATCAAGTCCGCCACCTCGGCGGCTGCGCCCTCGACAACGTCGGTGGTGGCCGCGGCCCAAGATGAGATCTCGGCGGCTATCTCGAAGTTGTTTGGCGGCTACGGCCAGGAGTTTCAGGCGGTGAGCGCGCAGGCGGGGCTGTTTCACAACTCGTTCGTGCAGTCTTTGACCTCGGGTGGGAACGTGTATGCGGGCGCCGAGGCGAGCGCCGCGTCAACGATGGCGGCCTTCACGGACGTCGGCGGCGCCCCGTTCTCGCCCTTCCTGGATCTGACGGGGCGCGCGCTGTTCGGCAACGGCATCGCCGGTGCGAACGCTACTACCCCTGGCGGGGCTGGCGGGGCCGGCGGCGCCGGCGGATCGATTTGGGGCAACGGCGGCAACGGCGGCAACGGCGCGGCCGGCGCGAACGGCGCGGCCGGTGGTGGTGCCGGTCAGGCCGGCGGGGCCGGCGGGTCCGGCGGGGCAGGCGGGTTCCTGTTCAGTCACGGCGGTAACGGCGGGGCCGGCGGGGCCGGCGGTAACGGCGGCGTCGGCACCACCGGCCCAACGGGCGGTGGCGGCGGCATCGGCGGCAACGCCGGCATCGGCGGGGCCGGCGGCGCCGGTGGCGCCGCCCCCGGGATCGGCGGGGCCGGCGGGTCCGGCGGGATCGGCGGGCATGGCGGCACCGGCGGCAACGGCGGGGCCGGCGGCAACGGCGCGGCCGGCGTGTCCGGCGTGAACTTTGGTGCCGGCGGCAATGCCGGCGACGGCGGCAGCGGCGGCGCCGCCGCGGCCGGCGGTCACGGCGGCAATGCCGGTGCCGGCGGCATCTTGAACCCCGCGGGCACCAACGGCAACGGCGGGGCCGGCGGTAACGGCGGCAACGCCGGCGTCGGCGGCACCGGCGGCCAAGGCGCGACCGGCGCGGTGGGCGTGCAGGGTGAGGGCGGCGTGCTCGGGGCCGGCGGCCAAGGCGGCAACGGCGGCAACCCCGGCACCCCGGCCGCCACGGGCGGCACCGGCGGTGCCCCCGGCACCGGCGGCACCGGCGGCGTCGCCGGAGCGAACGGCGTCGGCGGCACCGCGGCCGTCAGCGGCGGCAACGGCGGTAACGGCGGCGCCGGCGCGGCCGGGACCGCTGCCAACCCCACCGGCGGCCTCGGCGGTAACGGCGGCACCGGCGGGACGTTCGGTAACGGCGGTCAGGGCGGCACCGGCGGCGCCGGCGTGGACGCCACCGCCACCAACGCGGCCGGCAACGGCGGGGCCGGCGGGACCGGCGGCAACGCCGGGCAGCACGGTAACGGCGGCGCCGGCGGCAACGGCGGCAACGGTGGCCAGGGCGCGACCGGCAGCAACGGCACCACCGGCACTTTCTTCGGTGACGGCACCGCGGGCGGCGCCGGTACCAGCGGCGGCAACGGCGGCCAGGCCGGCAACGGCGGCCAGGCCGGCACGCTAACCGGTAACAGTGGCGCCGGCGGCGTCGGCGGCCAAGGCGGCACCGGCGGCACCGGCGGCAACGGCGGTCAAGGCGGCACCGGTGTGACGAACCAGATCAATACCGCCATTCAGCCCGGGGGCGGCGGCTTCGGCGGTCAAGGCGGCACCGGCGGCAACGGCGGCACCGGCGGCAAAGGCGGCCTAGCCGGCACGGTGCCGATCACCAACACAACGGGCACCTCCGGTGGTAACGGTAACGGCGGCGCCGGCGGTAACGCCGGCAACGGCGGCCAGGGCGGCCAAGGCGGCACCGGCGCCAACCTCGCCTTCACCGGGAGCACCAGCGCCGGCGTCGGCGGCGGTGGCGGAGCAGGCGGCGCCAGCGGTAACGGCGGTGCCGGCGGTAACGCCGGCGGCGCCGGCGCCAGCCAGGGCGCCACCGGCGCTTCTGGCACCGGCGGCAACGGCGGCAACGGTGGCGCCGGCGGCAACGGCACCGGGGAATTCACTGGCGCCGGCACCGGCATCGCTGGCGGCCAGGGCGGCAGCGGCGGCGCTGGCGGCAGCGGCGGGACGCCGGCGTTCGCGAACGGCAATGGCGGCCAAGGCGGCCAGGGCGGCACCGGCGGCAACGGTGGCGACGGCCTCACGCCTACCGCCGCTGGTCCGGGCCACGACGGCGGCGCCGCCGGCAACGGCGGCCAGGGCGGCAGCGGCGGCATCAGCGGCGCAGAGGGAGGTAACGGCGGTAACGGCGGCGCAGGCGGTAACGCGGGTAACGCGGGCAACGGCACGGCTGGCTTCCAGTCCACTGGCACCACGCCCGCTGCGGGCTTCTTGGGCGGCAACGGCGGTAACGCCGGCTCCGGCGGCCAAGGCGGCACCGGCGGTAACGCCCAATTCTTTACAGGCAACGGCGGCCAAGGCGGTTCCGGCGGTAACGCGGGTAACGCCGGCAACGGCGCGGCCGGCTCGAATGCCAATGTCGGTACAGGTGGTGCGAATAACCCCGGCGGTAACGGCGGTAACGGCGGCGGCGGTGGCCAAGGCGGTACCGGCGGTCTCGGCGGCTCCGCCGGAACCTTAACCGCTGCGACCACCTCGGGTGCCGCGACCGGCAACGGCGGTGGCGGCGGCGCCGCCGGAACGGCCAGCAACGGCGGCAACGCCGGTAACGGCGGTAATGCCGCCGGCACCGGCACCCCCGGCCACGGCGGTAACGGCGGCCAAGGCGGTACCGGCGGTACCGGCGGCGGCGGCGGCGCCGTGTTCGGTTCGGGCAACGCGGGTGCCGGTGCGGCTGGCACCGCCGGCGGCAACGGCGGGACCGCGGGCACCGGTGGCAACGCTGCCCTCAGCAACGGCACCACCAGCACCATCGGCGGCGCGGGCGGCCAGGGCGGTGGCGGCGGCAAGGGCGGCGGCGGCGGTGCGGGCGGTAACGCCAATAACACCCTCATAGGGCAGCACGGTAACGCCGGGACCGGCGGCGCGGGCGCTGCCGGCGGCAACGCCGCTGCCGGCGGTGCCGGCGGAACCGGCGGCGCGGCCAACGGGGCCACCGCCGGCGAACTGGGCGGCAAAGGCGGTACCGGCGGTAACGCCGGGGCCGGCGGCAACGGCGGCGGCGGCGGCTTCGCCAATGGGGTCGGGGCCGGCGGCAACGCTGGTGCCGGCGGTAACGCCGGGACCGCCGGCGCCGGCGGGGCCGGCGGCAACGGCGGGGCGGCCAACGCCACTACCTCGGGCGGCCTCGGCGGCAACGGCGGCCAAGGCGGCAACGGCGCGAACGGCGGCGCAGGCGGCGCCGGCGGCGGCACCAACGGCACCACACCTGGCACCGCCGGGATCGGCGGCAACGCCAGCGCCGGCGGCGCCGGCGGCAACGGCGGCAACGGCGCTGACGCCGGTATCGTCAACCCCGGCGTGCCTGCCGCAAACGGCGGTCAGGGCGGCACCGGCGGCACCGCTGGCACTGGCGGCGCCGGCGGCGCCGGCGGCACCAGCACCCTCGGCAACGCCTCGGCCGGCGCGGCCGGCGGCAATGGTGCTAACGGCGGTGCCGGCGGTGCCGGCGGCGCCGGCGGCGCGGCCTTCAACACCAACGCGGCAGGCCAGGGCGGTATCGGCGGTCAAGGCGGCACCGCCGGCGCCGGCGGTGCCGGCGGCAACGGCAACCTTGGCCAAGCGGGCAACGGCAGCAACGGCGGCGCGGGCGGCAACTCCGGCACCGGCGGCCAAGGCGGCACGGGCGGCGCCGGCGGTGCGGGCAGCACCTTGGCGAAGGGCGGCGCCGGCGGTAACGGCGGCGCCGGCGGATTGGCCACTGCTAATGGCGCCATCGGCGGTAACGGCGGCAACTCCAATGTCGCTACCGGCGGTAACGGCGGGGCCGGCGGGACCGGCGAAGGCGGCGGCGCCGGCGGCAAAGGCGGGGCCGCCGGAGCTAACAACGGCGGTGGCGCCAACCTATCCGGTGGCGGCGGCAACGCCGCCAATGGCACCATTGGCGGCAAGGGCGGCAACGGCGGCAGCGGCTTCCTCGCCGGCGGCGACGGAGCCAACGGCGGCACGGGCGGTAGCGGCGGTAACGGCGGGGCCAACGGCGCCGGCACACCCGGCGGCACAGGCGGCAGCGGCGTCGCCGGGTCCCCCGGTACTCCGCACACCGGCACGGCCGGCGGCGCCGGCGGTAACGGCGGGACGGCCGGCACCGGCGGCACCGGCGCACCACCCGCCTAGCGGTCCGCAGCGTGAATCCGCTCTAGGAGGTACAAACAGGGAGAGGCCCGCTTCGGCGGGCCTCTCTTTTGTTCGACGGCGGGCCTCTCGCTTGGTTGATGATCTGTGGGCTCGTCGTCACCACAATCGGGTCGTGGTCGGTGTGTCCCGGTCCCGGGTGGTGACCCGCGCGGTTGTGCCGCCGAGATCGATGGCGGTGGCCTCGACCAGGTGCCCGGCCGGTCGCAGGGCCGCGATCGCGCGGTCGACTTCATCCGCTATCCGTCCCGTAGCCAGCGCGTTGACGCCGAGCGGTTCAGGGTGGGTCATCGCCACCGCCACTGTCGGTGCCGCCGAAACCGAGGCGCCCGCAAAGCCCGATCAGTCCAGAACGTGGTCGAATTGCCTGCGCGTCAACACCAGATGAGTGACGTAGCGTCCGGGGCGCGCACGCACATCGGCATCGATCGTCGCCGCCTCGGTGAGTGTCGTGCCGATGTCGACGGCAGGATATCGTCGCCGCCGGCCACCAGGCCGACGGTGACGTCACGCAACGACAGGCGAACGCGATATATCTGCTCGCACAACCGCGCCACCGATAGTTCACACGTTGACGCAGTAGCTGACCGGCATTCGGCTCCGCTGGCCTGTCGGCTCGCTGAGCCGCCGGTGTTGCCGATGAGCTCGACCCCGTTGCCGTTCCAGCGGAATTTCACCACGCTGCCTAATCCGCTGATACCGCCGGGGTGGGTCAATGCCACCGTGTCACCGGTGCACTGCGAGGTGTCAATGCCGTTGAACCCGAACGTGTCCGGCACCCCTTGGGGTATGTATTTGCCGAGATGAAACATCACCGCCCCGGGTGGTGGCGTTATCGGCGTTCGTGTTGGCCTTGACGATCACCGCCGACAGCTGAGCGCACTCGTTGTAGTTACCGGCCAGCGGTTCCGGGTTCCAGGGCTGCGCGCTGCGCCGATCACGAGGCAGCTCGGAGACCGCTTTGGCCATGGTGGGAGCGGCGAGATGGCCTGTCGACGGGACGGGCGAGGGTGAACCGGTCGGGGGCTGCGACCGGTTGCCGGGCTCCCCCGAAAAGCAGGTGGAAACGCTGCCCGGCAACCGGGTGGGTGTATTCCCCCCGGAGCCGGAGCTACACCCACCCGCTTGCTGGGTGAGTGCCGCTTCGCGCCCGCTGCGTGCGCGTGTCGCCCAACTGGGCTGTGGATGGCCGCGCCGGCCCCGTCTCTAGGGCCCGCCTGGCTCGCCCAACTTCCGTGTCGATAGCAAAATTTGCTGTCCAGCAATAAAGGCTGCACCGCAATAACCGGACACGGGTGCCGGTTCGCTGAACGTGCCGCGGTGGGCGTCGGCGCACTGTTCGGCGATGTTGACGTGAGGCGCGGCAACGTCCATACCTTGGGCGGGTTTGACGAAACCCTATGTGGGACTAGGCAAATCAAGCAGATCTGCAGGTTTGGGCCCCGCAGCCCACCACTGTGATGACGTGGGTGCCGCTCGATTTGGGGTTACGCCGCCAGTTTTCTACCCGGCGTGGGTACAAAGGTAATTACTAGACGTCTCGCTGTGAGTTCGCCCTTGTGCGTTGCCTCGGGCCAAACGGGACGTGCAACATGCTTGGCTGTCAGACCTGCGTGTGGATGGGGGTTCATCATGTCGTCGTATCTCGTCGCAGCACCCGAGGCTTTGGCCACGGCGTCGGCGGATTTGAGTGGGATTGGGGAGGCGATCAGGGAGGCCGCCTCGGCGGCTGCGCCGTCCACGACCGGCATAGTGCCCCCGCCCTGGATGAGGTGTCGGCGGCTGTCTCGAAGTTGTTCGGCAGCTACGGCCAGGAGTTTCAGGCGCTGAGTGCGCAGGCGGGGCAGTTTCACAGCTCGTTCGCGCAGGCGTTGAGTTCGGGTGGGAACCTGTATGCGGCCGCGGAGTCGGCCAACGCGTCTATCGCCGCGTCTGCGGCGGCCATTACGGATGTCGGCGGCGCGCCGTTCTCGCCCTTCCTGGACATATTTGGGCGCGCGCTGTTCGGCAACGGCGTCGCCGGCACCAACGGCGCGGCCGGCACCGGCGCGGCTGGCGGTAACGGCGGCGACGGCGGATTGATTTGGGGCAACGGCGGCAACGGTGGCGCCGGCGGGTCCGGCAAGGCCGGCCAGGCCGGCGGTAACGGCGGGTCCGGCGGGGCGGCGGGCCTATTCGGCAACGGCGGTAACGGCGGGGCCGGCACCGGCGGCACCGGCAGCACCGGCAGCAGCGGCGGCACCGGCGGCAGCGGCGGCACCGGCGGCAGCGGCGGCACCGGCGGCTCGATATTTGGCAACGGCGGTCACGGGGGCGCCGGCGGGACCGGTGCCGCCAGCGGTACGGGTGCGACCGGGGGCGCCGGCGGGGCCGGCGGCGCGGGCGCCGCAGCTACCGGCAGCGGGCCCGGCTACGGCGGTGGCGGCGGTGGTGGCGGCGGCGCCCTCGTCCAAAGCACCAACGATGGCAGCGCCACCGGTACCGCCACCGGCGGGGCGGGCGGGGCCGGCGGCACCGGCACAGCCACCGCCGCCGGCGGGGCTGGCGGCACCGGAGGCGACGCCAGCATCACCGCCGACGGCGCAGGCAGCTCCGTCACTGGCGGCACCGCCACCGGCGGGGCCGGCGGGGCCGGCGGCACCAACGGCGGCGTCGGCGGCGCCGGAGGCTACGCCACGGTCTCCGCCCAGAACGGCGGCACGGTCACTAGCTTCACTGGCACCGGCGGCGCCGTCACTAACAGCGCTGCCACCGGCGGCGCCGGCGGTGCAGGCACTAACGGCGGCCACGGCGGCCACGGCGGATACGGCTATGTGGAAGCTAGCGGTACAGGCAGCACCGCTACCGGCACGGCCACCGGCGGCGCCGGCGGCGCCGGCACCAACGGCGGCACCGGCGGGGCCGGCGGGAACAGCGAGATCCTCGGCGGCTATTACGCCGCCAACAGCGGACAGATCGCCAGTGGCGCCGCTGTGGGCGGGGCCGGCGGGAGCGGTACCGGCGCTGGCAGCATCGGCGGCGCGGGCGGCGTGGGCATCGTTCAAGCCCTCGGTGACAACAGCACGGCTTCCGGCACGGCCACCGGCGGGGTCGGTGGTGCTGCCACTAACGGCGGCGTTGGCGGGGCCGGAGGCGGCGGCCTCATCGATGGCGGCTTCAACCTCGGCGTTACCACCACGGGCCACGCCTCGGGCATCGCCACCGGCGGTGCCGGCGGCGCCGGCGTTGGCGGGGCCGGAGGCGTCGGGGGCGGCGCGGCCGTCGAAGCCACCAACGGTGGCACCGCCAGCGGTACCGCCACCGGCGGTGTCGGCGGTGCAGGCACTAACGGCGGCCACGGCGGGCTCGGCGGATACGGCTATGTGGGAGCTAGCGGTGCGAGCAGCACCGCTGCCGGCAGCGGTACCGGCGGGGCCGGCGGGGCCGGCAGCGGTACCGGCGGGGTCGGCGGTGCCGGCGGTAAGGGTGTAGTCGATGTCTATGGTGCCGGTGGCCACGCCAGCGGCACTGCCATCGGCGGCATCGGTGGCAACGGCAGCACCGGGGGTGTCGGGGGCAACGGTGGCGACGGCGTAGTTGGCGCCT
>Ga0209040_10003654_pt1 | contig 11759 bp, 10 predicted proteins | sample BogFormECP12_OM3_FD_188240 | JGI IMG/M metagenome (GOLD analysis project Ga0209040, IMG submission 188240) | Bog forest soil microbial communities from Calvert Island, British Columbia, Canada - ECP12_OM3 (SPAdes) (version 2) | ecosystem: Environmental > Aquatic > Freshwater > Wetlands > Bog ... | reverse complement strand
AAACGACTCCGAGGTCGCCTAAAGAAGCGCCTGCGCAACCAAGCCAATTCGCACAAAGCCTGACTAAGTTGCTTTGCTTGCGCAGGGAGCATGGTGGGATTCATTTTCACAATGCTAGAAAGGCCTGATTCCAAAGGGCCTCATCAGCGTAGGACACGCTATGAAGATCTCTGCCGTAATTGTCTCCTGCGTACTTTTTGTCGCCACGCCTCTCTATGCGCGCAACAAGACCGACGTGCTCGTCATGAACAACGGCGACCGCCTGACCTGCGAGATTAAAGGCCTGGACTCGAGCACGCTCTATGTCAGCATCGATTACGTCAATGGCACCGTCGACGTTGACTGGTCCAAGGTGCGTCACGTGGAAAGCAAGCAGCTGTTTATCGTGAAGACAGAGGACGGTTCCGTGTACACCGGAACGCTCTCCATGGCTGAAACCGGAGGAGCCCGGCCGATGCGAATCGAGATAGCTCCGCCGCACTCCTCGGGCAGCAACTATGGAACCAGCTCGGGACTCGGCTGGACGTTCGGCAACAAATGAACTCCTGCCCGTGTGCGGAGTTGATCTATCACATGTTTTGGAAGGCGGGTCTTGTCTTATCGACGCCCACGATTTCGCGGACGTCCTTTGTGACGGGTCACTCCAGTGTTGACCATCAAGTTGAACTGGCGGCGGCGGCTATCGGCACAGCATCTGTTTGGAGCGTATGCTTAAGGCAGTAGCAAGAATCTTTGCCTCTCGCCTTTAGCTGCCATCGCTTTGCTCCAGACGAGCACCTTTCAAGTAAGCAACAGGACGACTGGAGACGCTGTGAGCCTAATCAAAAAAGCTGATGTAAGAAAATATTTTTCTGGACGGCGAAGAAAAAATGTCCTCCCTTTCCGGTCGACGAGCCAGCCCGATGCTACCGGCTACTCAGAAATCGAAGCTGACCGCACGAGGGTGAATGCGCCGGGCTCCGGCCCCGACGGCGCCGTCGTACCGTCGATCATCGAAAAGCGTTAAGGCGACCATCGAAAAACCGTAAGGGTATTGCCGTGGCGATGTTCCCGCCCACGGGTCCGGTGCTCCCGGTAGGATCGCGATCTGATTTCCACAGACTCCTAAAGGAAGAACCTGCATGAATATCGCCGGAGTGAACTGGCCCAGCGGACTGCCACACCTCCTTTGGATACGCCGAGTGTGCCCTTTGTGCGGCTCGTTCGAATTCAAGGAAGCCGAGTCGCATTTTCTCGATGGCCCATTGGGTTTATTTGCCCTGCGACCGGTTCGCTGCGTCAATTGCCGGCGGCGGTACTACTGGTTTGTGAGGAAAGCCAAGGGTTGAAGATGATGTGCGGAGACGGGCGATCCGGTTCCTCTGCCGATTTGTTTCCCAAATGTGAGGCGTGGCATCATTCGAGGGGATAAGACGACCCCTCTGATGACAGAACATACGCCCCCGGTTTCCAACGAGCGCCTCTCTCCTTCTGTCTTCGTCCTCTCAACCGCCGGAGCCCTGGTCTTCCTCTACCTGCGAACCTTTCTGCTTCCCGCCGTGCCTTTTGTTGCACACGACGATCAGATTTTGTTCTTCATACGCGCCGCACGCGTGGCTCGCGGTCAGGTTCCGTACCGCGACTTTTTCGAGCTGGTTACACCGGGCATTGATCTCCTCTATGGAGCTACGTTCCATATCTTCGGTATTCACGCCTGGATCATGCAGGCCTGGTGCATCGCGCTCGGGCTCGCTCTCTTTTGTGTTGTCACGCTGATTGCCGCGAGGATCCTGAGTGGTCCGCTTGTTTTGCTTCCGGGCCTGTTATTCCTTATCTTCGACTTTAATAGCGCCCTCGACCCGACGCATCATTGGTACAGCACTCTCGCCGCTCTGGCTGCGATCAGCGTGCTTATGAGTGGTGCAAGCCTTCAGCGGATATTCGCAGCGAGCTCACTGTGCGCCATAGCCACGCTCTTTACTCAAACGCAGGGCGCTTTTACTTTCGCCGCACTGGTTATCTATCTGTTATGGCTTGAGCGATCCGAAGATCAACGTCCGGGCATTCGGGCGCAGCTCGCGACCCTGGTTCTGCCATTTACTCTGATACTCTCCTGCGTGCTTGGGTACTACACCTACAAAGCAGGCTTTCACACTATCTTCTTCGATCTCGTCTTATTCCCGCTTAGATTTCTATCTTCCGGTAACTTCAACTCGCCTCGCGCCTATCTCGATCAGCTTCGGCCGCAACATGCGCCGGGCGGCATCGTTCGCCGGATCCCTGTTGTGTTCATCTATGCGGTCGTTCCCTATATCTATCTGGTGGGGGCCTGTCGGCTGTGGCGCAAGGGGAAATTGTTGCCTGCCGAGCTTCGGCAGCGTCTGGTTCTGCTTCATCTCGTCGGACTCGCCCTTTTTCTGGCTGTTGCCAGCGGTCCCAGATTTCATCGTCTCTGCACGGTAGCTCCGCCTGCTATCCTCATCTGCGCGTGGCTCCTCAGCCAGCCAGGACCCTCACTCAGAGTCACACGCAATCTGTTATGCATGCTGGCGGTTGCGTTTGCTTTCCTGCTGCCCTTCTATCGCCAGACTCAGTGGCACGCCATATTGGATTTGCCAATCGGCCGGACGGCTTTCAGCGACCCCCTCGAGTTCCAGGAATATCAATGGCTCGCTGAGCGGAGCCATCCGTCGGAGCTCTTGTTCAACCAGGGCGGTTTCGACCTCTATCTCTCACTTGTTAACCCCACAGCCTCGGAGTTCATTACCGATACTGACTTCACCCGGCCGGAACAGGTGGCCGCTGTCCTCGAGTCGCTCCAGCGCCGTCCGCCACGCTTCATCGTGCTTGAACCGGAAAGCACGAACGCTTCGGATGTTCATGACCACTCTGCACCCTTCCGTCGGTATGTTCATGACAATTACCGCCTGATCCAGGTCTTTCCGCTGAACCATAACTCTAGATACGAAGAACTCTGGGAGCGATCTCCGTGAATCGCAGGCACACGCGGCCAGGGCAAACTCAGTCGTAGCGCTCGAAGATGATCTGCTTGCGCTGCCACCCGCGCTCCGTGAGGCGTTCGCGGTTGGCGGAAACCATTTTGTTGAGGCCGCAGATGTAGGCGTGAATGTCAAAGCCTGTGCCTTCCGCCGCCGTCGGGACAGGCGGGGAATGATTTTCCGACTCGCGCCGCGTGAGGATGTGGGCAACGTGGTCCTGCACGTAGCCGCGCAGGCCTTCCCAGCCTTCGTGGGGACGGCTGAGCGTGGGGAGATAGTGGAAGTTGTGGCGCTCGGCGGCGACCTTCTCGAAGTATTTCCGGTAATAGATCTCGGTCTCGTGACGGGTGCCGGAGACGAGCCAGAAATTGCGGCCCTCGCTGCGGTCTTCTCCAGTCTCGGGGAACAGATATTGGACGAATCCGAGTATGGGGGCGATGCCGGTTCCGGTGGCGATCAAAATAGCGTCGGTGAGCGGCTTGCGCAGCGTGAAGAAGCCGTGCGGACCGTGAAATTGAATGGTCCGGCCGACTTCCAGATCGCTGAGGAAATTCGAAAAAAAGCCGTCCTCGACACGATTGACACACAGGTCGAGCATGTTTGTGCGGGGCGCAGAGGCAATGGAGTACGCGCGTGTCTGCGTTTTTCCACGGTGATCGACGGCGACGCAGGAGATGAACTGACCTGGCACGAAGTGGAAATGCGAAAGCTCATCGACAGCGAATTCGAGGTGATAGCACTGCGCGCGTTCGGAGAGCAATAACTTTTGCTGAAGCCGGGCGGTAAGGAGTTGTTTATCCAAAGTGAACTCTTTCCTTTCAAAATTATCGCCTGTGCCTCGTAACAACAGCAATCAAGCAAAACCAGCTCTCAAACCAAGGGGATACCTATTCCTTGGAACCTTGTGGATATACTCGATCTGACAAGAGTCTGAATTCCCGAACGACCCTATGAGCGCACAGCCGCAAAAATACACCCGGAACAATCCATACATCTCGCGCATGCTCGTCAATGTGTTGATGACGTTGGCAGGCTCAGAAAAAGAAACACGCCACATCGAGCTGGAGCTCGATCCAGGGATGGAATACACGCCGGGCGACGCCGTTGGCATCGTGCCTGAGAACCGCCCCTCAGAGGTAGTCGAGGTGCTTGCACAGTTACATTTCAAGGGTGACGAGCGCGTATTGGATCACTACAAAGTCGAGATCAGTCTTGAGGAAGCGCTGCGTACGCGCCTGGCTATCGGGAAGCTCACTCGCAGTGCCGTGAATGCCTACGCAAAGGTCGCTCCAGAATCGGTGCCGGGACTCGAGGCCCTGAAATCATTGGCCTTGCCAGATAACCGCTCTTTGGCGGAGGAGTACATCTGGGGCCGCGAGTTCATCGATCTGATTACGGAATATCCGGGCGGAATTACTCAGCCGCAACAGCTGTTTACAGTGCTTGCGCGCCTTACTCCACGCATGTATTCAATTGCGTCATCGCAATCCCTTGTGAAGGATGCCGTGCATACGATCGTGCGCGTTGTTTACTACACGAGCCATCAACGTAACAGGCAGGGACTGTGTTCCGGTCATCTGGGAGAACGCGCGCCGGAAGGTTCTACAATGCCGATCTTTCTGCATTCGAACAACAATTTCCGCCTTCCGGAAAATACGGACACGCCGGTTATCATGATAGGCCCGGGTACGGGAATCGCACCGTTCCGTGCGTTCCTGCAGCACCGCAAGGCGCATGGTCACAAGGGTGAGAACTGGCTTTTCTTTGGCGAGCAGCGCCGCGCCTCAGATTTTCTTTATCGCGAGGATCTGGAAGCGATGTTCAAGGACGGCATTCTGACACGGTTCGATACGGCCTTTTCTCGCGACCAGTCACACAAAATCTACGTGCAGGATCGCATGCGGGAGAATGCCGCTGAGTTATACCGTTGGCTCGAGCGCGGAGCGCATTTCTATGTATGCGGTGACGCCAATCGCATGGCGAAAGATGTGGAGATTGCACTCCTCGATACTATTGCCAACGGAAGGAGCTGTACTCCGGACGCAGCGCAGGAGTATCTCGCCGGCATGAAGAAGGCGAGACGGTACCAGACGGATGTTTACTAGGCGCGCGTCTGCGCCTGCTTGCCGTGCGAGTCCATTGGCAGACGTTATTTCATCGGTGAGTCCTCCACGAAGACCACGCTGCAGCGTTCGCCGCTGGCAGAAGCGAGACGATTGCAATTCTCCAGAGATTTCCTGCGCGCCTCGCTGGGATTCATCTGGGCCACCGAAAAAGCGTAGTGATGCGCAGACATGGCGAAGGCCTTGTGCGGACCCAAAGTAAGGTAATCGCGGAATGCCTCCTGTCCGTGGTCGGACAATCCGGCCGGCGGCGGAATGTGGGGGGTGGAACGACTTCGGGCAAAGGTTCGGGCAAGGGCATGAGATCGTGAGCCTTGAGGAAGGCGTCCACGATGGGAGTCCAAACAGCAACGCCGCGGCTGAATAATGTGTGTCCGTCCTCGCCAAAGGCTGGCGCCTGGATGAATTCGTCCTGGCCGCCAGTGGAGCGGAAGGCGGCGTCGAATTGCTGCGCCAGTTCCGGCCAGAAAAATTTGTCGTTTTGCGCGTAGATCCAGAGCATCGGGATGCGCGAATGCCTGCCGAAGTCGCGGTACGCGGCAATCAGCGAACCGGAATTACAAACTTCGTGGTCGGCCTGTGAGCCGCGTCCGCCGGCAAAGTTGATGGCGGCGACAAGACCCTTTGGAGGTTCAGAGGTGAGAGCCACAGTGGCCATGCCTCCGGTCGAGATGCCAACGGCGACGATGCGCGTGGCGTCAACCTGGGGAAGTTTGCTGCCGTAGTCGACGGCGATTCTCAAGTCTTCCGCAGCCTTCCGCGAGGCTCCCTCATAGTCGGTCTGCGGGCAGCGTCCGTTGCCGAGATAGTCCGGCGTGCCGCCGGAGCTACCGTAGCCGCGGCGGACGACAACCAGAGCAACGAAACCCCGGCGGGCAAACCAGCGAGCCTGAGGGAGTAATTGCCAAGGCGTCACATTGTTGCGAGGCTCGGTGTCGCGTGCCGTACCGTGGGTCAGGACGACGAGGGGATGTTTCCCAGGCAGATTGGCATAAACCAGAAGAGCGTCAAGGCCATACGGCCCCGCCTGTGTCCAGACGATGCGGATTTCCTCCTCGCGGATCGTCGCTGCGGGGGCGAGTAGCGACGGCACCAGAAGCCAGAGGGCAAGCAGTGTAGGGATCAGCTTTCGCGGCACACGATCAACGTAGCGCAACTTTCGCTCTGTGTCGCGAGGAGATTTTTACTCGACAGTGACCGACTTTGCCAGGTTTCGGGGCTGATCGACGTCGCAGCCGCGCCGCACGGCGATGTGATAAGCGAGCAGTTGCAGCGGGATCACGTCGAGAACGGGGAGCAGCAGCTCAGACGCCGATGGCACGTAGAGCACATGATCGACCAACTGCCTGATATGCTCGTCGCCCTGAACGGCGACGGCAATGACCCTGCCCGATCGGGCGGTGACTTCCTGAATGTTCGACAGGGTCTTTTCGTAGCGAAGGACCGAGTCGCGATTGCTCTCGTCTTTGGTGGCGAGGACAACGACGGGCAGCGTCTCGTCGATCAGTGCATTGGGCCCGTGCTTCATTTCGCCCGCCGGATAACCTTCGGCGTGGATGTAGGAGATTTCCTTGAGCTTGAGTGCGCCTTCCAGCGCCATGGGATAGTGGATGCCGCGCCCAAGATACAGAAAGTCGCGGGCATTGGAGTAGATCTTCGCCAACTGTTCACACACCGGGTCGGCCGTGCGAAGGCTCTCTTCGACCTTGCCAGGCAGAAGACTGAGGGACTCGACGAGCGTACGGCTCTCGTCTGCGGTCACGGTTCCGCGCTTCTGGGCAAGATGCAGGGCGAAGAGGAAAAGGGCGACAATCTGGGCGGTGAAGGCCTTGGTGGAGGCGACGCCGATCTCCGGGCCGGCGTGGGTATAGATGGTCCCGTGAGCCTCGCGGGCGATCATGGCGCCGACGACGTTGCAGATAGCGATAGTCTTCGAGCCCTTGGCAATCATTTCGCGCTGGGCGGCGATCGTGTCGGCGGTCTCGCCGGACTGGGTGATGAGCAGGCCAAGCGCGGTGGGGTCGGCGATGGGATCGCGGTAGCGGTATTCGCTGGCGTAGTCCACTTCAACCGGGAGGCGGGCGAGGCGCTCGATCATGAACTTGCCCGCCGTGGCCGCGTGCCAGCTGGTTCCGCAGGCGGCGATGTTAATCCTGGTCGCGCGGCGGAACTCGTCGTCGGAGATCTGCATCTCGTCGAGGAAGACTTTGCCGGTATCAAGCGAGATGCGGCCGAGGGTGGTGTCTCGGATGGCCTGCGGCTGCTCGAAGATTTCCTTCTGCATGAAATGCTTGTAACCACCCTTTTCCGCCTGGATGGGATCCCACAGGATGCGCTGCAGGGGGCGTTCGACACGGTTGCCATGCAGATCGGTGAGCTCGACGCCTGAGGGCGTGAGGACGGCCACGTCTCCATCGGCAAGGAAATAGAGATTGCGGGTGTGATGGAGAATGCCGGGCACGTCGGATGCGACGAAGTATTCGCCTTCACCGATGCCGACGACTACCGGCGGGCCATTGCGCGCGGAGACAATCTTGTCGGGCTCGTCGGCGGAGATCACGCTGATGGCATAGGCCCCCGTCAGGCGGCGCGCGGCGCGGCGCACGGCCTCTTCGAGCGGCATGGTCTTACCGGAGTTCGCCGCCGAGGCGATCTCCTGCTCGATAAGGTGCGCGATGATTTCTGTATCTGTCTCAGTTACAAATGTGTGGCCTTCGAGCGAGAGCTCATGCTTGAGCGCGAGATAATTCTCGACGATGCCGTTATGGACAACGACGATGCGGCCAGTGCAGTCGCGATGAGGGTGCGCGTTTTCCTCGGTTGGGCGGCCGTGGGTGGCCCAACGGGTGTGGCCGACGCCGTAGGTTCCGTTGAGCGGACGCTCGCGGATGACTTCTTCGAGGTTGCGCAGTTTTCCGGGGGCGCGGCGCAACTGGAGGCCGTCGCCATTGCCGCCTACGGCGATGCCTGCGGAGTCATAGCCGCGATATTCGAGGCGGCGAAGGCCTTCAATAATCAGAGGAACGACTTGTTTGCTGCCAACATAACCGACGATTCCACACATATATCCTTATTATCAAGGATAGATAGGACAAGGTCAGAAGTGGTCCGAGCTACTCGTCTTCAAGATGGAAGGAAAATTCTTCGATCACCGGATTGGTCAGCACGTCGCGCGCGATCTGTTCGATCTCAGCCCGGGCAGCTGCGGCGTCGAGTTCGTTGCTGAGCTTCAGCACAAAATATTTACCCTGACGAATATCTTCGATTCCCTGATATTGCATCTTCTTCAGTGCGTTGTGGATGGCCTGTCCCTGGGGATCAAGGACGGTTTGCTTGAGGGTTACGTAGACATGAGCCTTCATCGTGCCCGATTATAAACTCTGACTCACCCACGCTACGCGCACCGATGGTCGCGCAGGCTACGTTTGAAAAGGAAACGCATGGTCAACTATCTGGAACTGCCGATTGGCGACAAAATGCCTGAAGTCGTCAACGCGGTGATCGAAATTCCTGCCGAGGGAATCAATAAGTATGAATATGACAAGCAGCTTCACGTCTTTCGCCTGGACCGCAACCTCTACTCGCCGGTGCACTATCCGGGCGACTACGGATTCATTCCGTCCACATTGAGCGACGACGGCGATCCGCTGGACGTGCTTGTGCTGGTGGATGCGGCGAGTTTTCCGGGCTGCGTGATGCAGGTGCGGCCCATCGGCCTGTTGGAAATGCTGGACCAGGGGGTCCTGGACGAGAAAGTGCTGGCCGTGGGCAAGAACAATCCGCGCTACGCGGATGTGTGGAACTATTCTGAGATCTATCCGCACATGCTGAAGGAGATTACGCACTTTTTTTCGATCTACAAGGACCTCGAAGGCAAGCGCGTGGAGATCCATGGCTGGCATGACGCGGCGTACGCGCGGGATCGTGTGACGTCGTCGGCAAACAGATTTAAGGAGAACAAGGCGGCGAAGAAATAAGGCCAAAGCTAATCACCAGAGGAGGTGGCGGGCAGTTCCTTGGGCAGTGGCCGCCCGGACCAGACGTTGCGCGAAATCCAGTAAAAGACAGGCCCCGCGAGGGCCACCAGCAGCCCGAAGAGCAGGGCAGGTATATGCGCCATGCGCTCGTCCCGCGCTGAGAGAGCGGCGTAAATGATGAGCGCGGCGGGCATCACTCCGAGGGCAACGGCCATGGCCAGGTTTCCCGCGCGGAAGGGGCGTTCAAGATTGGGCTCGCGCAGACGCAGAACCACGAGCGCGACGAACTCCAGGATGAGGCTGGCTCCATAGAGCATCAGGTCGATCGAGATGAGCCGCTCGAAGCTGAACTGGAGGGCGAGGGCCCAGGCGGTAGCGCAGACCAGCAGGGCAACCCAGGGCACTCCACTGCGATTGCGGCGAGCCAGGACGGATGGTAGCAGGCCATCCTCAGCCATCACCATGGGCACGCGCGCATAGGACATCATGAGGGCATTGAACATGCCCAGCCCTGTGATGGTGCCGCCGAGGACAATGGCGATTCCGAGCCAGGGACCGGCGAGCGCGGTTGCCGCATCGGTCCAGGAGCCGGTAGCAAACTGCGTAATCGCCAGGCCGGCGAAACCCATGGCCGCAAGCGGGATCACATAGCTGAGGGCCACCACCGCTGCGCTCAGTAGCATGGCGCGAGGATAGTTCCTCTGCGGGTTCTCGACTTCCTTGGCGACGGTCGAGGCGTTGTCCCAACCCATGTAGTTCCACAGTGCGACGAGAATGGCGGTTGAGAGACTCTCGCTGCCGGTTTTGGTTGAGGTCCACAAAGCAGCGGTGTGTTGCAGGTGCCAGCCATGCCAGAGGGCTGCTCCAACCAGAACTACGAAAGGCGCAAGCAGGATCACAAACAAGCCTATGGAGCCTTCGCCCACGGCAGGTGCGCCGCGCAAATTCCAAAGGCAGCAGAGCGCGATCAGCGCGAGCTCCCAGAGGGTCCCGCGCGAGCCCGCCGTCCATGCGGGAAAGAGCTTGCTGAGGTAGAGCACGAAGATGGTGGGATAGATGGCCATGTCGAAAATGCTGGCCGTGAGCGAGAGCCACGCTTCCTGGTATCCCCAGAACGGGCCGAGGGCGCGCCGCACCCACACATAGAAGCCGCCCTCGTCAGGAATGGCGCTGGCGAGCTCGCCGATCATAAGGGCGGTGGGCAAACTCCAGACGAGCGGGAGGAGAAGCAGAATGGCGAGAGCCTTGAGGTAGCCCGCACCGCCCAGGATGTCCTCAATACCATAAGGCCCGCCGGAAACCATGAAGTACGTGGCGGCAGCGAGCGGTAAAAGACGCAGACTTCGGCGAGTCTTCAAGGTTTTTGTGGCGAGTTTTAGTAGCCGTGTGACCTCGGTCGTCTCCAGTGATAGAGATTATCGCGAAATGGTCTCGACTCAACTTAAAAACACAAGAACGCAACAAAAAAGCCCCGCCGATTGGCGAGGCTTTTCGTCGATCGGTTAGGACGCTTTGCGCTCGGAAAAGCCGGGGCGAACCTGGCCAGGCTCATAGCCGTGAACGTGGCTCTCCAATGTCGTTGATCGCGAAGCCTTCATCCATAAGTGCGTTGATCGCGTTCTGAGCGTCTTCGCCGTTCGTGAAATAGGCGACAACCGTACCACTTGTTGAGCTGTTCCAATCGGTGTTGCTTGTCATAGGGAAACCTTCGAAATCTGAATTTGCGTGCGCGGCCTCGTGAGCTCAGGTGGATGCGCGCGAATGCAGCCGTCAACTGTTAGGATGCACGGCCCGATCCACGAGGATTGACGTGCAGGGGAAAGATCTGGCCGCAAAAAGGACAGCCCGCTGGAAAAGCTGTGTCTCTCAGTCGCAAATGGACAACCATCCTATATACTGGCTCCAGACAGCCGGAGAGATGGCCGAGTGGCTGAAGGCGGCGGTTTGCTAAACCGTTGTAGGGTCAAAAGCTCTACCGGGGGTTCGAATCCCCCTCTCTCCGCCAGACTATTTATAATCAATAGCTTCCAGCAAATCAGTGACAGGTGATACGGCGAGTGATACGATAACTCCGCCATGAATCGCAAAGTCACGCTCACCAAGCGCGTCGTCACCCTAGTCGGAAAACGCTATTGCAAGGTCGTCGTCTCAGCGAATGGCCGCATTAGGCCAGACTATGTACTGGTGAACCGCGTTCCCGAGCACCACCCCGAAGGTGCTTATTACCTGACGTGGTATGAAGGGACGAAACCCAAAAGACTCAGCGTCGGTAAGGATGCACAGCGGGCGGAAACGCTAAGGCGGGCGAAGCTAGCGGAGCTTAATGCACTCGCAAACGGGATTGCTCTAGCGCCTTCTCCCGACGCGGGCGAAGCTGATCCCTCCGCCGATGCCAACGCAAACCGGCAGACGCTCGCAGACGCCGTGTCTTCATACCTGGAAGAAACCAAACTCACCAAGAAAAAGAAAACGCTTCAAGCCTACCGGACCGCACTTGCATACTTGACGGAGTCTTGTTCGAAGACCTATCTGGATGAAATTGACAGGCTTGACATGCTTAAGTTCTCAGCCTTCCTTCGCGACGAGAAAGAGCAATCGCCCCGATCCTGCTGGAACAAGTTCTCAAATGTCTGCTCGTTCCTAAAGGCCAAGGGGATTCGCGGTCTGGTGAACAAGAACGA
>Ga0209040_10003653_pt1 | contig 11760 bp, 7 predicted proteins | sample BogFormECP12_OM3_FD_188240 | JGI IMG/M metagenome (GOLD analysis project Ga0209040, IMG submission 188240) | Bog forest soil microbial communities from Calvert Island, British Columbia, Canada - ECP12_OM3 (SPAdes) (version 2) | ecosystem: Environmental > Aquatic > Freshwater > Wetlands > Bog ... | reverse complement strand
CGAGGCGACCGGGTCGGGGTTCCCGACACCGACCGTGCAGTGGCAGATTCTGTCGCTCAGCGGGACAACGTGGAGCAACGTCGCTGGAGCGACGTCGGACAAGCTCACGCTCCCTAACGAGAAAACGTCTAACAGCGGCCGCGAGTACCGCGCTGTCTTCAAGGACGGGACCCCCCCCAAAGAAGCGATAAGCAATGCGGCCACGCTCACGGTCCAGAAGGCGCCGTCGGTAACCGAACAGCCCGCCAGCACCACAGTCGATGAAGGCCAGAGCGCGGTCTTCGAAGCAGCGGGCTCGGGGTTCCCGACGCCCAGCGTGCAGTGGGAAATCTCGACGAACAGCGGCAGCACATGGACCGACGTCGAAGGAGCCACCTCGGACAAACTGACGATCGCCGACGCGACGGTCTCCGAAAACGGCGACGAGTACCGCGCGGTGTTCACAAACGCGGCCGGAAGCGCGACGAGCAACGCGGCCACGCTGACGGTCGAGGTCCCGCCCGCGGTCACACAGCAGCCTGCCAGCATTACCCTCGAAGTGGGCGAAAACGCGGTCTTCGAAGCGACGGCATCAGGCTTTCCGGCGCCCACCGTGCAGTGGGAAATCTCGACGGATGGCGGCATCAAATGGAGCGCGCTCTCCGGCGCCACCTCGGACGTGCTGACGATCGAACACACGCTTACTTCGCAGAACGGCGATGAGTACCGCGCGGTATTCGCCAACTCGGCCGGCAAGGCAACGAGCAACGCCGCGATCCTCACCGTCGCCACCAACCATTACGCCGCCGTCGGCTGGGGCGACGGCCAGTTCGGCCAGCTGGGCGACGGCCTGAACGCCCTGAATAACGCGCCGGTGCCGGTCACCGGTCTGAAGTTCGTCACCGCGGTCGCCGCCGGCGGACGACACAGCCTCGCGCTGCTCGCCAACGGCACGGTCGTGGCCTGGGGCGCCGGCGGACACGGTCAGCTCGGCGACGGCAACATGGAACAGAGAAACGAACCGGTCGCAGTCGAAGGGCTCTCGGGCGTGACCGCGATCGCGGCGGGAGGCAACCACAGCTTGGCGCTCCTGAAAAATGGGACCGTGATGGCCTGGGGGTCCAACGAAAGCGGACAGCTGGGCATCGGCAGCAGCGGTGAAGGCAACAACCGCGACGTCCCCGTCGCCGTCAACGGGCTCACCGGAGTCACGGCGATCTCGGCAGGCGGCGAATTCAGCCTCGCGCTCTTGAAAGACGGGACGGTGATGGCCTGGGGGAACAACGAAAGCGGGCAGCTCGGTAGGGGCAACACGAACCCGAGCACCGTCCCCGTCGCCGTCAGCGGACTCACCGGGGTCACGGCGATCTCGGCAGGCGAAGAATTTGCTCTGGCGCTGCTCAAAGGCGAAACCGTGGACGCGTGGGGCAGCGATGGAAACGGGCAACTCGCGAACGAAGGCGTCGAAGAAGGCCTGAGCGAAAAGCCGGTACCCGTCGAAAAGCTCGCGGGCGTCAAGGCGATCGCCGCCGGTGCGCAACATGCCCTGGCTCTGCTGAGCAGCGGCACCGTGATGGCGTGGGGCGGAGGCAGCGATGGGCAGCTCGGAAACGAAACGACCACGGAACGCCAGGAAACGCCGGTCGCAGTGAGCGGGCTGTCGGGTGTCAGCGCGATCTCAGCCGGGGATCAGGACAGCGTCGCGCTGCTCAGCTCCGGTTCGGTGGTGGCATGGGGCTACAACCATTTCGGAGAGCTCGGCGACGGGACCACGGGCGGCATCAGCGACATCCCCGTCGGCGTGATCGGACTGGACAAGGTTGCGAGCGTCTCGGCGGGTCGTGATCACGTGCTCGCGTTCGGCGAACCGATACCCGCGGTCTCGAGCGTCAGCCCGAGCGTGGGGCCGGCGAGCGGCGGCAACAGCGTGTCCATCACCGGGGTCACCTTCACGGGTGCGACCTCGGTCAAGTTCGGCAACACCGGAGCGACCAGCTTCACCGTCAACTCCGGGACCTCGATCACGGCGACCGCGCCGCCCGGCACTGGCACGGTCAACGTCACCGTGACGACGCCGGCGGGCACGAGCCCGATCCGTCTCGCCGACCAGTACACCTACCAGGGACTGCCGACGGTGGAAAAGATCTTGCCCAAATCCGGCCCAGCGGTCGGCGGCACGAGCGTGACCATCACCGGCACGGAATTCACCGGCGCGACCAACGTCAGCTTCGGTGGCACGAGCGCCTCGCACTTCACCATCAACTCCCGCACGTCGATCACCGCGGTAGCCCCCCCGGCCGCGACCGCGGGCACCGTCGATGTCGTTGTCACCGATGCCGAGGGTTCAAGCGCGATCTCGACGGTGGACCGTTACAAATACCTACCCTCCGTCGAAGCCGTCACGCCTAACACGGGGTCGACGCTCGGAGGCACGAGCGTGACGGTCACCGGGACCGGGTTCGCGCTCGGAAGCACCGCAACCGCCTTCAAGTTCGGGCTAGTGAAAGCGAAATCGGTCGAATGCACGAGCAACACGAGCTGTATCGTGATCACGCCGCCGCAGGCAGCCGGGACGGTCAACGTGACGGTGAAGGTCAACAAAGCGAGCAGCCCGGTGAACGCGCCGGGCGACCAGTTCACCTACGGCTGAGCCCGTAACAGCGGGGTCAGCGCGGCGACGCGCTGGGAGCGCACGCGCTCGCGAGCTCGTGGGCCTGTGCTGCGAGATGGCTCACTCCGAGTCGCTCGTACTGCGCCGCCGCCGCGGCCAGCACCGAGGCCGCTGTCTTGTCCGCGTGCTCGACCAGGCGGCGCCCGAGCAGCATTTCGCAGTACGCCACGTCGAGGGGCCGGCCGAGCCGCTCCCAGCCGGCGCGTGCGCCGCGCAGCGCCTCGAGCGCCGCGGGCAACTCGCCGACCACCCCGCCGGCTTCGAGGGCGGCGGCCTCGCCGGCCGGGTCGTGGACGCGCTTGGAGACGGCCGCCGCCTGCTGTGCTGCCTCCTGTGCCCGATCGCTCGTCCCGGCGAGAGTGCAGATGATCGCCAGCGCCGCGTAGGCCTGGACGGACTGCGGCAGCAGCCCGGCACGCTCGCATACCGCTAGCGCCCGGTTGAGCGCCGACGCGGCATCGGCCAGCTCACCGCGATCGCGCAGCGTGACAGCGAGCCCGCCAAGAGCGCCGAACGAGACCTCCGACCACCCGACGTGCTCGGCCAGCTCGTGCGCCTTTGAGAACAGCCGGACAGAGGCATCCCAGTCGCCGTCGCGCCAGCGCAGATGGCCGCGCGAGATGTTCGGCAGGCACAGCTTGCCGACCAGGCCCTCGCGTTCAGCTAGTCCGGCGCTGGCGTCGCTGGCCCTGGTCACCTCCTCCCAGTCGCAGCGTTGGAAGGCGAGCTGCGCGAGCGCCGACTGAAGTTCGATCTGAGCCGGCACGTCGCCGATCCGCTCGGCCAGCGCCAGCGCTTCGGCGTAGCGGGCCCGTGCGGCCTCGTAGTTCCCCTCGGAATGCTCGAGGTCGTGCCCGAGCGCGAGCAGCGCGAGGACGGTCTCGCCCGCGTCGGAGTCGCGTGCAAGCTCGACCGCGCGCTCGAGGTTCTGGCGCGCGTTGACCGCGTCCCCGATACGCCCGAAGACGCGGCCGAAGATGCCATGGGCGCGGCTCGCCGCGCGCGCCTCCCCGAGGTCCTCGGCGAGCCGCAGCGCCTTCTCCGCGGCGTAGATGGCAAGCATGTTGTCCCCGACCTGCATGTACAGCCACGCCGCCTCCTCGTAGAGGCGCACGAGCGCGAGCGACGGCGGACGATCCTTGATCAGGTTGATGCCCTGCTGGTGATGCTCGATCGCCTGCTTGCGCTCGCCCTTGTGGGCGAGGGCGGCGCCGATCTTGCGGTGCAGCTCGGCCACGTGCTCGAGATCGCCCCTGTCGGAGCTGTAGTCCAGGCAGAGCTGCCAGGACTCGATCGCTGGCTCGACGCGCCCCAGGCGCAGTGAGACATCGCCGCTCTTCTCGGCGATGCGCTGAGCCGTCTCGCCGCCGGCGTCGGCGAGCGCGGCCGCCGCTTCGTAGTGGGCGAGGGCTTCGCGGTTTGAGAACAGGGCGGCAGCGGCGTCGCCGGCGGCCTCCCCGTAGTCCCGCGCCTGTGCGCGCATCTGGGCGAGCTCGGCCTCCGGCAGGTGGCACTCGGCGGCGAGCGTGGCCGCACGGGCGTAATGCTCGGCCAGCAGCGCTACCACGCCCTCGCCGCGCCCGCCCGCCCGCTGCTCTATGAAAGCGCCGAGCTCGGCGTGCTTGCGCGCGCGAACGGCCTTTGGAAGCATCTCATAGGCGACATCGCGGATCAGGACGTGCTTGAAGGAGAGCTCCCGCTCGCCGGAGGGCTGACGGCCCTCCCCGGGGACGATGATGTCCTTCTCGCGCAGGGAGGCGATGGTCTGCTCGAGATCCGCCCCGGCTGCCGCGGCGACCGGCTCGAGTGCGCTCTCCCAGAAGGTGCGCCCCACGACGGCCGCGTGCGCGACCAGCTGGCGCTCGAAGGGATCGAGCGAGTCGAGACGCGCGGCCAGCAACCCCTGAACCGTGTCCGGGAGGTCCACCGCGGCGGCGGTCCCCCCCTCCTCGCTGATGCGCTGGACCATCGCCTCGGCAAACAGCGGGTTGCCGCCCGAGCGCTCCGCCAGCTCGGCCGGCAGGCCGGTCGCGGTGCCGGCGGCGTCGAGCAACGCCTCGATCAGCTCGCGCGCGTGGGGCGGGGCGAGGGGCTCGAGGAAGCTCACCGTTACGGTGCGTCGCAGCGTGCTCCATCCAGGGCGGCGCTCGAGCAGCGATTCCCGCGCCAGGCACACCTGCAGGATCGGTGCCCGCAGCCAGCGGGAGAGATAGTCGATCAGGTCGAGCGTGCCCTCGTCCGCCCAGTGGATGTCCTCCCACACGAGCACCAGCGCCCGTTCCTGGGCGAGCGCTTCGAGCACCGTGCGCACGGCCCCGAAGAAGCTCTCGCGAGCGCTCTGCTGGTCCTCCTGCTCGGCAGCGGCCGTGTCGCCCGGGAGCTCGGCACCGAGCAGGCGCGCGAGCGGCGCGATCCGGCGCTCGAGCTGATCGGCCCCCTCGCCGGCTTCGAGCAGCGGCCCGAGCCGAGCGACGAGCTTGGAGCGCGCGACCGCCGCGTCGTCGCTCTCGCCGATGCCGCACTCGGCGCGGAGCATCTCCGCAAGCGGCCAGTAGACGACCCCCGAGCCGAAAGCCAGGCAGCGCCCGCGACGTACCTGCACCGGGGGTGCTCGCAGCTCGAACTTGCGTTCGAGCTCGTAGAGCAGGCGCGTCTTGCCCACGCCAGCCTGGCCGATGACGGTGATCAGGTGCGGCGCGCCGTCCCTGGCAACGCGCTCGAATATGGCCTCGAGCTGGGCGAGCTCGGTATCGCGTCCCACGATCGGCGTCGGCGGCGCATGTCGCTCGACCGCAGTAGCCGACTCGACCAGCTCGGCCGCCTGAAACGCCGACACCGGGTTGGCCTTGCCCTTCAGGCTGAGCGGCTCGGGGTCGCGATACACGACGGCGGGCGCGCTCAGGCGCTGGGTGCGCTCGCCGACGAGGATGCCGCCGACCGGGGCAGCGGCCTGCAGGCGCGCAGCAACGTTGACGGCGTCGCCGAGGACGGTATAGGCATCCCCGACGTGCCCGGCGAGGACCTCGCCGGTGTTGACCCCGACCCGCAGAGCGAGCTCGAAGCCGAACTCGGGCAAGATGCTGCCGTTGAGCTCAGCCATCGCAGCCTGCATCCCGAACGCAGCGCGGACGGCACGCTCGGCGTCGTCCTCGTGGGCTACGGGGGCGCCGAATACGGCCATCACGTTGTCGCCTATGTACTTGTCGACGCGCCCGCCGAAACGCTCAACCTCCTCGCTGAAGCGGGCGAGGCAGCGGTCGATCAGTGTCTTGACGGTCTCATGGTCCAGTCGCTCGGCCACCGAGGTGTACCCGGAGATGTCCGCGAACAGAACCGTGACCGTGCGCCGCTCCTCGTCCGGTGCGACCTCGAGCGGCGTCTCAGGAGGCCCACCCTCCTCGATCGTGCTGCCGCAGGCGATGCAGAAGCGCGCCTCTGCCGGCGCCTCGACCCCGCACGACGGGCACGCGCGCCGGAGCGACGCGCCGCAGGCCATGCAGAAGAGGGCCCCCTCGGGACTTGCGCCTCCACATTGCGCGCAGGGTGCCTGCGTGCCCATGAGCCCAGTATCCCCGTTTTCACCTGCTGTTCGGAAAATTCCAGTGTCGGTGGCCCATCTTCGCAGGCGGTACCGTGGGTGTGTGGCTCCGCGCGTGCGCATAGCGGCCTTCGGATCGGCTGCCGCCCTGGTGGCGGCGGGCGGCGCATGTGCCGTGCTGGTTGGGGGCGTGACGGGCGAAGTCCTCACGATCGTCCTGATGGCGGCCGGACTCGCCGGAGGGCTGCTCCTGATCTTTCTCGAAATCGGCCTCGACGAGGAACGAGACCTCGCGCGCGATGAAGAGCGCCGGCGCAAGCGGGAGAAGCGGGGGCTTGAACTTCGCCGACGCGCGCGGCTTCCGCAGCGGCCGCGACGCCCGAGCTGAACGCCGCCGTCCCCGGGCCGCCTCCGGCCGGCCCCTTCCCGCCCCGCCGACCTCGGACTGCAGGCGCCGGTAGGGTCCGCCTATCGGGACCTATGGCGCGGAGATCTCGGGAAGTTGCGATGCGCGTTTCGCCACGGTGCGGGAGGCGCTTCGCGAGAACGCGGCCCATCGCGGTGAGCTCGGCGCGGCCGTGGCGGTGATCGTCGATGGGCGCACGGTGGTGGACCTCTGGTGCGGATGGGCCGACGCCGCTCGCTCCCGCCCATGGCTCGAGGACACGGTCGTGAACGTGTTCTCGGTGGGCAAGGCGCTGGCAGGGCTGTGCGTGCTGGCGCTCATCTCGCGCGGGTTGCTGGGCCTCGACGAGCCGGTGGCGCGCTGCTGGCCGGAGTTCGCCGCAGACGACAAGGAGGAGATCACGGTGCGTCAGGTGCTCAGTCACCAGGCGGGGCTGGCGGCGATCGGGCCCGATCTTCCCGAGGGAGCGGTGTATGACTGGGAGCAGATGACGGACGCGCTAGCGACCCAGACGCCCTGGTGGACGCCCGGGGAGGGCCACGGCTACCACGTGCACACGTTCGGCTACCTTGCCGGTGAGCTCGTCCGCCGCGTCAGCGGCGAGCGAATCGGGTCGTTCCTCAAACGCGAACTTGCCACGCGGCTCGGCGCCGAGGTGAGCTTCGGGCTTGCTCGTGGCAATCGGTCGCGGCGGGCGGAGTACGTGTTCGATCGCTCGCTGCGCTCGCGCGCTCAGGGCGGCCGGCGCACGGCGGTCGACGCACGACTGCGCGAGCGCGCCTACCTCAATCCCCCTGGCGCTACGGGCTTGGGCACGGTCAACACCGCCGCCTGGCAGGACGCCGAAATCCCGTCGGCGAACCTACACGCGGACGCCCGCGGGATCGCGCGCGTGTATGCAGCGCTCGTGGACGATGCACCGACGATCGTGGAGCGGGCCGTCCTGACGGAGGCGACCACCGAGGCCGCCGGCGGCGATGACCTCGTGCTGGGCCGTCCCTCCCGATTCGGGTTGGGCTTTCAACTGAGCCAGGCGGAGCGTCCACTGGGCCCCAACGCCCGAGGCTTCGGGCACTTCGGCGCCGGCGGCTCGCTCGGATTCGCCGATCCCGATGCCGGCGTGGCCTTCGCGTACGTGATGAACCGCGGCGGAGCGCAGTGGCAGGACCCGCGCAATCGGGCCCTCATAGACGCTGTCTATGAGGCGCTCGTTCCGCACAGCTTCGACTAGCCCTGTGCCGCCTTCAGGGCAGGATCAGCTGCTGTCCTTCGCCGCCCGCGCCCGCGCCGGCCGATTCCGAGCCGCCCGCGCCGGAGCCAGCTTCGGCTTCAGAGCCAGCTTCGGCACTGCCTCGCGAGCCGTACGGTGAGTGCGGGGAGTAGGGGGACTGCACGGCCTGTCCGCTTTCGGATTCTGCCTGGCTGCTGGTGGCCGATGCGTAGGAGACCCCTTTGCCTGATTCGATCGTCTTGACCGCGTGAGCGACGTCGTTTGAGGAGATCGCGAAGCCGACGCCCGTGCTGCCGGGCTGGGAGCCGCTGCCGCTCGCCGCGTCGCTGGCGATCTGGGAGTTGACGCCGATCACTTCGCCCTGTTCGTTCAACAGCGGGCCACCCGAGTTTCCCGGGTTGAGCGCCGCGTCCGTCTGGATCGCACCAGCGATCTTCGCGCCATCGGGCGCCGATATTTCACGGTTGAGCGCCGAGACGATGCCGCGGGTGAGGGTCTTGTTGAGACCATAGGGGTTGCCGATCGCATAGACCGAGTCGCCGACCTGGACCGCGCTCGAGCTGACCAGTTTCAGCGGCTTGAGGCCGAGCCCGGACGGATCGACGTGGATCAGCGCCAGGTCACTGTTGGCTTCTTCACCCACCACCGTCGCCGTTCGAGCTGTGCTGGATGAACCGCCGGCGCTCACCGTGAGGCTCCTCGCACCCGCGATCACGTGATCGTTGGTCAGGATCAGGCCTTGTTCGTTGAGCACGATGCCGGTGCCGCTGTCCTCGCCGTTCGGCGTGACGGCCACGATCGAGACGACCCCGGATGAGTCGTCCTGGTAGATCTGGCTGGCCGTGAGCGCGCTCGATGCCACGTCCCGGTGGGTCCCGGCGGCGGTGCCGTTGACCGAGATCGGCGTCGCTGAGGCGACACGCGTCGCGCGGCGCGCGCCGCCCGTGAGCAGAACCACTGCCACGCTCGCGGCAGCACCTCCGGCGAGCGCGGCCAGCAGGATCGGTGCGAGTGGACGTCTCACGGCATCACCTCAAGCTTTCGTCGGGAGGATCCATCGTGGGTGTGCTCGCTGTGCGGGCGCTAACGATGTCCCAAAGCGCTCCTAACGGGAGGGGAAAAGGTTCATAACTCCACGCGAAGAGCGCTATAAGGCGTCCGCGGCGCCCGGTCGCCTCTTCTCGCGTGCGGCGCTCGAGCGCGGCGCCGGTGCGTTGGCCGCGAAGGCGAGGAATGCATCGACGGAGCTGCTGCGCCTATCCTCGCGCCCAACCAGCATGACGGTTGCTGGCTCGGCGCCGCGCAGGGTGATAGCCACCACGCCGGCAAGCACGTTCACGATCACATGCGCGACGGACGCAGGCACCGTCGTGATCGCGCTCCGCGCGGCGAGCGAGGCGAGGACCTCTTGCGCGTTGGCTGCGCGATCGCGAGTCATGTGTGAAGGCGGTGCGCCGCGATGATCATCGAGGCTCCAGAAGCCTGCCCAGCCCGGCTCGACCGACGGGTGAAAGCCGATAAAGACCTCATCGATCACCTCAGCCACGGTCACCTCGCGCTGCTCGGCGAGATGATGGCGCTTCGGCGCGAGCACCACACGCGGCTCGCGGCGTAGCACCTGAGTCCACGTATCGGCACCCGGCGGCGGGGCGTGGCAGACCGCCAAATCGACCTCGGCCAGCCAATCCGCCGTCGGAAGCGATGGAAACTGGATCTCGCGATAGCGCACGTCGATCAGGGGGTGGGATGCTGCGAACGCTTCCAACGGGCCGGGACTGTCGAGTGCCGGCGGGGAACCGACAAACCCGAACTCGATCGTCCCCGGGCGGCCTTGCGCCAGCGACTGGGCCGTCGCAACGGCGTCCGTCCAGGCCGAAACCGCCGCTCGCGCCTTGGTGAGGAACACCTCGCCGGCTGCCGTCAGAGTGACGCCGCGCGCGTGCCGCGTCAGCAGCTCGACTCCCACGTCGGACTCGAGTTGCGCGATCGCCTGCGACAGCGCGGGCTGCGCGATGTGCAGCTTCCTCGCGGCACGCGTTATCTGCTCCTCGTCTGCGACGGTTATGAAATAGCGCAGGTGCCCCCGCCTAAACTCCATCGACGAGAGCCTGGGCGGCAGTGAGGAGCGCCTCGAGCATCGGACTGAGGTTGTCGGTCCGCCAGACGAGCGAGACCTCGGCCGGGTCGAGGTCGGTCAACGGAATCGCCGCAACGTGGGGCAACACCTGCTGGGCGATCCTCGCATCGGCGTATGGCACAGTCGTGATGGCGCGGGAGGAGAACATGACCCCGAGCATCTGTAGAGAGGTGAGCGCATGGTCGTGGGTGGTGTGCTGAGGTGGCGCACCGCGATGGTCATCGATACTGTGAAAGCCTGCCCACTCGGGCTGTACCTCCGGGCCATAGCTGACGAAGGTCTCGTCGAGAATCTCCTCTGCGCTGAGCTCGGCTCGCAGCGCGAGCGGGTGATCCCTCGCAGCCACGAGCGCCCGCGGTTCGACACGGACCGGCTGAACGCCGACGCCCGTTTCAGCCCGCGGCCGATGGCAGAAGGCGACATCCGCCCCTTCGAGCCAGGCTGATGTCGTTCCGCAGGGGAACGGGAGATCGCGGAACGTGAGTTGCGCGTCGGGGTGGTTCTCCGTGAACTCGACAAACAGCTCGGGTGTGCTGGTTGCGGGCGGCGGACCGATGAATCCGACTACCAGGGCGCCCTCGGCAGCGCGGACTAGCGACTCGGCGGTACGGGCGGCGTCTCTTTCGGCGGCCAGCGCGGCAGGCGCCTTGGCGAGGAAGGCCTCACCGGCGGGTGTCAGGGTCACGCCGCGTGGGTGGCGCTCCAGCAGCACGATGCCGAGCTCGGCCTCGAGCTGAGCGATGGCCTGGGACACCGTCGGCTGCGTCAGCTTGAGCCTCCTCGCCGCATTTGTTATCTGGCCCTCCTCGGCAACCGCGGCCAGGTAGCGCAGCTGGCTGTGCCTAGACGGCATCGACGCGTCCCGTCCAACCGATGGCGTGCCCGCATCTCGTCCAGAGCGACGCTCGTGACGCCATCAACAAGCTCCCTCTGCTCAGCGATGCCGAAATCGGATCACCCGAATCTGCCATAGGCGAAATCTTATGTTAGGGCACCCAAGAAGTATTTGACTCGCTCCGGGTGCCGCTGCAAACTCAGCTTCACATGGTTCTGGCGCTCGGCGTGTCCTGTTGGGTTGTTTTTGGGGCACTCAGCGTTGCACTGTGTCGCGCGGCAGCACACGGCGACGCCATCTGGGTCGCCGAAGAACTCAGGGCCGTCCCCGACCATGAAGTGAGTAGGCGGCGCGAGAACCTTCCCTCTGGGTTCTCGCGCCAAGCCTGTTCGGTCAGTAGCTGGGCATCGGGCCGTGCTGCCACGGTCCGTCCTCGTGCGGCGCCGCGAGCCAGCGCTCGGCGTCGCGACGGCCGAGCTCGATCAGCTCGTCGATGAACTCGCGCGCGAAGAACAGATAGCTCAGCAGCTCGCCGTGGATCGGGTTGCGCGAGCCTTCGACGATTCGGCCGAGGAGCGCCACGTCGGGGTTGCGCAGCAGGCCCCGCACGCCCGCGTAGCGGCGCTCGTAGACGCGCATGGCAAGGCGGCCGATCGCGAAGCGATCCTCAGGTACGACGAGGATGTAGGGGATCCGCCGCCGCGCCGCGCCCGTGACACCGGAGGCGAGCGTCTCGTTGATCTGCGCGAGGGTGGCGACGTCCTCTGCGAGCTGGTCGGCGAGCACGGTCTGGAGCAAAGGATGCGGTTAGAAACCGAAGGTGTGGTTTTTCGCGCCGGACGGGTGTGGCTCGAAAAGCACCAGCATCACTTCGGCCGGGTGAAGAGATCACGGGGATAGGGGGCTATCTGGGCCGGTTCTGTGTTGGGGTCGACGAGCCAAACCTGGCGATCGGCGAAATAC
>Ga0209040_10003652_pt1 | contig 11761 bp, 7 predicted proteins | sample BogFormECP12_OM3_FD_188240 | JGI IMG/M metagenome (GOLD analysis project Ga0209040, IMG submission 188240) | Bog forest soil microbial communities from Calvert Island, British Columbia, Canada - ECP12_OM3 (SPAdes) (version 2) | ecosystem: Environmental > Aquatic > Freshwater > Wetlands > Bog ... | reverse complement strand
GTCGGCGATCAGGCGCATCGAGGGCTGGGATTATATGGCCGGTGAGGCGCCTGCTCCTCGTCACGCACCGCTCGATCGAGCAGGAGGCCGGCCCCGCAGCGCGCTGGCGGGCGTTTGCGCGCTACCTGCCCGAGCACGGCTGGGAACTCGACGTGCTCAGCGCCGCCGAGCATTACGGCTCCTCCGAGTTCGACGCGGGTGCATCTCGCGCCGTGGCCAGGCGCGCGAGCGTGATGGCGCGGGCCGCCGAGCTCTCGGCGCCCGTGTTCGCCCTCGCCGGCGTGTACCCCGATGCCCTGCCCGTGACGATGCTCTGGATTCCCCGGGGTGCCCACCTCGTGCGGCGCCGGATCGAACAGGGCCACCACGATGTGGTGCTCGCGACCGGCCCGCCGATGGCCGGACCGCTCGCCGCCCGGCTGGGCCTTCAAGCGCGGCGCCGCGATCCCAGGAGGGCGCCCCCGCTGATCGTGGAGCTGCGCGATCTGTGGGCCGGGAATCCGGCGTTCGATGCCGGCGGGCGTGTGCTGTCGGTGATCGAGGATTGGTTGCTGGCGGGAGCAGAGCGCGTGGTTCTCTGCACCCCCGAGGCGCTCGCCGACGTGCGCAGGCGCCATCGGGGTCTCGGCGAGCTCGCGGTGGAGATTCCCAACGGATTCGATCCGCAGGTCATCTCGATCGCCGGGCGTCGTGAGGACGGTGCTCGGCCGCGCGGTGACAGCGCGCTCACCCTGCTGCACTCGGGCACCCTCACAGCGGCGCGACCGATCGCTCCTCTCGTCAGGGCGCTGGGTGACCCGCGGCTCGCCGGACGCTTCCGGCTGGTGCTGCACGGATACCTCTCACCGGCCTCGTGGGCCGAAGTCGAGACGGTCAGGCGAGAGGGAGGCGTGCCGATCGAGGTGCGGGCGGTGTCCCCCTGGGAGGACGCGGTTGCCGGCATCGCCGAGGCCGACGCGTGCCTGGTCACACAGGCGCGCGGCGCAGGCGACGAGACGGCGGTGGCGAGCAAGGTCTATGAGTATCTGGCACTCGGCAAGCCGGTGCTGTGCCTCACCGACGGGGGAGCCACCGAGGCTCTCCTGCATCGCCTGGGGGCGGATCAGCTGTGCGCGCGCCTCGATGACCCCGAGGGGATCGTCGTGGCGCTTCAGAGGCTGCGCGACGGGGCCGTCGCAGCTGTTCCCTTCGAACGGCTCGAGCCCTACAACCGAAGGATGCTCGCGGGCAGGATGGCGGCACTGCTCGATGAGGTTGCGCGCGGCGGCTGAGCCCTCGTCCAAAGAAAAGAGGGGGTGCGCGTCTCCGGAGCGTCCAATAGGCTCCCGCCGTCGATGTCCAGCGTCCTCCGCCCCGATCGTGGTCGGTGAAGCAAATCGTGCCGAGCGACAGCCAGCCGGTCGTCATCGAGGCACCTGTGCCGTCACCCCAGGCCACCGGGGAACGCCGCCGCCCGAGACTGCCTTCACGCCGTCGCGTCCTGCTTGCACTCTATGGACTCGTTATCGCGCTTGCCGCGTTCCCGGTCATTCACGCCGCGAACCCTGGGCTCAAGCTCAACCAGACCCGTAAGTACGACATGCAGCAGGGCCTGAACGTTCTGAATGCGGGGGGGCCTCCCTTGCTCGGACGAGGCCCGCCGCCGTACGCCAGCATCGAGCCTCGATTCGGTCAGCGCAGCGGCTACTACCCGCTCGGTATCGCCGACGCGCAGGGTCTCTACTTGGTCGTTCCCTACGTGGGCCATCTCGTGGGCGCCCACAATGCGCTTGGGGTCTACCGATGGCTGTTCGTCTTCGTGTTCGCGATCCCGCTGCTCGTGTACCCGCTGATCTTCGATGCGCTGTTCGGCTCGGTGCTTCTCGCGCTCGCGGCACCGTTGGCGCTCTTGGCACTGGTAGGAGCGCAGGCGCCGGAGGACGCAGTGGTCCTCGCAACATGGCCGGTGTACGCCTTGGTGCCGTTGCTGTTCTTGCTCGCCCGCCGCTGGACGCGCCTCACGCCGTGGGCGCTGCTGGGTGTGACGCTCCTCGCCGGCTTGGCGACCAACGTGCGCGAAGGCGCCGGTCTGCCGATAGTCCTATCGGCGCTTCTGCTGGTGTTCCTCAACCGGAGGCACTTGGGGGCGACTCGTGGGCTTGCGCTCGCGGTTGCGATGATCGTGGTGTACATGCTGCCGGGCTGGGGCACGGCGGCGCTTTGGCACCATGAGCGAGGCCACATCGCCAATCCCTATCTGCGTGATCAGGCGATCGTCCACCAGTCCCGGTGGCATCAACTTGTGCTCGGACTCTCCTTCCCCGGCAACAACTATGGAGTGCCGCGTCATGAAGACCGGTCTGGCTATGCGGAAGACCAGTTTGCCTATGCGTTGGCGCGGGCCCGCGACCCGTCCGTTGTGATCCTCTCACCTCACTACGAAACCTTGGAGAAAGAGATTTATTTCGGGATCGTCGAAGGTCATCCCGGCTTCGTGGCGCTCGGGTATCTCAAGCGTACGGTGATCGTTTTGTCATATCTCGGGGTCTTCTGGCTCGGGTTCCTGTTCCTGCCACTTATGCTGCTCGTGGGGAAGCGACGCTGGCTGATGCGTCGGTATCTGGCACTCTTGGCACCAGTGGGAATCATCACGCTGTTTGGGCCTGCTGTGCTCGTCAGCCAAGGCTACGACGGCCAGTTCAAGGCGACGGCGACGATCCTCGCGTTCCTCGCCGGCGGTTGGCTGATGGTCAATTGGGCTAGAGGCTACGAGCTGGTACGGATCGCATGGCCCGGCAGACCAGCCTCGCCGGGGGGCTGGCTGCACTCCTACCGGGCACTGGATCCACGCTGTCGCACCGCCCTCGCCCTCACGACGGCAGTCGTTATCGCTGCGCTTCTGATCACACTGGCGGGGACGAGCTTTCAGTCCCAGTACCACTGAGCGCCGGTTGCACCGGTCGCCCTCGCGGAAGAGGTGCGGTCGGCGAGCACGTCCACGATCCGCTCCGCGGCGCGGCCGTCCCACAGGGGCGGCACCCGGTGCGGGCGGCCCCGCACCTCGGCCAGCAGCGCGGGCGTCTCGCGAATGCGCTCCGGCGAGAGCCCGATGAGCATGTTCGTACCCATGCTCTCGGTGATCGGCCGCTCGGTGTTCTCGCGCAGGGTCAGGCACGGCACGCCGAGGAAGGTGGTCTCCTCCTGGATCCCCCCGGAGTCCGTCAGCACGCCGGCCGAGCCGGCGATCAGCGCCAGGAACTCCAGGTAGCCCACCGGCTCGAGCAGGGTCAGCCCCTTGGCGTCCGCGAGGGTCGGGTCCTCGCTCATCAGCCGGGCTCGCGTGCGGGGATGTGCCGGGAACACGACCGGCATCTCATGCGCCACCGCCCGCAGGGCCTGCGTCGCGGCTCGCAGCAGGGGCCCGTCCACCAGCGCGGGCCGGTGGAGCGTCACAACCAGGTAGCCGCCGGGGGGCAGGCCGTGGCGGGCCGGCGCATCGAGCGCCTCGATCGGCTCGCGCATCGCCACCAGCGTGTCGATCATCGTGTTTCCGACGTAGTGGATGAGCTCCTCTGCTCGTCCCTCCGCCAGCAGGTGCTCGCGTGCCTCCGGCGAGTGGATGAACAGGATCTCCGAGACGGCGTCCGTCAGGACCCGGTTGACCTCCTCGGGCATCGTGCGGTCGAAGGAGCGCAGGCCGGCCTCGACATGGGCGACGACGATGCCCAGCTTGACCGCGACGAGCGTGGCGGCGAGCGTCGAGTTGACGTCGCCGGGGACGAGCACGACATCCGGGGCCTCCGCGAGCAGAACCGGCTCCAGCCGCTCCATCACCTTTGCGGTCTGCTGGGCGTGCGTTCCCGAGCCGACGTCGAGGCGATGGTCGGGCTCTCCCACCCCGAGCTCCTGCAGGAAGATCTCCGACATCCCGGCGTCGTAGTGCTGGCCGGTGTGGACCAGCACGTGCTCGAACTCATCCGGGCGCCGTCCGAGCGCCGCGATGATCGGTGCGATCTTCATGAAGTTCGGGCGGGTGCCGACCACTGAGAGGATCTTCCGCCGGGTGCCCATGGGGGTCGGCATCATAGGCGAGCGCCGAGGTTTCCCCAGGGCGAGGAATAAGCTGCCTGGTCGCACATGGCCGTCGTCGTCGATCCCGCCGCGTTCACGGACGCCTACATGCGCTCGGTGGATGACGTGATGAGGTTCGTCACGCCCGAGCGCCAAGCGGTGATCGCCACCCACAACGTCTCGCTCGCCCCTGGCCTCTTCGATCTCGGGCTGTATCTCCGCGCGTCGGTCCGTCGCTACGGCGAGCTGGTGCGTCTGGTCAACGCGCATGCGCGGCACGGCCCCGATGGGGTCCGCGCTCTGGAGGTGGGGGGCTTCCTGGGGGCCTATCCCCTTGCGCTGGCACGCCTCGGGATTCCAGTCACGCTCGTGGAGCACTACGGCTACTACCACGGCGCGTTCGACGACCTCGCCGCGTACCTGGGCAGCGCCGGCGTGGAGATCTGGGACGCGGACTTCACGAAGGCGCTCGACACACCCGCCTCGCGCTACACGCTTGTGACCAACATGGCGATGCTCGAGCACCTCGCCGACTCTCCGAAGGTGCTCATGGACAACCTGGCTCTCGCCACCGACGAGCACGGACTGCTGGTCGTGGAGGTGCCGAACATCGCCTACTACCCGAAGCGCCGCCAAGCGCTGATGGGTCGATCGATACACGCCGAGCTGGCCGCCGTCTACCGCAGCGCCGTGCCCTACACCGGCCACCATCGCGAATACACCCGCCGAGAGCTGCTCGACCTGCTGGCTTGGAGCGGCTTCACGGTTGAGGAGGTGGTGCTGTTCAACTACTCGCTCGACCTGCGCCGGGGCGCCCCGCGAGATCGCCTGCGCGCCCTCACGGTCGACCTGTGGCCGACGTACCTGTTTCCCGACTGTCGGGAGCTGATCACCGCGATCGCGCGGCCGGCGGCGACCGGGCCTCGGGCGCCCGTTGATAGCTTGCCGACGTGAGCGCCTCCCGGGTCTGCGAGCTTCGATGAAGCAGGTCGTGCTCCGAAACGGCCAGCCGCTGGTCGCCGAGGTGCCCGCGCCGGTGTCGGCGCCCGGGCGCGTGCTCGTCGCCAATGCCGCATCGGTCATCTCGAGCGGCACCGAGCGCGCGGCGATCTCCGACGGGGGCGGCGGGTCGCTGCCGGTGCGGGCGGTGCGCAACCCCGACCTCGTCCTGCTCACGCTGCGCCACGCCCGCGAGCATGGCGTCCGCGAGACCGTGGATCTGGTCCGCAACGCCGTCTCCGACGATACGGTGCTCGGGTACGCCTCCGCGGGCCTCGTGCTCGACACGGGAGGCCTGGGCGACTTCTCGGTCGGCCAGCCCGTGGCCTGCGCCGGCGCCGGTCGCGCAAACCACGCCGAGGTGGTGTCCGTCCCGGGCAATCTCGTCGCGCCTGTCCCTGACGGCGTGCCGCTGCGTGACGCCGCGTTCACGACGCTCGGCGCGATCGCGATGCAGGGGGTGCGCCGCTCCGAACCCTCGCTCGGCGAGCGGGTGGTCGTCGTGGGTCTGGGGCTGCTCGGGCTGCTGACCGTTCAGATCCTGCGGGCCGCCGGATGTCTGGTGATCGGCGTCGAGCCCGACCCCGCGCGCCGAGAGCTCGGCCTGCAGCTCGGGGCCGAACACGTGCTTGCGCCCGACGGCGCGGTCGCCCGCGTGCGCGAGTGGTCCGGCGGGGCGGGGGCCGACGTCGCAGTCGTGACTGCCGCCGGGTCCTCGAGCGCGATCGTCAACGACGCCGTGGCGATGGTGCGCCGCAAGGGGCGGGTCGTCCCCGTCGGGGACGTCGGCCTCGAGCTCGCCCGCGACGCTCTCTACCAGCGCGAGGCCGACGTGTTGATCTCGACCTCATACGGTCCCGGACGCTACGACCCCGTCTACGAGGAGGGTGGGGTGGACTACCCGCTCGCCTACGTGCGCTGGACCGAGAACAGGAACATGGCGGAGTTCCTGCGTCTGCTCGCGGTCGGGTCGGTCACCGTCGAGCCGCTCATCGGGCTCGAGCTCGGAGTGGAGCGGGCGCTCGATGCCTACGCGGCCCTGCGCTCGCAGCCGCCGCCGCTGGCTGTCGTGCTGCGCTATCCGAACCCGGCTGGGCGGACGGCGGAGGAGATCGAGGCGGTCCGGGTCCCTCCCACTCGCCGCCGCCCACGTACCGGTGACTCGCGTGTCATCCGTGTCGGTGTGGTGGGACCCGGGTCGTTCGTGCGCGCCACCCATCTGCCCAACCTGCGCGCGGACGGCGCAGCCCCTGTCGTGGCCGTGGCGGCGCGCCGCGGGACGGTCGCCTCCGACGTCGCGAGGGCGGCGGGGGGCGACGCCGAGGCGCTGACGGACTGGCACCTCGTGGTGGAGCATCCCGACGTCGACCTGGTCCTGATCGGCACGCGCCACGATTCGCATGCCGAGATAGCCGCGGCGGCGCTGCGCGCCGGCAAGGCGGTGCTCGTCGAGAAGCCGCTGGGCCTGACCCGTGAGCAGATCGACGACGTCTGGGAAGCCGGCGGGGACGGCGCTCCGCTTGCGATCGGCTTCAACCGGACGCTCGCTCCCCTCTCCCAGCGGCTGCATGAGGAGCTCTCGCAGGTGAGCCGACCCTGTCAGGTGGTCATCCGCGTCAACGCGCCCCTGCCGGCCGAGCACTGGCTCAACGACCCCGAGCAGGGCGGCGGGCGCATCCTCGGCGAGGGCTGCCATTTCTTCGACTACGCCAACTGGCTGTGCGGCGTGCCGCTGAGCGTGAGCGGTGCGGCGGTGAGGGGCTCCGGGGCGGTCCGCACCGTCGAGAGCGCGAGCATCACCGTCGCCTACGACACGGGCTCGGTTGCGAGCGTCCACTACTCCGGGCTGGGCCCTGCGAGCCTGCCGAAGGAGCGGATCGAGGTCCTGGCGGGCGGCCGTGCGTGGGTGCTCGACGACTTCCAGCGGCTGAGCAGCTTCGACGGCGCCGGCTCGCGGACGGTGGAGCGGGGTGCGGGCGACAAGGGCCACACCGAGCTGTTGCGACGCGTGCTGGCGGCCTGCAGGGGGCAGGCGGAGTTCGAGCCGGGGCTCAGGGCGGCGTATCTGGCCCAGAGCGTCGCGCTGGCGGCACTCGACGCCATCGCCTCCGGAGCGCAGCTCTCCGTGCCGCTGCCGCCAGGAGGCTGAGAGCGCCCTGGGTCGTGCCCCGCTCGGCTGCCGCGAGCGCTTCGCCTACACCCGTCGGGCCGCGACGTGGAAGCCGGCGGCCAGCGCCGGGAAGCGGCTCCCCAGCCGGGCGTTTGCGCGCATGAACGGCTCCACTCCCGTCAGCAGGGCATGGGTGAAAGGACCGCAGAACATCACCGATCCGCTGCTCGACTCCACCGCGAAGCCCGCGGCCTCGAGCGTCGCTCGCAGCGATCGCAGAGAGAACCGCCGTAGGTGTGGGGAGTCGGCCACGGTCGAGGGATGTGCGGCGTCCACGTAGCCGCGCGTCGTCCGCGATCGAAGGCGATGCAGCAGTCCCTGCACGGGCCCCAGACCGAACAGCCAGCCAAGCGGGGTGTGATCGCGGAGCACGGCCTCGAGCTCGAACCATCCGTAGCCGTTGGGGACTGTCACGAGGAGCAGCCCACCCGGGCGCAGGCGCTCGCGGATCAGCGCGAGCGCCTCCCCGAGCGCGGAGTCGTCGAGGTGCTCGAGCACCTCGGAGGCGATCACGACATCCAGCGGACCCTCGACGTCGCGCAGATCGATCGCCTGCAGCGCCTCGGGCGGCTGCCCGGCGGCCTCGAGGATCTCACGGCCTCGAGCGATGCTCCCCTGGTCGAGGTCCACGCCCCGTACGTCGTACCCCCAGGCACGGAGCGGGAGGGTGAGCATGTAGCCGGTACCGCAGCCGAACTCGATCACGCGATCGCTCGGCCGCAGCCGGTCAGCGATCCAGCGCAGGCGCTTGACGTGCCCGTAGACGTTCTCGCGCGGGAGCGGCACGCCGCCCGCCAGTGCTTGGGAAGCGTGGCTCATCACTGCCAGAACCTAGCGACAGAGCTCGCCTGGCGCCCGGAGACCGCTCACGCCCGCCGCAGGGCCAGCCGCACGATCGAGGTCGTCCCGGCCACGGTCGGTCGCAGCCGCGACCAGCTTCCCATGTCCCGCGCGAACATTCGAAGGTGCAGTACGAGCACGACCCCGTATGCAACCGACGAGGCGATCGATGCGACGACCGTGCCGTGGTGGGGGAGCAGGGTGATGTCGAGGGTGAGGTTGATCACGAGACCCGGGATCCACACCAGGATCAGCTCCCTTGGCATGCCGTGGCCGGCGAAGTGGTAGGCGATCACGTTCAGCGTCCCGAGGAAGTACACGCCCGGGAGCAACCACAGGAACAGTGGGATCGCGGGCTTGTACGCGGACCCGAACAGCAGCGTGATCGCCGGACCGGCCAGCGGCGCGGCGATCATGCAGACGAGCAGGTAGCCGACAGCGACGAGCTGGAACACGCTGAGGCTCGTCTCGCGGTCGGCTGACCCCCTCGCGACCCGCGCGAAGAGGTTGACCGACACCGACACCGGCAGCAGGAACAGGGCGTCCGCGAGCGCCACCGCGATCGAGTACTGACCGGCCGCTTTGGCGCCCTGGATGCCGTTGACGAGCAGCAGGTCAACGCGGATCAGCAGGTAAGCGACGAGCGTGACCACATACGCGCGTGCGCCGTAGCCGATCATGCGCCGGGCCAGGGACGTGTCCAGTGGCCGCAGCAGGCGCCCGTGACGGCGCATCGCGAACACGTAGATGATCAGCGCCGCCAGCTGGGGGGCGATCATCAGCGCGAGTGCGAGCACCACTCCGCCCCCGGCGAGGGGCAGCACCGTGAGCAGCAGCACGACGGTCGCCGCCGCTGCCCCCAGGTCGACCGCGTTGTAGAGCACCGTGCGTCCCTCGGCGAGCAGGATGCTCTGCAGGAACAGCGAGCACAGGATGATCGGCACGCCGAGCATGCCGACCAGCAGCTCGGCCCAGCCGATGTCGCCGAACGCTTTCGGGGCGATGAGCTTCAGAGCGATCCCGACCGCGGCCATGAAGAGGCCCAGGCCGGCCGCGAGCCACAGCGAGTTGCCGGCGATCCGCCCCCGCATGTGTGGCTCCCGCGCCGCGTAGTAGGGGTTCGCCGAGGCGATCCCGAACGTTCCCAGCTGCGCCAACAGTGTCATCAGCGCGTAGGTGGAGGCCAGCGTGCCGCGGCCGGCGACTCCCAGCGAGCGTGCCACGATCACCGTCGTGGCCCCACCGAGGATGAGCACGCCGAACTTCGCGCTCGCCATCAGCAGCACGTCGGCGCGCAGCCCGCGTTCGGTGACCGCCGCCGTGGCCGGCGGCGCGGAGACACCGTCGGGGGAGTCTGACGCGCTCATCGCCGCCCAGCGTCTGGGCTCAGCGGGCTCGCTGCCCGACGCCGATCACATACCAGCCGCCGATGCGACCGATCCGATCGAGCACGGCGGGGCTGTTGAGCATTTGCGTGTTGTGCGCGAGCCAATTGCTGATCGGAGTGTCTTCGACATTGAAGCCCCGAACGAAGGTGTGCACGTCGAGGAAGCCGGCGTCGGCGAGCATCCGCCGCAGCTGCCGTGGGCTGTAGACACGAACGAGCGGCCGCGCGTCGATCGAGGTGCGCTCGACGCCGTGCGAGAGCACTCCCTCCATCGAGCCCTGCTCGAGCAGCTCGCGCCCGAGGATGCCCCTCATCAAGACCTGCGAGAGCCAGTAGTGGAAGGAGCTCCGGTTGTAGACGATGATGCGCGCTGTCCCCCCGGGGCGCAGGACGCGCCGAATCTCGCGCAGCGCAGCGGGCATGTCGGGCGTGTGGTGCAGTACGCCGTTGCTCGAGACGACGTCGAACTCCCCTTCCCCGAACGGAAGCCGCTCGGCGTCGCCATGCATGACCCTCGCGGGCAGGTCGAGGGCCTCGACGTGGCTGCTCGCGAGCTCCACGTGGCGAGGGGTGAGGTCGATCCCTGTCGCCCGGGCGCCGGCGGCGGCGTACTCGACGAGGTCGATCCCCTGGCCGCAGCCGACGTCCAGCACGTCCAGGCCGGAGGTCGACTCATACGCCAGCGCTTCAGCCATCCAGGGGGCGTAGGCGCGTCGGCCGATCAGCAGCTGCTCGATCGCCTCACGCGTGCCGGGCGGCGCCGTGACATCCGGCCCGCAGGGGTCGGCCGTCCACTGCTGCACGGCTTCGTACTTGGCGGCATCTTCGGTGGCAGTTATGGCCCCCATGCTACGGGAACGCCCCGTCCCCACCGCTCACCAAGGTATCCCCCGGCTCACCAAACGCTCGCGACTATGATGGCGTTCCCGCTCGGACACGGTCCACCGATCCCCTGAGTCCAAGCGCGGCCTGCCATGTGCGGTATCTGCGGAGTCCTCGCCTTCAACGACAACTTCGCCTGCGACGAGCGGGTGCTCGTGGCCATGCGCGACACGATGATCCATCGGGGCCCCGACGATGCGGGGGTGTGGCGTTCGCCCGCCGGCCGCGCCGCCCTCGGCCATCGGCGACTGTCGATCGTTGACGTCTCTCCTGCGGGTCACCAGCCGATGAGCAACGAGGACGGCAGCGTGTGGGTCGCGTTCAACGGCGAGATCTACAACCACGCCGAGCTGCGTCCCGAGCTGGAGGCGTTGGGACATCGCTATCGCTCCCACTGCGACACCGAGACGATCGTCCACCTCTACGAGGAGGAAGGCGAGCGCTGCGTGGAGCGGCTCGACGGGATGTTCGCCATCTCGATCTGGGATGAGCGCCGCCGCGAGCTCTTCCTCGCCCGCGATCGCCTGGGCAAGAAGCCGCTGTACTGGACCAGGACGGCGGGGGGGCTGTGCTTCGCTTCGGAGATCAAGGCGCTCCTGCGCCATCCGGCGGTGAGGGCCGATCTCGATATCGAGGCCTTCCACGACTACCTCACGTTCGTCTGCACCCCGGCACCCGCCACGATGTTCGCCGGGATCAGCAAGCTCTCGCCGGCCGAGCGCATGACCATCGCCGCGGACGGGAGCATGCGCAGCGACATCTATTGGACGCCGATGTCCTTGCGGGCGAGCGAGGAGGTTGCCGGCAAGAGTGAGGACGAGCTCGGCGAACATCTGCTCGAGCTGCTCCGCGGCTCGATTGCCAAGCGCATGATGAGCGACGTTCCCTTCGGCGTATTCCTGTCCGGCGGCGTGGACAGCTCCACCAACGTGGCCCTCATGTCAGAGCTCATGTCCGAACCGGTGAGGACCTTCTCGGTCGCCTTCCACGAGCACGAGCACTACAACGAGCTCGAGTACGCGCGGCAGATCGCCAGACGCTTCAACACCGACCACCACGAGGTGCTGATCGACGCCGGAGACCTCGAATCGTTCCTTCCGGAGATGGTCCATCACCAGGATGAGCCGATCGCCGACTGGGTGTGCGTGCCCCTGTATTACGTCTCGAAGCTGGCGAGGGACTCCGGCACGATCGTCGTGCAGGTGGGCGAGGGCTCGGACGAGCTGTTCCACGGCTATCAGAACTACATCGACGCGGTGACGCGCCGCCGGCGATACTGGGAGCCCTTCCAGCGAGCCCCGGCCCCCGTGCGCGAACTGGTCGCGAGCTCGGCGCTCGCGCTGGCGAGGCGCTTGCTGTCCGGGCTGAACGCCACGCTGGTCACGCCGGCCGTGTGCCCCTTGAGGGCGAGGGCTTGCTGGCCCTTCGCCGCG
>Ga0209040_10003650_pt1 | contig 11764 bp, 10 predicted proteins | sample BogFormECP12_OM3_FD_188240 | JGI IMG/M metagenome (GOLD analysis project Ga0209040, IMG submission 188240) | Bog forest soil microbial communities from Calvert Island, British Columbia, Canada - ECP12_OM3 (SPAdes) (version 2) | ecosystem: Environmental > Aquatic > Freshwater > Wetlands > Bog ... | reverse complement strand
CGAATCGCGGGTTCTGGCTGGTAACAATAGCTGACGGTATTGTCTTAGTAGCCAAGCCACCAAAGGTAAATGATTCTGAGATCTGAATAACTAGGGTATAGAAGCCTTTTGGAATCGAAACCCGAAGAAGAGCGATTCACACGGGGCCGGCACGAATCGGCGCAGTGCTCATCGTGGGGTCCCTGCGGCTCGGACGAGCCAAAGACAATTAGAGCGACTTTCCGAATTGCGTTCAGAGTCAAAGCTACCTTGGGCAGCGACCCGCCCCGGCAACTATGATTTAGCGGTGAGCGCGACGTTGCCCCCGTGACCCGGAAAGTTTTGCGCAAAGGCGAACCTAATGCGCAGCGCCGGCCTGCAATCCATGCGAGATGGGTTACGGGCCGCCCGAGCTAACAAATGAGAATCTACTTGGCGGCAGCCACATTTATAGCGGAATTTGCCAATTCCGATAGCTTTTGGTCGGTTTGTTTTTCCTCCTCAAGCGTCGTGTGAAGTAGTTTAGCTCCTTCGCGATCACCCAACAGTTCGGCATAAGTACGCGCAGTTCCGTAGCCAGCCATTTCATAATGCTCAACGCGTTGCGCTGCCGCAATCAATCCCGCATCTTTGACTTCCTCATCGGCTTCTTCTTCGATCATTTCGGCACCTTCGGCAACAATGCCTTCCATGCCCTTGCATTTGGCTCCGCGGGTAGTTGCGTTGTGACTTGACAGAATTTGTTCCAGACGTTGAGCGTGGCCTTTGGTTTGTTCAAGATGCTCTTGAAATCCCGAGGCAAGTTCCTTGTTGCTGGCCGCCTTCGCCATCTTAGGTAGCGCCTTCACGAGTTGCTGCTCCACGCTGAAGAGGTCTTTCAGCTCATGGATATAAAGATCCTTAAGAGTATTAAGTTCCATAGACTTGGAGTTCGTCCAGTAAGAACAAAACGGATTTATTATTCCGCCTAGTTATTGCGAACCAAGCCGTGGGCAACCGGGTGTGGGCGGGCTCAGATGCTCTCCCCGCCTTTACTGAGGGTCCGGTCGCTGCATCAATCTGCGCTAACAGTTAATATGCTGCCATAGAGAGGGATCACTAGCTGACACGAGTCATAAAAAACTCACTTCTCTCGTAAAATCCTCACTTTTGCCCGCAATTTTTACGGGGAATCTCACTTTCACCCGACTAAACATCACCTTCGACACCCTAGCCAACACCAACACCAACTCCAAGGCCGACTCCGCAGGCCAGCGCACCCAAGAGAAGGAGCATCGTTAAGGTGTTCCTTGACGGCAGGAAAGCTGGGTCTCAATATTCTGTAAACGGAGCCATGACTATTCCGACCGAGCCGATCGGGAGTATTCCTCGCCCTTTGAAATTGCTTGATGCAATCAATCGGCACGGCAGCTCGCACCCTAGTGTGGAACCGCTTTACGACGAAGCCGTCCGGGAGACGATCGAACAGTTTGAGGCCACAGGCTCGCCGGTTGTCACTGATGGAGAGCAACGAAAGTATCACAACTTCGCGACATATTGCGTCGAGGGGCTGCCGAATACCGCACCGGATGGATTCAAACTGCCATTCTCGTCTGGACACACTCGGCGGTGGCCGCGGTTGACAGGTGGTCCGTTTCGCTTTCGGATGTATGGTTACGATTTTCTCGACCTTGCGATGAAGTATGCGCATGTCCCGGTTAAGCAGGCGGTCATTTCCCCCTCAGCCCTTAGCCTTATGTACCCGGCAGAGAATCTTCCCGGGTACTCGCGGGAGGAATTCATCGAAGATTTGCTCGGCGAGCATGAAAAGGAGATCCGCGGATGTTTTGCGAAAGGCGCGCACAAAGTGCAGATCGATTTCACCGAAGGCCGCCTGGCGGTCAAGATCGATCCATCCGGGGCGCTGCTCAGCAGCTTCATCGAGCTCAACAATCTCGGGCTCAGCCGCTTTTCCGAGGAAGAGCGTAGGCTTATCGGCGTTCATACCTGCCCGGGGTCGGACAGGGATTCGACTCACAGCGCGGAGGTGGATTACGCCGAGCTTCTGCCGAACCTGTTCGAGCTCCAGGCGGGTAGCTTTTATATCGCGCTGGCTGGGGAACCGGATCGCACGCGCGTGCTGAAAATGATCCGACAATATCTTAAGCCCGGACACCGGATCTTCATCGGAGTCGTTTCGCCCATCGATCCGCGGGTCGAAAATCCCAAAGAAATTCGCGACCGCATCCTGGAGGAAGCGCGATATATACCGGTGGAACAGCTTGGGACCACAGATGACTGCGGTTTTTCACCATTCTGCGACGACACTTCGACCACGCGAGAAAAGGCGTTTGCGAAGATTCGGTCGCGTGTGGAGGGAACGGCGCTGGCGGAACAAATTATCAATGGCAGATAGGCTGGAATCTGAGGACGAATCAAAACAGCTCCGGTCGACCCTATTGGAGACAGCGGCAAGCATTCTTCAAATCCGACAGCGGGCCGAGCAGGAGATTCGTCAGACGAACCAAGTTCTCGAACAGCGCACTAGAGAACTCGGCCACGCGCTCATGGTGCTGCGAGCGACGCTGGATTCGACCACGGATGCGATCCTCGTCACTGACGAGAAATTTAATCTCACCGAATTCAACGAGAAGTATATCGATATGTGGAAGGTTCCGCGGCAAGTCCTGGAGAGCGGAATGCTACGCGAGGTGCAGGAGCTCACAAGTCAGAACTTCGCTGACTCGCAAGGGTTTATCGCTCGCATCGAGCAAATCGTCTCTTCCGAGCGAGAGAGCTTCGATCTGCTGGAACTGAAAGATGGGCGAGTTTTTGAGCGTTATTCCAAAGTCCTCACCATCGATGGACAAAGAGCGGGCCGCGTGTGGAGTTTCCGCGACGTGACCGATCGGCATTTGGCCGACGTCACTTCTCACCGGCTGGCGGCGATCGTCGCCTCGTCCGACGATGCGATCATCGGAAAGGATTTGAACAGTATCATCACCAGTTGGAATTTCGGGGCCGAGCGCATCTTCGGATACACCGCCGACGAAATGATCGGCACGTCGATCATCCGATTGATTCCACCGGATCGCCAGGAAGAGGAACTGGAGATCCTCTCTCGCATCCGGCGCGGCGAACGCTTCGATCATTTTGAAACCATTCGTCTCGCTAAGGACGGGCGGCGCCTCAACCTCTCGATCACGGTATCTCCGATCAAGGATTCTATCGGCCATGTGGTCGGCGCGTCCAAAGTGGCCCGAGACATCACTGAGCGAAAGAGAGCGGAGGAGGAAGCGGAGATGGCCAACCGCGAGCGGCTGCGCCTCCTCGAAAGCGAGCGAGAGGCGCGTACGCAGTTAGAGCGCGCCAGCCGCATCAAAGACGAGTTTCTGGCGACGCTCAGCCACGAGCTTCGCACACCATTAAATGCTGTTTTGGGTTGGGCAAAGATTCTCCGCCTCGGAAAGCTCCAGGGTGAGGAACTCCAGCAAGGGCTCGACACTATCGAACGAAATGCCGGTGTTCAGGCCCAACTTATCGAAGACCTTCTCGATATGAGCCGAATCATCTCGGGTAAGGTTAGCCTGGAAGTGGAGATGATCGATCTTCCCGCTGTGTTAAATGAGTCAATCGAGACGCTCCGTGCCACGGCCGAGGCGAAAGGCGTTCGCCTGAAGGCCCTAAGGCATTCCTTTCCCGTACCGATCTCAAGCGATCCAAATCGCCTTAAGCAGGTTTTCTGGAACCTCCTTCACAATGCCATTAAATTCACTCCCAAGGACGGAAAGGTCCACCTGCGGCTTGAACGCTTCGACTCACACGTGGAAGTCAGCGTCACTGATACCGGTGAAGGCATCGCAGCGGATTTTTTGCCTTATGTTTTCGAACGGTTTCAACAGGGAGATGCGTCGACAACTCGTCGACATGGTGGGCTGGGACTTGGACTGGCTATTGTCAAGCAGTTGGTCGAACTCCATGGCGGCAACGTCCGCGTCGAAAGCGGCGGGATCGGGCAAGGGACCACCTTTACTGTCCGCCTCCCGCTCATCGCCGTCTTTTCTGGTCCGGACGAGGAACGCCATACCGGGGTTACTCTCCGCGAGAACCAGCCTTTGCCAGAAGTATCCCTCGCCAATGTTCACGTGCTGGTGGTTGACGATGAACTCGACGCGCGCGCTCTCGTGAAAAGGCTGCTGGAAATGGCTGGAGCAACGGTTTCGATGGCAGCTTCCGGGTTAGAAGCGATGGAGTGTATTCTCGCGAGACGGCCTGATGTACTTGTTTGTGACATTGGTATGCCGGGAGAAGATGGCTATTCTCTTATCCGGCGGCTGCGAGTCCTTGAGGAGAGTCAAGAGAGTGCTTTACCCGCGGTCGCGCTGAGCGCATATGCGCGATCAGAGGATCGTACGAAAGCCATCCGTTCAGGTTTTCAGAATCATCTGGCGAAGCCCGTGGAACCGGCGGAGCTGGTGGCTGTAATACGCAGCTTGGCAGGGCGCAAGGTCACAACTCCCGCCACGCCGAATTAGCCATCCCAGCCACCTGGTTTTGTAGGTATTGTCAGGGATGTTACGCAGCATCGAGGGCAACAACAGACGATCGCTGAAAACGAGGAGCGGTTTCATGGAGCGATTCACGAGGCTCCTATACCGATCATGATCACCGGAGATAGTGGAGAAGTTGTGGAGCTCAATCGAGCCCGGCAGGATATTACGGCTTACACGATGGACGAAGTTCGGACGATGGCGTCTTGGTCCTCTCTTGCCTGGAACGAAGAGGACGCAGCGCTGCCTGAGGCGGGAATCAGCAGGCTCCGAAGAGAAAAAAGCGGGGACAATCGGCGCTTCCAAAAGCCGTTATTTCAGCTCAACTTGAGCCCACTGACTCATATTAATCGCGACTGTCGTGCCGGTGTTTTTGATCACTCCGCCAAACCGCCACAAGCGATGCAGAGATTGCAAAAGGGATTGCTTCATCCTTCGTACCTTCGCGCTTAGCTTCCGCAACGGTCTAACGGAAGTTAAGAAGGTAAGCGGTGGCAAACGCAGGTACGCGCCAAGAAGGAGACCGCAGGAGCACGTGCGTCTGGCGACCTTCTGTTTGTATCTATTACGCCGGCTGCAACTCTTTGGATCGCAGTTGGCAGCCACATTTAATGCCGACTTCGTCCCCTGGGGTGGCCAAACAGCACTCCGCTCGCGTCGGTTTTTATTCTCCGTGCGGATCGAGTGAGCGAACCATTAAAATTTGGCCTTCATGGATCGGCGGCCTTTCATCGCAAAATAGCTCTATATGATCGTGATGGATCTTGCCACCCGCCATGGCAAACTTTGGTTCCAGCAAGACTTCTTTCAAGTTTGTGGTGGTTTCCAGCTCGTGAGGTTTCAAAATCACGATAAAACCTCCTTGGGGACTATCGCGAATTTCAGTAACGGTTGTTTCAAAGCTCGGCATAGTGAGATTGTGAATTGTGCAAGTGGTTCGCAGCTAATATGATTGATGGATCGGTCGCTCTTCAGGAGCTCCGATAGTTTTCGCGAGCATTGTTATCCCTGGCTCCTCGGTGAGCCGTGCAAACCGATTCGAAAGAAATATAAGCTAGGGGACTCGTATGAGGTGATTCCGCCCAACTACACGCTTCGTCAAAGCAGTCTGATATGAGAAGGCAGTTAGAACTTGGGAGAGCCAGAAGCTACAATAACGAACACCTACACTGAAGCTCAAAAGTCGATTAACGGCTGAATAGGATAGCAGGTCACGGTGCTAGCGGCAGACCAAAAGTCGCACTTGAGGATCGGGCCGATTCCAGTGGCAAGAAGGCAAACCGGTTGTTCGTCTCGGCGCAAATGTTTGCTTGGGATTAATACATCCAACTGACTATTATCCATCGAACACGTGGGACATGATGCAAGTGAGAGTGAGATTCCCTCGGATTAGACGTTGGACTTACGCAACCTTGCTCGGGATGTATACCCGTCCGCACACAAAAAGTATGTAATTTAGTATCGGAAAGGGCACTATTATGGACCAACATGAAAATCCAGAGGAAGCGGCAGAAAGCGGCAAAGATCATTTGAGAGCCACCGTCGGCAATATCAAAGAAGCAGCGAGCGCAAAAGTAGAAGATATGCGCCAGGCCGCGGGGCAAAAAGCAGAGGAACTTCGAGAGGCGGCGCAAGGCAAGGCTCAAGAGCTAAAAGGAACCGCGGAGAGTGCGTGGTCGGATGCCAAATCCCGGATGAGCAATTGGCAGGCTGAAGGGGAAGCTTACGTGCGCGCCAATCCGACCAAATCTGTCTTCATGGCGCTGGGCCTTGGATTAGTGCTGGGCCTTACGTTGCGGAAATGAGCGATGGAATCCGATGCTTCGCGTGGAGCTCACGCTTCGGAACCAACGCCGGGCGATTCAATTCGATCCTTGATCGTTTCATTCCTTAGTTACTTAGAACTTCGACTGAAACTCTTGGGATTGGAAGCTCGCGAGACGGGGATTCAATTCCTGATTCTAGCTCTGCTCTTAATCAGCGCCATCGTTTTCTTCGCCGGTTTTGTCGCGATGTTGATCGTTTTTCTGCTTTACCTGATGATGCAGATCTTCCACTGGGAATGGGGCTGGAGCGCTCTAGCACTTGCAGCGGTGCTCGTTATTATCAGTATTGTTTTGGGGCTGATTTTTAGATCCGAGATCGTAGAGCCGCTTTTCCCTGTCACCTTTGCTGAGTTTCAAAAGGATCGTCAATGGTTGGAACACACGACAAAAAACAGCGGATAATAGCGGACTTGGGCGGAGTTAGAATTCAGGTGCAAGATCAAATGTTGCTCCTCCGGCGCAAGCTTAATGTCGGACGACATATTCTGGAGTCGATTCGGAGTCATCCCTGGGAATGGACGAGTCTCGCCGCGGGTTTCGGGTGGCTCCTGTCTCGCCTACCCGCCCGCAAAAAGAAGATCTACGTTTACACCAATCAAGAGCAGGTCAAAGGCCAAGGCGAAAAGGTGCTAAGCAAGATCTGGGAATCGGTGTGGAGAACTTCCAAGCCTCTGATCGCCGCGTATGCTGCCAAAAAACTTGCGGAGAAAGTCAAGTCTTACAAAAACGGGACGGCTATGAACGGGAGCTGATTAAAAAGGAATGGAGTCGACCAACGCTGACTTAAAAACTAAAGCGACAGCCATAAGCATGTGGCTTTGGCGTTACGCGCATAAGTTGATAAAAAAAAAGAGTGGGAGGCAACCGTGGTTGGAGTGTCAGGTCATACCCGGCCCTTTTTGGAATTCCTTTTTGGGTCGTCTATGGAGTCGTTGTTGGATGGTTGGTTTCCCGTTTTTCCCGAAGACGCCATCAGACTTCCGTGACTGCTGAGAGCGAGAAAGTTGAGCGACAGACTTTGCAGCCGAACAGTTCGGTCCATAAAACTCAGCACGCGAAAAGTGGACGTGGAATCTGGTCGTTGGCCATAGAACTTCTTGCAGCCGTCGCAATCAGATTAGCCCAACGGCATGTCAAATCCTGGAGCTCCGCCCTCATCGTGCAGATTAAAAACTCGCCAGATGGACCAGCACCCTTAAGCTCTTCAACCAAGACCGGGCGGAGCGCTATCCCTGAACTGGACGATAGAATTGAGACGTCGCCGGAAAAGCCTGCGGCAGCGAAATCTTATCCAAAGGGCGTCGTGGCACTCCTCAAAAACACGGCACGCGAGTGGACGGAAGATAAATGCCCTCAACTGGGCGCGGCATTAGCCTACTTCACCGTCTTCTCCTTAGCACCGTTGGTTTTAGTGCTCTTAGCAGTTTTTGGACTGATCTTCGGTGGCAACGAACATGCGCGAGACAAGATCACTGAACAGCTACAATATTTTATCGATCCCAGCGGGATCAAAGTCATCCAAGACATCGCTGCCAACGCGTCGAAGCCACAAGCGGGGTTCATAGCGACTACGATTGGGGTCATCGTTGGACTCTTCGGTGCGAGCGGAGTTTTTGGTCAACTCCAGGATGCCTTGAACACGATCTGGGATGTTAAGCCTAAGCCTGGCAGCGGGCTATGGGGTTTTGTGCGAGCACGGTTCCTGTCCTTCGCGATGGTAGGTGGTGTGTGCTTCCTTCTCCTGGTATCTCTAACCGTGGAAAGCATTCTCAGAGGTTTAAGCGATTATCTGAAAGCTATGATGCCTGGGGGTCATGTGCTGGCACTTGCACTCTTCCTAGTCTTCGATCTTCTGGTGATTATACTACTTTTTGCATTGATCTTTCGCTACTTGCCAGACGCGAAGGTCGCATGGCGAGACGTCTGGATTGGCGCGACGTTGACGGCAGTTCTTTTCGTTTTGGGCAAATTCGTTCTCGCCCTCTACTTAGGAAGCGGTGCTGCCGGTTCAGCGTACGGGGCGGCTAGTTCGCTGATCACTCTCCTACTGTGGATCTACTATGCCGCGCAGATCCTGCTCTTTGGCGCAGAGTTCACCCAGGTTTACGCGAATACATACGGGACACTCGTCCAACCGAAAAAGCATGCGGTGAAAGTCGAGAGAACGGAGCGAGAGGTAACGCTGTAGTGTGTTCCAAGAGGATAACGCACTCGGGTCAGTCTAGAGCGCACCCCTTCAAGCGTTGGTTGTTTGCGGACTTGGAAGTTAAAGGTACGCAAGGGCCGCACACTAAAGAAAAGAAAATCGAGCATCCCTGGTGGAAGGTGATGTGTTTGACCGGGGTGGATTATTTCTCCACACTTGGCTATCAGCCGGGCATCGCCTTCTTGGCCGCCGGCGCCCTATCGCCTCTGGCTACATTGGTGCTCGTGTTACTGACATTCTTTGGTGCGTTGCCCATCTATCGTTATGTGGCTCGGGAAAGCCCACACGGTGAAGGCTCGATCGCTATGCTGGAGCACCTGCTCACGTGGTGGAAAGGGAAGCTCTTTGTACTGGCGCTTTTAGGTTTCCTGGCAACGGATTTCATTATCACCATCACCTTATCGTCGGCAGACGCCAGTGCGCATTTAATTGAGAACCCATTGACGCCGCATGTTTTTCATGGCCAATCGGTGCCAATCACGCTTTTTCTTGTGGCGCTGCTCGGAGCGGTGTTTTTGAGGGGGTTTAAGGAGGCCATCGGAATCGCGCTCTCCTTAGTTGTTGTGTATTTGGCGCTCAACTTGATTGTCGTGATCGTTGGGCTCGAGCACATCGCGGGGCAACCACACGTGTTTGTGGATTGGAAAACGGCGCTTTTCAGGGCACATAGCAGCCCACTAGCGATGATTGGAATAAGCCTGCTCCTGTTCCCGAAATTAGCACTGGGATTGTCTGGCTTTGAGACTGGTGTGTCGATGATGCCGTTAGTCAAGGGATCGCCGGAGGACCAAGAGCCTCGGCCCGCCGGCAAGATTCGCAACACACAACATTTACTGTTTACTGCCGCGCTGATTATGAGCCTGTTCCTGTTGAGCACAGCGCTGATCACTACGCTACTGATTCCAGCCGATGCTTTTCGTTCTGCGGGCCCAAACGGCGAGCCGGCCGGGCCGGCCAATGGACGCGCGCTCGCCTATCTAGCGCACCAATTCCTTGGTGACGGATTCGGCACCGTTTATGATCTTTCGACCATTGCCATTCTGTGGTTCGCCGGAGCCTCAGCAATGGCTGGGTTGCTCAATATCGTACCGCGCTACCTGCCGCGTTATGGGATGGCGCCAGAATGGACCCGGGCCGCCCGGCCGTTGGTGCTGATCTATACGGCTATTGCCTTTGCTGTGACGCTAGTCTTCCGGGCGAGCGTGGACGCGCAAGGCGGCGCATATGCTACGGGCGTTCTCGTTCTAATGACTTCTGCCGCAGTGGCGGTGACACTGTCGGCGTGGCGGGGAGCAGGTCCAGTGGCTGGTTGGTGCTTTGCGCTGATTACCTTCGTGTTTGTCTATACGACTCTAGTCAACGTTATCGAGCGTCCCGACGGCGTAAAGATTGCAGCCTTTTTTATCGCCGCTATTATCGTGAGTTCTTTCATTTCGCGCGTTTGGCGCACAACGGAACTGCGCGTCGAGAAGATTACGTTCGATAGCGAGGCCGAGTGCTTTATTGATGAAATGGCTGCAAAAGGCGAATTGCGCATAATCGCCAACCAACCCCGCCGGTGTGATGACGCCGAGTATGCTTACCGCGAGCAAGAACAGCGCGAGGATAATAATATCCCCTCGGAGGAGCCGATCGTTTTCTTGGAGATTTACGTGCGCGATCCCAGTGAGTTCTCCGCCGACCTGAACATCCACGGCGTCAGGGTCGGCCGTCACAGGGTTCTTCGCGGAGAGAGTACTGCCGTAGCCAATGCAATCGCCGCTTTCCTGCTCCATCTACGCGACGAAAAGGGAAAAATACCGCATGCGTACTTCAACTGGACCGAGGGCAACCCGCTTCTCTACCTCATTCACTATGTTCTGAGCGGCGAGGGCGACGTAGCTCCCGTGACTAGGGAGGTGCTACGCAAGGCAGAACGCAATTCGCAACGCCGTCCTGCCATCCACGCTGGAATTTGAGGAGCGCTTCATGTCGGTTCCAGCGAACAATTGAGTGAGCGGTTGTTGAAGCGTACCAGGAGGTAAAAAGGTGCGAACTCAGAAGTCGCGTGCAAATAAAGTGCTTCCGGCTGGCGGAAAATCTCTGTGGCAACGCTACGGCGGGCTTCCGGCCGTCAGCCTTCTTTTACTGCTCCTAATAATTGCACTGCTTTGTTGGGCCGGCGCCGATGGAAACCGGGCAAGCGCTGCCGTGGGCTCGACTCTTATCGGTTGCGCCTTGCTTCTGCTGGTGGCTTATGACGTTTACGCAACAATCCTGCACGCTCGAGCGCGGTCGGGACCAGTCAGCGAAACACTGAATCGCGGCGTTTGGCGCTTCGCACGCTGGTTAGCATTCCGCAAGTCACGTTTGCGACGCCATCAATTACTCAATGCTGTTGGGCCGCTACTTTTGCCGACTTTAGTGGCGATCTTAATCGCACTGCTAATGATTGGTTATGCATTGATTTACTGGCCGCATCTACCGGAAAGTTTTAACGTAAACAAGAATGCGGAAAGTCCCCGCTGGATCGAGGCGCTTTACTTCAGCGGCATCACTCTGACAACACTTGGCTACGGTGATATCGCGCCACGCTCCTCCGCAATGCGGTTGGTCGCGCTGAGCGAGGCATCGGCAGGCTTTGTCTCGATTTCGCTGGCAGTGACATATCTCATTACTGTGGCTGGAGCGCTCGAGAGGAAGCGGATTGTGGCGTCGTCATTTTATCACCAGGCTGAGGGAGGGGCGGACGCGGCAGGGTTTCTTGCCCGTTATTTCGTAAACGGGAAGTTCTATGGTCTAGAAAACATCTTCGCCGAAGCGGCACGTGATCTCCAGAGTCTGTTGGAAAGCCATGTTGAACACCCGGTAATTCACTATTTTCATCCCATCGAGGTCCACAAAAGCTTACCGCGAATATTGTTTTTGGTGTTGGAAACCTCGTCAATCCTCCAGTCCTGCGTAGACGCTGATAGTTATCCCGAGACTTGCCGCCGACCGGAGTTACGTAATTTGGAAGACACAGCCCGGTATGTTCTGCACCAACTTGTTATTTTTCTAGGTTTGGACGAACTGGAGGAGCATCCTGAAGAGGCTCCTGTCGCGGAACCAGCGCGATGGAAGGTGCGATATATGCAAACGATGCAGCGCCTGTCCGAAGCAGGCATCCAAGTGCGTGAAGATATAGAAGCCGGACTGCGAAAGTATTACGAAAACCGTCTTGACTGGGAACGCCGATTGGGCCT